>WNFF01001544.1_pt1 | contig 35978 bp, 19 predicted proteins | sample 5400441 | NCBI WGS metagenome assembly WNFF01 (sample SAMN13153345, study PRJNA577476) | soil metagenome | isolation source: 120 cm saprolite under Douglas fir tree site 2 hole 3 replicate 1 | place: USA:California | collected 2015-04-18
CCTCGACGATCACCGCCACCGGCGCGAGGTGCATCTGTGGATCTCCGACGATCAACGTCGGTTACCGCTGGCGGTGGTCGGCGCGATTGACCTGGGGTCGGTTCGCGCACGCTTGACCGCGTTTTCCCGACCGGGCGAGAAGACCGTCCGCGCTCAGGGCAAGGAAACTTTGAAGTGGTAATCGCCGCAGGTCCCTCAAGCGGCCTGCCTTAGACCGGCGGGGCTCGATCAGATCTTGTGGCAGAAACTCAGATCAGCCCGCGGGCTCGGCGAATCTGCTCGACCGTCTTGTTGTATTCGATGTCGAAGGCGGAAGTGCCTTCCTGGAGGTGCTTGAGGCGGGCGCGCGCCTCCTTGTCGATCTCGTCATCGACGTCGAGGTGCTTTTTCATGATCGAGTGGATCTTCTGCCGCAGGGTATTGTCCGCCGCGAAGACCTCTTCGACGTTGCGGCTGATCAGAAGAAACTCGATCATCTGATTGATCACATACTCGATGCCTTCATCGCCCATCTTGAAGCCGCGGACGTCCGCCATCTCGCGCTTGACCTGATTGAACTTGCTGTAGTCGTAGCCGCGTCGTTCCAGCGCCTCTCGGGTCGCCTGATTGACGCGCTCCTCGTTGGCCAGGTACTCGCGCATGATCGCGGACATGTCCATCTCTGCGTCCGCAATCCGCAGTGGCTCCACCTCGATGTCCCCATCCTGCATCAGCCTCTGGATGCTCTCGCGGGAAATGATGGGAATCACCTTTGGGTAAAGCCTCATATTCCTTTCCTCGGCCTCCGCGGCACGGATGGCACGATCCGCTCCGCTATAAAACACAGCGTGGGGAACTCGCAATGAAAAACCCAGTCATCTGCATCACTTCTTTTTCTCCACTCTTCGGCGGCTTCCAGGCTCCAGTTTAATCACCGATTGGCTCAAGCGATCGCACTTTCTGCGTCAACGATTGCACTTTCTACGGATTGACCACTTTTGCATCCTCGAGCGATGCCTCGCGGATGGCGTCCTCCGTTTGGCCTACCTTGTGCGCATCTCCGTGTAGGAAGGCGTGGATTCGCTCTGCCACCGCGGATCCGAGGCCCTCGACCTCGCTCAGCTCCTCGATGGTCGCCGCGCGAATCTGCTTGAGCGATCCAAAATGACGCAGCAAGGCTTTCTTGCGACCTTCACCCACCCCGGGAATGTTTTCGAGGACCGAGCGGAAGTTCCGCCGGCGCATCAGCCTCTGCTGGAAGGTGATTGCGAACCGGTGGGCTTCGTCTCGAATCCGGGCGATCAGGAAGAGCTCGGCGGAGTTTTGCGGCAGCACGACCGGATCCTTTCGATTGACCAGGAAGATGCGCTCCGGGCTTCGAATCGCCTGGGCGTCCCCCCTTCCGCCGTCCAATTCGCGACTCTTGGCCAGGGCGACCAGCTCCACCCCGGTCACCCCGAGGTCGCGCATCGCCGCTTGTGCGGAAGCGAGCTGGCCCTTCCCGCCGTCGATCACGATCAGATCGGGGAGGTCGCCCTCGCGGAGCCCCCGGGAGAGGCGGCGAGACACCACCTCGTGCATGCTGGCGAAATCATCCTGGCTGGCAATGCTCTTGATCTTGAATCGCCGGTACCGTGCCTTGTCCAGCTCCCCCGCGGTCATCGAGACCTGCGAGGCAACGATCGTCGCTCCCTGGAAATGGGAGATGTCGAAGCACTCGATCCGGGTCGGAACCCGGGCGAGGTGTAGTTTTTCCTTGAGGTTCTCCAGAACGGCGGCGGTCTCCTCCTTGGTGCGCTTGCGGTCCTGGAACGCCTGCTCCGCATTCTTCTGGCTCATCTGGACGAGCTGGAGCTTCTCGCCGCGCTGGGGGACCAGCACCCGGACCTTTTCCCCCTTGCGGTCGGAAAGAAGCTCCGCCAGGCCCGCGATCCCTTCGGGCTGCACCGAAAGCAGGACCTCCTTGGGCACGAAGTTGTCGTTGTCGTAGTAGAGGTTGATGAAGGAGGCGAGCAGCTCGTCATCGGGGAACTGCTGTCCACTGAAGGGGAAGCCCTGGCCGCCGGTGATCCGCCCCTGGCGAACGTAGAGAGCGTAAATCAGCAGCCGGTCCCCCTCGCGATAGAGACTGAAAACGTCCTGATCCACCGCCTCGGTCACCGCGATCTTCTGCCGCTCAAGGCTGCGCTCGATCGCGAACAGTTGATCGCGCACCCGGGCCGCCTCCTCGAAGCGAAGATTCACCGACGCGTCTTTCATCCGGGCGCGCAGCGCCTCCACCAGCTCACCCGCGTTGCCCTCGAGGAAGAGAATGACCTCCTCCACGCTCTTGGCGTACGCCTCCTCGGAGATCGGGTAGACGCAAGGCCCGGGACAACGGCCGATCTGGTAGAGAATGCAAGGCCGGCGGCGATTCTCCAGCGCGTGATCGGAGCAGGTCCGGAGCTGAAAATACCGGTTGATGATCCGCAGCGTCTCCCGAATCGAGCTGGCGGAAGAGTAGGGTCCGAAGTAGCGGGCTCCGTCCTTCTTGAACCGGCGCACCACTTCCAGTCGCGGATAAGGCTGGCGGCGATCGAGCCGCAGGCAGATGAAATTCTTGTCGTCGCGAAGCTGGACGTTGAACCTGGGCTTGTGCTTCTTGATCAGCTCGTTCTCGAGAAGCAGGGCCTCCTTCTCGTTGGTCACCAGAACTGTGTCCACGTCGCCCACCAGATCCTCGAGCAAGGGGATGAACGCTCTCGAATCGGTGTTCCGGGTGAAATAGGAACGGACCCGGTTCCGCAGATTCACCGCTTTGCCGACGTAGATCACCGCGCCGTCGCGGTCCTTCATCAGATAGACGCCCGGGCCCGTGGGTAGCGACCCCAATTTTTCTGTGAGCCGCGGGTGCACAGCTACCTCTTCTTGCGGTACCTCGCCGGCGGGCCCTTCCGGATGCGCTGCTTCTCCTCGCGCTTCGGCGGTGCGAGCAACAGCGCGCGCGACGGTGGCTTGAGCTCCAGATCCATGTCTTTGAGCAGCGCGATCTTGTCCCGGCACTGCGCCGCTTGCTCGAATTCCATCTCGTCCGCCGCGTGCTGCATCTGGCGAGTATACTCACCGATCAGCTTCTGGATCTGATCCTTGCTCAGCAGATCATCTCCTTTTTCCGCTGCGCTCGGAAGCGCATACGGATCCGCGTCGTATAACTGCGTGGAGAGGTCGAGGATATTCTTTCTCACCCCCTGGGGGGTGATTCCGTGCTCTTCGTTGTAGCTGCGCTGCGAGGCGCGCCTGCGGTCGGTCTCATCGAGCGCCAGCTTCATCGAGTCGGTGACGGTGTCCGAATACATGATCACCCTCCCCTTCAGATTTCGGGAGGCGCGGCCGATCGTCTGGATCAATGACACGTGCGATCTCAAGAAGCCTTCCTTGTCCGCATCGAGGATCGCCACCAGCGAGACCTCGGGGATGTCCAGGCCCTCTCTCAACAGATTTATGCCAATCAGCACATCGAACTCTCCCCGGCGCAGATCGCGGATGATCATCGTCCGCTCGAGCGTGTCGATGTCCGAATGCAGGTAGCGGACCTTGACCCCCACGTCCGCGTAGTATTCGGCAAGGTCCTCCGCCATTCGCTTGGTGAGGGTGGTGACCAGCACCCGCTCGTTCGCCGCCGCGCGCTTGCGGATCTCCTCGAGCAGATCGTCGACCTGATTGCCGACCGGTCGGACCTCGACCTCCGGGTCCGTCAGGCCGGTGGGCCGGATGATCTGCTCCACCACCACCCCTTTGCTCCTCTGCAGCTCGTACTCGGCGGGGGTGGCGGAGACGAACACCGCCTGGGGAACCATCTCCTCGAACTCGTGGAACTTGAGCGGCCGGTTGTCGAGCGCCGAGGGGAGGCGGAATCCGTACTCCACCAGCGTTTCCTTCCGGGACCTATCGCCGCGGAACATCGCGCCGATTTGAGGGATCGTCTGGTGACTCTCGTCGACGAACACGAGCAAGTTCTTTGGATAGTAATCCAGCAGGCAGGGGGGAGGCTCCCCGGCCGCGCGACCGGACAGGTGGCGGGAGTAGTTCTCGATGCCGTTGCAGAATCCGAGCTGCTCGATCATCTCGAGGTCGAACAGGGTCCGCTGCTCGAGCCGCTGCGCCTCGACCAGCTTGTTCTGCATCCTCAGCTCGCGAAGGCGCTCGCCCAGCTCCTCCCGGATGGTCAGGATGGCGTGCCGCCTCTGCTCCTCCTCGGTCACGTAGTGGCTTCCGGGGAAGATCACCACCTTCTCGATCGGGCGAGCCGTGCCACCCCGGAGGGGATCGAACTCGCCGATTTTCTCCACCGTGTCGCCGAAGAACTCGACGCGCAGCGCCCGCTCCTCCTCGTAGGCGGGAAAGATCTCGATCGTGTCGCCCCGGACCCGGAAAGTCCCGCGGTGGAAATCAACGTCGTTCCGCTCGTATTGACACTCCACCAGCCGCCGCATCAGGCGGTCGCGCCCCAATTCGTCACCCAGGCGCACGGTGATCGCCATCTCCACGTAGGCGCGCGCGGTTCCCAGTCCGTAGATGCAGGAAACGGAGGCGACGATCAGCACGTCGTTGCGCGTCCGGAGCGAGTGGGTGGCCGAGTGCCGCATTCGCTCGATCTCGTCGTTGATCGAGGAATCCTTCTCGATGTAAGTGTCGCTCGTGGGAACGTACGCTTCGGGCTGGTAGTAGTCGTAGTAGCTGACGAAGTACTCCACCGCGTTTTCCGGGAAGAGGTCGCGGAACTCGCCGTAGAGCTGCGCGGCCAGCGTCTTGTTGTGCGCGATGATCAGCGTTGGTCGCTTGATCGCCGCGACCACGTTGGCCATGGTGAAGGTCTTGCCGGACCCGGTCACCCCGAGCAGGGTCTGGTACTGATCTCCCCGGAGCACACCTTCCGCCAACTCGGCGATCGCCTGGGGCTGATCGCCTTGGGGTTTGTAGTCGCTGAAGAGCTTGAAATCCGGCATGCGGAACAGGTTCTAACACCCGATCGCCGCCGGCACTTCCGCCCGTAGCAGCCAAAGCGAGCGGACACGGGCACTAACGGGCCGCGCTCGAGTGCAGGAGCATGGTTTTCAGGCTTTCCCGGGCGAAGCGCCTTTGAACCTGCCGGCTCAGCGGATAGGCCGCCAGCGCCGCCGGGTGACGGGGCCAGGAGAAAGCCCGAAGGTCGTACCAGACCGAATCATCCGCCGGGTGCCACTCCACGGTGAAGCGCTCCTCACCCTTCTCGGCGTGGTCAACCAGCGTTCCATAGGCGAAGCCGAATCGCCGGACCGGCGCCGCCTCATCCACCAGGTACACGATGCGGGCGGCGTTCAACCACCAGAGGCCAAACAGCTGAACGAGGATGGCCACCGTCGTCCCTTCGCGGATCGGCGCCTCCGGCGGGAAGACCTCCACCCAGCCCAGCTGGAACATCTTCCACGAGCGAAGGGCCTCCACCGCCCGGGCAAAGACCGCTTCGCCGTCACCCAGCTTGATCCGATTTCGATCGGCGTTGTATCCCCGCGGCTCGCGATCTCGGGACGCGCCGACCTCGGGATACGAGAAGCCGTCGCGCCGGGAAGACTCCAGGAAATCGCCGATGCGCTCGGAAGACGGCCGGGTGAGCGAGAAAATGTTCCCGCCTCAGCGCTGACCGACGCTCATCAAGGCTCTCTTGCGCGCCTGCTCGAACTCGTCGCCCTTGTTCCATTCGGGCATCTTGTCCGCCTGAGCGACCTTTTCCCCCAGGTAGAAGTAGAGCTGCACATCGTCAATCGCGCCATCGAAGTTCCAGTCGTCTTTGAGCTCGTCCGAGGGCTGATGGTAAGTGGTGGCCTCCCATTCCTCGCGCATCTTCTTGCCCCAGCCTTCCGGCCTGCCGACATAGTCCAGCCCGCCGTGGAAGTAGGCGGCCGGAACCCCGATCTTGGCGAGGTTGAATTGATCCGAGCGGTAGAAGAACCCCCGGTCCGGAAGCAGGTCCGGCTTCACCACCCGACCTTGCATCGCGACCAGGTCTTTCACGATCCCGTCCAGGCTCGACTTGCCCAGACCAATGAACGAGATGTCCTTCGTTTTGCCCCAGAGGTTCAGTCCGTCGATGTTGATGTTCGCGGCGAAAGCCCCGGGGGGGACCGGCGGGTGCTGGGCGAGGTATTGCGAGCCCAAGAGCCCTTGTTCTTCTGCGGCGACCGCGGCGAACATCACCGTTCGCCGGGGCGGCTTGGGGAGGGCCGCAAAGGCTCGTGCAAGGGTTAAGAGAGCCGAGGACCCCGAGGCGTTGTCGACCGCCCCATTGTAGATCGCGTCGTCGCCCGGCTTGGCGCCCTTCTTCATCCCCAGATGGTCGTGGTGAGCGGTGTAAAGGACGACTTCCCGGGCGAGCTTGGGGTCGGAACCCTTGATCACACCGATCACATTTCCGGTCTGCTTCTTCTGAACGTCGTTGTGGAACGCGGTGGAAACAGACACTCCGAGGGCCACCGGCCGGAAATCGCGGCTCTTGGCAGACTGGATCAGCGCATTGAGGTCCTTGCCACTCATCGCGGCGATTTTCTTACTCGCATCCTCGGTGGCCCAGGCACGGACCTCCACCTGCGGACCGCCCTCGTAGGGAAGACTGAACTGCTCGCCCGCCCAGGAGGTCTGCACCACCTGCCAGGGATAACCAGCAGACGGTGTGGTGTGGATGATGATCGCGCCAGCCGCTCCGGTCTTGGCCGCGCTCTCGTACTTGTAATCCCAGCGCCCGTACCAGAGCCTGGTCTTGCCGGCGAAGAGGTTTGGATCCCAGTCCGGATCGTTGTTCATCATCAAGAGCACCTTGCCCTTGAGATCCGCTCCCTTGTAGTCGTCCCATTGGTATTCCGGCGCGACGATCCCGTAGCCAACGAAGACGACTTCGGCGTTGTCCAGGCGCGATTCGGGATTCTGCTTGCCCGCGCTGGCCATGAAGTCCTGCGACAGTTTCAGCTCGAGCTTCTCGCCTCCCTTGGCGACGGTCATCGTCCCCGGATGGCCGTTGACCCCCACCAGATCGAGCGGTTGGAACCAGCTTCCGTCCGGGCCGCCTGGCTTGAGCCCCAGGGCTTCGAATTCGGAGGCGATGTACTGCTCCGCAAGCTGATCGCCGCGGGTCGCCGGTCCACGACCCTCGAGCAAATCGGAGGCGAGAAAACGGATGTGCGCGCGAAGGCTCTCGGCGGTCACCGTTTTGGCGGCGGCTTTTTCAGCGGGGGTAATTTTGACGGCGCCGAGAGCGGAAGCGCCGACGAGAGCGGCAACGAGAGAGAGTGATTTCATTGGATCTAGCGCTTACGAAAAACGGCGCTAGGTTGCAACCTTCCACGTCGTTTGCACCGGCTTGTCGGTGAGCTCGACCCCAAGCGCCTTGAGCTCATTGCGAACGCGGTCCGCTTCCTGGAAGTCCTTGCGCGCACGCGCGCGGGCCCGCTCCTCGATCAGCGCTTCGACCCGGGAAGCGTCGATCCCCTTCTGTCGAACTGCTCGCTCCCGGCGTTGAAGCAGCCATTCCTCGGGCCGCCGCTCGAACAGACCCATCACCGAAGAAATCTTCGGCACTGTCTTGCGAAGCTCCACCAGCGTGCGGCCAACCACCGCCTTGTCGTGAATGGGCGGCTTGTCCACGAGGGTGTTCATCGCGCCGAACAGACCCGCGAGAACGGAGGTCGCCCCGGCGCAGTTGAAGTCATCGTCCATCGCTGCTTCGAAGGCCTTGAGAAACGCGCCCGGGTCGCCGTGGGTCGGGCCTTCGCCGAGCTCCCTGCCGGCGATCTTCTCATCCACCTTCTGCAGCGTTTCGTAGAAATACTCCATCCGCATGTCGGCGTCCGCCAGTGCCTTCTCGGAGAAATCCAACGCGTGCCGATAGTGGGTGGACAGAAAAAAAAGCCGGAGGGCCTCGGGGTCCACCTGGGCCAACGCACTGCGCAGATTGACGACATTGCCCAGGCTCTTGGACATCTTCGCCCCGCCGAGCCCGAGGAATCCGCAATGGAGCCAGTAGCGGGAAAAGGGCTTTCGAAACGCAGATTCGCTTTGCGCAATCTCGTTCTCGTGGTGGGGGAAGATGAGGTCCATCCCCCCGCCATGCATGTCGAAGGTCTCCCCGAGGTATTTGGCGGCCATCGCGGAGCACTCGATGTGCCAACCCGGGCGACCGGAGCCCCAGGGGCTGTCCCATGCCGGCTCGCCGGGCTTGGCCGCCTTCCAGAGCGCGAAATCCAGCGGGTCGCGCTTTTGATCGCCGGGCTGGACGCGCTCCCCCGCTTTGAGCTCATCCAGATTGCGCCGGGACAGCTTCGCGTATTCCGGATCCGCAGCGACCGAAAAATAAACGTCCCCCTTCGATGGATAGGCGAAGCCGCATTCGATCAGCGTGGCGATGAGGGCGATGATGTCTGGGAGATGGTCGCTCACCTTGGGCGAGAAGTCCGGTTCGATCATCCCGATCGCCCGAGCATCCTTCTGGAACTCGTCGACGAAGCGGGCGGCAAAGGAGACCGCGTCTTGCCCGTTCTGTCGTGCCGCTTCGATGATCTTGTCGTCGACATCGGTAAAGTTGCGGACGTAGGTGACCCGATACCCGCGGTAGCGCAGATAGCGGACGATCACATCCAGCGAGGTAAACGTCCGGGCGTTTCCGATGTGGACGTAGCTGTAGACCGTCGGACCGCACACGTAGATCCCCAGCTCACCGGGTTTGAGCGGAACAAGCTCTTCCTTTCGGCTGGTCAGGGTGTTGTAGACCCTGATCGGGGGCGTGCTCAATTCGTCCTCGCCTTTATTACTCCATCAAACCGATGTCACGCGTGACAGTCAGCGACCTTCCACCCGGCGAAACCTCTCCTCGGCCGCCCGCCAACACAGCCAGGCATTGACCAGGAAGAAAAGCAACAGGGCGGTTGAGATCAGCAGCGCGCGGAGGTTCGAGCCGGGTCGCTCGCCTTCGAGCAGAATCCACATGCCGTCCTTATCCGAGGTCAGCTCGCCCATCGAGGCGAGCGTGGCGAATGCATCTTTGTACTGGGAGGCATCGCGGGCAGACAGCAACCGACCCCGCACCGAAAACGGTCTCTGGTCGGGAGGCGGCGGAGTGCTCCCGGGAGCCCACCTCTCACCCGCCAGGGCGTGGCGACGAACCAGAATCGGCGTTCCGGCGATCCCCACCACCACTGCGAAGGTGGCGTCCTTCTGGCGCAGATAGGCACCGCGCACCGTCGGGGTTCCGTGGATCTGCGCATATCGGTTCGATTCGAGGCGCTCGAGCCGATACTCGCCTTCCACCCCCAGTTGGATCGGCGTCCGGGGGGCGAAGAAATAGCCGATCTCCCTTCGCTCCATCGCGAGCAGAACGACAGAGGCGATCATCGCCATCACCGCTACCGGGATCTTCACGCCCACCGAGCTCGAGCGTCGAATCGACGATTCGAGCTCTTCGATGCGTTGGTCGCGTGCGCTTTGGGGCGAGGGCTCTGGACTCATTCTGCCGCGGCTTCTCTGCACCGCCCCAGCTGAGCCGCCGCTGGAGCAGAAGCGGCTAGACGATGTTGAAGATCTTCTTGAGATCGCTCTCGATCTCATCCTCGGTACAAACCCGAGCCAACGACAGCTCCTTGATCAGCAGCGAACGCGCGGTGTCCAGCATCTTTCGCTCGCCAAATGAAAGGTCCTTGTCCCCCTTGAGGAGGTAGAGATCCCGGAGCACTTCGGCAATTTCGAATACCGAGCCGGTCTTGATCTTCTCCATGTACTCGCGGTAGCGGCGATTCCAGGTGGTGGAATCGACCGAGATGTCCTTCTCCCGGAGGATTGTATAGACCTGCTTCACGTCCTCTTCGCTGATGATCTCGCGCAAGCCCACCGAGCCGACCTTGTTGATGGGAATCATGATCCGCATCCCGTTTTCGAGAATGCGAAGCACGTAGAACGACTGGCGCTGGCCGGCGACCTCGGTATGCTCGATCCCCATCACCTCGCCGACGCCCTGACCGGGATACACTGCCTTGTCACCCGCCTTAAAGCTGGTCTGCACGCTTTGCCGCTCCTTTAGGATTTTTCCCGGTTTTCGGGTCTAAAAAGTCATTACTTACCACAACATACACAATTTAGCAACCTCGGGACTTGACCGTCACACAAACTCCCGTTTAGGTTCGAGGATTTGGTTTGAGCGGTACCGCTGTAGGCGGGCGTGCTTTTGAGGTCATGGGGTGGGCGGGGGAAGTCTCGGACGGTTTCTGTGGCGCGATCTGGCAAAGCGCCCGGCCCTTTTTCCCGCGCTGAGCTTTGCGGCAGGAACCTGGGTGGGGGGAAAGCAGCTGCCGCACCCCGCATGGTTCCTGATCGCTTGCGGTGCGGCCGTGGCCTGCGCCGCCTTGTTTGCGCGCCGCGTGGGCGCGCATCTCCTTCTGCTGATTGGCTTTTGCCTCGGCGGGGTCGGCCTTGCCTCGCTTGAGGCGATCCCCCGTTTTCCTCCTGGCCTTGCCAGCGGAGAGCCGGTCCGCCTGGAGGGGGTGGTCGAGGGAGCCACCGTGCTCGATGGCACCACCCGCTTCGATCTCGCGGTCTCGACGCTGTTCGAGCTACAACCTTCGCCGGTCAGGTTTCGAGTGGGCCTCTACCCCTCTCAAGACCCACCCAGACTCCAGCCCGGGCAACGGGTGCAGTTGATCGCCCGGCTGAAAGAGCTCGAGCCGGTCTCCAATCCCGGGCAAGCCAACTTTTCCGAATTCCGGCGGCGCCGCGGTCTGCTCTTCAGCGGCTCCTTTGACCCTCGCCGGGTGGTCGTCCTTTCGCGTCCGGTGGCCTGGAGACGTTGGCTCGAAGACACCCGGCAAAGGCTCTCGGAGCGCGCGCACGCAGTCTCTCCAAGCCCGGAGGCCGCCTCGCTGTACCTCACCATGGCGGCCGGCCTGCGGGCAGAGCTCGGGGATGAGCTGGAGAACCAGTTTGCCCTCAGCGGTCTGGCCCACGTCCTGAGCGTGAGCGGGTTGCATGTGGCCGCCCTGGCGGTCGTCACCCTCAACCTTCTTCGTTCCCTGGTGGCGCGATTCTGGAAAGCGTCCCGCCGGATCGACGCCCGCCGGCTGGCGGCACCCCTCTCCGTGCCGTTCGTCTGGGCCTACGTGGCGTTCACCGGCAATCAGACCCCCGCGATCCGGTCCGCGATCATGGCCACCGCGGTTTTCGTCGCGATGGCCTTGTGGCGTCGACCGGATGTGCTCAACAGCCTGGCGATCGCCGCCCTGGTGCTCCTGGCGGCGGACCCATCGGCGATTGCCGATTTGTCGCTCCAGCTCTCCTTTCTGGCGGTCGGCAGCCTGGTGGTCCTCGCGCCGGCGATTCGCGCTTCCCTTCCCGTTTCTCCACCAGACCCCGGAGCCTCGGGCCTGCGTCATCGCCTCCACAAGATCCGGGAGTCCGCGCTGCAGACTTTCTGCGCCAGCGCCGCGGCCACGCTGGCGGGCGCCCCGCTGATCGCGGCGTCTTTTCACCGGATCAGCCTCGCCGGCCTGGTGTCGAACATTCTTTGTCTTCCGCTCTGCGGCCTTTTGACGATCCTCGCCGCGGGTGGAGCCGCTGCTTTCGTGGTGCTCCCCGGAATCGCCCTTCCCTTCCTCTTTGCCGGGACCTGGACGTCACAGATCCTTCTATTGATGACGCGTTTGTTCGCCTCCGCCCCGGGCGCCGCGTTCGCGGTGCCTTCCCCCGACACCTGGCCGTGCGCGCTCTACGCATCCGGCTTGCTCGCTTTCGCCTTGGCTTCCGGTCGTTGGCGCTGGGCTGCGGTCCTCGCGCCGCTGGGCCTCGCCTCTGGAATGCTGGTGCGGCTGTTCGTCCCCGAGCCCGGACTGACCTGCACCTTTCTTTCCGTGGGGCAGGGAGACGCCGTGGTTCTCAGCTCCCGCGGCAGGCATGCCATCGTCGATGGCGGCGGTGTTCCGAGCGGGACGGACACGGGCAGAAAGTATGTCGTGCCGTTTTTGCGGGAAATCGGGGCAAACAAGTTGGATCTCGCGGTGCTCTCCCATCCGCACCCCGACCACGCGCTTGGGCTCGCTTCCGCGCTCCGGGAGGTCCCCGCCCGGAGGCTGTGGATATCGGCCGGGGAAGAGCGGGAGGATCTCATTCGTCAAGTCATCCGGGCCGCCCCAGGAGCTGTGGTGGAAGAAGTGGAAGCCGGGCACCTGGCCTTCCAGCTCGGCGAAGCGCGGATCGATGTTCTCGGGCCGCCGACCGATCGGATTCTCCTCAAGAGCGTCAACGATCGGAGCATCGTGCTCCGCGTCGCCTACGGCAGCGTCTCTTTCCTTCTCACCGGGGATGTCGAAGCAGCGGCCGAAGAGCTTCTCGCGCCCGGGCCGATCACCGTCGTCAAGGCGCCACACCACGGCTCGCGCACTTCTTCCACGGTTCCCTTCGTCGGCCAGACCCGTCCGCGCTTCGTGGTCTTTTGCGTCGGACGCGGCAACCGATTCCATTTCCCCCACGAAGAGGTCGAAGAGCGCTACCGCGCGGCCGGAGCACACTGCTTTCGGACCGATCTCGATGGCGCGGTGACGTTTGAAACCGATGGCCGCGACGTTCGTTGGAAGACATTTCATCCACATCCTGCCGAGCAGCCACGCAGCGCGTTGCCGGCCTCCCTGGGAGTCCCCAGTTTCGCCCCATGATTTCAGAGGACCTGGATCTCCAAGAGCTGACGCAGCAGCTTCGGACTGCGTTGGGAGACGCCGACCCGGTCGGCTATCTCCGCGGCAAATCGCTGATGCGAAACGCGTTGGTACACGCGAGGGGGTTCTCTGAGCTCGAAGCCGAAGAGCTGATCGACACCCTGGAGCTCCGAGGCTTTCTCAAATACAGCGGGAACCCCTCGGAGCCTTCACAGGCGAACGCCCATTGGGCAATAGCGGCTTCGCGAGAAAGTCAGTCGAACACCAGCCAGCCGAACCGCGGCAAGTGATGAAAATCGCCGACGAGCGGCGGTGAGAACGCGTACCCCTCGACGGCGCGCCGATCGATGTGCTCGAGCCGGTAGAGATTGAACCTCCACCGATCCCCCTTCCGCGGAGGAACGTGGGGAACGTTGGCGAGGCGAGCGATGGGGATCTGCATCTCTACGCTCCACCCATCGTCGCGATCGGAGGGATTGTTGAGGGTTCCGCGCACCTTGACCGCGGACGTCATCCCCGAGTCCCAGCTGGTGTCCATCCCTTGCCGACGAGCAGGAAAATAAGCGTCAAACACGGTGTTGTTCGGCGAGACTTCGATCTCGTTGTACGTCTTGCCGTCGGCATCGGCGTCGATGAACACCTCCACCGCTTCCTCGTTGTAGATGGGATCGTCGCGCCGAAGCAGCGTTCCCCAGACGTCGGGATCCTCGCAGTCAAAAGACACGTAGAGGTTCTGGTCATCGTAAGCGAGCCGGGCCACCGTCCTTAACGACGGTTTGCCTCCGTCCAGACTGCGAACGAGCTCCACCGGCGTCGCTTGCTTCCAGACCTCGTCATCGAGCAGCCCGTCGATCACCGGAGGCCTGGCCGATCTCTTCGCGCGATACTCCGGAACGGCGAGGGACGGCGATTCCAGGATGGGACCGAGCATCCGGTTCTCGCCGGCTTGCGCCGAGTTGGCATCCACCTCCAGGCGCCGATCGCCGAGCCAGAAGCCCAGCAACACGCGAAACGAATAGCTGCCGGCAGGGGGCATGCGCACCGAGTGCACGTCTTCGATCACCTTTCCGACTGGCCAGCTTTCCAGCGGAAGCGCACCGCCTTGAATTTCATGATCCGCGTTGAAGACCATCTCGCCGGTCGCGGCATCCACGAAGTGCACGAAGAATCGAAAACCGCGAGGCGGCGGCTTCACCGCCTGGAAGTAATGCGCCAGGGTCACCACCTCTCCCGGACCGGGTTTGGCCGGCGAAACCCGACTGCCCAGGTACAAAATCGCGCCGCTTGCCCAGCTCCCACCGCTGCGATAAGTCAACTCCTCCGGCGCTCCCTGGAGGACCCGCCCGGACGCGCTGGAGGGCCGGGTGGAAGCGCGAGGGCGCGGCCCGGCCTGCTCGTCGCGGCATCCGGCCAGGGTCATCCCCATCGCCAGGGCCAGCAGCGCGGATCCCCAATGCTGAATCGCTGCGGGCATCAAATGCGTGGGGCTTTTGTTACAGGGAACCCATCGGCGCCAGGCCGGCCCGCTCGATCAACAGCGCCACCAGCCTCTGGTGGTGCTTGAAGAAGCTGGTGAAGTGCACAAAGCGACCCTTGCCCCGGATCGCGTAGACCGTGACCGGCCCCGGCAGCACATCGACTTTGCGGATGTCATCGTAGCTGAAGCGCTCGGTGCGCATGATGCCGCGGTAGGTGAGACCCGCGCCATCGACGACAATCACCGTTCGCGCGTAGTAGGTGAGCGACAATCCGAAGAACACCACGAAGAAGAGCGCGGAGAGAAAGGTCTTCACCGGAACGCCGCGGAACTGGAGCAGGTAGACGAGCACCGCGCTCCACAACAGGCCCGCCAGGGCCATCGCCGCCGCAAAAACTCTTCGAGGCCTGAAGATCTGTGGCTCGAGCTCGCCCAGAGGCATGTCCATCTCTCGAAACTAGTCGTGCGCCCGTTGAACCGCTACGCCCTCATTTCCCCACCGCGAAATTCTACCGCAGTTTGTCTGCTTTTTGTCGGGCCTCCCTCTGTAAGTCCGGCCGAGCATCGACCGCGGTCGAGGTGGCGTACTTCTCGTAGTATCGGCGCGCATCTGCCGCCCGGCCCATCGCCTGCAATGCCTCCCCCAGCCCGTAGAGGGGTGTGGCCAGGTTCCCGTCGACCTTCAGCGCCGACTGGTAGTCGGAGACCGCCTCGGGATAGCGCTGCATCCCCATGTTCGCGCTTCCGCGCGCGGTGTAGGCCGGCGCCAGATTGGGCTGCAATTCGATCGCCTGGCTGAGGCTCTGCAGTGCGCCGGCGTAATCCTGTCCGTTGATCTGCTTCACCCCACGCTCGTAGGCCACGCGGGCTTGCCCGCGCGTGGGGTCTGGCGCGGCAAGCGGCGTCGGAGGCCCGGACAGCTGGAGGGGCCGAACGCTGACCTCGGTCATCTTCTTCTGCGCTCGCGCAATGTTCTCCTCCGCGCTCTTCCGGATCACCGCATCATTGGTGAGCTGCATCACCTTGCTCCAGGCCACCACCGCGTGGGTGTAGTACCCGAGCACCGCCTCTGAATTGGCGAGCTTGAACAGACCTTCGACGTTGCTCGGATCCGACTTGATTGCATCCTGGTAGGCGAACGATGCCTGGCGGTACTTGTTCTCCTCCATCAGCCGATCGCCCTCGGCAATGTGATGCACGGCGAGCGACTCCTGAGAGTCGGGCGAGACCGACCCTCCGGCTCCATTCGGGGTTGCCCGGCGCAGTGGATCAGGGGCGGCCCCCGCCGCCACCGCCGGCCGAACCATCATCGCAAAATTCTCCGCACCGGGCTTGAGCGCCGCGATCTGCTCCTTCGCCTTGTCCACCCACTTCTGCTCGGTGGGGCGCGTCTCTTTGGCGATGAATTGCTCGTAGGCCTTGATCGCGTTGGCCGCGTTTCCGAGCTGCCGGTAGCTTTCACCCAACCCGTAGTAGCCGTCGGGATCGTTGGGCTCCAGCTGGATGTATTTCTCGTAGGCCTTGGCGGCGTTCGCAAAGTCGCCGCTCTTGCGCGCCGCGTATCCGAGATTGAAGTAGGCGAGCTTGTAGCTCGGGTCGGCATCGATCGCCGCTTTGAATTGAGCGATCGCCTCGTCCTTCTGACCTTGCTTGAAGAGCACGCTTCCAAGACCGTTGAGCGCCTCGGCATAGTTAGGCCGGGCGGCGATTGCCTGCCGATAGGCGGTCGCCGCTTCGTCCAACCGATTCGCGGCCAGATCTTGTTCGCCGCGCTCGAATGCCATTGTCGCAGGTCCAGGTGGAGAGGCACCGATGATGTAGGACGCAACGAGGATGAGGAGCATGGTGGGCGGAAGATACGGCGTTCGACGGGGCGAGTGAAAGACCCTTTGGGCCCTCCGGCAGGCCCGGCTCGCCGGCCGAGTGGACGGCGAGAGGGCAGAAGACCGGGCGGCGATCCTCGAATGCTCCAGGTTGGACGTCGTCTCAGGCCCGAAACGGGTTTTCCAGGAGGATGGTTTCGCCCCGGTCGGCTCCGACAGAAATGCAGACCACCGGAACCGCGCAGGCCTCCTCCACCCGGCGCACGTATCGTTTGGCGTTCTCGGGAAGCTCATCGAACGTGCGCACCGCGGCGAGGTCATCCTCCCACCCCGGCAGCATCTCGTAAACCGGCTGAATCCGCTCGAGATCTTCCAGATCGCCCGGAAGCTCGGTCAGCCGACGCCCATCGAGCTCGTAGGCGGTGCACAAACCGATGGTCTTCAGGCCGGACAGAACATCGAGCTTGGTGAGCGCGATGCCCCAGAGTCCGTTCACGCGGGCAGCGTAGCGAAGGATGACGGCATCGAGCCAACCGCAGCGCCGCGGCCGCCCGGTGGTCGAGCCGAATTCCACGCCCTTGGCGCGAAGGCGCTCCCCGGTCTCATCGGAAAGCTCGGTCGGAAACGGACCGGAGCCGACCCGGGTGGTGTATGCCTTGCTGATCCCCATCACCTTGTCGATCGCGGTAGGCCCCAGCCCGGCGCCGACCGCCGCATTTCCCGCGACGCAGTTGGAGCTGGTCACGAACGGGTAGGTCCCGTGGTCGATGTCGAGCAGCGTCCCCTGCGCACCCTCGAAAAGAATCCGCGCTCCTTTGGCGATTTGCCCGGCGAGAAAGAGGGAGACATCTCCCACATGCGGGCTAATGCGCTGGCCGAGGGCGGCGTACTCGGCGATCAACCCCTCCACCTCGATCAACGGCAGAGTCGTTTTCGCCGCCCGGCTCAGCTGCTCGAGCTCTTCGAGAGCCGATGGCAGCCTTTCCGAAACGCGCCGGGCGAGGCGCTCGGCGGTGAGAAGATCCCGGATGCGTATCCCCTGGCGGGCCACCTTGTCCTCGTATGCCGGGCCAATCCCCCGGCCGGTGGTTCCGAGCTTTGAGCCGCCGAGGACCTTCTCGCGAAGCGTGTCGATCAATTTGTGCCAGGGGAAGATCACGTGGGCGTTCGCCGAGATCAAAAGCTGAGCATCGTCCTTGAGAAAACCGCGGCCCTTCAGCGAATCGATCTCGTTGACCAAGACAGACGGATCAATCACCACCCCGCTGGCGATGACGCACGTCTTTCCGGGGTGGAGAATTCCGGAGGGAATCAGGTGCAGGATAGTCTTCTGCCCGCCCACCACGAGCGTGTGGCCCGCATTGTTTCCGCCCTGGAAACGGACCACGACCTGGGCGTGCTCGGTGAGCAAGTCCACCACCTTGCCCTTCCCCTCATCGCCCCACTGAGCTCCTACCACCACGACGTTCGGCATTTGTGGCGCCCTTATAACCCATGGGCGCTGGCGTGACACCGATAGAGGTAACCACATCGGATTTCCGAGCATCGATTTCGCGGCAGCCCCGCCCATTCCCCCCGGTCGGTCGCCTCCAGCAGCTGGGAGGTCGCTTGAACCAATCGCCGTTCGAAGGCGCGGAGATCTTCATCCGAGCTCGGAGTCTTCACCAGATTGTGGGCGGCAAGCGCGTAGCAGTCCAACTGGAACTGGTACGACGCCAGTCCCTCGGGCTGGCGCTCACCTGTCTTGTAGTCGATCACCATCGCCCCACCCTCGTCATCCTCGAAGATCAGATCGACCTGGCCTTTGAGGTGGATCTTGCACCCTCCCTCCCCCTCCAACCGGAGAAGGAACGGGATCTCGCGATGCACCCGGTTCGGTCCGGCCGCGGCGAGCCGGCGGGCGAATGCGGTGCCCAAAAAACGCTGCGCCCAACCCACCACCTCCCGGGCATTGGCCGCCGAGGGGTCCGCGCCCTCTTCCCACACCAGTCCCTCGAGATGCTCGCGCTGCGCCTTGGGGCTGGCATAGGTGAGCTTCAAATCTACCCGCTCCAAAACGCGATGCGCCAACGTCCCCTGGGTGCGCTTGTCGATCGCGCTGCGCCCGCCCAAGGGGGGCGGCTGACCGTCGTCCTCGATCTCCAGAACGCTCGGATACTCCGAGAGGCCGGCGCGATGGGCGTAGAGAAATCGGCGCGGACAGAGCGCGAAGTCCTGAAGTTGGGTCACCGGAAATACCGCGCTCAATGCCACGGGTGGAACGCGCATCCGGACGCGCCTCACCACCGAGTCTATCCTTCGCTCCGAATCCAGGGTCGGTTCCGGCTCTTCGAAAAGCTCGGGGACGGGCGCCGGCAGATCGTCCGATTTCACCTCGCGCACGAGCTTTCGCAAAGCCGGATTGGAGGCGAGATGCTCTTCGAGCAATCCCCGCCAGGTCTTCGCCGAGCGGCTCGCTTGCCCCGAGAGCACGAGGCGGTCGCGCGATCGGGTGAGCGCGACGTAGAGCAGCCTCAAGTACTCGGCGTCCTCCCGCCTCGAAAGCTCGGCGGTGGCGCGAGCGAAGCGGGGGGGTTTGGGCGCCTCCAACCCGTCCGCAACCGGCATTCGGACCGCGAGGCCGTGCTGCCGATCGAAGACGATCGAAGCCTGACTGCGGCTGCGCTGCGCCGCCATGTCCGGCAAAAACACAATCGGCCACTCGAGACCCTTCGCCTGATGGATGGTGAGCAGTTGAACGGCCCTCTGGTCGGAATCGTCGAGCGTGTCTGCCTGCGCCTCGGTGGGATCGGAGTCGGCCAGATCGATGAGCTCGCCGGCGAGCTCGGCGCAGTCGCCCTTTCCGCCGCGGTCCCAGCGCCCGGCGAGATCGAGGAGCTTCTCGATGTTCGCCAGCGCCTGCTCCCCGAAGGGAGTTCCGGCGATCGCCACCGGATACTGCGTCGTTGACAGCAGAACCCGGAGCAATGTCCGGATCCCGAGCCGATCCCGTTCGCGCCTCAACTTTGGATAGAGGGCGAGGAAGCGCTCGCACCGCTCCTTCTCGTTCGATGGAAGATCGGCGATCACCTGGGTTGCCGGATCCAGGAGGCGCCGGAGCGAGAGCTTTCCGCCGCAAGCGGCGGAGAGCTTCACCAGGGAGGCATCGGAAATACAGACGAGCGGCGATCGAAGGACGGCCGCCAGCGAGAGCGCATCGCCCGGGTCGGCGATCAGCGCCAGCGCCGAGGCGAGATCCAGCACCTCCTGCGCCCCGTAGAACCCCCTTCCCCGGAGAATCCGGTGGGCAACGCCGTTTCGGACCAGCGCTTGTCGATACGCTTCGACATAGGTGAATCGCCGAAACAAAAGGGCGATGTCCTTGCCTCTCGCCTGACGGAGCGAGCCGTCCGGTTGTTCGACGACCGGCGGGCTGTCCTTGGAGAGGAGCTCCTGGATTCGCCTCGCCACCGCATCCGCTTCGCGCAGCCGGCAATCCTCGGACGATTCGGCGGGTTCGAAAACCAACCAATCCACCGGCGGAGGACCGATGCGCCGGGGTCGAACCGGGGTCTGATCGTCGGTTTCGGGGTGGTAGGCGACTTCGTAGCCACGCGCCTCGGGCCTTTCCCTCATCAGACCGGCGAAGGTCTGATTGAAGTAGCTCAGCAAATCCGGCGACGACCTTCGATTGGATCGCAAATAGAGCCGCCGACCGCCCTCCGCCTCGATCTTCTTCGCCAGGATCTCGAAGACGGACACATCGGCGCCGCGGAAATCGTAAATCGATTGCTTCCGGTCTCCCACCGCGCACAGCAACCCGGGCTCGAGCGGCATCTCGAGCTCCGGGGTGGCCCGCCCTTCCCGGAGCAGCCGGGGAGATCCCTCGCGCTTCTCCGCGAGGAGCAGCACGATTTCCAGCTGGAGCCGATTGGTGTCCTGGAACTCGTCCACCAGCAATGCGCCGATGCGTTCCTGGACCTCGCGCCGGACGTCGGGGTGGTGAGCCAAAAGATCTCGGGTCCGGATCAATAGATCCGAAAAGTCCAACGAGGCGCGCCGGTCCAGCTCGGCCCGGTGGCGATCTCTCAAGGCGATCAACATCCGGAGAAAGGCCCTCTCATGCGGGATGATCGCCACGCCTCCATAACAGTCGCGCACCCCGGGCGTGCCGCTCCCGTTGCCCAGCGCCGCATGCTTCACCGACTTGAGCGCATCCGCGAGCCCGTTGCGCTTCTTGAAACCCTGGGTGGCGTCCAGCGCCTCGCGAAGCGCGGGCAGGCGATCGGGAAAGGTCTCCAGCGTCATCTCCTGCACCGCCTGGGCGCAGCGGTCGAGCATGGGCCCAAATTCTCCCCGGTACCGGGCGTTGATCGCCCTTGCCTCGGAGATCGCTCGTCCAAGCGCGGACAAGGCCTGTTCGAATTCCTCTCGCGCCGCCGCTTCTTCCGAAATGCGCACCGATTCGACCGCGAACCCCTCCTCGCGGACTTTGGAGAAGATCGCGCACAGCTGGGTGACCAGGCCCCCCGAGCGCCCTCGATCGAGGAAATTCAACTCGCGGCAGAGGTCCATCGTGGCGGCGTCTCCCGCCTCGAGAAACTCGAGGACGGTGCGCTCCGCGCAATCGCGGATCAGCGCTTGCCCGTCCCGCTCTTCGAGCAGACTGAATCCTGGATCGACCCCTCCTCCCGCGGGCGCCCGCCGGAGCACAGAGGCGCAAAGCGAGTGGAACGTTCCGATCATCGACTCCCCGAGCTCGTCGCGAACTCGCCGCCAGAACGACCTCGGGGGGATCGGATGGCGGTGGTGCTCGAATGACGCTCGAAGCAGCTCCTCGTCGCTCTCGCCGTGGCCGCGCGCCAGCGCGTCGAGCCTGCGGCGCAACCGCTCCCGCATTTCAGAACCGGCCTTGTCGGTGAAGGTGACCATGAACAGCTGTCCCGTGCGGACGGGCACCCCTTCCCGTCTCGCGCCGCCGAGCAGATGAAGGCAGAGCGTCACCAGGCTGTGCGTTTTCCCCGCCCCGGCTCCCGCACTGACTGCAAGGTTGTGCTCCAGGCCCAGCGCGGCGGTATCGAATCCCGGGTCGCTCAAGTCGAAAACTCTCCGAACCGCCGCTCGGTGATCCTGCACACCGGTTGGAAAGAGCAGAAACTGCAGTCCCGGGGTCGGATCGCGAATTGTCCGGCGCGAAGTTGACCGAGGAGATCGTGGACGGCATTGCCCAGATTTAGCCGGCCGGAGGCGGCGAGCTCTTTTCGCGTTTGCGCGTCCGTCGAAATCAATTCATCGATCCGGACATCGCCGTAGTCGCGCAGCGCGGCCTCCAGCGTGGTGAGCTTGCCGTTCCTGAGCGAGAGCAGCGCGGCATCCAGCGATGGGGGATTGGCGACCGATCGGACGGCGTGGAGATAAAGCGGAAGCTGGAACTCGGTGGTGAGAAGATCCTCGACCAGGCGCTTGGCGGTCGAGATGAGTCCCGATTTGTAGTCGATCACGCCGAGGCGCCCCAAGCTCGAGTCCAACCGGTCGATCTTGCCTCCCACGAAGACCGGCGGACCTCCTTGAAGGTCGGGCAGCGGTACCTCTCTCCACCGCGGCTCGGCGCCTTCCCGGCCGAACACCAGCTCGGCGGACGCCGGCGATAGCTGCTCAAATGGTAGACCCCGATGCTCGGTGCGAAGCAGGCGGACCACCATCGCCCGCGCGCGTAAGCGATCGAGCTTCCAGAGGAGCGGATGGCCCACGTGGCTGCCCTCTTCCGCGGCGGAGGCGGCGGTCTCCAGCGCATCGTCGATCAGCTTTTCCGGAACCTCCTCCACCGAACGACCGATCAACCCAGCCGTCTTGAGGCGGGTAAAAAGCTCCTCGAGGACGCGATGCCAGAACGAGCCCTGGCCCCGAGGGTCCATCTCTTCATCCGGCCTCTCCGGCTCCTCGAGCCCGATCGCCAGGGCGAGAAACCCCCGGAAGGAGCATTCGCCGAATCGCCGCAGGGTGGATGCGGACAAGGGCCGGTCCGGGCCGAATCGCAGCAGTTGCGCAAGGTGCGCGCGCAGCTCGGGTTCGCTGGTGCCTCCGGTGTACGGCCCGGGGGGCGCTCCGGGGTTGGAAAAAAACCTCAGTCGCTCCTCTTCCACATGGCCAAGCTCCCGCGCCTGCGCGAGCCACCCCTCGTTTTCGAATCGCGTCCGCAGCAAAGCGCGGTCGGGATCCGGCTCCGAAGCGCGAAGCTCCGGCCGGCTGAGAAGCTCGATCGCCACCCGTTCCCGAAGCTTCGCCTCGCTGGCAATGTTCTCGAGAAGGGGCGCCGGTTGACCGGCGATCTGCAGCCGCTCGCAGCCGGTGAGGCGCTGAAGCTCCTCGAGGAAGGGCGAAGCTATCTGCTCCTGCCCTTCCGTGCTCTGCCGGGCGTAGGAGAGAATCACCTGCTCGTCGCTCGAGCAGAGCGCAAGGTAGAGCAACAGCCGGTCCTCGCCGAGCCGCCACGGAACCGCGGCGTCGCCTTCTCCCGCGGTCAAACGGAACACCGCCCGTCCCGCGCTCCTATTCACCGCGGACCGATCCTCGTCGAGAAACAGCGAGCTCGGCGCCCGGCGCAGCGGGAAGCGGCCGTCCACCATTCCGCCGATGAGGACCTTGGCGAAGCGCCGGCCGGGTAGCTCGCGAACGTCCAGCACCTGGACCTCGGCGCCGCGAGGTCCGCGCGGCAGCAGATTGAAGTCCGCCGCCGCGTCGAGGAGCATCCGGTGGAAGGTCCGCCGGTGAACCGAGACCGAGCCGGCCCCGGCGAGCTTGAGCGCGCCCTCGAGCTCTGAAACCAGCGTCTGGAGCGCGTCGGCGGCGGCTTGATCGCGGGCAAGCGCCTTGAGCACCGCTTGCCCCAGCCCGGTCTCCTCGTCGGCGCGCTGTTCCTTGCGCCGCGTCGCCTCGGTGAAGCGGAGCTCTCCCAGGAACATCCACCAGCGCCGCAGCAGCTCCACGCATCTGCCCTGCTCTGGAATGTGCTTCGACAGCTCGAGCAGCTTGCGGCAGCGCTCCAACAAGAGAAGCGCGGGATGGGGCTTGGAGGTCGACTTCGAATCGAGCCGCTTGGCGAGGGCAGAGAGCCGGACCTCGTAAGCCCCGCGGCGGCCCTCCGCGCCGACGACGTTGTCCCGGACCGCGGCCAGATTGAGCCAGCGCTCGGGGGATTCGGGGGCGCCTTCGGAAAGCGCGGGAGCGTACCGACTCGAGATCAGCCGGGCCACGCGCCCGGCGGGAAAGCCCTCGTCCACGAGCAGGGGAAGCTCGAGCGCAAGACGTCCCGCCGCAGTCGATGCCAGCGGCGCTCCTCTCCGGACGCGGGCCTGCAGACCCACTTCGTTGAGCGCTTCGGCAACCCACTCCGCCTCCTCGTCGATCTCGCGAAAGGCGATCGCGATCCGATCGGGCGGGGTGCCCTGCTGGACGAATTCCCGCGCGCGGCAGGCAAGGTGGCGCGCCTCGTCGCGAACCGTCGCCGCGCTGAACAGCTCGAGGCGGGGGCGAAGGTCCGTTTCCACGTGGGCCTCGTCCGGTGAAAAGAGCGAAGGCGCCAGACATCCGAGCGGACGCTCGGCATAGAGATCCGCCTTTTCCAGCTCGACATGGCGAAATGACTGCCCACGACGCTCGAATGCCGCCAGCAGCGGGTCGACCACTGCATCCACGAAGGTCGATCCCGCGCCGGGAACCTGCATGCGAAAGGAAATGCCGAGGCGGTCGCACTCCGTTGCCAGCGCGAGCAAGAAGTCGATGCGCAGCTGCGGAAAATCATACAGGTGGGCGATCTCGATCGCCGAAGACTGGATTTTCGGAGGCAAGCCCCGGCGCTCGAGGTACTGAATTGCTCCGCGCAGCAAGTCTTCGCGATCCGCGAGCTTGAGCGCGGCCATCCGGTCCTCGTAGGCCGAGTAGAGCCTGGCGAGATAACGGGCGCGCAATGCGCGAGATGCCTGGAGCGAGTCCACCGCGGCGGAAAACTCGGCAGGGGTCATCCGCCCGGCTTTCAGCTCGAGGATGAAATCCAGCGCCGATCGGGCGAACGCCGGCTCATCGACGAAACGCCCATAGGGACTGGGGCCAAGCTCCCGCGCGGCGCCCTGGAGCACGATGCGCGAGGTCAACGGCGAGCTGGCCCGCCTCCCGAGCTGTTTGGCTCCTTCGAACCAATCGACGAGGTTGGCAAAGGTCAGATATTCCGAGGCATCGACGAACCGCGACACCTGGGCGGCGGCGACGAGAGCCTCCTCGACCCGCTCCGCATCCGGCAGTACGTGAAGCGTCTTTGCCCGGGCCGACACGACACCCAGTCTAGGTAGCGATCCGACAAGCGCGGCAGAAGCGGTTGGTCGGCCGCCGGGCTTGAAGGGAGCACCGCTTTTCAGGCTAGTACTGCTTTTCCTCGCGGACCTTGAACCGGACTTGGGCCAGCGCCTCCACCGAGTCCGGGCGATGCAGCGAGAGCAGATGATCCCCGCTCTGCGCGGGAACCTGTCCGGCAAATGGCGGCCGGAGAAGGACGAGGAACCGATCGTCCAACCATACTTCGAGGGCTCCCTCCCCCGGCGAGGCGCGAATCCGGAGCGGAATCGCCTGGTCCCGCAACGGCAGGTCCGGGAAGAGGAGAAACTCGTCGCCCGAGTGCGGAGAGACGATCCGCGGCGACGAGGCGAGCAGCGCGCCCGGCTCGGTGGATCGGGCGCATTCGCTGGTGAGCCAGGGCTGGGGCGCCATCCCCTCCATCCGCGCCCAGTCGTAGAATTCATCTCCCAGGTCCACCAACCGATGTTCGGCGCCGCCGAGCTCCTCACAGCGTTGGGCGATCGGCTCGGGAAGCCTCGCCGAGACGACCTTGTGCATCGGGCAGGCAGTTTTGGGGCGCGTCCCGACGGCGAAAACCTCGTCCATCGCAGCGGGGCACCACGGCCCCGCCAGCTGCCCGGAAAGCGGGCAGATCCGCGCTTGCTCGAGGCCGCTCATGTCCACCAGCGGAGCCGATCGGACGCCCTCCATCGCGCGCACCATCGCCCGCTTGAAGATGGGACCTGCTCCGGCGACTCCGGAAACCTGAATCATTGGGGTGCCGTCGAAATTGCCGGCCCAGACCGCCACGGTCCGTTCGCGGGTATAGCCGAACGTCCAGTTGTCCGAGTATCCCTTCGATGTCCCGGTCTTCACCGCCGCCGGAAAGGCGAGTCGAAGAACGCTGTCCAGACCGAAAGCCCGGGCGCGGGCGGAATGGTCGGCCAGAATGTGGGTCACCAGCGCGGTGGAGGTCTCTTCCGCGAATCGCCGGCCCCGGAAGCGGCTGCGAATTGGAATCTCCGTCCCGTCCGCTCGCAACGCCCGCCGGATTGCCCGCAATGGCAGCAAAACACCGCCTCGGGACAGACCCGCATACGCCCTGGCGCCCTGCCACAGCGATACTTCGCCATTTCCAAGGACGAGACCCAGCCCGTAGTGCTCGGCTCCCCGCTTGAGCGACTCGAACCCGGCTCGCTGGAGAAGCTTCAAAACCCGCTCCGTCCCCAGGGCGTTGGCGACCTCCACCGCAGGCACGTTGTAGCTGTTTGCCAGAGCTTCCCGAACCCGCACCGGTCCATGGACTCGCCGATCGTAGTTCTTGGGGGAGTAGCCGCCGTTCCGCCCCGGGAAATGCGCCTCGAGATCGGCGATCACCGTGCCCGGCGTAAATCCGCTCGAGAACGCCTCCGCATAGAGGAACGGTTTGAGCGAGGAGCCCGGTTGTCGCTTCATCTGGACGCCGTCGTTCTGTCCCTGGATGGAATCGCTGAAGAAGTCCGCCGAGCCGACGTAGGCGAGCACCTCGCTCGCTTCATTGTCCGTCACCAGCACGGCGGCCGAGCCCATGCGGCTTTTCTTTAGCCGGGCGATCTCCTGCGCGACCTGGTCTTCAATATCCAGCTGCAGCTTGGGGTCGAGGGTGGTTTCGATCACCGTCGCATCCGAAAGACCCCACCGCTCGAGGTTCGCGGCGATGAACTCGCTGAAATGAGGGGCGCGAAAGGCGGTGGTGAACGCCTGAAGATCCAGCGGCTCCAGCCCCGCGCCATCGGCTTGATCCGAATTGATCGAATCGAGCTTCGCCATACGGTGCAAAATCCAGTTCTTGCGCTCGGTGAGGCGCGCCGGATTGCGGTAGGGATTGTAGGCGGTGGGGCCCCGGGGGACCGCCGCGAGCAGCGCCGCTTGTCCGAGGGAGAGGTACTTGGCGTGGCGCCCGAAGTAGAGCTGGGACGCCGCTTCAATTCCGAAGGCGTTGTTCCCGAATGAAGTGCGATTCAGGTATTGGGTGAGAATCTCTTCCTTGGTCAGGTGCGCCTCGAGCCTCAGCGCCCAGATCGCCTCCTGGAGCTTGCCCAGCACCGTCCGCTTGCGCGGCACCAGGGTTCGCGCCAGCTGCTGGGTCAGCGTCGATCCGCCGGCCACCCATCTTCTCGCCCGGATGTTCTGCCACAGCGCGCGCGCCATCGCCGGAGGCGAGATTCCCCAGTGGGAATGGAAATTCTTGTCCTCCGCGGCAATGAACGCCGCGCGCACGGAATCCGGTATCTCCCAGGATTCCACCGGCGTGGACCGTCCATCGGCGCGGGAGAGCAATTCTCGAAGGAGCCCCCCCTGGCGATCGAGGATTCGCACCGAGGCCACCGGCCGGTAGTCGGTCAGCCGCTCTGGGAGCGGCGCGCAGATAAACCCGATCGCCGCGGCGTACACGCACAGCTGCGTCAGTCCGATCGCGATCCAGAAGGTTCGGGAGAATCGGTTGCGCTGCTCGCTCTTCACCGCGAACTACCTCTGTGAAACCGCCGGCGGCCAGGTGACTTCGAACGTGCCGCCTTCGGAACGGCCGGATACCTCGGGTTCATACATCAATTCGCCCCTCGCTGGCCTGAGCACGAACGTTCCGGGCGTCGTCGCCCGCGCGACGAACGAGGCGACGTGAACCCCCGGAGGCAAATGGTCTGCAAAAAGGATCACCTTCGAGTCGCGCTGTTCGATGTGGTTGAAGGGACTCCAAAATGAGTACACCCATGGCTCTGTCGGGGCCGACTCCCCATAAGCGGTCCCCGCTTCCTGATCGCCTTCGCCTTCCAGAGCATAGCCCACCTCCCGCTTCTCTTCCTCCGGGCGCTGCGCCTGGCGCGCGGTGGTCGCAAGCGAGGTGTCGACCGGCTCGATGCCCGCGGGCAGGGGCACCTCGAAGGCAGCCCAATGGCGCTCCTGATTCGTCCCCACCCGAAGCCGGACGCGAATCAAATCGCCGGCGTAGAACCGGGTCGCCTGACCTCCCCCGGAATACGGCTCGAACCAGCGCTGGACGAAAAGCCCCTGATCCAGCGCGCTCACCGGCGGCTGCTTGGGCGCGTACTTAAGCACCGCGGAGTAGTAGAGGACGCCCGCTCCCTCTTTCTTGAAGGCCAGCGTGGATCCGCGGCCGGATGCGGACGACAGCTTGGCGATGGGAATCGTGCTTTGGACAACCTCCATCGAACGGCCCTTGAACGAGTGCTGGAGCAGCGGCGCTCCACCGAACGAGACGGTGGCGGAAAAGTTGGGCGTCTCCTTCTCCTTCACCCTGAGCAGCTCGGTCAGACCCATCAGGCTGAACGCCGCCTCCTGCGTCGACCTCCATCGCCCATCGCCCTGCCGCACGCCCAGAAGATAGGCGGCGATCTTCGAAACGTAAGGGTGATCCGGTGCCACGTCCGCCAGTGTCTGGAGCACCGCGCCGGTGGTGCGCACATCCGAGTGCCACAGCGTCGCGTAGGTCTGGCTGTGCACTTCCTCGAAATGAACGCCGCGCGGCGATTCCTTGGCGTGGTTGAAGATCTCTTGCAGCAGTTGGTCTGCCTGAGCGCGATTGCCTGCGATGAACATCGCGTCGGCGAGCAGGGCCTGGGTAAAAAGCGGCAGCTGCTTCCGCTTGGCGAAGAACTCACTGTAGTAGCTTGGCTTGGGCTTCCCCATTCTGGCCAGGACGTAGGTCGCGAAGACTCGCGTTTCATCCGGGCACCAGTGCTCGCAGGGATGGCAACTGCCTCCCGCGACGGCCGTGAGATACCCTTCCGCGCGCGAGAGTCTTTCCGGGTTGACCGGATACCCAACTTGATGGGCCCGGGCGAGCGCGAGCGTCGCGTAGGCGGAGGCCCAGGAATCAGCGCACCACGAGTTGGACCAGTACTTGAACGACCCATCGGGCTCTTGAAGCCTCTCGATCGAGGCCACCGTGGTTGAAATGACCTCGTCCGGATCCCGCGCGGAGGGGGGACCGACGGCATCCTGAACGTACCTTTGCAGCAGCGAATGGATCGTGCTCTGCGCCGTCGCGCTCGGGTGCGCTGGGCCCGACAATGCGATCCCGAACTTTCCCGCCATCTCGCGAAGCGCCACGAACGGGACCAGGCGCGATGACTGCTGCTCCAGACATCCATAGGGGTAATCGATAAGTTGCTGAATCCCCTGGTCGAAGTTGCCCAGCGCCGTGGAGCTCAATCGGACTTCGAGGCCTCCCAACCCCGGCCAGGCGTCCGCCGGACGGGCAGCGCCCTCCACCCGCTCGCCGGCGGTATCGCCGTAGGTCGCGACCGTTTCCACCGAGACGGGCAGCTCGATCGGAATCGTCACCTCGACGCCGTCCTGCTCCGCATCCTTGCGCACGTGAAATCGGAACGCCGCCTCGCCGGGCTTGTCGGCGGTGAACTCGAAGCGGACCTCCTGCGGCGTGGAAGGATCCACGCGCACTTTCTTCGACGCCGGACCCGACAGCCGCGCGTTGCGGGCGCTCGCTTCGACGACGGCGTCGCCTTCGCCCGCGCTGTAGCTGTGGATCACCACCCCTGCCTCGAAGCGGTCGCCCACCCGGGCGAACCTTGGCACCGCGGGAAGGGCGAGCAGCGGCTTGTTGATCTTGATCGTCATTTGACCGGACCCGAACCGATCGCCTGCCGTCACCGCCACCGCCATCACCCGGAAAGCGGTGAGGTTGTCGGGAAGCCGGAATCGGGTCTGCGCCCGGCCGGCGGAATTGGTCTCCAGGCTGGGATTGAAAAGAATCGTGGTTTTGAAATTGCTTCGATACCCCGAGCTCTCGGCGCTGATTCCCCCGCCTCCTCCCTGCGCCTCTCCCTTCTCGGCAAGGCCGCGGTGGCGAACGAGGTGGATCAGCGGCTCGCCCAGACGGACCGAGAGCGGACGCAAGGGAAAGATCGCGGCGAGCGGGTCCGGAGCCCGATACCCGGTCAACCTGAGCACCGATTCATCCACGACATAGAGGGTCAGCTCGCAGGGCGTTCCCCGACCTGCGTGATCGCGGACATCGACGGCAACTTCGACCTCTTCGCCCGGCCGATACTCGCCCTGGTCGGTGGTGACCGATACCGCCAGGCGCTTCGTCTTCGGTTCGACCGCAAGCTTCACCCAACCCACCCGGGCATTCGGGCGACCCGGGTCGTCACCGGTCTCGAGACCCCCTTGCGACACCCGGGGGCGCATCAGCACCACCCCGGCGTAGACGTTGGGCACCATCTCCTCGCGGATCTCGATGTCGACCGTGGCGACCGAACCCCGCAGGGCGATCGCGCGGCGCTCGAGCACGCCCTCGCGCTCGACGGTGAGCAGCGCATTCGCCTCCGGATAAGGCGACTTGATGAGCAGGTGGGCGGTGTCCCCGACGTCGTAGCTTGGCTTGTCCAGGACGAGGTCGACCCGATCGGTGTCGTTGCGCTGCCACGCCACGAAACCCGGGCCGGTGACGTAGATGCCGATGCTCGCGGTGTGGCGGCGATGCCGCTCATCCTCCACCGTGGCCCGGACGATGTAGAACCCGGCATCGGCCGGCTTGAATTTGCACGCGACCGGCATCTCACCGCTGGCGACGACGCAGGCGTGCACTTGTTCTTCGAGAGGCTCGGAAAGGGTGAGAAATCCGCTGGCGTCCTTCTTGCGAACGGACTTCCACGTCCGCCGGGAGATGGTGAAGTGGAGGTCGCGCCCCCGGACGCGCTCACCGGCGACATCCGCGGCGATCGCCTCGAGGGTCAGCTCCTGACCGCTCTGGGCAAATCCGGTGGGGGCGCGAAGCCCGACGTAGTAGCTCGCCGGATGGACCATCAAATCCGCCCGTCCCGCCACGCTCTGCCGGTTGACGTCCTCGGCTTCGATCTCCACGGTGTAGATCCACGGCCGTTCGCCGGGCGCTTCGAGAATGCCGGCCTCGAGCTCGAGCGATCCTTTGGGATCGAACAAGCCGGCGCCGGACGCGAAAAAGCCGGAGCTCGGCTCGGGCCTCAAATCGTCCCACCACCAGGTTTCCTGGCTGAAATTGAAGCCTTTGGCCTGCTCCGGCGCGAAGAAGGTGGATTGGCGGTGAACCGACCACCGGGCTTTGGCGTTGCTCATCGCTCCGCCAAACAGGTACCGCGCGAAGCCGTGGGCGGAGAGCTTCTCCCCGGCGAGCGCGTCGTGGCTGTCCGTCTCGACCTCCACCTTGAATTGCGGCGCCCGGTACTCCTCGACCCTGAAACCGCCGCCGAACGACAGGTTTCCGTCCGGGATTTGCGCGCTCGCGGAGATCCAGAATTGTCCGGTGGGAGAACCCTTGGGAAGATCGAGCTCCGCGCTGAACGTCCCGAAGCGGGTCGTCTTCAAGCGCTGCTCGCTGACCTTTTGTTGGCGGGAATCGTGCACCGCGAGGACCAGGGCCGTTCCTTCGACAGGCGTCTTCAGCTTGCCCACTTGCCTGAATCGCGCCACGCCTTTGATGTAGACCTTGTCGCCCGGCCGGTAGATGCCGCGCTCGGCGAAGACCAGGCCCTGGGGTTCCGGCAGGGTCCCTTCCCAGCCCTGCGTCAAGCCAAGCTCGTACGGCTCGATCCCCCGGTCCCAGTTGTCCGCGGTGATGCCGACGTCGCCGTCCTTTTCCGCGGCGACGAGAAGAAACGGAGAATCCCAGGAGTACTGTCCGTTCTTCAAACCGAGCGCCACGGTGCCCGGAACATCCGCGCAACCATCGCGGTCGCTCTTTCCCGTCCAGAGGACCTTCCCCGACGAGTCGTAGGCCGAGACGGTGGCTCCCGCGACCGATTCGCCGCTCGACAGCCGGGTCACCCAGGCCAGGGATTGCGCGGGAGCGATTTTGACGTGAACCACCAGATCGGTGATCTGCGCCAGGGTCCTCCGGGTGCGACCGTAGAGAGGATCGAGCTCCGGTGAGCTGACGGCGAGGAGCGCAAGCCCGGTGCGGTTTCCGCCGAAGGCCTTGCCGAGATCGATCGGATGCACGCGCTTCTCGTTGAGGGCGTAGGTGAGCGAGGTTCTTTCCCGAACGTCAGCGGCCCGCGAAATCGGCCTCTCCGGTCGGTAGAGTGGACCGTCGATCAGCCGCGCCGCCTCGGGCAGGGTCAATCGCCAGATTTCCACATCGAGGGACTTGAGGTTCACGAGCTCGATCGGAAGCCGCGGGCCCGAGCGGTCTTCGATCAGCGCGTGCACGCCACCCAGATATAGGGCCGGACGGAGATCATCGGTCCGAACGGCTTCCTGAAAGGATCGCTGCGTCCTCTGCTTGAGCTCATCGACGACGCCGGCGGCGATGGTGACGGTGTACTCGGTTCCCGGCCGATACGCCCCCGGGAGGGTCACGTGGGGCAACTCGGCGGACCGATGGTACTCCTGCGCGGACCACGCCTGCGCGCGTTCCCAATCCACTTCGACCGGCGGCGAGATCTTCAGCTTCTCCCGCAAGCTTTCGACATCGATCCGGTTGCTCGAAACGACGACCAGGGGACCGTAGGGACACTGCGTTCCAGAAAGGCACATTCGCGCGCCGCTGATCTCCAGCGGTCCATAGACCTTCCAGTCGAGCGACTCCTCCCGGTCCATCGTCAGCGGTCCGTGCTCGCCGTGGAGCGTCCGGGCGATCGTCAGCCTCACCGAACCGTTCAGCGGAAACGGCTTGTCCGCGGCGAGCTCGTACCGGGTCTGCTGATTCGCGCGGTGCGCTTCCGACTCCCCCCGCTCCAGTCGCCGTCCTTCGCGATGTTCCTGCGCTTCGGATTCCCGGCGCTCTTCCGCGATCGAGGTGCGCGACACCACGCGCGCCCGCCAGGGACTCTTCTCGCCCTCCACTTGAAATGAAGAGGCCGCGGCGAGATCCGACTCTTTGATCGGCTGGTTGAACAACAGCTTGAAAGTCTGCTGCGGCTTGACCCACCGATACCCTCGCACCGGCGACACGTCCTGGAGCTCGAGGCGCGGGGTGTTGAACTCGAAGGTGTAGTCCTGCTTCAGCTCGTTTCCGTCCAGCGATCTCAAGCCCTTCAGAACCCTGACCCGGAACCGCGTCGAGTAGGGCACCGGACCCTTGGGCACCAGCTCGATCGAAGCCGAGCCGAGCCATTTCCACTCGCCTTCGATCCGCGGCTCGATCTCCACCAGCGGTTTGGCGTCCTTCGTGGAACGCTCCAGCGACTCGAGGCTCTTCACCGGACGGGAGAAGGTGATCGTCGGACGAACCTCGCCCCGGACATCTCCGCGCGGCCGCGCCGTCACCACCGAGAGGGCGTCCGCCCCCGGGAGGGACTGCCGCGCGATTCGCAGGTCGGGAGGCTCGGGCAGCGGCTTTAGATCGCGGGGAAGATTCTCGTTCGGCATCGAAGCCTGCGAATGCCGGGACGACTTGCGACCACACGTCCCACTGCAGCCGATCGCGGCGAGGAGAATCAGTGCCGCACAGCGAAACCTCGGGGGCGAATCACCCACCGCAGCCCTCTTGCTCATCGTGCAAGCCAGCTCTTCAAAGCGCATGCCGATGGACCTTCCTTAAAGCCCGATGGCATGGCGAACTTTGGAGCAAAGCGGGCGCGGCTCGCAAGCGACGCTCAAAGGGCCGAGCCTACCCGCAGCGCGGCCATTCACCCTCGGTTTGTCCGCCTACATTCTCTTGAGCGGAGGGAGGCGCTCGATTTCCTGCTTGATCTGATCCGCGAACTTCACCAGCTCCGACGTGTTGGTGATGAATCGGAACATCGCCAGCTCTCGACCCGGGTCGCCCTGCATTCCGGTCGTTTCCAGCAGATAGGAGGCAAGGTCGATCCCAACCTCGACGATGAATCCACCGTCCTCCTGCCGGCCAACTTGCACCGCCACGTCCTGGGTGGTTCCGGTCCGGAAGGCGAATCCCGGAATTTTAAGGCTGCACAGGTCGCGGATCGAGCCGACCAGCTCCGCCGCGTCGGTACCCCCGTAATAAACCACCGGAAGGCGGAGGAACGGCCAGAAGCTTGCGTCCCTCCGATCGTAGAATTCCATCCCCACGCTGCCGAGCACCCGAATCGCCTCGGCCGGAAAGGCCGGCTGACCGGGGATGACCGGGGGCACCTCCCGGTCGACGAGCTCGAGCGAGAACCGCAGGCTCTTAGCGTTGTTGTGAAGGACCGCCATCGAAGGGAAGCGGCAGCGCCGTAGATCGGTTATAGCTGACTTTCCTTTCAGTGGTGGGGTATTTCCTCGTTCATGTCCGAGCCTGATGTCATTTCCGTGCGAGGCGCCAAGGAGCACAACCTCAAGAACGTCTCGCTCGACATTCCAAAAAAGAAGCTGGTCATCTTTTCGGGAGTTTCCGGCTCGGGCAAGACGTCGCTCGCTTTCGACACGCTCTACGCGGAAGGGCAGCGGCGCTACGTCGAGTCGCTTTCAGCGTATGCGCGCCAGTTTCTCGGCCAGATGGAGAAGCCGAAGTACGACACGCTCCGGGGCCTCTCACCCACCATCTCGATCGAGCAGAAGGCCGCCTCGAACAACCCGCGATCCACGGTGGGAACGGTCACCGAGGTCCACGACTACCTGCGCGTGCTCTACGCGTCGATTGGTGTGCAGCACTGCTGGAACTGCGGCCGCAAGGTGGGCAAGCAGAGCGCGCAGCAGATCATCGATGAGATCCTGAAGCTTCCCAGCGGCACCAAGCTGATGCTCCTCGCCCCCCTGGTGCAAAACCGGAAGGGCGAGCACAAAGACGTGCTCGCCGACGCGCAGAAGCGCGGATTTTCGCGGGCGCGGATCGACGGGAAGATCAAAACGCTCGAAGAGCGAATCGAGCTCGACAAGAAGTCGAAGCACGACATCGAGCTCGTGGTCGACCGGTTGGTGCTCAAGCCCGAGGTTCGCAGCCGCCTCACCGATTCGGTGGAGACCGCGCTCAAAGAGGGCAAGGGGGTCCTCATCGTCACCGACGAGGCCGGCTCGAAGGGCAGCGATCGGGTGATGAGCGAGCTGAACGCCTGCCATTTCTGCGGCCTCTCGTTTCCCGAGCTCACCCCGGCGTCCTTCTCGTTCAACAACCCCTTGGGGATGTGCGACGACTGCAACGGCCTGGGGACCCGGCCCGAAATGGATCCCGACCTGATCGTTCCCGATCGAACCCGCAGCATCCGGGAGGGCGCGATCGAGCCGTGGGCCAGCGGAATGGCCCGGGGCGAGGGCTGGACGGCGGAATTCGTCGATCAGCTCGCTCGCGCGTTCAAGATCGATCTCGACGTGCCGTACGAGAAGCTCTCCAAGCGGGAGCAGGATCTGGTCATGCTCGGATCCGGCGGTCGAGAGTTCACCCTGCGCTGGGGCACGGGCGGAACCTGGAAGATGGAATGGGAGGGTCTGGTCAACAAGCTGATGCGCAGCTTCAAGACGACGCAGTCGGAGAGCATGCGCCGGTACTACATGAAGTTTTTCTCGAGCAAGCCGTGCCCGACCTGTCAGGGAGAGCGGCTGAAACGCGACTCGCGATCGGTCAAGGTCCACGGCAAGACGCTGGTGGAGCTGTCGCGGCTGACGATCGGCGAGACCCTGCGCTTCCTGGAGCAGCTTCCTCTCACCGCCACCGAAGCGAAGATCGCCACCGAGCTGCTCAAGGAAATTCGAAGCCGCCTGGGCTTTCTGGTGGACGTGGGTCTTTCCTACCTCACCCTGGACCGCAACGCCTCGACGCTCTCGGGGGGCGAGAGCCAGCGAATCCGACTCGCATCGCAAATGGGCTCGGAGCTGACCGGGGTGATCTACATCCTGGATGAGCCGTCGATCGGGCTCCATCAGCGCGACAATGCCAAGCTGCTGTCCACTCTGAAGAGGCTTCGCGACTTGGGCAATTCGGTCCTCGTGGTCGAGCACGACCAGGAGACGATGGAGCAATCGGATTGGATCGTCGATTTTGGCCCCGGGGCAGGAGAGCTGGGAGGCGAGATCGTCGCGCAGGGCACGCCCGCCCAGATCCTGAAGGATCCGAAGAGCCTCACCGGCGCCTATCTGTCGGGTCGCGAGCGGATCGAAATCCCGGAGCGGCGCCGGCCGCCCGGCAAGCAGAAGCTGGTGATCGCGGGCGCCAAGGCGAACAACCTCAAGGATCTCACGGTGGAGATCCCCTTGGGCCTGTTCGTAGCGGTGACCGGGGTCTCCGGCGCGGGGAAGTCCACCCTGGTGAACGAGATTCTTTTCCCGGCCCTGGCGCGAGAGCTCTACGGGAGCCGGGAGGTGCCCGGCGCCCACCACAGCATCAAGGGGATCGACCTCCTCGACAAAGTCGTGGACATCGACCAGCGCCCGATCGGGAGAACTCCGCGGTCCAATCCCGCGACCTACACCAAGGTCTTCGACTGCATCCGCGAGGTCTTCGCGATGACTCCGGAAGCTCGCGCCTTCGGTTACACGCCCGGCCGATTCTCATTCAACGTGAAAGGGGGACGCTGCGAGGCGTGCGAGGGCGACGGCGTGAAGCTGGTCGAGATGCACTTTCTCGCCGACGTCTACGTGCCCTGCGAAGTGTGCCAGGGAAAGCGATTCAACGAAGGGACCCTGCGCGTCCGCTACAAGGGCAAGAACATCGCCGAAGTCCTGGAGATGAGCGTCCGCGAAGCGAAGGAGCACTTCGGCGTTCACAGAGACATCCTCCGCATCCTCCAGACCCTGGAGGACGTGGGACTCGGCTAC
>WNFF01000289.1_pt1 | contig 35977 bp, 35 predicted proteins | sample 5400441 | NCBI WGS metagenome assembly WNFF01 (sample SAMN13153345, study PRJNA577476) | soil metagenome | isolation source: 120 cm saprolite under Douglas fir tree site 2 hole 3 replicate 1 | place: USA:California | collected 2015-04-18
TGCGGCCGGCCACCCCGATGACGCGGCCGTTCGGGGTGTCGAGGTAGCGGCGGGCGATGTCGTCGCGCAGCGACGCGTGCCCGGTCGGATGGAAGCCGACCGGCACCCCCAGCTCCTCGATGGCGGCCCAGAGGGGCTCCATCTGCGGGTCGTGGACGTGGCGGCCGTTGATCGGGTTCGGGTTGCCGATGACCGCCACCGCGCCGAGCTGGCGCACCGCGCGCCGCGCCTCCGCGATCGCGCCGGGCACGTCGTGGAACGCGACCTGGGCCGCGAACTTCAGACGCGACGGCGCGTGCTGGCAGTAGTCGTGGGTCCAGTCGTTGTGCGCGCGGGCCAGCGCGCTCGCGACCGCCGGGTCGAGGTCGTCATGCATGAGCACCTGGCGCCCGCGCGTGCCGTAGAGGACGGCCACGTCGATGCCCTCGATGTCCATGGCCTGGACGTGCGACGGGGCGTCGTAGCCGCGCGCGTGCGCGATCTCGTAGTGCGGCGAGCGCGCGAAGGCGCGCTGATGGAGGTCCTTCCCGACGACCGCGGTGCGCGCGCGCTTGGACATCTCGCCCAGCTCGAGATCGCCGATCTTGATGACCGGCTGATTCGGCGAGCTCGCGCTGGACCGGAGGAATTGCGGCGCAAACTTCTTGAACGGCTCGGCGAGATAGCGCTCCCAGAGACCGTCGGGCTCCATCGTGTGCAGGTCCGAGTCCATGACCTTGAAGCCGTTCTTCATCGCGGGTCCTCCTCGTGGGTCGGGTTCACCCGGTATCGCTTCAGCGCGTCGGGATCGACCGTGACGCCCCAGCCGGGGCGATCCTCGAGCCCCAGGGCGCCCCCGTCGAGGCGCACCGGATCGACGACGACGTCCCCCGCCATCTTGAGCGGCCCCACCGCCTCGCAGCCGTCCACGATCGCCGCGCTCACCGCCGCCACCGTGGTTTCCGCGAGCGTCGAGAGCGTCAGGCCAAAGCCGTGCCCGATCACGACGCGCAGGCCGGCGGCGGCCGCGCACTCGACCATCGCGAGCGTGCGGAGCAGGCCGCCCTGCTTCATGACCTTGACCTTCACCAGGTCGGCCGCCTCGCGCCGGATGATTTCCACGATGGAGGCGGGGCCGGAGACGCTCTCGTCGGCCATGAGCGGGATGCCGATGCCGCGGCGGATCTCGGCGAGCCCGTCGATCTCCGCGCGCGGGATCGGCTGCTCGACCAGGGTCAGGCCATAGGGCTCGAGGCGCCGGATGAACGGCACCGCCTCCGCCCGCGTCAGGCTCTCATTGAAGTCCACGCGCAGGGCCATCCGGTCGCCGACGGCGGCGCGCACCTCGGCGACCCGCTCGATCCCGGCGGGCGCGGTGCCGGACAGCTTGATCTTCGCGGAGCGGAAGCCCCGCGCGAGCCACTCCGCCGCCTCGCGGGCGGCCCGGCCGGGCGGCACCGCGCCGATCCAGGCGTTGAACGTGATCTCGTTCTTCACGCGGCCACCCAGGAGCGAGTGGACGGGCAGCCCGAGGGCGCGAGCCTTGAGGTCGACCAGGGCCATCTCGACCACCGCGATCGCCTCGTAGCGCCCGGGCGCCGCGCGGTCCATGAGGGCGAGGGCGCGATGCAGGTTGAAGGGGTCGGCCCCGGCCAGGGCCGGCCCGATCCGCCGGACCGTGTCGTGGACCTCCGCCGCGGACATCGCCGAGTAGCCCGGAGTGGGATCCACGTTGCCCCAGCCCTCGACCCCGTCGCCGCCCGTGACACGCACCAGGACGCTCCGCTGCACGGTGGTGACGCCGTGGACGCCATGCACCGGCTCGCGCAGCGGCACGTCCACGACGAAGGGCTCGACGCCGACGACGCGCATGCCGAGGAGAATCCGCCCGGAACGGTCCGGCGTCAAGGGGTGTAAGCTGCGGCGTCATGAGGCTCGGCACGTCGGTGCGCTTCCTCTTCCCGACCTCGCCGGCGACCCACGAGCGGTTTCGCGGCCTCCTCGCGTCGATGCCGAAGGGTGCATTCATCGAGCGGCCGATGGGCGCCTACGCGCCGGAGGAGCAGGCCCGCAACCTCATGGAGGTCGCGGCCGCGGCCCGCGCCGCCGGGCTGGACGGGCTCCTCACCGGCGACAGCCATGGCGGGAACCCCGGCTACGCCGCGTCGTTCTCGCCGCTGCCCACCGTCGCCCGGCTGATGAGCGTGACCGGCGACATGCCCATCGGGGTGGTCCTGCTCGCCCCGTTCTACCACCCGGTGCTGCTGGCCGAGCAGATCGGGACGCTCGCCGCGTTCGCCCAGGGGCCGCTGATCGTGACCTTCGTCCTGGGGGGCCGCCCGCTGCAGTTCCAGGCGTTCGGCATCGAGGAGCGGAGCCGCGTGGGGCGTCTCGAAGAGGTGGTGACGATCACGCGAGCCCTCCTGGCCGGCGAGCGGGTCACCCACCGCGGCCGCTACGTCACGGTGGACGGCGCCACCATCAGCCCGCTGCCGCGCGTCCCGGTGGAGATCTGGCTCGGCGGGACGGTGGCCGCCTCGGCCGAGCGCGCCGGGCGGCTGGGCGACGCGTGGCTGACCGGCCAGAACGCGAGCGACGACGAGCTGCGGCGCCAGCTCGAGCGGTACCGCGAGGCAGCCGCGCACGCCGGGCGCCCGCCACGGCCGGTCCTGCGCCGCGACATCTACGTGGGCGAATCGGATGACGAGGCACGCGCGGTGGTCGGCGCCATCCTCGCCGAGGGCTATCGCGGCACCGGCCTCGATCAGCTGCTGGTCGGCAGCGCGGACACCGTCGTCGAGAGCCTGCGCCGGTACCACGCGATGGGCTTCGACCACGTGATGGTGCGGCACATCGTCGGCGACCACCGGCTCATGCTGCGCTCGTTCGAGCGCATCGGCCGCGACGTGATGGACCGGATCCGCGCCTTCTAGCCGGACTCAGCCGCCCAGGCCCTTGGCCTTGTAGACCGGCGCGGCCGCCGGCCCGGCCAGGAACTGGATGAGCGCCTTCGCCGCGTCGGCTTCCTTCGCCTCGGCGGCGAGGCCGACCGAGAAGACGGTGACGGTCTGCAGCTCCGCCGGGAGCGGGCCGACCACGTCGACGCCGGGCACCGCCATCAGCTCGGGGACCTGCGCGGCGCCCAGCTCGATGTCGCCCGAGACCAGCATCTCGCCGGCCTTGGTCCCGGTGTCCTTGTACTTGGCGCGGACCTGCTCGGCGATCCCGAGGCGCTCGAGCACCCTGGCGAACGCGACCCCCGAGGCGCCTTCCTTCGAGAAGCCGACCGACTTCGCGGCCAGCACCGCGCTCTTGAGCGCCTCGGGCGTGCTGATGTCGGGCCTCGGCGTGCCCGCCTTCACCCCGATGCCGACGCCGGACCGGGCGACGTCGACCTTGCTGGCCGGCACGACCTTGCTCTGCTTGGCCAGGTCCTCGACGATGGGGCCGGTCAGGATCAGGACGTCCGCGGGCGCGCCCTCCAGGAACCTGGTCTTGAGCACCGCCGCGAGCCCGTAGGTCACCGCGATCTTGTGGCCGGTCTCGCGCTCGAACTGCGCGAACAGCTCGGTGGTGGCCGGCTGCATGCCGACCGTGCTGAGCACCTTGATCTCGGCGGCCTCGGCGCCGCTCCACGCGGTCGGCGCCAGAAGCGCGAGTGCCAGGGCCATATCGCGGGTCGCACGCCTGTTCATGGGTTCCTCCGGGGATCCGTTGAGGTTGCGCTGCCGTTCTCGAAGCCGGCCCGATCATAACTCGGACGCCCGGCGCGGACCTCGGATCCCCGCCTCCGACCGAGGCCGGGTGTGCCTTTGACACGGTGTCCGGGTCCGCCTAGACTCCCGGCAACTCACTATAAAGGAGACGCCGATGCTCTTTACCTGCCCGGCCAACGCGGCCCGGGGCGGGGGCCCGCGCTCCCACGCCGGAGGCCGCCGACCGTTCTGCGTCGACATCCATTGCCACGTGCACCATCCCGCCGCGGACGAGATGGTCAAGCATCTGATGTCCCCGGACCGCGAGCCGTCGGCCCGCTTCTCGAACGAGCTCTCCCGGGCCACCAACCGCAAGCAGATGGAGAACGTGTGGTCGTGCCTCACGTCCGTCGAACAGCGGCTGCGCGACATGGACAAGATGGGCGTGGACGTCCAGGCCATCTCGCCGTCGCCCTTTCACTTCATGTACTGGCTCGAGCCCGAGATCGCGCGGAAGGTGAGCCGCTCGGTGAACGAGCACCTGGCCTCGATCGTGAAGGCGCATCCGGACCGGTTCGTCGCGCTCGCGCACGTGCCGCTGCAGGCGCCGGACCTCGCGGCCGAGGAGCTCGCGTATTGCGTCACGCGGCTCGGGTTCCGGGGGGCCGAGATTGGCACCAACGTGGTCGGCGCGGAAGTCTCGCGGGGGCGGGATCAATTCTGGAAGAAGGCGCAGGAGCTCGACGTCGTCCTCTTCATGCATCCGAACGGCTTCACCCAGGGTGACCGCCTGACGGATCACTACTTCACCAACGTCATCGGCAACCCGCTCGACACCACCGTCGCTCTCGGCCATCTCGTCTTCGACGGGGTCCTCGAGCGGTTCCCGAGGCTGAAGCTGGTCGCCGCCCACGGGGGCGGCTATATCGCGCACTACCCGGCGCGGATGGATCACGTCTGGGGTGCGCGGGCCGATGCCCGGACCGTGCTGAAAGCCACCCCGCGCCGGTCGCTGGCGAAGGTCTACTTCGACACGATCGTCTTCGACCGGGCCCAGCTCGAGCACCTCGTGAACCTGTGGGGCGCCGACCACGTGCTCGTCGGCACCGACTATCCCTACGACATGGGCATGTACGACCCGCGGGGCTTCGTGGGCGGCGCCGACTTCCTCGGGGCGGCGGACAAGGCGAAGATCCTGGGCCTCAACGCGGCCCGGCTGCTCAAGATCAAGGCCCCCGCCGCCCCCAAGGCGAGGCGGGCGCGCGGGCGGCGATAGGAGTATTCTTCGGGCCGTCGGAGCGGCGGTCGCGCTCGGACGAGGGAGGAGCCCAAATGGCGAGAGTGCTGGGGCTGGGGCACGTGGGAATCTACGTGCGCGATCTCGAGCGGATGGTCTCGTTCTACCGGGACGTCATGGGCATGCGGGTGACCAAGCAGAACTGGCGCGCCGGCGTCGTCTTCCTGAGCGCGGATCCGGACTCGGTGGACCACGAGATCGCGCTCATGGGCGGCCGGCCCGACCCGTCGGACCCCCACCTGATCAACCAGATCTCGATGCGGGTCGCGAGCCTCGACGATCTGCGCGCGATGCGGAAGCGACTGGTCGCGGACGGCTACCGCATCGAGGGCGTGGTCAACCACGCCAGCGCGATCGGCTGCTACTTCTTCGACCCCGAGGGCAATCGCACCGAGGTGTTCTGGGTCACCGGCCGGCCGTGCTGGGTGCCGACCGCCACCCCCATCGATATCGACCAGCCGGACGAGACCGTCCTCGCCGCGGTCGACCGCGTCTGGAACGAGCTCCGCCACGTCCCGGTCGGTGGGCGGATGACCGAGGAGAGCGCGACCGTCGAGGTGACCCGCCAGCCCTAGCCCACTCTCAAGAGGAGGCAGCAATGTCGCTGACACTCAGCCGTCGTTCCTTCCTGGCCGGTAGCACCATTGTCGTCGCGGGGGCCGCCGGGCTGCCCACCCGGGCCCGGGCCCAGAGCAAGCCCGTGCGCATCGGCCTCCTCACCGTGAAGACCGGGCCGCTCGCCGCGGGCGGCATCCAGATGGAGCAGGGGACGCTGCGCTTCCTCAAGGATCGCAACAACATGATGGCCGGCCGAAAGGTCGAGCTGGTCGTGGCCGATACCGGCGGCAACCCGGCCGGCACCAAGACCAAGACCCAGGAGCTGGTCGAGCGCGAGAACGTGGACATGATCTTCGGGCCCCTGGCCGCCTTCGAGCTGCTCGCCATCACCGACTACACCGCGCAGGCGAAGGTGCCGGTGCTGAGCCTGGCCGCGGCGGAGGACATGACGCAGCGCCGGCCCAACCCGTATTTCATCCGCGCCTCCGCCACCTCCTCCCAGAACATGCACCCGCTCGCCGACTACGCGGCGAAGGAGCTCCGGTTCAAGACCGTCATCACCATCGCCGACGACTTCGCGTTCGGCCACGAGCAGATGGCCGGCTTCCAGCGCGTCTTCGAGGACGCGGGGGGCCGGGTGGTGAAGAAGCTGTGGCCGCCGCTGACCACCCCCGACTACACGCCGTACCTGGCCCAGATCAGCGGCGCGGACGCGGTGGTGCAGGGCTTCGCCGGCTCGAACCCGCTCAAGTTCATGAAGCAGTACCGGGACCAGGGCCTCAAGCTGCCGGTCCTGGGCGGCGGGACGGCCTGCGACGATGCGCTGCTCAAGAGCTTGGGCGACGAGGCGGTCGGGCTGATCTCCTGCTCGGCCTACACCGGCGACCTCGACACCCCGAGCAACAAGCGGCTGATCGACGGGATGGTCCGCGACTACGGGAACATTCCCGGCCTCTACTCGGCGGGCCTCTACATCAACGGCCAGGTCGCGGAGGCCGCGCTGGAGAAGACGGGCGGCAAGACCGACGACCGGGAGGCGGTGAACCGGGCGCTACGTGCGGTGTCGCTCACCGATACCCCGCGCGGGCCGTTCACCTTCGACCGCCTCGGCAACGTGGTGGGCACCTTCTACATCCGGCGCTGCGAGCGCAAGGGCGACAAGCTCGTCAACACCACCATCAAGACGTACCCGAAGGTGAGCCAGTTCTGGACCTACGACGAGAAGTGGTTCCTGGCGCAGCCGGTCTACTCGCGTGACTATCCGCCCCTGAAGGGCTGATCGAAGTCCGCTCCGCCATGAGCCTCTGGCTCGTGCTGGCCGTCAACAGCGTCACGCTCGGCGGCCTGCTCTTCCTGCTGTCCGCCGGCTTCTCGCTGATCTTCGGGCTGATGCGGATCCCGAACCTGACGCATGGCTCCTTCTTCATGCTGGGCGGCTACTTCGCGGCGAGCCTGATCGAGTGGGGCCTGGGCTTCTGGCCGGCTGCGATGGTCAGCGGGCTGCTGGTGGCCGCGCTGGGGGGCCTGGTGGAGCGGCTCATCCTGCGCCGGCTGGCGGGGGCGGAGCTCGCGCAGGTCCTGGTGACCCTCGGGCTCTCCTTCATGATCGCGGACGTGTGTCTCAAGGTCTGGACCGGCGATCCCGTCCGGATCGGCACGCCGTCCGCGCTGCAGGGCGTGACCTCGGTCGGCAGCTTCGCGTTCCCGACCTACCGGCTCGCCATCAGCCTCGTCGCGGTGGCCTTCGCAGTGGCGCTGTGGGCGCTGCTGGATCGGACGCGCCTCGGCGCGATGATCCGGGCCGGCGTCGACGATCCGGACATGGCGCGCGTCGCGGGCATCCGCGTCTCGCGCCTCTTCACGATCGTCTTCTGCCTGGGCGCGTGGCTGGCCGGCTTTGCCGGCGTCATCGGCGGGCCGATCCTCTCCGTCTATCCGGGTCTCGACCAGGAGATGCTGCCGCTGGCCCTCGTCGTGGTCATCCTCGGGGGCAGCGGGAGCCTCCTGGGCTCGCTGGTCGGTAGCTTCATCGTCGGCTTCCTCTACAACTTCGGCCAGGCGATGTTCCCCGAGCTGGCCTACGTGGTGCTGTTCCTTCCGATGCTCATCGTCCTGGTGGTGCGGCCCCAGGGTCTCTTCGGGCGGCCGGCGGTGTGAAGCGGCTCGCGCTGGCCGCCACGCTCCTGCTCCTGGCCACGCTGCCCCTCTGGGCCGGCGGCACCTTCTACATCAACATCGGGAGCCAGATCCTCCTCTACGCCGTCTTCGCGCTCGGCATCAACATCCTGGTGGGCTACGCCGGGCTCGTCACCCTGGGCCACGCCGGGCTCCTCGGCATCGCGGCCTACACCGCGGCCCGCCTCCTGAACGGCGGGCACGGCCACCCCGCCGCGGTCACGGCGGCGCTCGTCCTCACCCTCGCGGTCGCCGCCCTCTTCGCGACCCTCGCGCTGCGCGGCAGCGGCAGCGGCATCGGCTTCGTCATGATCACCCTGGCGATCGGCCAGATCGTCTGGGGCGTCGCGTATCGCTGGATCAGCATCACGAACGGGGACAACGGCATCTCGGTGAGCTCGCGGCCGAGCCCACTCGGCCTGTCGCTGGCCTCCCCGGCCCACTTCTACTGGGCGACCCTCGTGGTCTTCCTCGCCGCCCTGGGCTCCATCGCGATGCTGGTGGCCTCGCCGTTCGGCGCGAGCCTCCGCGGCACCCGCGATCAGCCGCGGCGCATGGCCGCGCTCGGCTACCACGTCTGGATGATCCGGTTCCTCGCGTTCCTCCTCTCCGGTCTCTGGAGCGGTGTGGCCGGGCTGCTCTTCCTCTACTACAATCAGTTCGTGAGCCCGCAGGCGGTGGCCCTCACCGCCTCCGCCGAGGCGCTCCTGATGGTGATCGCGGGCGGGAGCGGGACGCTGCTGGGCCCGGTGGTCGGCGCCGGTCTCGTGGTGGTCATGAAGAACGTCGCGAGCGCCTACATCGAGCGCTGGAACTTCGTCCTCGGCGCCATCTTCGTGGCGATCGTGGTCTTCATGCCGGAAGGCCTGGTACCCGGCGCGGCCCGCCTATGGCGGCGGGCGACGGCGCGGCCCGCGGCCCCGGCGGTGGCGGCGGTGCCCGCGCCGGGCGAGGGGCCGGCCCAATGATCGCGCCCGCGACCGCCCTGGTGGTACAGGGCCTGACGAAGTCCTTCGGCGGCCTGCTCGTCACCGCCTCGGTGGATCTCACCGTCGAGGCGGGGGAGCGGCGCCTGATCATCGGCCCGAACGGCGCGGGCAAGACCACGCTCTTCAACCTGGTGACCGGCGAGCTCCGCCCCGACGGCGGGACGGTCACGCTCTTCGGCCGGGACATCACCCGGATCCCGGGATGGCACCGCGCTCATCTCGGGATCTCCCGCACCTACCAGATCATCACGCTGTTCCCGCGCGAGACGCTGCTGCGCAACGTCACCCTCTCGCTCCTCGGGCGCTCGCCGCTCCGCTGGAATCCGGTCGCCCGGCTGGAGCGCCAGACGGCGCTGATCGGCGGGGCGCGGGAGGCGCTGGCCCGCGTCGGGCTCGAGCACCTGGCGGAGCGCCCGCTCTCGCAGACGTCCTACGGGGAGCGGCGGCGCGTGGAGATCGCCATGGCCCTGGCCCAGGCCCCCCGGATCCTGCTACTGGACGAGCCCTTCGCCGGGCTCTCCATCGAGGAGCGCCGTGACGTCCTGCAGCTGGTGACCCGCATACCCCGAGAGGTCACGATCGTGATGATCGAGCACGACATGGACGTGGCGCTGGACTTCGCGGAGCGGATCACCGTGCTGCACTTCGGCCACGTGGTCGTCGAGGGCACGCGCAGCGAGGTGGTGGCGCACCCCCGGACCCGGGAGATCTATCTTGGCGAGTGACGCGCTGGAGCTCCACGACATCGAGGCCTTCTACGGCGACAGCCACGTGCTGCATGGGATGTCGCTCCGCCTCGGCGAGGGCCGGCTCCTCGGGTTGCTCGGGCGCAACGGCGCCGGCAAGTCGACCTCCATGAGCGTGACCGTCGGGCTGCTGCCCCCCCGTCACGGCCGCGTCGCGGTCTTTGGCCGGGCGGTGACCGGTCGCGCGCCCGAGGCCATCGCGGCCCAGGGCGTGGCGCTGGTGCCGCAGGGGCGCCGGATCTTCCGGAGCCTCACCGTGCGCGAGAACCTCGCGGTGGCGGGCCGCCGGCCCCGGGGCGGCGCCGCGACGAACTGGACGCTCGACGCGGTCTACGCGCTCTTCCCGCGCATCGGGGAGCGCCGGCGGCAGGTCGCGGGCTCGCTCTCGGGTGGCGAGCAGCAGATGCTCGCCATCGGCCGGGCCCTGATGTCCAATCCGCGGGTCCTGCTGATGGACGAGCCCTCGGAGGGCCTGGCGCCTCAGCTCGTCGCCGAGGTCATGGCGACGATTCGCCGGCTCAAGGAGCAGGGGCTGTCGATCGTGCTGGTCGAGCAGAATCCCAAGCTGGTGTTCCAGGTCGCCGACGACATCGTCATCCTCAACGGCGGCCGCGTCGTGGCCGAAGGGCCCGCCGCGGAGTTCCGGCACCGGGACGTGGACCTGCGCCAGCACCTAGGGATTTTCTGATGGGGAGCGCCGCGCGCCTCGACGTGGGCGGCATCCCGCTCGACGTCCTGCGACGCGGGGCGGGGCGGCCGCTCCTCGTGCTCCACGGCGAGGCGCCGCTCGATCCCGGCGCGCCGGTGGTCGACCTGCTCGCGGCCCACGCTGAGGTCATCGCACCCACGCACCCGGGGTTCGGGCACTCGGCGCGCCCCGACGACTTCGACACGGTCTACGACCTGGTGCACCTCTATCTCGACCTGCTCGAGCACCTGCCTCCCGGGCCGGTGACCCTGATGGGCCTGTCGTTCGGCGGCTGGCTGGCCGCCGAGATCGCCGCGGCGCGCTCGCATCGCGTGGAGCGGCTGATCCTCGTGGACGCCGTCGGCATCAAGGTCGGCGATCGCGAGACGCCGGACATCCTCGACGTGTTCAACACCACGCCCGCCGAGGTTGAGCGCCGGCGCTGGCACGAGCCCGCGAAGTGGGCGCCGGACCCCGACGCCTTGTCGAACGAGGCGCTGGTCGCCCACGCGCGCAATCGCGAGGCGCTCTGCCTCTACGCGTGGCATCCGTACATGTACAACCCCCGGCTCGCCCGGTGGCTCCACCGCATCACGGTGCCGACGCTCGTGCTGTGGGGGGCCAGCGACGGGATCGTGACGCCGGCCTACGGGCGCGCCTACACCGCGCGCATCCCGGCCGCGCGCTTCGAGCTCATCGAGGCCGCCGGGCACCATCCCGAGATCGAGCAGCCCGGCGCGTTCGTGGAGCGCGTGCGGGCATTCCTGTCGTCGTGACCCTGGAGGCGCCATGCAAGCCTGGTATCTGAACGAGAACCCGTACCCCTTCGTGCCGCCGCCCGTGCTCGACGCCGCCGACTCGGTCCGCGGCAGCCTGCCCAACAAGTACTGCGATCCCAAGGTCGCCGCGGACCTGTTCCAGGAGGCGCTGGACGAGTACCTGCTCTGCGACGACGTCGGGATCAACGTGGTGTCGAACGAGCACCACGCCGGCATCAACTGCCTGTTCGGCGCGAGCCCGCTCATCCTCGGCATCCTCGCGCGCCAGACCCGCAACGTGCGCATCCTGAGCCTGGGGACGCTGATCACGGTGCGCACGGACCCGGTGCGCGTCGCCGAGGAGTACGCGACGGCCGACGTGATCTCGCGCGGGCGGCTCGAGATCGGGTTCGTGAAGTCGGGCGGCACCGAGATGGCCTCCGGCAACGCGAACCCGATGGGCATCGTCGATCGGTTCTGGGAGGCGATCGACCTCATCCTGAAGACCCTCGCGCACCGCGACGGCCCCTTCAGCTGGGAGGGCAAGTACTTCACGCACCGGCACGTCAACATCTGGCCCGGCCCCTGGCAGCAGCCCCATCCGCCGCTGTGGGCGGCGACCGGCGATCCGACCACGTCGGCCGAGCTGGGCCGGCGGGGCATCGTCAACGTGATGGTGTTCCGCACCGTCGAGGAGACCGCGCGGGCGTGGGGCGCGTACCGGAAGGCGCGCGCGGACGCCGGCTTGCCCGCGCCGGGCCCCGATCGCTTCGGCCACACCGCGTTCGTCTACACCGGGGACACCGACGAGGAAGGCGTGCGCGTCGGCAGCAAGCTGCTCTGGTTCCTCAACGCCGGGCTCCGCTCCGCGCCGCAGTACTCGAAGTTCCTGCCCGGGGCCGTGCCGGCCGCGCTCGCCCCCGCGCTCTACACGACGAAGCCGCGGCCCGGGGTGCCCGCCGCCGCGCGGCCGGCCGCCGGCCTGATCGGCATCACCGCGGAGCAGGCGATGGCCAAGGGCCTGATGTTCGCCGGCAACCCGGATCGCGTCTACCGGCAGATCCTCGAGCATCGCGAGCGGGTCGGGCCGTTCGAGCACCTCGTGCTGGCGAGCCGCTCGGGCTTCATGACGCACGGCGAGGCGACGAAGGGCCTGAAGCTCTTCGCGAAGGAGGTCCTCCCGCGGCTCCGGGAGCTCTAGCCGTCCGACGGGGTGACGATGCGGCGGCCCCGCCCCGCTGGCGGACATAGTACCGGCGGGCCTTGGCCCGGCTGCCACACGCCTCCATGGCGCACCAGCGTCGCGTCCCGCTCCGGGTGACGTCCAGGAAGATCCAGCCGCATCGCGCGGCCGGACAGGTCTTGAGCCGCCGCGGGTCGGCCGAGGTCAGCACCTCGACGGCCGAGCGCGCGGCCGCCCAGAGGGGCAGGGCGAGCGGCGGCCCGTCGTCGAGCGGCCACGCCAGGGTGAAGCCCGAGCGCGCCGGGCTCAGATGGAGAGCCCGGAACGCCTCGTGGAGCTCGCGATCGAGCAGCGCGAGGTCCGCCGGCTCCGGCGGACGACCGGCCGCGAGCCCGGCGAAGACCCGGTAGATCGCCTCACGCAGCGTCCGCGCCCGCGCGAGGATCCGGGCCGCCACCGCCGGCTCCCGGCCGGCCTGCCGCTCGAGGGTGCGGGCCGCGGGCGCGGTCACGACGCCGCTCTGCCGGGCCCACTCGACCAGGTCGCCGTACGTCGGCAGCCGCTCGATGGGCCCGGGGCTCCGGCGCCAGCTCACCGTGTTCGCCAGGTCCAGGCACAGGCTGCCGCCCGACCGGTGAAAGATCCATCGCTTGGCCACGCGTCCCGGTTCTCCCTTGACAGCCTTATAGCACCTGCGCTACCAGTCTGTGTATTATCACCATCATTATCGAGTAAGACGGTAACATCTCAAAGAGCTCAAAGAGGAGGACCGACCATGGCCCGGCGAATCCGCACGGTGGCATTCCTGCTGGCCGGCCTGCTCGCGGCGTGGAGCGGCCCCGCGACCGCGCAGCTCCAGGGGCAGGTGATCCGGATCGGGATCGGTACGCCGCTCACCGGTGGCGCGGCGACCTTCGGGGTCGAGATGAAGAACGCGGTCGAGCTGGCCATCGAGGAGCAGAACGGCGCCGGCGGCGTGCTCGGCGCCCGGCTCGAGGCGGCCGTCTTCGACGACGAGGCCAGCGACGCGAAGGGCCAGGCGGGCGCCGCGGCGCTCTGCCAGGATCCGGCCGTGCTCGCGGTGGTCGGCCACGTGAACAGCAACGTGAGCATCACCGCGTCGAGCGTGTACGCCGGGTGCGGGCTCGCGATGCTGACGCCGATGTCCTCGAACCCGGGCGTCACCGACCGCGGGCTTCCGAACGTGTTCCGGCTGACCAACCGGGACGATCACAAGGGACCGGGCCTCGCCGGGTATCTCTACCGGCGGATCGGCAAGCGGCGGGCGGTGGTGGTCGACGACCAGACCGCCTACGGCCGGGGCCTCGCCGACCTCTTCGCGGCCGCGTTCGCCAAGCTCGGCGGGACCGTGGTGGCGCGGCCGACGGTGAAGGTGGGCGACCGCGACTTCCAGGCGCTCCTCGCCGGCCTGCCGCCCGACTTCGACGTGATGTTCTTCGGCGGCATCGCGGAGGCGCCGTATCTTCTCCAGCAGATGCGGGAGCGCGGCCAGAATCAGCTCTTCGCGTGCGGCGACGGCTGCTGGAACGTGAAGGGCTTCATCCAGCCCGCGGGCGGCGCCGCCACCCGGGGCGAAGGGGTGCTCATCCTCTCGGCCGCGCCGGCCATCGGCCGCGTGCCCGGCTCCGCGGCCTTCGCGGAGCGCTACACCAAGCGGTTCGGGCCGATCGCCAACTACGCGCCGAGCTCGTACGATTCGGCCCGTCTCGTGATCGCCGCCATCCGGCAGGCTGCGAGCGCCAGGGGCGGCCTCCCGGCTCGAGGCGAGGTCGTCGCCGCGCTCCGCAAGGTCCAGTACCAGGGCATCGCGTATGCGCGCCCGGTCACCTGGGACGCCAAGGGCGACAACACCGCCGCGGTGATCTTCGTCAACGTGGTCGAGGGCGATCGGTTCAAGGAGGTCGGCGAGATCACGCGGAGCGATACGCCGAACTGACCGCCTGGCCCCGGACGGGGTCTTCCGCGTGGACGGCCCGTCCGGGGTGTGCTACCACGGTCCCACGGAGGGCATGGCGGTGGGGCCTGGCAGCTGGCGCGGGGCGCTCCTGGTGGGGATCATCGTGGTCGCGGCGGCGAACGACCAGTACGTCATCTGGCGCAGCTCGGCCGTCAACGGCTTCACGTGGGAGCCGGCGAGCGGGACCTATGCCTCGAAGGATGCGTGCGACGAGGCCGTCGAGGGGCGGAAACGACGGATCGCGCGGGCCCTCGCCTTCATGCGGCGGATCGGCGTGGACGACGCCCTCCAGCACGCGGTCGGCGACCGGATCTACGAGTGCCGGCCGACCCTCACCGGTCCACCGACCGACCCGTACCGAGGCCGCGAGACCCAGTCACCCTGACGGGGTCAGACGCCTCGCCGGGCGCGACCCGTCGACCAGCTCGCGGGCCTCCGGAGCCATGTAGACCGCCTCGCTCCCCAGATCGCCCAGGGCGCGCGCGAGGGCGCGGAGGCGATCCACCAGGGGCGCCCGCTGGTCGATCAGCACCAGGTGCGCCCCCCGCACGACGCAGAGCCCGCCGCCCATCGCCGCGGGCGTCTCGAAGGGCTCGGACCGGACCTCGACGCCCAGCCGCTGCGCGGCCTGGACCAGCTCGTCGAGGAGCTGCTGGGCGTCCATCGCGGCGATGGTACCTCACGGAGCGGAGCCGTGCGCGCTCGAGCAACGGGGGCCCGATCGCCCGTTGACTTGGTCGGCGCGGCTCGTGAATAATCGCGCCACCACGCGCCCCGGGAGGAGCCCCCGACCATGATGGTGTCGCGACTGACCGTGCTGATGTGCCTGCTCACCGCCGCGCTGATCCGGCCCGCGTCGGGCGAGGAGCTGGTGGTGGCGACGTTCGGCGGCACCTTCGTCGACAACTCGAAGAAGTGCCACGCCGCCGCCTTCGAGAAGGCCACCGGGTCCACCGTGAAGTACGTGCTCGGCAGCTCCGTCCAGACCATGGCGAAGCTGCGGGCCGCCGGCGCCCGCGCGGAGCTCGACGTCGCCTACATGGACAGCCAGATCGTCAAGCAGGCGAAGGCGGAAGGCCTGCTCCAGCCGCTCGAGCCCGCCCGGATCGAGCACTGGAACGATCTCTACGACGCCTCCCGGGACAAGGACGGCTACTGGGTCTCGATGATGTTCGCCGGGACCATCATCACCTACAACACGAACCTGGTGAAGACGCCGCCGACCTCGTGGGCGGACCTCTGGAAGCCTTCGTTCAAGGGCAAGCTGGCCATCCCGGACATCTCGGGCACGGCCGGCCAGCAGTTCCTGATGGCGGCGGCGCGCCTCAACGGTGGCTCGGTGGAGAACATCGATCCGGGCTTCGAGGCGATCAAGAAGCTCAAGCCGAACATCCAGATGATGTACACGCAGCCGGACCAGATCATCCCGCTCTTCGAGCGCGGCGACATCGCGCTCGCGGTGTGGTACACGGACCGGACCGGCGCGGCCGCACTCAAGGGTGTGCCGGTGGCGGCGGCCTACCCGTCGGAGGGCGCGATCGGCATCGTGCCCACGGTCTCGGTGCCCAAGGGAAGCCAGAAGCGGGAGCTGGCGCAGAAGTACATCACGGTCCTCCTGTCGCCGGAGGGCCAGCTCTGCTTCGGGCAGAGCCAGTTCGCCGGCCCCACCAACAAGAAGGTGCAGCTCCCGGCCGATCTGGCGAAGCTCGTGCCCTATGGCCCGCTCGTCCAGCGCATGTTCTTCCCCGATACCGATCTCGTGGCGAAGAAATTCCCCGAGTGGTCGGAGCGCTGGGGGCGCGAGATCGCGCGTTGACCCCGAGGTGGCCGCGAGCGCGTCACCGGCGGTGAGCGGCGCCGCGCCGGCGCTCAGGGTGCGCCGGCTCCGGAAGTCGTTCGGCTCGGTGGTCGCGGTCGACGAGGTATCGCTCGACGCCGCTCCCGGCGAGTTCCTCTCCCTCCTGGGGCCCTCGGGCTGCGGCAAGAGCACCCTCCTCCGCATGGTGGCCGGGCTCGTGGAGCCCGACGGGGGACAGGTCGTCCTGGCGGGCGAGGACATCACGCGGGTCGCCGTCCATCGGCGGAATCTCGGTCTGGTGTTCCAGTCGTACGCGCTGTTTCCGCACATGACCGTGTTCGAGAACGTGGCCTTCGGCCTCCGTCGGCGCGGGGTGGGGGAGCCGCGGCTGGGCCCGCGCGTCGAGCGCATGCTGGAGCTGGTGCGCCTCGGCCCGCTCGGGGCCCGGCACCCGCGCGAGCTCTCCGGCGGCCAGCAGCAGCGCGTGGCCCTCGCCCGGGCGCTCGTCACCGAGCCCAAGGTGCTGCTCCTCGACGAGCCGCTCTCGAACCTGGACGCGCTCCTGCGCGACGAGATGCGCGTGGAGCTGAAGCGGTTGCAGGAGCGGCTCGGGACGACGATGATCTTCGTCACCCACGATCAGGCGGAGGCGCTCATCCTGTCGGATCGCGTGGTGGTCATGGAAGCCGGGCGCGTGGAGCAGGTCGGCCGACCGGAGGAGGTCTACCGCCGCCCGGCCACCGCCTTCGTCGCGCGGTTCCTCGGTCGGGCGAACTTCCTCGCGGGTACCGTGGTGGAGACCGGACCGACCGCCACCGTCGTCGCGCTCGATGGCGGCCGGTTCTCGGTGGTGGCCGGCCCGCGCTCCGGGCTCGTCGTGGGTCAGCGGGTGCACGCGGTGGTCCGCCAGGAGGTCATCCGTCTCGAGCGCGCGGAGGGCACGGCGGGGCGCCCGAACGACTTCGCGGCGACGGTGGTCTTCCACGCCTTCGCGGGGCAGGCCCATCACTACGTGATCCAGCTCGCGGACGGGCGCGAGCTCGAGGTGGCCGCGCCCGGGGCGGCGCCGGCGCTGGCGCGCGGATCCGGCACGCACGTCGCGTGGAGCCCCGACGACGTGATCCTGCTCCCCGCCGGCGCCGCGGGCCCGGGAGGCGCGCGGTGACGCCCGGATCCGGCTGGCGGCTCCTCGCCCCCGCGCTCCTGCTCCTCACGGTCGCGTTCGTGGTGCCGGTGGGGATGATGGTGCCGACCAGCGTGCGCCCCTACGTCCCGCTGGTCGGGATCACCGGCGGGTTCACCGCCCGCCACTACACCCGGCTCCTGACCGACTCCTACTACCTCGAGATCATCGGCCGGACCCTCGCGCTCGGCCTCACCGTGACGTGCGCCACGCTGGTCATCGGCTACCCGGTCGCCTTCTTCCTCGCGCGCACCCGCTCGCGCTGGCGGAGCTGGCTGACGATCCTGGTGGTGTTCCCGCTCATGCTGAACCTGGTGGTGCGCACCTTCGGCTGGATCGCCCTGCTCGCCCAGAACGGGCTGGTGAACCAGGCGCTCCAGGCGCTGGGAGTGGTGGACGGCCCGGTGAAGCTGCTCTTCAACTTCGCCGGCCTGCTGATCGGCCTGACCCACATCTTCCTGCCGTTCATGGTGCTGGTGCTCATCGGGGCCATCCAGAACATCCCGCGTGACGTGGAGGACGCCGCGCGGGTGCTGGGCGCCTCCTGGGGCAGCGCCTTCTTCCGGGTGACGCTGCCCCTCTCGGCGCCCGGGATCCTGTCGGGCTCGATCCTCGTCTTCGTGCTGACCATCAGCGCGCTGGTGACCCCGCGGCTGCTCGGCGGGCCCACCTACCAGGTGATGTCCACCCTGATCTACGACGAGTTCCTCGCGCGCCTCAACTGGCCGGCGGGCTCCGCGCAGTCGCTGCTGCTCACGGCCATGGTGCTGGCGCTGGTCTACCTCTCGAGCCGCCTCGCGCGGCGCACGGGGGCGCGCGCGTGACCGCGGCCCGGGTGCGGACGTGGCTCTTGCGGGCGTGGGTCGCCCTGGTCCTGGGCTTTCTCATGCTGCCGGTGGTGGTGATCGCGCTCGCCTCCCTGAGCCGCACGTCGTACCTCACCGTGCCGCCGCGCGGACTGACCTTGCACTGGTTCGCCCAGGTGCTCGGCGACGCCGAGTACCTGCACGCCATCGGGTTCAGCGTGGTGCTCGCGCTCGTCGCGACCATCGGATCGCTCGGGGCCGGGGTGGCGGCGTCCTTCGCGCTGCTGAGGCGGCGCGTGGCCGGCGGCGCCGGCGTCGCCGCGCTCCTGAACGCGCCGCTCGTCTTCCCGGGCGTGGTGGTGGGGGTGGCCCTGCTGCAGTTCTACGCGATGGTCCATCTGAACGGCAGCCTGGTGGGGCTGGCGCTGGCCCACATGGTGATCACGGTGCCCTACGTGGTCCGGGCGGTGACCGCGAGCCTCCAGGGGATCGATCCGGAGCTGGAGCACGCCGCGCGCGTGCTGGGCGCGAGCGGGCCGGTCGCGTTCTTCACGGTCACCCTGCCCCTGATCCGTCCCGGCGTGGCGGCGGGGGCGCTCTTCTCCTTCATCGTGTCGTTCGACAACGTGCCGGTGTCGATCTTCCTCCTGGGCGCGGGCCAGATGACGCTGCCGGTGAAGATCTTCACCGCCATCGAGTACGGGGTGGATCCGTCCATCGCCGCGATCTCGACCATGCTGATCGTGCTCACCGGCCTCGGCCTCGCGGTGGCCGAGCGCTGGATCGGCTTCCACCGCTTCGTCTGACCCTGCGCGGCGCGAAGGAGAACGCCATGGCTGCTCTCGTCGAAGGTCGGCTCGCCGGACGGATCGCGCTCGTGAGCGGGGCCGCCAACGGCATCGGCCGCGCCACCGCGCTGCGCCTGGCCCGGGAGGAGGCGGACCTGGCCCTGATCGACCGCGAGGGCGATCCGCTGCATGGAGTGGCCCGCGAGGCCGAGGCGGCCGGCCGGCAGGTGCTGGCGATCACGACGGACTGGACCGACGAGCGGGCGGTGGCCGAGGCCTTCGCGACCATCCGGCAGCGCTTCGGGCGCATCGACATCCTCTTCAACAACGTCGGCCAGAGCGCCCGCGAGCGGGCCAGCCTGTTCCACCTCTCGGAGGAGGCGACGTGGCGCTTCGTCATCGAGGTCTCGCTGCTCGCGACCATGCGGGCCACGCGGCTGGCGGTCGAAGAGATGCGGACCCGCCGGAGCGGGCGCATCGTCAACATGTCGACCGAGTCCGCGTTCTACGGCGACGTGGGGTTCGTGGACTACGCGGCGGCGAAGATGGGCGTGGTCGGCTTCACCCGCTCGCTGGCGCGCGAGCTGGCGCCGTTCCACGTCAACGTCAACGCGGTGTGCCCGGGCGCCATCCGCACCCGCGCGCACGACCGGCTGCCGAAGGAGGTGATCGACAAGGTGCGGAACAGCGTGCCCATGGGCTACGTGGCCGAGCCCGAGGACGTGGCCGGCGTGGTGGCGTTCCTGGCCAGCGACGACGCGCGCTACATCACCGGGCAGTCGATCCTGATCGACGGCGGCCGGTGGATGATCTGAGAGCGGATCGGACGGCGCATCGAAGGACACCCACAAGGAGAGAGAGCGATGGCGGGACGGCTCGCAGGCAAGATCGCGGTGATCACCGGCGGTGGCAGTGGCATCGGGCGCGCGTGCGCGGTCCGCTTCGCGATGGAAGGGGCGAAGGTGTGTGTGGCCGACCTGGATCAGGCCGCGGCCAAGGACACCGCCCGGCGCGTGGAGGCGGCCGGGCAGAGGTCGCTGGCGCTGCGGGTCGACACCACGGACGAGGTGGCCAACGACGCCATGGTGGACGCCTGCGTCGAGGCGTTCGGCGCGGTGGACGTTCTGGTGGCCGCGGCCGGGGTGGCGAGCCCGCGCCCGGACGCCGCGTCGGCGAAGCCCTACACCATGCTGACCATCCCGACCGAGGCCTTCCGATCGGTCATCGACGTGAACCTCTACGGCGTGCTCTTCTCGAACCGCGCGGCGGCCCGCTGGATGGTGGCCAACCGGCGGGGCGGGAGCCTCGTCAACCTGGGCTCGATCATGTCGAAGATGCCCTCGACGGGCGCCGCCTACAGCGTGAGCAAGGCCGGGGTCTGGATGGCGACCAAGTGTCTGGCCCAGGAGCTGGCCGGCCACGGCATCCGGGTCAACGCCATCGGGCCCGGCTTCATCGAGACGCCCATGACCGCGCCGCTTCGCGGCGACGCCGACCGGAGCCGCTGGGCCATGAGCATCACGCCCATGGGCCGCTACGGCACGGTGGACGAGGTCGCGAGCACCGCGCTCTTCCTGGCCTCGGACGACGCCGCATTCTTCACCGGCGAGATCCTCCACCCCTCCGGCGGCGTCTTCGTGGGCTGACCGCATCCCACCCTCTCCCCTCAGGAGAGAGGGCAGGGTGAGGGGGCGCGCTGGTGAGGACCCGCCTCAGTGAAACGTCCGCCCGCCGTCGACGGCGAGCGCAGCCCCGGTGACGAACGACGACTCGTCGCTGGTGAGATAGAGCGCAGCCTGCGCGATCTCCTCCGGCTCACCCGGCCGCTTGATCACGTAGCGGTCGAGGATGCGCGCCAGCTCGGCCTCCGGGTCCGGTGCGCCCTCCCACGACGAGCGGAACAGCGGCGTGTCGATGATGCCCGGGCAGATCGCGTTGACGCGAATATGATCGGCGGCCAGATCCACCGCGAGGGTCTTGCCGAACATGACGAGGCCGGCCTTCGCGGCGCAGTAGGCCGTCCGGTGCTCGAGCGGGCGCAGGGCGGCGCCGGAGGCGATGTTGACGATGGTCCCGCGCCCGGCCCGCTTGAGCGCCGGGAGCGCGGCGTGGCACACGAGCATGGGCCCGGTGAGATCGATCGCCATGACCCGCGCCCACTCCTCCGCCGTCATCTGCTCGAAGGGCCGCATCAGGTCGATGCCGGCGCTGTTGACCACCCCGTCCAGCCCGCCCAGCGTGGTCGCGGCCTGCGCGACCGCGGCCCGCACCTGCCGCTCGTCGGCCACGTCGCACACCAGCGTCGCCGCGCCGTCGACCTGCGCCTTCACGAGCGCCGCCTCGTCGCGATCGAGCATCGCCACCCCGGCGCCTTCGCTCCGGAAGAGCCGCGCGATGGCGAGGCCGATGCCGGAGGCCGCGCCGGTCACGAGCACCCGGCGAGCCCGGAGCCTCACGCGCGTGCCTCCGCGCGCAGGACCGGCCGCAGCGCGTCGGCCACCTCGTCGCAGCGCGCGAGCCACACCCGCGGGTGGCCGAGGATGTACTGGATCAGCTCCTCCAGCAGGGTGATCCGCGACGGGCGGCCGATGATCTGGGGATGCATGGCGAGGCAGAAGTACCGGTCCTCGCGGTAGAGCACGTCGAACTCCCGCCGCCAGGCCTCGAACACCGCGGACGGCGCCTGCATGGTGCGCCCGGGGAGCGTGATCGAGTACTGGAAGAACGGCGCGTCGTCCAGCACCCACGCGAACGGGAACTCGACGATGTCGGTGAGCTTGCCGTCGATCCGGTGGAGATACGGCGAGTCGTCGTCGAAGTAGTTCGAGGAGTAGCCGAACCCGTACTCGGCGAGCATCCGCAGGGTGTGGGGGCTGAACTCCGCCGCCGGGGAGCGGTAGCCGACCGGCTTCCGCCCCGTCATGCGGGTGATGATCTCGATCCCCTTGTCCATCTCCTCGCGCTCCTGCTCGAGCGTCAGATTGACGATCCAGGCGTGCGACCACGAGTGGTGCGCGATCTCGTGTCCGGCCTTCAGGATGGCCTCGACCATGTGGGGCCGCTGCTCCATGACGAGGCCGGGCACGAAGAAGGTCACCCGCAGGCCGTAGCGGGTGAGCAGATCGAGGATGCGCGGCATCCCCACCTTCCAGCCGTACGCGCCCTGGCTCATCACGATCGGCCGCTCGGCGTTCTTGGGATCGCGCCCGGTCCACATGGTCTCGGCGTCGATGTCGAAGCTCAACAGAATCGGGAAGCCCTTGGGCGAGAGCGGCATGGCGTGTCTCCGGAGCGAGAGGGCTAGAGGGGCATCGGGCGCGCGCACGGACGCTCGCGCTCGAGGTGGCCGGCCAGGGCGAGGACGCGGCGGTCTCCGTACCAGGGACCGACGATCTGCAGCCCGATGGGCAGGCCGTCGGACGACCAGCCGCACGGCAGCGACAGTGCCGGGTGGCCGGAGAGGTTGAAGGGCCAGAGATAGGGATACCAGGCGCCGCGGATCGACCCGGCCGACTCGCCCGCGATCGTGATCGGCTCGTACGGGTCGTGGTCGACGGCGAGGGCCGGCCGCGAGAGGGTGGGCGACAGCAGGAAGTCGAAGCGCTGCAAGAGCGCCTGCACGCGACGATACACCGTGGTCCGCTGGCCGAGCGCGTTGACCCAGTCCACCGCCGACCACTGCGCGCCCCGCTCGACGGACTCGCGGAGGCTGCGCGCGACCTTCTCCCCGAACTTCGCCATGTGCGGGCCGACGCGGGCGGCCACCCCGGCCTGGAGCGAGATCAGGAAGGTCCGCTCGAAGGCCGAGACGTCCTCGTCCACGGTCTCGACGCGGGCGCCCTGGCCTTCCAGATGCCGCACCGCGGCCTCGCAGGCCGCGAGCACTTCCGGGTCGACGAGCCGATTGCCCACCCGCGGGAGCCACCCGAGGCGAAGCCCGCGCACCGCGACGTCGCGTGGATCGTCCTGCGGCTCCGGCCGAGAGTAGGGATCGCCCGGATCGAAGCCGACGATCGCGTCGAAGCAGGCGGCGGTCTCCGCCACGCTCCGCGCCATGGGGCCGATGTAAGACGTGGAGGAGAAGAGGTCGGCCTGGTGCACGTGCGGCACGCGCCCGAGCGTCGGCTTGAGCCCGACGATGCCGCAGCAGGCGGCGGGGATGCGGACCGAGCCCCCGCCGTCGGTGCCGAGCGCCAGCGGCCCCTGGCCGGTGGCGACCGCCGCGGCGGCGCCGCCGGACGAGCCGCCCGCGGTGCGCGAGAGATCCCACGGGTTGCGCGTGGCGCCGAAGAGCGGGCTGTCGGTGAGCGGCTTGTGGCCGAACTCGGGCGTGGTCGTCTTGCCGATCAGGATGGCGCCGGTCTCGCGCAGGCGCCGGACGGGCACCGCGTCCACGACCGGCACCTGGTCGGCGAAGATCAGCGAGCCCATCGTGGTGCGGACGCCCGTGGTGAAGAGCAGATCCTTGACCGAGAAGGGCACGCCGTGGAGCGGGCCGAGCCGGTGGCCCGCCATCACCGCCGCCTCGGCCCGGCGGGCGGCGTCGCGCGCCTCGTCGGCGGTCACGGTGATGAACGCGTTCACCGTCGGCTGGAGCGCCTCGATCCGCCGGAGCACGGCGTCGACCACCGCGACGGGCGAGACCTGCTTCGTCCGGATCTGCCGGGCGAGCGTCAGCGCGTCGGTCCGGATCGTGTCGCTATCCAATCGCGGCCTCCTGATACACGACCTCGCCGCCCACCACGGTCGCCGCCACCGGGATCTTGCCGATCTCGTGCGGAGCTTCCTTCAGCGGGTCCGCGCCCAGGATCACGAGGTCGCCCAGCTTGCCGACCTCGAGCGTGCCCTTCACGCGCTCCTCGAAGGCGCCGCGCGCGGCGTTCGAGGTCACGGTGGAGAGCGCCTCCCGCACCGCGACGCGCTCCGGGTCGTTGAGCACCTTGCCGGAGCTGGTCACGCGCGCCGCCGCGCTCTGCACGCAGAAGAGCGGGCTCACCGGGGTGACCGGGCAATCCGAGTGGAGCATCGGCCGGATGCCGGCCCGGAAGGCGGAGCCCACCGGGTCCAGCACCTGCACGCGCTCCGGCCCGAGGAAGCGGTCGCGGTGGCGGTCGCCCCAGTAGTACACGTGGTTGGCGAAGAAGTTGGGGATCACCCCGAGCCGACGGATCTGCTCGAGCTGGCCGGGATGGCACACCTGGCAGTGCTCGATCCGGTGGCGGTGGTCGGTCCGGGGGATCGTCTCAAGCGCCCGCCCGTACGCGAGGAGGACGGAGTCGATGGCCGCGTCGCCGTTGGCGTGGATCGCGATCTGGTAGCCGCGCCGGTGGAGGGTGAGGACCATGTCGTCGAGCTCGGCCTGCTCGTAGATGAGCCAGCCCTTCTCGCCCTCGTTGCAGTAGTAGGGCTCGCGCAGCGCCGCGGTGATGCCCTGGATCGAGCCGTCGGAGACGATCTTGCAGCCGGCCACCCGCAGCCGCTCGTCGCCCGAGCCGGGGACCGGCGCGAAGTCCAGCTCCTTCAGGTAGTCCCACTGCATGAACATGTTCACGCGGAGCTTGAGCGCGCCCTCGGCGTGCATCCGCCGGTAGGTGTCGTGGATGTCGAGGCCGCGGAGGCGGCTCACGTGCGCGTCGTGGATGGTGGTCACGCCCTGGCGCAGGAACTCGTCCTGGGCCCGGGCGAACGCGGCGGCCAGCTCGGCCGGCTCGTACGCCGGGATCAGCCGCGACACCATGGTCTGCGCGGGGGCCTCGTAGAGCACGCCGTCGGGCTCCGCGCTGCCCTCGAGCCGGCCGATGCGGCCGCCCGGCGGGTCCGCGGTGGTCGCGGTGATCCCGGCCATCGCGAGGGCCTTGCTGTTGGCGACCAGCAGGTGGCCGGAGTTGTGCCAGATCACGATCGGGTGCTCGGTCGACGCCCGATCGAGGTCGCGGCGCGTCGGGTGTCGCATGTCGCGCAGCCCGGTGTCGTCGTAGCCGCGCCCGAGGATCCAGCGGTGCGAGGGCGAGGCCGCCGCGGCCTGGCGCAGGCGGGTGACGACGTCGGCGATGGTCTCGTTGGGCGGCGTGCGCGCGTCCACGCCGATCAGCGCGGTGCCGTAGCCGACCATGTGGTTGTGCGGCTCGATGAAGCCGGGCAGCACGGTGCGCCCGCCCGCGTCGATCACGCGCATGGCGGGACGCCGGAAGGCCGCCACGTCCTGGTCGCGGCCCACCGCGACGATCTTGCCCGCGTGGATCGCGATGGCGGATCGCGTCGGGGAGGCGGGCGTGTCGCGGCCGTCCAGCGTCAGCACGTTCGCGTTGGTCACGAGCAGGTCCACGGAGTCCTCGCTTTCACGACAGACCGCTGCCCGGGAGGCCGCCCCGGAGGCGCGGGTCGAGGAGGTCGCGCAGCCCGTCGCCGAGCAGGTTCAGCCCCATGACCACGATGGCGATGCAACAGCCGGGGAAGAACATGAGCCAGGGCGCGGCCTCGATGAAGTTGCGCCCCTCCGCGACCATGGTGCCCCAGCTCGGCACCGAGGGCGGGGCGCCGGCGCCGAGGAAGCTCAGGATGGCCTCGGTCAGCACGGAGACCGCGAAGGTGAACGAGGCCAGCACGAGCAGCGGCGCGAAGATGTTCGGGAGCACGTGCCGGGCGATGAGGCGCCGGTCGGGGACGCCGAGGGCGCGCGCGGCCTCGACGTAGGTCATGGCCTGCACCGCCAGCGTGGACCCGCGCGCCAGGCGCGCCGCGCTCGGCGCGTAGGCGAGCGAGAGCGCGATGATCACGTTGGCCACGCTCGGGCCGAGCGCCGCCATCAAGGTGATGGCGAAGAGCACCGCCGGGAACGCCATGAGCCCGTCCACGATCCGCATGATGGGCCCGTCAACTCTTCGATAATAACCGGCTATTACGCCCAGGGGGACGCCGAGCAGCAGGCTGAGCGGCACCACGATGGCCCCGATGGTCAGGGTGAGCCGCGCGCCGAAGACGGCCCGGCTCAGAATGTCCCGGCCGAGGTCGTCGGTGCCGAAAGGATGCGCGGCGCTCGGGGGCTGCAGGCGCTCCGTCGGCCGCATGCGGTTCGGGCCGTAGGGCGCGACCTGGTCGGCGAAGAGGGCCAGGACGATCAGGGCCCCGAGGATGCCGAGCCCCGCGATGGTGTAGCGGCTGCGCCACAGCCGGGTGAGGCCCGGGCGCGTCCGCCGGGCGGCGGGGCGGAGGGCGGAGACCGCCGCGCCGCGCGGCTCAGTAACGGATCCGGAGGCGGGGGTCGAGGTAGGCATACGTGAGGTCGACCAGGAGGTTCATGACGATGAAGATCATCGCCACGAGCATCAGGATGGCCTGGATCAGCGGGTAATCCCGGTTGAGCAGCGCGCTCGCGGTGAGACGCCCGAGCCCGGGGAGCGCGAAGATCGTCTCCACCACCACCGCGCCGCTCACGAGCGCGCCGAAGCCGAGCCCCACCACGGTCACGGTCGGGATCAGGGCGTTGCGGAGCGCGTGGCGCAGCACGATCGCGCGGCCGGTCATGCCCTTGGCGTGGGCGGTGCGGATGTAGTCCTCGCGCAGGACCTCGAGCATGCTCGAGCGCACCATGCGCGCGGTGAGCGCCATCTGGATGAGGCCGAGCGAGATCGCGGGCAGGATCATGTGCCGGAGGAACGGGACGACGCCGTCGCGCAGCGGCCGGAACTCGCCCACCGGCAGCCAGCCGAGCTTGACCCCGAACGAGAACACCAGCAGCAGGCCGAGCCAGAAGGCGGGGATCGAGAGGCCGGCGAGGGCCAGGGCCATCGCGGCCTGGTCCAGCCACGTGTTCGCGCGCACCGCGGCGAGCAGGCCGAGCGGGATCGCGAGCGCCAGGGCGAGTAGCTCCGCCGCGATCGCCAGCGAGATGGTGGGCTCGAGCCGCTCGAGGATCGCGGTGGTCACCGGGCGGCCGAGGAAGATCGACTGCCCGAAGTCGGCGCGGGCCAGCCGGCTGAGATAGCGCGCGAACTGCACGTGGAGCGGCTGGTCGAGCCCGAGGTGCTGGCGGGTTCGCTCGATCTGCTCGCGGCTGGCGTTGTCGCCCGCGAGCAGGGCGGCCGGATCGCCCGGCGTCAGGCGGAACAGCACGAACCCGACGATCGCCACCACCAGGATGACAGGGATCGCGCTGGCCAGGCGCCGGGCGAGATAGCTCCTCACTTCTTGCCGTCGAACCACACTCCGAAGTAGATGGGGCCGCCGATGTGCTGGGAGCCCTTCACGTGCGGGCCCACCGTGTCGAGGGTGGCGAAGTTGCCGAACGGGAACAGGGGCACCTCGTCCCAGAACCAGCGGTGGAAGTCGTCCCGGATCCGGGCGATCTCGGCCGCGCTCGTGGTCTGCAGCCGCCGCTCGAGCAGCTCGTCGCGCGCCGGGCTGGCCAGGAAGCCGGAGGCCGGATGCTGCGGGTTGTTCCACGTGGGCGCGACCAGGTCGTTCTGGTACCAGACGTTGAAGGCGTTGTACATCGCGTTGTGCTTCTTCTCCCACCGCTTCTGCACCATCACCGTCCAGTCCATGATCTGCAGATCGACCTTGAAGAGCTTGCTCTCCTCGAGCTGCTGGACCGCCACCTGGATCTGGCGCCCGCCCGGCATGCTCACCGGCACCGAGATGACCGTGATCGCGACCGGCGGGGTGAGCCCGGCGCTCGTGATCAGCTCGCGCGCTTTCTTCAGATCGCGCTTGCTGTAGGTCTCGAAGCCGATCTTGCTCACCCACGTGGATTGGTTCGGGAAGAACGGGCTCGAGTTGACCGTGTAGAGCCCCTTGGGCGCGATCGCGGCCAGCATCTCCTCCGGCTCCAGCACGCTCGCCACCGCCTGGCGCATCGCCTTCTTGTCGAAGGGCGCGATCGTGCTGTTGAAGGTCAGCTCGGTGCGGCCGCCGTAGGGGTTGACCTGGGCGACCACCGCGGGGTTGCCCTTGATCTGGGCCATCTGGTCGAGCGGCAGGTTGATCGCGAGGTCGTAGCGGCCGGTGAGGGCGCCCGCGACGCGGCCGGCCGCCTCGGGCACGAAGTTGTGGTGCACGCGATCGAAGTAGGCGGTCTTGTTGCCGGAGAACCCGCTGAGCGGCTCCTTGCGGGCCGCGTAGCGGTCGAAGCGCGCGAGCACGATGCGCCGGTCGCGCTCCCAGCTCACGAGCTTGTAGGGCCCGGTGCCGATGACGTCCTCCTCCTTCACGCGGTCCTTGTCGCCCGGGTACCGGTCGAGCACCGACTTGGGGAAGATGACCGGCTGCACGCCCTCGACCATCGAGAGGGCCTCGAGCATGGCCCCGAACGGCTTGGAGAGCTTCATCCGGACGGTGAGATCGTCAACCCGGTCGAGCGACTCGAGCCGCGACTTGATGTGTGGCGCCCACGTGCCGTCGCGGCCGAGCCAGCGCCGGAGCGAGGCCACCACGTCGTCCGCCTTGAGAATCTCGCCGTTGTGGAAGGGGACGCTCTTTCGCAGGACGAACGTCCAGGTGAGCCCGTCCGGGCTCACCGTCCACCGGTCGACCAGCATCGGGCGCGCCACGAGCCCGGCGTCGGGCGCGAACAGCGCCTCCTGCACGTTGTCGACGATGTGCGACTTGGCGCTGATCGTGTCCGCCATCGCGTCGAGGGTGAACGGGCTCAGGTCGTAGGCGACTTCATAGGTGCCGCCGGGCTTCGGCTGGCCCTGGGCCGCGGCGAGCCCGGTCAGCGTGAGCAGCGCGACGGCGAGCAGCGAGCCGATCCGGGATGGAGCCAGCGGCGAGGGCGACATGGTGCCTCCTGTTTGACGACGAGGGCGGGCGACCGAGCGAGCCGACGTTACCCGCCGGCCCAGGAGGTGTCAAGGGCGCGGGGCGGTCGAGCTCAGTGGCCTCCGCGCTCCGCGCCCAGGACCGCGGCGAACGTCTCGGTCAGGCTCTCCAGCTCCGCGTCGCCCATCGGCGTGGAGAGGCAGCCGAGCCCGGTGATCGACATCAGCACGCCGCGCTCCATGAGTCCGCGGATGATCCGGTGCAGGCGCGCCTCCTCCTCGGGCGTGGTGCGCGTGCTGCGGTAGTCGACCAGCTCGCGGTCGGTCGGGTGCACGCGGAAGAGCGAGCCCTGGCCGGTGACCGCGCCGGGCACCCCCGCGCGCTTGAAGCAGGCCTCGAGGCTGCCGCGCAGCTTGGCTCCCAGCTCGTCGAGCTTCGCGAAGGCCTCCGGCGTCAGCAGGCGCATCGCGGCCAGGCCCGCGGCCATGGTGACCGGGTTGGCGTTGAACGTGCCGCCGTGCGGGGCGGCCGGTTTGCCGCCGGTGGGATCGAACACCGCCATCACCTCGGCCCGGCCGGCCACCGCGCCCACCGGGAAGCCGCCCCCGATGATCTTGCCGAGCGTGGTCATGTCCGGCGTCACGCCGAACACGCCCTGGGCGCCGCGGTAGCCCACGCGGAAGGTGATGACCTCGTCGAAGATCAGCGCGATGCCGTGGGCCGCCGTCACCTCGCGCAGTGCGCGCAGGAAGTCGCGCTGTGCCGGGATCAGCCCCACCCGGTTCGGGATCGGGTCGACGAGCACGGCCGCGAGAGACTTGGCCTCGCGCTCGATGCGCGCCACCGCCAGCTCCGCGTGGTTGAACGGCAGCACGACCACGTCGTCGAGCACTGCCGGTGGCACGCCGCGCGAGTAGGCGGTGCTGGCCGGCGCGACCAGGCTGCCCCACTCCCCGGGCGCGGAGGAGAGGCTCACCTCCGCGTAGTCGTAGGAGCCGTGGTAGGCGCCCTCGAACTTGGCGATCTTGGGCCGCCCCGTCCAGGCCCGCGCGCCCTTGATCGCCATCATCACCGCTTCGCTCCCCGAGTTGGTGAAGCGCACGCGCTCGGCCGAGGGCAGGCGCTCGCAGAGCAGCGTGGCCAGCTCGACCTCCTCCGGTGTGGGCAGCGGGAACGACGAGCCCAGCGCGAGCCGCCGCGTGGCCGCCTCGACGATCGCGGCATGCGCGTGCCCGTGGATGAGCGCGGTGTAGTTGTTCAGGCAGTCGAGCCGGCGATCGCCCTCCACGTCGGTGATCCAGCAGCCGTCGCCCGAGGCCGCGTAGGGCGGGTAGGGCGCCATGTAGACGGTGGTGCGCGTATTGCCGCCCGGCATCACGCCCTGGGCCTGTGCGAAGAGCGCGGCCGACTTCGAGCCCGGCGCGGCCCAGCGTCGGGTCTCGGCGAGCGCCTGCGGGGACTTCACTCCGGTGGTCGGGGTCATGGGGGCTCCTCCGACGGCGATTATAGTCGAGCGCGCCCGGCTGTGGACGGCCCGCGACGCCCTGTGGCAGACTCGGGCCCGGCCCCGCATGAAGCCTCTCGGTGATCCCGGCGCGCTGACCTCGACCGACGACCTGGCCGCTCGGCTCGGCCAGCCCGGGCTCCGCGTCTACGACTGCACGACCTATCTCGAGCCGCCCGATCCCGGCTCGGACGATCCGTACAAGGCGGTCGCGGGCTGGAAGACCTTCGTCGCCGGGCACATCCCGGGGGCCGACTTCCTCGACCTGCAGGAAGAATTCTCCGCGACCGACACGAAGCTCAAGTTCATGATGCCGCCGGCCGAGTCCCTGGCGCGCGCCTTCGGCCGGCACGGCCTGGGCGACGGCGCCCGCGTCGTGCTCTACAGCATCGGCACCATGATGTGGGCGACGCGGTTCTGGTGGATGCTGCGCTCGCTCGGCTTCGACGGCGCGGCGGTGCTCGACGGCGGCTTCGACCGCTGGCAGGCGGAGGGCCGGCCGATCGAGGCGGGCGATCCCAAAGGCTATCCGTCGGCCACCTTCACGCCCCGCCCACGCCCGGGGCGCTTCGTCGACAAGACCGCGGTGAAGGCCGCGATCGGCGATCCCCGCACGGTCACCGTGAACGCGCTCGGCCCCCAGTTCCACCGAGGTCTGGAGCCGTCACGCTACGGCCGGCCGGGTCGCGTGCCGGGCTCGGTCAACGTGCCGGCGGCAACGTTGATCGATCCGGCGACCAAGCGCTTCGTCTCACCGGCCGATGCCCTGGCCAGCTTCGCCGCCGCCGGCGTGGACAGGAAGCGGCGGGTGATCGCCTACTGCGGGGGCGGCATCTCCGCGACGATCGACCTCTTCCTGCTGCACCAGCTCGGCTTCGACGACCTCACGCTCTACGACGGCTCCATGGGCGAGTGGGCGAAGGACCCGAGCCTGCCCATCGAGACCGACTGAGGCCGGCTCGGCCGCCGAGGCTCCCGGCCTCGTCGACCGGGCTAGGCCCGCTGCAGCACGTCGGCCCGCGGCGCGCCGGCGGCGAGCAGGGTCCGCCAGTCGGTGTCCCTGGGCACCACCGCCTCCGCCGGGTGCAGCGGGTAGTAGGTCGCCTCGACCCCCGGCGGAGTCCCGCCGGCCTCGACCGTGCGGGTCGCCTGCAGCAGCAGCCGGCGCGCCTGGATCACGGCGCGGTCGGCGGGACCCAGGTGCTCGCGGGTGCGATCGACGACGGGACCCATGCTCTCCTGCACCGCGCGGTCCTGGGCGTTGACGCCGTCGATGCCGGTGAAGGTCTCGGTCTTTTGCACGCGCCGGTCCAGCAGGTAGTTGTTCTCGCGGTTGCGCTTCGAGCGGAACGTCGTCTGGTCGACGTCGAGCGGGCCGTTGCCGAGCCGCCGCTCGAGCCGGTCCTCGTCGGTGAGCGGCTCGGTCGTGCTGTGCTCCCAGTTGTAGACCATCGTGGTCTCGTCATCCATCGGCACCCAGATGTGGCCGGCCGCGCCGGAGAACCCGCGCGCCCCGGAGCCGGTGCGGGCCGGGCGGATCTGGTGGAAGGGCAGGATGAAGTGGTAGGCGCGCACGTGGATCTCGCCGTCCGCGAGGGGGCGCAGGCCGGCGTACCGGTAGCCGTAGTCCGTGACGTCGAGCTCCAGGGTGGGCGCCCCGCCGCGCACGAACGGATCCGCCGGGTTGAAGCCGGGCCGCGAGGAGCCGGTGGCGAGCACGCGGTGCAGGATGGGCACGTGCGAGGTGTCGATGCCGCCCTCGAGCCCCTGGAGCCAGTTGCTCTCCTGGATCACCTTCGAGACGTGGCGGTGCGTGGGCGGCGCCTGGGTCCACGCGAAGTGCGGGAGCGCCGGCTTCTGCCCCGCGGGCCCGAGATACGCCCAGATGATGCCGCCCGCCTCCACGGTCGGATAGGCCCCGGTGCGGATCTTGGCCGCGAAGGCCAGCTCCGGGGGCTCGTTCATCATGTCCACGCACTGGCCGTCGGCGTCGAACTTCCAGCCGTGGTACACGCAGCGCAGCCCGCACTCCTCGTTGCGCCCGAGGAAGAGCGAGGCCTGGCGGTGCGGGCAGCGCTCGTCGAGGAGCCCGATGCGGCCGCGGCTGTCGCGGAAGGCCACGAGCTCCTCGCCCAGCAGCTTCACCCGGACCGGCGGGCAGTCGGGCTCCGGCAGCTCCCACCCGAGCAGCGCGGGCAGCCAGTACCGGCGCATGGTCGCGCCCATCGGGGTGCCGGGCCCGACCCGGGTCACTCGCTCGTTGTCGTCGCGTGCCAGCATGGCGGTCTCCTTGCCAGGGGCGCTGGGCCTAGCGTCGTTCGGATTGCCGGAGCGGTGGCCGTGGAACGGGGATCGCGGCGCCGCGGTCCCACATCTGCCGCAGCATCCGGAGCCGCTCCCGCTCCAGCCGGTCGAGCGCCTCGAGGGCGGAGGGCGCCTCGGCGACGCAGCCGGGCAGCTCCGGATGCTCCGCGCGGCGAATCCACTCGCCGCCGCGCTCGACCGACTCGAGCACGAGCAGGTAGGGCACCGCCTCGTAGTAGGCGAGCGGCCTCCGGTCGTCCATCACACGAAGGGCACCCACGCGATGGGCACGCCGGCGTCGGACTGGCGCGCCTTCTCCGTCGCGCTGATCCAGCTCGCGCCGTCGGCCAGGACCGCCGAGGCCGGCCGCACCCGGCAGAGGTTCGGGTCGTCGACGTTCGGGGGAAGCACGCCCTGGTCCCGCAGCGCCCGGGCGGCCTCGATGAGCCGGCGCCGCACGAGGATCACCATGGCGTCGGTGGTGCCCAGGTGCTCCTGCGTCCGATCGTAGATCGGCCCCATCGTCTCGGTCATGGCGCGATCTTGCAGGTTGCCGAGGAACGGGATGCCGAGGGTCAGCTCCTTCTGCAGCTCGTGGTCCTGCCGGTAGTCGTTGTGGATGTTGGCGGCGGTGTAGAAGCGGCGGCGCGGATCACCGCCCGACTCGACGTAGCCGCCCCAGGAGGCGAAGGGATCGCGCACCTGCCGCGCTTCCTCCTCGGTCACCGGCCGGTCGAGCCGGGCGCGCATCACGAACTGGAGATTGTGATGGTCGTCGAGGGGCACCCAGGCCCGCGCCGAGACGATGTGCGGATCGCTCGCCGCGATCATCGAGTAGAACGGCAGGATGAACTGGGTGATGCGGTGCCAGTACAGGCCCTCGACGTCCGAGCGCCGCCGGGCCGAGTAGCAGGCGCCGTAGTCCGTCGGTAGCACCTCGAGGCGGGGGCGCTTGTCCCGGTGGAACGTGCCCCGCTGCTTGGTGTCGGGCGTGCGCTTGGCGTGCACGAAGTCGATGTGGGACGAGTCGATATCGCCCTCGAGCGCCTGCACCCAGTTGCACTCCTCCAGCATCATGAGCGGGGGATAGACCTGCGCGGCGGGCAGGGTGTTGATCTCGAAGGCCGGCAAGGGCGGCGTCGTCTCGCGCGGCCCCATGTAGGTCCAGATCACGCCGTTGACATCACGGCACGGATACGCGCGGGCGCGGATCTTGTCCTTGAAGGTGGACTCCTCCGGCTCGTTCGGCATGTCGACGCAGCGTCCCGTGACGTCGTATTTCCAGCCGTGGTACGAGCAGCGGAGCCCGCATTCCTCGTTGCGGCCGAAGAAGAGCGACGCCCCGCGGTGCGGGCAGTTGGCGGCCAGCAGCCCGACCTCGCCCCGGCTGTCACGGAACGCGACCAGGTCCTCGCCGAGCAGGCGCACCTTCTTCGGCGGGCAGTCGGGCGCCGGGAGCTCGGCCGAGGGCAAGCACGGCATCCAGTAGTGGCGCAGGAGCTCGCCCATGGGCGTTCCGCGTCCGATCCGGCACAGCAGCTCGTTGTCTTCGCTCGAGAGCATGGGCGGCCTCCTGTCGCCTTCCCCTATTGCCAGACCGCGAACGCCATCCCGACGCCGGAGCCGGCCTCGGAGCGGTAGCTCGGGACGTAGTCCACGAGGCGCATCGCCAGGTGCTCGGCCGCGCCGGCCGTCGCGATCCAGTTGCGGATCTCGGAGTTGCCGGATTCGAGCTTCGCCGCCGGCAGCGTGCTCAGCGCCTCGCCGTCCTGCTTGGCCAGCAGGTCGAGGACGTGGCGGTCCAGCTCCTCGTCGACGAAGAAGTGGCTGAGCCCGCCGGAGGCCAGGACCGCCACGCGCTTGCCGACTGGCCAGGCCTCGATCGCCTGCCGGATCGCCCGCCCGAGCTGGAAGCAGCGCCTCGGCGTCGGCTGGTTCGGCGGATAGTACGTGTTGAGCAGCACCGGCACGATGGGCACCACGCGGTCGCCCATGAGCCGCTGGTGCACGAAGCTCCAGGCGTGGCCGAAGGGCCCGTGGCGCGGCTGCACGCGCAGGTGGGCGACGTCGAAGTCGAAGTCGCGCGTGAGCGCCTCGACCAGGTGCCGGCCGAGGGCCGCGTCCACCGGGAACGTCCGGTTCGTCCCGTCGCCGTAGAGGCCCCAGTAGGAGAGCCGCCGCAGGGGCGGCACGCCCTCGCGCGGCGGCGGCAGGTTCTGGACGGACTCGCCCCAGTAGATGCAGAGGGCGGGCTGGTTGTCCGGACCGAACCACTCGTTCTGGTCGTCGCCGATCACGACGACGGCGTCGGGCGCCTCCTCGGCCAGGACGGCGCTCAGCTGCCGGATGGCGGCCTGCGTCGCCTCGTGGCGGGCCCGGGTCACGTCGGCCTGGAGCTCGCGGCCGATCCACGCGGCGCTCGCGCGCGCCTTCGCGGCGAACTCTGGCAGGCGCGCCCGGTCCAGATCGCCGAGGCCCGCGAACGCCTCGTACGGCGTGCTCAGCATCGGGCTGTGCGAGCTGCCGATGCCGAGCGTGACCTCCGCCATGCCGCGCTCCTGTCGCCCGCGCCGGCCTACCGGAACGCGGGGATGATGTGCTTGGCGAACAGCTCCATCTGCCGCTCCTCCTCGTCCCAGGACATGAAGCCCTGATCGAAGAACCAGCCGAACCACTCGAGATCGCCCTGGCCGCCGATCTTCTGCAGCGCCTCGACCTCCCGCTTGATCTGGTCCACCGTTCCGGCCAGAGCGTACTTGACCTTGCGCATCCGGTCCACCGTCCACTCCGGCGGTGGCAGCGGGGTGTACGGATCGAGCGGATACTTCGCGGCGTCCTCGGGCGTTCGGAAGGCTTCCCAGAAGCCGAAGCCCCCGAAGTAGTTCTGGAATCCGGCGTAGTTGGTGTCGCGGAGCAGCGCAACCGCCTCGGCCTCGGTCTTGCCGAAATGCACCGCCCGGAACGCGCCCACGCTCTCGCCCAGACCGAGCTTGCGCCCGTTCTCGCCCGCGACCTCCTGGTAGACCTTGCACAGGCGCTGGAAGTCCGGCGGGTGGGCCACGAGGATCCAGGGGACGATGCTCGACTGGGCGGTGTAGCGGATGGTCGTCTCGCTCACCGAGAATGGCTGGAACATCGGCGGGTGCGGCTGCTGATAGGGCTTCGGCACGACGCAGATCTTCCGGATGACGCCCTCGTCGTCGATCTCCCCGGGGGCGCCGTACTGCCGCGTCCAGTCCGCGACCGGCCAGCGCCGGATCCCTTCCTTGTAGGGATAGGGGACCTTGTAGTACTCGCCGTCGTAGTCCCACGCCTCCTCGGTCCAGGCCTTCCTGATCACCTTGACCGTTTCTTCGTAGACCCTCCGGTTGTGGTTGTCGATGGAGGAGCCGTCCATGGGCGCCCCCGTGACGTGATACTGCTGGCCCAGGACGTTCACCCACCGGTCCTGGTACCCGCGGGCGAACCCGGCGTAGATGCGCCCCTTCGTCAGATGATCGAGGACCGCCAGCTCCTCGGCGGCCCGGATGGGATCCCACGACGGCAGGACCAGCCCGAGCGGGGAGAACTTGATGCGCTTGGTGCGGGCGGCCAGGTCGGCGTAGATGAGGAGCGGCGCGACCGACGTCTCGTAGCCCTCGGAGTGGAAATGGTGCTCGGTGGTGGCCAGCACGTCGAAGCCCGCGTCGTCGGCGAACACCGCGAGCTTGCGCAGCTCGTCCAGCATCTGCTGGTAGCGCTCGTTGTTCCGCCCGATGGGCCGAAGCCGCTTGCGATCTTCGAGGGTGC
>WNFF01000823.1_pt1 | contig 35976 bp, 31 predicted proteins | sample 5400441 | NCBI WGS metagenome assembly WNFF01 (sample SAMN13153345, study PRJNA577476) | soil metagenome | isolation source: 120 cm saprolite under Douglas fir tree site 2 hole 3 replicate 1 | place: USA:California | collected 2015-04-18
GCCGGGCCAATGTGAACGATTCCGGAAGCATTCTTCATCCCGGGCAAAGCCGTGCGCACAAAAGTCTCCGGCGTGAGGAGCAGGTGATTGCGTTGATGTGAGCTGCGCGTTTGACCGAGATTATGCACGGCACGTCCTTACCAGAAATTCCTGCGAAGCCGCAAGCTGCGTCAGCAGATGATGCCCGCACTCCAGCGCCTTCGCCACGTCGTCCAGATGCACCGATTCCGCCGGGTCGTGGCTGATGCCCCCCGGCGTCCGCAAAAAAATCATCGCCGCCGGAACTTTTTCCGCCAGGATCATAGCATCATGCCCTGCGCCGCTGGCCATGCGATGTGGCTCGCAACCGGCCATTTGCACGGCGCGCGAACTTTGCTCCGTCAAAAATGGATCCATCGCCACGGCATTTTGAGAAAGCAGCGTCCGCCATTTCACGGTCAGGCCGCGCCGCGCCGCAATCGACTCCGCTTGCCGGATTAATTCGTCCAGCGCTTCAGTCCGCGCATGATCCGAAGCGTGACAAATATCCAGTGTCACACGCGCTTCTCCCGCAATCACGTTCGTAGCGCCTGGCCTCGCTTCCACGAATCCCACCGTCGCCACGAGTCCCTTTGTTCGCTGTGCGAAATCTTCGATCGCGACAATCCACTCCGCAGCCGCGGCCAGCGCATCGTGCCGCAAATTCATCGGCGTAGTCCCCGCGTGATTCGCCTGTCCTGAAAATGTAAACTCCAATCTATTTTGTCCGACAATCGCCTCGACAATTCCAAGTGGCCGTCCCAAACTTTCCAGCACCGGCCCCTGCTCAATATGAAATTCGACGTATCCCAAAACATCGTCACTCAGCGCCGCTTTGGAAATGTCATTCGCATTCAAGCCAAAATCCTGAATCGCCTTGCGAATCGAAATTCCATTCGCGTCCTCGCGTCCGAGAAGTTCCTCATCCACTCGTCCGACCAGCGCTCTGCTTCCGATAAACGGCACGCCAAAGCGCACTCCTTCTTCCTCCGAAAATCCAACGACCTCAATTCCAAACGGCAGCTTCACTCCGCGCAAAGATTCCACCAGCGCGACTGCGAGCACGACTCCCAAAAGGCCGTCGAACGCGCCGGCATTCGGCACCGTGTCCAGATGCGATCCAATCAGAATTCGCGCCGCTCCCGGCGAAGCTGCCGAATAAAATCCGCGCAAATTTCCAGCCGCATCCACGTCAAAGGTCATGCCGAGAGTTTTCATCCAGGAAGAAACTTCGCGATGACAATCGCGCATCGGCGGGGAAAGAAAAGTGCGGCGTGTTCCTCCTGCGTCTTCAGAAAATGAGGCCAGCTTACGGCACCGCGCGATCACTGCTTCCGCGAGCTTTCGAAAATTGTTTTGCGGCTGCATTTGAATCCAGTTTCGAACAAAGCTCTGATTGCGTGTGACTCAGAATTCGCGAATCAGCTTTGCTGCAATCCATCCCGCGACAACAAGCGCCAACATAATCTCCCAGCCGTAGCGGTTCCCGTAGGTCGCGACCGGATAATGATTGCTGAGCATCAGAAAGACGACCGGCACGGCGAGGAACGTGTTGTGTTTCGAACGCAGCTTGGCTTGCGCGCCGAGCGAGGCATCGAACGTTTCGCCCGCGGCCACGGCGGCGATCATCTTGCGCTGTGCGGGCAGAATGCGCATCCAAACGTTCAGGGTCATGATAGTGCCAAAGATTGCTCCGACGTGGATGTACGCGGCGCGGCCGCTAAACACGTGCGTTAATCCCCACGCCGCGACTGCGGTCATTGCCAATGCAAGTCCAGCAAACGCGTTTTGCGATTTCCCGAGCGGCGACTGCACGGCTAAATCGTAGATTATCCAGCCGGCGATCATGGATGCAACACCGATCGAAATGCCCGCAGCTTTCGAAATGTCGGCAACATCGGGATCGATGAGGCCGTCTCCAAGGTAATACACAAGGACCAGGAGAACCACGCCGGCGAGCCACGTCATAAGCGCTTCCCAGCGAAACCAGCGGACCTGTTGCGGCGCGACGCCGAGCGATTCTTGTTTTTCGACAGTGTAAAAACCGCCGCTGTGGACCATCCAAACTTTTGAAGCGGCCGCGTTCGAATCCGCCTTTTTCTCGAGCTTGGTGAATTGGCCGTCGAGCCAGGTGAAATAGTAGGTTTGGCCGACCCACATGATGCCGGCGAAAACGTGAAACCAGCGCACGCCGAGGTTCAGCCATTCGCGGATCGCGGAACTCATCTCAGCTTCCCCGGTACGTCGTGTAGCCATTCGGACTCAGCAGCAAGGGAATATGAAAATGCGATTCACCGCTCTTGATTCGAAACAAAATCTCCACCGATGGATACAATCCTTCCACGCCGGACGCTGCGAAATAATTTGCCGTGTCAAACGCCAATCGATACATGCCTTCCGTGAGCGTGGTACCATCAGGCAACAATTGCGCGCACCTTCCGTCGCGATCGGTTTGCCCGGAGCCAAGCGAAAGCCATTTGCCTGAAGAATCTTGGCGTTCCAGGCGAACGGGCACTCCAAAAGCCGGCTTGCCCTTGGCGGTGTCCAGAACGTGCGTGGAAATTCGGCTCATCCGGCGATCCATTTTGTCAGACGAAGGCGCATAATTTGCCGCTGCTCCTCGACTGCCTGCCGCAGTTCCGCGGCTTCATCATTGTGCAACCGGCGGCGCAGAATCGCCAGGATTTCGCTGGCGGATTTTCCCGTCGCGCAAACAATAAAAATCCGCCCAAATTTATGTTCGTATTCGCGATTGCCCCACTTCACCGCCATCTTTATAGCGCCGTCCGCGGTTGCGGCCTTTTGTTGTTCTTGTTCCGACCAAGCCGAAGATTGCGCGGCGACAGTTTGTTCGGCGCGTGATTCGCCGATTCGCGGATGACTTCGGAAGGCTTCAAGCCAGTCCGTTTCGCCAAGACCGGCCCAGATCTCGTCTGATGTTGCGAGCAACAAAGCTTCATCCTGGATCGGCCTCTTCGATGCCACGCGCGCGGCCCAAGCTTTCGAGCCGCAACAGGGAAGAATCTCGCGAGCAGCTTCCTCGTGAGGCAAGCTATTCCAGCGAGCAAGCACTTCGCTCACGCTTTTGTCCCTTGGGCGGCGAGCTTTTCGAGAAACTCGCCGACAAGATTGCCGGCGACGGCTGCGCGATATCGAGCGGTGGAGCGAATATCGTCGATGGGGCTAATTTCTTTGGCCACGCTCTTTCTTACAGTTTCGAGCAGCGCTGGCTCGATGTGTTTGCCAGTGAGCAAGCGCTCGGTTTCCTGCAAGCGCAGCGGAACAGGCGCAACACTTCCCAGCGCGAGGCGCACATCGCGAATCACGCCGTTCGCGAGCTGGCCCAGCGCAGCGAGGCAAACCTTGGAAATGGCTTGCGCGTTTCGCGCTCCGGCTTTGCGCGCGTGCGAGAGATATCCGGAAAATCGGCGCGGCAGCGAAATACCGCGAATCAATTCGTCAGCCGCCAGAACGGTCTGCTTGTAACCCGTGTGGAACTCTCGATGGGCCACGCGGCGGTCGCCGCGCACCGAAATTAGAGTCAGTTCCGCGTCGTAGACGAGCAGAGAGGGCAGGGAATCGGCGGCGGGAGAAGCATTGGCGATGTTGCCTCCGAGTGTTCCGCGATTCTGATTGGCGATTCCGCCGGTCCAAGACGCAGCCGAGGCTAGGAGCGGAAATTCCCGCGAAATAATCTCATGGCTACGCAACGCAGTGTAGGTACACGCGGCGCCGATGCGGATGCTGTCCGGAAAAACCTCGATTTGCCGAAGCTCGGGAAGGTTCCAAATGTTGATTAGTTTTCGATTGGGTAGTTTTCCAGCGGAGTACAAGACCATCACGTCGGTTCCGCCGGCGATCGGCAGCCATTGCGCCGGTTCTCCGGCCATGAGCGAAAGAACCGCGTGCAGACTCCCGGGCGAAACGAGCCTGTATTCGGCGGGATCGGATCTCATGCCGCAACCTTTCGCCGGGCGGCCTTCGCCACGGCTTCGAAAATCTGCATATAACCGGTACAGCGGCAAAGGTTACCGGAAAGGCCTTCCCGGATGTCCGCAATCGCGGGCTCCGGTTTTTTATCGAGGAGATGCGCGGCGGCAAGAATCATTCCGGGGGTGCAGATGCCGCACTGCGCGCCGCCGCATTCCAGGAAGGCTTCCTGGAGCGGAGCCATCAAGGCATGCGCGGACATTCCTTCGATGGTGACGACGTTCGCGCCGTTTGCTTGCGCAACGGGAACGAGACAACTATTCACCAACATGCCGTCCAGCAGAACGGAACACGAGCCGCATTCGCCTTCGCTGCATCCTTCTTTCGTCCCGGTCAATTTCAAGTCGTTCCGCAGCACGTCCAGCAATCGCTCCATCGGATGAGCGAGAACTGTTCTTGCGTCGCCATTGGCAGTAAATAGAATTTCGGACTTTGCCGTAGTTTGCAGCGAAGGATTCATGCGGTCCCTCGCAACGGAGAAGAGGCCTCTTGCTCAGGAGACTGATCCCGCAAGGCCTCGAACAAATCTTCCGGTAGTAACGGTATCGAACAGAAGTGAACGCCGAGGGCATCTTCCACGGCGTTTACGATGGCGGGCGCGGGTCCGTCCATGGGCAATTCTCCGATGCCCTTGGCGCCGTGGGCGCCGTGAACGTTGCCAAGCTCTTCAAAGAAAACATGGATCGGCGGCAGATCCACGGAGGTGGGCATGATGTAATTGGTCATCTGGTTGTTGAGCATACGGCCGTTTTGCCAGACGACTTTTTCATAGAGGGCGAAACCAACGCCTTGCGCCACGCCACCAGTAATTTGTCCAGCAGCCAAAACCGGGTTAAGGACTTTGCCGACTTCCTGCAACGCGACAAAATCGTCCACAGTGACGCTGTAAGTGGTCAGATCGACGGTAACTTCCGCGACGTACACGGCCCAGGCAAACGCCGCGTAGGCTTCGCCGCGATACTTTTCATCGTCCCAGAAGACATCGCCGGGCGCTTCATACCGCGCATAGGATTGCAGCGTTCCGTGCCCGGCAACGTATTTCTCGCAGGCAGCGCGAAATTGTTCCGGAGTGTAATCGTCACCAAGAAGCCCGCTTTTCGTGAGCGTCTGCCTGATTCCCTTGGCGGCTGACTGAACCAATTTCCCAACAATCATCGCGGTGCGTGAAGCGACTGTCGGGCCGCTGTTCGGAACCACCGTAGTGTCCGGTTGCGCGATCGCGACGTTCTCATAAGGAAGCCCGAGCGCCTCCGCCGCGATCTGACATAGCACAGTGTTGGTGCCCTGGCCGAATTCCGCGCTGGACACCAGCACGCGAACAGTGCCATCGGCGTCCGCTTCCACGCCTACCAGGGAATTCAGGTAGCGTTCGCCGGAGCCAGTGAATCCCGCGCCATGCAAGAAGGCGGCGATGCCGATTCCTTTTTTGTGCGCGCCAATTGTATTTTTTTGCGCAAAGCGTTTTTTCTTTTCGACATAATCGGAAAGTTCCAGCGCGCGATCCAGCAAATGATGCAAGTCAATTTCTTCACGGATGACTTGTTGCGTGGTTGTCGTTTGGCCGGGCTTCAGGAAATTCCGGCGGCGGATTTCGACCGAAGAGATCCCGACGACTTGGGCGATACGGTCCATGTGCCGCTCCATGGCAAAGAGGCTCTGCGGCGCGCCGAATCCGCGAAAGGCTCCGTTCGGGGGCGCGTTCGTCGCCACGGCCTTCGTTCGAATGCGCACACTCGGCCAATAATAGGGACCGCCGGCGTGAATGGTGCCGCGCGAAAGAACTACCGACGACAACGTTGCGTACGCTCCGCCATCGATGGTGAACTCGATTTCGCCTCCGAGGATTTTGCCATCCTTGGTCACTGCGGTGCGATGGCGCGTTCGCGAAGGGTGGCGCTTCGTCGTCGCCACCATATCTTCCATGCGGTCATAAATAATTTTCACCGGCTTGCCGGATTTCATCGCGAGCAGCGCCGCGTGCCCCGCGATCATGGAGGGATATTCTTCCTTTCCTCCGAACGCGCCGCCCGTTTCCATTTGGACCACACGGACCTTATTTTCGGGAAGGCCGGAAAGAGCCATCAGGGCCTTGTGAACGTAGTACGGGCATTGCAGCGAGCCCCAGACAGTGACTCCATTTTCCGCGTCGTAGGCGGCGATGACTCCGTTGTTTTCAATGTACAGTTGTTCCTGCGCGCCGGTGAAATATTCGCCTTCGACGATGTGCGCCGCATTTTTCCAAACGGCGTTCACTTCGCCCTTTTCCACGAGGTAGCTCTTAAACGTGTTGTTGGTACCCCAGATGATTGTGGATTGCTGCTCGCTTTCTTCGATGGTGTACACGGGAGGCAGCGGTTCGTACTCGGCGGACACCGCTTCAACCGCCTTTCTCAGTTTGTGACGGTCAGCATGGGCCAGAAGCAGAATGGGCTCTTCGGGGTGATTCACAGTCGCGGAGGCGAGACAAGGCTGATCGTCCAGAATCAGCGCGATGCAATTTTGTCCTGGAATATCCTTGGCGGTTACGACTACAAATTCGCTCCAGTCAATGCTCGGGGAAAAAAAAATGTTTTTGATTTTGCCACGCGCCACGCTGCTGCGTACGGTCGCGCCGTAAAGCATGCCAGGTAAGGTCATGTCGTCGACATAGCGCGCGGCGCCGGTGACTTTGTCCCAGCCTTCCTTGCGCGGGACGGATGCCCCGACGATGTGATGGACGGTCATAAATTTGTTTGCTGGCGGTATTCTGTATGAAATGGCAGAAGTTTGAAATCCCTATTTGAAGCGTCGGTGGGCCGGTTAGCGCCGCAATTCGAGCCCAGTTGGCTCGCCAGGAAATTGTCCATCGGCGAAAACGCAGTTTCCGCGGAGGTAAGTCGCTTTCACCACTCCCCGGAGTTTTTCACCGAGATAGGGCGAAACGCGGTGACGGTAATGAAGATGGTCCTGCATTGCAATGAATTCCACTTCCGGCTCAAACACCACAAAGTCGGCGTCGAAATTCCTTGCCAGGCGGCCCTTGCGTGAGTTGCATCCGGCGAGCCGGGCGGGCCCTTCGGCCATCCAGCGCGCGATATCGGCGAGCGAGAATCCGCGGCGACTGGCTTCCGTCCACATCACGGGCAAGGCCAGCGAGAGGCTGGCAATTCCGCCCCAGGCGGTCTGAAAGTTTCGTTCGCCCAGCCGCTTCATCTCCGGTGGACACGGCGAATGATCCGTCGCCAGCAAATCGATCAATCCTTCTTGAAGCCCGTGCCAAAGTTTTTCGCAATTTTCCCGGCTGCGGATCGGCGGGGCGCATTTGAACAACGTGTTGCCATCGGTAATTTTGTCTGAAGAGAAGTGCAGGTAATGCGGGCAAGTTTCCACGCTCAGCGGCAGGGCTTCCGACTTCGCCGCGCGCAACATGTCCAGCGCCTGGCTTGTTGCCAGATGCACAATGTGCAGGCCGAAATGATATTCGCGGCAGAGCGAGATCATTAATTGAATCGCGGAGAGTTCCGCTTCATCGGGGCGCGATTGCAGATACGTGGAGTACTTGCTCCAGTCTGCTCCCGTCAATCGGCGCGTTGCCTCGTGGACTGGCCCGGGCAGTTCCGCGTGCACAAGGAGAGGCAAACCGGTCCGCGCGACATGCGGCAAGGCTGCGCGTAGCTCCTGTTCACTGACCATAGTGAATCCGTCAATGCCAGAGTGGATGAGGAAGCATTTGAATCCTGGCACGCCTGCAGCGGCCAAACTCTCTATGTGCTCCTGGTTGTCGCTTACGACTCCGCCCCACGCCATCCAATCCACGTAGCACTGGCCGTTCGCGGCTTGGCGTTTCGCTTCGAGCGCAGCCACGGTTGTCGTCGCGGGCAGACAATTGAGCGGCATGTCCACAAGCAGCGTGCAGCCGCCGGCCGCGGCGGCACGCGTCGCCGTCTGGAACCCTTCCCATTCCGTGCGTCCGGGTTCGTTGATGTGTACGTGAGAGTCGACCAGCCCCGGCAAAATGGCAGCCTTGCCAAAATCCCTCACGGAAACTTGCGCGGGCAGTTGACCTGGCGGAACAACGTCAAGGATTCGCCCGTCTTCGACGAGAACGGCCGCGGCTTCGATTCCGCGCGGCGTCACTACCTTTTGTGAGACGAAAGCTTGGAGACCCATGATCCAGGCCCTGCGTGATTCCAGTGATTATTCGCAAGAGCAGGGTACAGCAACTATCTGTTACTACCAAAGCATGTGTGACTCCCCGTTTTTTCGTTGCAAATTCTCAGACTGAACGCCAACAAATCTGTGACAATAGCCGTCATGGAAACTCGCGGGCGGGGGATTGTCATGAAACGAATGCTGCAGTTTGTCATTTTCATGGGAGCGTTGCTTATGACCACTCCGGCGTTTGCAGGCGCAGAGCCACAGTCCGGGTCGACCACAAAAAAAACCTTCGGCAAAACTCCCGACGGCCAGCTCGTCGACCTTTATGTGCTGACCAATAAAAGCGGCGCCGAAGTTTCCATCAGCACCTATGGCGGCGCCGTCGTCTCGATTAAAGTGCCGGACCGCAACGGCAAGCTGGCCGACGTCGTGCTCGGTTACGACAACGTTGACGGCTACGTGAACGACAAGAGCCACTTTGGAGGAATCATCGGCCGCTATGGAAACCGCATCGCGCACGCGCGATTCGTCCTCGATGGCAAGACCTATACTCTCGCCAAGAACAACGGTGAGAACACTCTGCACGGCGGCGTCAAAGGCTTCGATAAAGCCCTGTGGGCTGCCAGGGTTCTCCACGGCAAGGACGCCCAGTCCCTCGAACTCACCTGCCTCAGCAAGGACGGCGAAGAAGGCTTTCCTGGGAATCTAAATGTACGGGTGGTTTACACCTTAAAGGATGACAACGCGCTCAGAATCGCCTATGTGGCGACCACCGACAAAAAAACCGTCCTGAATCTCACCAACCACTCTTACTTCAATCTCGCCGGTCAAGGCTCGGGCGATATTCTCGGCCACGTTCTTATGATTGCGGCTGACAAATTCACTCCTGTAGACGCCGCCTTGATTCCCACCGGCGAACTCCGCAATGTCGCTGGTACTCCATTCGACTTTCGTAAGCCCACGGCTATCGGCGCGCGCATCAATCAGGATGACGAGCAGCTAAAGCTCGGCGGCGGCTACGACCACAATTTCGTGCTGCGCGCCGTGCCTGAATCCCTGGAATTTCTTGGCGCCGCGCGCGTCGTCGAGCGCGCCAGCGGACGCGTCCTGGAAGTTTTCACCACCGAGCCCGGCGTGCAGTTCTACACGGGCAATTTCCTGGACGGCAAGACTCCCGGCAAAGGCGGCGTCGCCTATCCGCGCCGCAGCGCCTTTTGCCTTGAAACGCAGCACTTTCCCGATTCCCCCAACCAGCCCAAATTCCCTTCGGTAATCCTGAAGCCCGGCGAGAGCTTTCACTCTGTCACCACCTACAAGTTTTCTGTGGAAAAGTGACGGCCCGAGCCTGAACCCCGCTGCCTTCCGATTATTCCGCGACACGCCAGAGACGACATGGTTTCCCCCTGTTCTGGAGTACTTGCTCCGTGGTACCAATAGTCCATTCCCGCGCTAAGTCAAAAACGATAGGCTACGGTGCTCGCGAGCCTGACATGCAAATTCCGGGTGTGCTACGTCATTTGTCATTGTCCAAGACGGATCCTGGACGCCGTCTTGACGCCGGGCTTTGGTCCGCCGAACCTGTTCATTTCACAGGAGTTAGCCGGATATTGAAATCTCTCCTCAAATGCCACAACGACCTGAGACTGCGCACCAAACTGCTGTTGTGGCTAGTGCTGTTTACGGCTGCGCTCACTTCCGCCACTCTGCTTGTCGTGCGTCACACAGTTCACGCCCAGGTCCAGAGGCAAGTCGAGGAGGACGCCCGCAATGCCGTCCTGACGATCCAAGCCGTTCAACACCAACGAGAGATGATGTTGAGCCGCAAAGCGGACCTGCTTGCCACTTTGGCGCGCCTGAGAAATGGAGATACGACGGCGATCCAGGACGCCAGCGAAGACCCCTGGCAGTCTGGCGAGTGCGACCTGTTTGCGCTGGTGGACGCAAAGGGCAAAATTATCGCCCTGCACACCACCAGCTTGCGGCTTTCCCTTGCTAACGCGGAAGAGCTGCTGCGGCGATCTCTCAAGGATGATAGTGGGGCAAGTTGGTGGTTTGGCGGCGGGCAGCTTTTTCAGGTTGTGCTGCGGCCTTATTACGAGGATGAGCCGCGAAAAAGCCGCCTTCTGGGCGCGGTGATTGTCGGTCGTGAGCTGGACGCCAGGGGAGCCAAAGAGCTGGGGCGCATTTCATCGAGTCACCTGGTCTTCCGCTACGGTAGCGATTATGTGATGAGCACATTTTCAGTCGCCAAGGAGCAAGAGCTCGAGGGGCAACTGCGGGACCGTCCTGAAGGGGAAGAGATCCAACTAGCAGATGAGAGGTTTTTCGCAAGTTCACTCGCGCTGGAGGCCGGGGCTCAGCCGGCCTTAAGCCTCACCGTTTTGAAGTCTTATGACGAAGCAACCGCATCGTTGAAAAGATTGAACCGCCTACTGCTCGGGCTGGGTCTGGCCGCCGTGTTAGGGGGAGGGGCATTGGTGTTCGTGATTTCGGACAGGTCCACGCGACCGCTGGCGTACCTCGCGGAGGGAGTGCGCGCCCTCGAACATGGTGATTTCAGCTATGCGCTGAAATCGCATGGCGGCGATGAGATAGCGCAGGTCACGCGGGCTTTCGAGGACATGCGCATCACCTTGCAGAGGAACGAAGACCAAAGACAACAGCATGAAGTGCAAAGGAAGCAGCTTGAAGGCCAACTTCGCCAAGCGCAGAAGATGGATGCCATGGGGCGCCTGGCCGGCGGCGTGGCTCATGACTTCAACAATCTCCTGACGGTCATCAAGGGGAACAGCAGTTTATTGGTGGAGTCCCTGCAGTCCGATGAGCGGCTCCTTGGACGCACACAGCAAATAGTGAACGCCGCGGACCGCGCGGCTTCGCTGACGCGCCAGTTGCTGGCCTTCTGCCGCATGCAGGTATTGCAGCCGAAAATCCTGGACTTGAATATGCTGGTTTCGGAAATGTGCAAACTGCTTAGGCGGCTGATTCGCGAAGATATCGCGTTCACATTCCATGCAGGCAAGTCTCTTGGGCGAGTGAAGGCAGATCCGGGACAGATCGAGCAAGTCATAATGAATCTTGCAGTGAATGCCGGAGACGCCATGCCCGCGGGCGGCAGTCTAACCATCGAAACGCGCAACGTGAGAGTGGATGAGGAAAGCGCGCTGGCGCGGCCTCCGATTCTGCCCGGCGAGTATGTTTTGCTCGCGGTTACGGACACTGGTCATGGGATGGATGCGGAAACGAAGGCGCGCATATTCGAGCCGTTCTTTACCACCAAGGAGCAGGGGAAGGGAACGGGATTGGGGCTTGCCACCGTTTACGGCATCGTCAAGCAGAGCGGCGGCTGCGTATGGGTGGAGTCGGAGCCAGAGAAAGGAGCGCGGTTCGAGGTCTACCTTCCGTTAGTCAACGAGGCTGCGGAGCCTGCTGAGTTTGAGGAAATAGCGGCCAGTCCTGCGCGGCGCCGCAAGACTGTGCTAATTGTAGAAGACGAAGAGAGCGTCAGGGAGCTAGCCTCCGAATTTGTAGAGTCTGCTGGGTACGCAGTGCTCAGTGCCAGGGATGGCACAGAGGCCCTGGCGATCGCCGAAAAGTCGGACGAGCCGATTCATCTGCTGCTTACCGATGTCGTGATGCCCAAGATGCGCGGACCGGAGCTGGCCAAACGGCTCAAGGGCCTCCGGAAGAGTATTAGGATCGTTTACATGTCAGGCTACCTGGAATACAAGCGAGGGAACGAAGACTTCCTGGAGGACGGTTTCTTCCTTCAAAAGCCCTTCTCGCGGGATACGCTCGTACACAAGGTGGGCGAAGCCCTGAAGAACAACGCTAGATCTAGCGCCTGATCTCATTTCTTCTGTCCTGAATTTCTCCGAGCGCCGCAGGCGCGCCTGCATTGTGTTTGGCTGCAGGACTTCGAGTTGTCCAATCAAATCGAAAAAGAAGCCGGGCCAAATCGAGGGCAAGGCTTCATGAAGTCGCGGGTGGCCCAGGGGCGACCTGGGCATCCGAAACATCTCGATAAACTGCCTTTTCACTGGGCGAAGTATCGAGAGTTATGCCAAGGCAAACAGGGCGAAAAGCACCGCGTAGCGGAGCAGACCGGTGCAGCGTTCGGCGAATGTGAGGCTGTTGCATCGCTCCAGGGGAGCGGGCAAATCGACAAGAGACCGCAGGATTGTTCCATTCTGGGACCGAATCCGTCGCTGGAACAATATTTGAATGTAGAATCTCTAGACTCCGCCCGACTATGACCAAGTGATTGAGATCGCCGGGCTTTCGACCCGTGAATTCCCGCACAAGATGGCCTCGTTCGTGCACTAAGACCTCTTTTCCATATTACGGAGCAGTTGACGGCGGTGGCCGCTTGAATCACATCACGCCAAGCACAGCACGCTTGACTGAACAGAAAAAATCCGCTCTTGACGGGCGGCGTGTAGAAAGCAGCCAGCACAGGATGCCACGTGGCGACTGAACCGATCCCTTTGGCGCGTTCCTTCGCCCTGCGAGTATTAATCGTAGACGATGAGGCCTCCGTTCGAAGGGTCATGGCGACGGTACTCGCGCAGCTTGGCTTTCCATGCGAAACGGCAGCTAGCGGAGACGAAGCACTTCACATCCTCGAAACCCATCGGATAGATGCGGTAATTTCTGACCTTCAAATGCCTGGAATGTCCGGCATGGAACTTCTGACGAAGGTGCGGCAGAACTATCCCCAGATGGTCTTCCTTATGGTTACCGGAGTAGATGACATCCGAGTCGGCGTGCAGGCCATGCGGCAAGGCGCGGACGACTATCTCGTCAAGCCGCTACATGTGGATGCAAACATAGTTTTAGCAAGCCTCACGCGCGCTTCGCACGTGAAGCGATTGGAACAGGAAGTCGATAATTATCGTCACCATCTCGAGGAAATTGTTGCTCAGCAAACCCAGCAGCTTCGGGAGGCTTTGCGCCGGATTGAACGGAGCTATGACCACACGCTCGAAGTACTGGGTGCGGCTATCGATTTACGGGACAGTCCGACGGCTGGACATTCCCGGCGTGTATTTCTGTACTCCATCGAGATTGCCAAGGCCATGGGCGGCTTGGAAAATCAGATGAGAAATATCGCCATGGGAGCGTGGCTGCACGACATCGGCAAGCTGGCGATTCCGGACGCAATCCTCCTCAAACCAGGGCGTCTTACCGAAAAAGAACGGGAGATCATGCAACGCCACGCACAGATCGGGTATGACCTGGTCAAAGGCATCCCGTTCCTTGCGGATGCCGCGGAAATCATCTTAGCTCATCATGAGCGTTGCGATGGCAGCGGTTATCCAAGGGGCCTAAAAACGCAGGAGATCCCCGCAGGCGCGAGAATTTTTGCAGTGGCGGATACCTTTGATGCTATGACTTCCGACCGGCCCTATCGGCGCGCTCTTCCGTTCCAGGCGTCACGAGAAGTGATAGAACGAGGGGCGGGGAAACAGTATGACTCGCGGGTAGCGAGAGTCTTCCTGAGTACTCCCGATGAAACTTGGGAAGTGATCCGCCGGGAAACCGCGGCCATCCAAGGTTTTGCCTTGACGACCGCAGGCGACATCCATGCGCTGAGTGACCTGGTTAAATCCGGGGGCTGACGGAATAAATTGGCTGGCCTGAGCACGCCTGCGGAATGTACTTTCTGCCAGAGCGAAACGGCTATCGCAGGACCCAAGGACCCTTTTTTTCGGTGAAGCGGCATCCATAGCGGAAGAGCGGTGGGACCTTCGCCTCCGAGTGCATGATCTGTGCTCTGCCCACGTGTTCGTCATGTGTCGAGACCATGTATACGTCTATGATGGAATGAACCGGGATTTCTCTGCTGCAGGTGCACAGAAAGCCGCTAAGACTAACGTTTTCTGTTGTCGCAACCTCTTCGAAGTCCATATTTTGTGAATCCTTGCCCCGAACCTTCAGCGGCACACGCAACCGCACACGCACCTCGCTCCGAGGAATAGGGCGGGACGTCGTGACGATTCCTCTGAGGAATACCTTAAGGGCCTCGAAGTCCAACGGCTTTTCGAAGTAACCAGCCGCGCCCAACTGTTTACAGTGTTCTTTGGTTTGCGCACCTCCTTCGCCGCTGACGATAACCACTGGAATCGTTTGCGTCCGGCTGAACGATGTAAATGTCTGGCATAGTTCATAGCCGGAATACTTCGGCATGCGCAAGTCCAGCAAGATGGCGTCAGGCATGTGCTCAAGTGCCAGAGCCAATCCGTGCTCGGGTTCACCCGTGCCAATGACCTCGTAGGTTTCGCTAAGTTCCAGCTGCATCAGCCGCCTCAGCGCGTCGTCGTCGTCCACAACCAGCAGCTTTCCCTTCGGTCCGTTCCTCCTATTAGTGATCACGGGCACCGCTTCCTACCTGGTCTAGCTCAGGTTTCAATTCAGGCGACGCGTTTTTGCCGCCGTCCAGAACTTCCCGAACCTTGCTTATGAAGACTTCTTCCGTGAACGGTTTGTGCAGAAGGTTGGTTCCCTTCTGCAGAACTCCGTGCCCGGCGATGAAGCTGTCCGTGTAGCCGGACATGAAGAGGACCTTCAGCCCGGGCTGCCGCATCGACAATTGCTCCGCCAAAACGCGGCCGTTCATGCCGGGCATCACCACGTCAGTGAGCAGCAGATCGAAATGGCCTGCATGACGCGCCGCCGTCTCGAGAGCGGCTTCTCCACTCTGGGCCGACAACACGCGGAAGCCGTTGGATTCGAGGAAGGCTTGCGCCAATTTGCGAAGGGGTTCCGCGTCTTCCACAAGAAGAATCATTTCTGATCCTTGTGATTTCCTCCTGGATTGGACCTCGGGCTTAGCAACGGAAACCAGGTCGGTGGCCAAATGCCTTGGAAGGTAGATTTGAAAAGTTGATCCTTTGCCCGGAGCGCTGTCCACCCAGATATATCCGTTGCTTTGCTTCACCACGCCGTACACGGTCGCGAGGCCAAGGCCCGTGCCTTCTCCCAATGCCTTGGTGGTGAAGAACGGCTCGAAGATGTGCGCGATGGTTTCCGGATTCATGCCCGTTCCGGAGTCGGCGATCGCGAGCATCACGTAACTGCCCGCCTTGGAGCCGGGATGATCCCGCGTGTAGGCATGGTCGAGTTCCACGTTGGCTGTTTGGATCTGGAGTTTCCCGCCGGAAGGCATGGCATCCCGCGCATTCACGGCCAGGTTCATGATCACCTGCTCGATTTGGCTCTGGTCCGCCCTGACGTTTCCGAGCGCCGGCTCAAGAGACAGGGACACGTTGATATCCTCACCCAGCAGGCGCGGAAGCATTTTTTCCATGTCCGACACCAGCGAATTCAGGCTCAGCACGGAAGGTGTCAATACTTGTTGTCTGCTGAAGGCCAGCAACTGGCGGGTCAAGGAGGCGGCGCGCTGGCCCGCCTTTTCGATTTCCGTTGCATATTCGAAGGTGGGCTGGCTCTTGTCCAGGGATTTCTTCAATACACCGCTATACCCGATGATGACTCCCAGCAGATTATTGAAATCGTGAGCGATCCCTCCCGATAGCCTTCCGATGGCCTCCATCTTCTGAGCCATTCGAAGCTGGCGCTCCAGAGTGCGTTTCTCCGTTACATCTTCAGCAAAAACCTCGAAATACCCGGGGCCTCCATCCTTGGGGTCGACGTGGTGTCCCGAGCACCGCACCAATATGGGCTCACCATTCGATCGCTTCCATTCCAGTTCGATGTCCTTTAATTCATTTGACTTGGCCAGGGTTTCATTCATGAGTTGATAGTCGGCAATGTTGCGAAACACTTGTGTCGCGAGATCGGCTTTGAAAAGATCTTGCGCGGATTCATAACCCAGCATTCTCTGCAGGGCCGGATTCACTTGTAGAAACTGACCCGTCGTTGTTGCGCGGTAGATGCCGTGCGGCGCTCCCTCCACCAAAGACCGGAAACTCGCCTCCGAGCGCACCAATGCCTCCTGGACTTTCTTACGCTCCGTAATGTCGCGGTTCACGATGACAAGTTTTTCCGGCTCGCCGTTTTCGTTGCGGATGACGCTGGCAACGGATTCCAACACCATCCAATTGCCATTATTGTGGCGGAAGCGATATTCCAGAAGTGTTCCCGCTCCCGTGTCACGGGCTTCCCTAGCGGCATTCCTTACACTCTCGCGGTCGTCCGGATGAATCTGCTCGAACCCCGATGATTCCTGAAGTTCTTCCGGCGAATACCCTAGTATTTTCTGATAAGAGAGACTGTTGAAAATCCTGCGGCCTTCGAGATCCACGACGGCAATCATGTCCGCGGCATTCTCGCTGATCAAATGAAAGAGCTCTTCCCGTTGGATCAGTTCCCGGCGAATCCTGTGAATCTGCAGATGCTGGTAGATAGTGTAGAGATCGAACAGGAAAACAAGGGCCACGAGACCACGCACGGCTTGCGGAAGTACATACATGGCATGGAAGTCTTGGGCCGATGACACATTCGGGAGCAAAAAGGAAGCCAGCGCAACTGTGAGTAGCAGCGTGATAATCGCCGCTGCTACCCACAACCACCATTCGCGATGCTCGATCTTCCGAAAGTTCGCTCGAATGGCTTTGGCCCCGGCGTCTTGAAAGCTGACCGGCGTCTTGCCGCGTTTCATAGTCATAGACCGCAAGTGCGGCCCGTCTCAGCTCGCACCAGCTCCCCATTTTCCCGCTTCGCGTAGGTCAGAACGTGCTGGACGTCGCGAATCGACTTCAGGTTCCTCTACGCTTGTCTAAATTCCTGGCGAAAAGGATCCAAATAAGCAGCGGATACCGTGAAAAGCAGGTGCAAGTCATGTGCCAAATCGAAATCCTCTTCCGCGCCGCGATTCATTTGGCTAGCTGTCCATCGCGTGGCACTTGCTCTTTCTCAATTCGTTGATTCTCTGATACTTCGACATTCGAGAGAGTTCAAATGGACTCAGCAAGATGGGATTTTTCTAATCAAGTCCGGGACGGTGAAATTTGCCTCGCGCTGAATCTGGGGTCGGTACCAGATCGGGACTAAACCGTCGTTTTGAAATTGCGCTTGCTAAATTGACTTCATAACAGATGAGCGTATCTTTAAAAGAATAAGGATTTCCAGCCCGTGGAGGAATTTCGATGAATCGCCGTTTTATTGCCATCTCGCTGTCTGCTTTTTCCCTTGGAATGCTGGTAGCAGGGTGCCAAAAACCGGCTGACCAGCAATCCGCTCCAGACGCCAACTCTGCTCCGTCCGTGTCGGACGCGGCCAAGACCGCTGTGAAAAAGGTCCTTGAGCCGAAACCTCTGGTCGTGCCCGCGGACACCGTCATCGCCGTCGTCCTGGATGAAACTATCAGCTCGAAAACCAGCAAATCCGGGGACAAGTTCACCGCCACCGTCGAATCTCCAGTGGAAATCGATGGTAAGGTCGCCATCCCGAAGGGGGCTCGCGCCGAGGGAGTTGTTAGTGAGGCAAAAGCTGCCGGCCGTTTCAAGGGCGGCGCTGTGTTGAGCCTCACGCTCACGAGCGTCACCGTCAATGGCAAGGAGCATGAAATTCAGACTTCCTCGGCAATGACCTCCAGCAAGGGAAAAGGCAAGCGCACGGCGGTCATGGTGGGAGGCGGCGCGGCTGGAGGAGCGGCTATCGGCGCGGTCGCTGGCGGCGGAAAGGGGGCCGGCATTGGCGCGTTGATCGGGGCGGCGGCAGGCGCCGGTGGCGCGGGGTTCACCGGCAATCGCGATATCACTCTGCGCGCGGAAACGGCGCTCGACTTCAAACTGCTGCAGCCCGTAACCATCAGACAAAAGTAGCCGTTGGCCTTCACAACTTTGCGGGCAGGAAATTTCACACGTCTAATCCTGCCCGCATGCATGAGCTTCCTCGCTGGATGTTCCGTATAGAATAAAGGCGCTACGAAATTTGACGGACAATCATGCAAGCTGCCTACATTTGCGATGCCATTCGAACGCCCTTCGGGCGGTATGGTGGAACGCTTGCCTCGATTCGCACCGATGATCTCGCGGCGATCCCCCTCAAGGCCCTCGTCGAGCGCAACGCCGGCGTCGATTGGAGCGCCCTGGACGACGTGCTCTACGGTTGTGCCAATCAAGCCGGTGAAGACAATCGAAACGTGGCGCGCATGGCTCTCCTGCTGGCGGGTTTGCCGAAAGAAGTGCCGGGCGCCACGATCAACCGGCTGTGCGGTTCGAGCATGGATGCCGTCGCTACTGCGGCACGAGCAATTAAGTGCGGCGAGATCGATCTGGTGATTGCCGGGGGCGTCGAGAGCATGTCGCGAGCGCCCTTCGTTATTTCCAAGGCCGACAGCCCTTATGCGCGCTCCGTGAAAATGGAAGACACCACGCTTGGCTGGCGATTCGTGAACGCCTTGATGAAGGCAAAGTATGGTGTTGAATCCATGCCGGAAACCGGCGAAAACGTCGCCGAGGAGTTTCAGATCTCTCGCGCCGATCAGGATCTGTTCGCGCTAAGAAGCCAGCAACGCGCGGCGGGAGCGATCCAAAGCGGGAAAATGAAACAGGAAATCGCGCCTGTTTGCATTCCACAAAAGAACGGCGATGCCCTCCTTTTCTCGGAGGATGAGCATCCCCGGCCAGACACGACACTGGACGCGCTATCGAAATTGAAACCGGTAGTAAAACCAAATGGCACGATAACCGCCGGGAATGCTTCGGGAGTGAATGATGGAGCGTGCGCCTTGCTGCTGGCTTCGGAGGAGGCGTTGAAACGGCACAGATTGACGCCAAGAGCCCGGGTCGTTGCTGCCGCGGCTGCTGGCGTTGCTCCGCGAATCATGGGCATGGGTCCAGCTCCGGCGACACGCAAAGCTCTGGCCAAGGCGGGATTGTCGCTCGATCAAATGGACGTCATCGAACTAAATGAAGCCTTCGCGTCACAGGCGCTGGCGGTCTTGCGCGAACTGGGAATTCCAGACGACGCGGCGCATGTCAACCCCAACGGAGGCGCGATTGCTCTCGGGCACCCTTTGGGCGCCAGCGGCGCTCGGCTCGTCACCACGGCGCTCTTCCAACTATCGAGAACCAATGGCAGATACGCGCTCTGCACCATGTGCATCGGTGTTGGCCAGGGAATCGCTCTGATCCTCGAGCGCGTCTAGCGCGCCCTAAGTTCCAACCAGCTTCGTGTTTCCAACACCCCGGCGCGCGAGCCGGGGTAAAATTCCTGCCGGAGAGGAATCATCTCGATGCCCATGCTTAAGTCTGGAAGCGCCCGCATTCATTACGCGTTGGAAGGCCAGAGCGAGTCACCCGTGCTGGTGTTCTCGAATTCGCTCGGCGCCAATTTTTCCATGTGGGACGCGCAAATTCCCGCGTTTCGAAAAAAGTTCCGCGTCCTGCGTTACGACACCAGAGGCCACGGACAATCCTCGTGCACGCCGGGCCCTTACTCGATCGAGCAACTCGCTAAAGATGTCCTTTTGCTGCTCGATGCCCTGGACTTGGATCGTATCCATTTTTGCGGGCTATCAATGGGCGGAATGATCGGCATGTGGCTTGGAGCGAACGCGCCTGCAAGGGTAAATCATCTTGTCCTCTGCAACACGGGCGCCAATATTGGAACAACAGAGGCCTGGAATGCCCGCATTGAAACGGTTCAAAAGAACGGCATGAAGTCGGTCGCTTCCGCGGTAGTCGAGCGCTGGTTTACGCCCGCCTTCCGCCCGAAGGCGCCGTCGACGATCGCAAATACTCTGAAAATGCTCGAGGAAACCAACTCGGATGGATATGCCGCGTGTTGCGCCGCCGTCCGCGATTTCGACTTCCGTGAACAGGTAAGCAAAATCCGCCTGCCGACGCTGGTAATCTCTGGAGCGCGCGATCCGGCCACTCTGCTTGCGGACGGGCGCTTTCTCGCTCAACAAATTCCAGGCGCGATATATGTCGAACTCAACGCCGCGCATCTCTCGAATATCGAAGACCGAGGCCGGTTCAACACCGAACTTGCCGCCTTTCTAGATTCCTGAGCAACGCTGCCTTTTCTGCGTTTGCTCTTTTTATTGTTGAAACATCGCAAGAATGATGGCCATTCGCTTTCGGCCCCTTTTTCATTTTTCCCGGCCCTCCACCATGGACGGCCAACCTGGCCCTGACCAGCTATATGGCCGAAACTTTTATAGCTATATAGCGCCTTTTTTCTGGTGTGAAGCACAAATTTATGCTTTATATAGATTTGTAGAACGGCGAGCTATAGCACCGCCTTTATTCCGCTCTATAACACCCTCGCTCTTGGTACCAACGCCCGGCACTCGAGGGCTTTGACCTAAGCATGGAATGGATTATCGTCCTTGTCATGCGTCCAGGCGGCCCGAGGAGCCCCCGGGTTAATTCGGGAGAGAGAATGCCAGCGAAGAACCGCAACGGCTTGCCGGCCTACCAGAGAATTCAGGGCGCCATTCGCAAGCGTATCGATGCCGGGCATTTGCATCCCGGGGACCCCGTTGCCTCCGAGCGCGACCTCGCCAAGATTCATCAGGTCAGCCTCATGACCGCCCGCCACGCTCTCGCTTCCCTCGAACGCGAAGGGATTGTCGAGCGCCGCCGGGGCGTCGGAACCTTCGTTGCCGCCCCCAAAATTCATTTCAATAAATTAATGAGCTATACCGAGCAGATGTCCAGCCGCAGCCTTACTGCCGGCTCCAAGGTGCTCTTCGCCAAAGTGCTGGCGAATGAAAACGAAGCCGCGGCCCGGCTCTCTCTCCCTCCGACGAGCAGCATTCTCAAACTCGAGCGTTTGCGCCATGCAACCGGCGAACCCTTTGCGTTGGAAACTTGCTACCTCAGTGCTACTGAATTCTCGGGCCTTCTGGACACCCCCATCGGCCGGGAATCTCTTTTCGGAATCCTCGAACGCAATTACAACATCGAACTCGGCTATGCCGACGAAGAGATTGACGCTACAGCCGCCGATCCCAGGATCGCGGAGATCCTTTCCATTCCCCGCCGGGAACCCCTGCTGCGGATTCGCCAGGTCATTTATTCCACCAAAGGCAAAGCCATCATGTATGTGCTGGGGTTCTACCGTTCTGACCGGCACAATCTCGTCATTCGCAGGTTCCGCTAAGGCTGACGAATTTCCTTTGCTGCCTCATACTGATTTCTGGTGATCGGTGAACAACAGTTCAAAGAGGGCGCCGCATGCTGGTTATCCTGAAACCCGACGACGAAGAAATCAGCCTCCAGGCCGCACAACTTATTGCCAGCGCGGTGCGCAAAAAACCTCCCTTGGTGCTTGGACTGGCTACCGGCAGCACCATGGTCGGCGTCTACAAACATCTCGTAGCTCTTCACCAACAGGGCTCGCTCGATTTCTCTCGCGTCATCACTTTCAATCTGGATGAATATCTCGGACTTCCCGCGGCGCATCCTCGGAGCTTCCATCATTTCATGCGCGAAAATCTCTTCGCGCACGTCAACGTGGCTCCTGGCAACATCCACATTCCGGACGGCACCATCCGCGACGATTACGATCGCTACTGCGCCTCCTACGAAGAAGCCATCCGCGAAGCCGGGGGGATCGATCTTCAACTCCTGGGCATCGGGCGCAACGGCCACGTCGGCTTCAACGAGCCCACTTCCAGCCTCGCCTCCCGGACGCGCTTGAAAGTCTTGAGCGGGGAAACGCTGGACGACAACGCAAAATTCTTCGCGCCCGGCGAGGATAGTCCTCGCTGCGCCATCACCATGGGCATCGGCACGATCCTGGAAGCGCGCAAAATTCTGTTGCTCGCTGCAGGTCAATCCAAATCCTCAGCTGTCGCGAAGTCGATTGAAGGCCCGATTACTTCCGCGGTCTCCGCCTCCGCCCTGCAACTCCATGCCGACGTGACTTTCCTCATCGACGATGCCGCCGCCTCGCAACTCACCCAGCGCGACTACTATCGCCGCGTCCTGGAAATGACGGCACTCCTGACCCCTGATCGTCTTTCGTAATTCCAAATGCCCCGCGCTCTCGGCTTGACCTAGATACAATGACAGGTCAGATTTACATTAGATTCGCTTTCCAAGCTACCGCGAGGAGCGTGCGGACGGAACTCATGAGACCGGAAAAGCTCTTCCCCATGTTTCTCAAGCTTTCGGCCCGGCCATGCCTCATCGTCGGAGCCGGAACTATCGCTGAATCCAAAATCGCGAGCCTTTTGGAGGCGGGCGCTCGCGTGCGCGTAGTGGCTCCCGCAGCGACCCCGCAAGTACGCTCCTGGGCGCAATCGAAAACCATCGAGTGGCAACAGCGCCCTTTCCAACCTGCCGATCTCGAAGGAATGTTTTTGGTCGTAGCGGCCACGTCCTCCACCGAACTTCACGAGCGCCTGTTCGAACTGGCCTCGCAGCGCGGCGTGCTCTGCAACATCGTCGATGTCCCACCTCTTTGCGATTTCTACTATCCCTCCGTGGTGCAGCGCGGCGCGCTCCAAATCGCCATTTCCACCGCGGGCCAGAGCCCGGCTCTTGCTCAGCGCCTCAGAAAGCAACTCGAAGATCAGTTTGTCCCGGAATACGAAGAATGGCTCATGCACTTAGGTGACGCCCGCGACAAGCTCTTCTCCTCCAAGCTGGATCCAGAAGAACGCAAACGCCTCCTGCACGAGGCCGCCAGCGAGGAAGCCTTCGAATCCTTTCTCAGGAATCGCCCCCGTTCGAAACGCTCGGGTTGAGTTCCCGCTTCCTACCGTCCCGGCCATTTTGCACCTCAAACTATTCAAAATATCGATTCATAAAATTCATTCTTCCGCAACTTCAGCACCCAGCCAAAGTGCTAATGTTCGACTGAGTTAGTAGCGGCCGCGTCCGTTCCAACCGCAGCCGCGGGATGGCAACCTATGCGAGCGCCGATCATGATGGGTAAAGTCTATGTAATGGGGGCCGGTCCGGGTGATCCCGATCTCCTGACCGTCGAAGCGGTACGCGTTCTTCGCGCCGCTGAAGTCGTTTTGCACGACGACCTGGTCTCTTCGAAAATCCTCGAGTTGATCCCCGCTTCAACTCAGGTTCGCAACGTTGGCAAGAGCGGTGACCAGGACGCAATCTCTCTGGAAAAAATTCATTCTTTGCTCATCTCCGCCGCCCGTGAAGGCCGTCATGCCGTATGGCTTAAAGCCGGGGATCCACTTGGTTTGGCAAGTACCGACGAAGAGATGGAAATTCTCGCCCAGGCCGGGGTCGAATTCGAAGTGATCCCTAACGCGGCATCGGCGATGGGCGCGGCCGCCGGTGCGAACTCTCGCTAGCTTGTCCGTTCGAATCTCTTCAAACTGGACTGCCTCAGCCGGCGGAAGCGATTCTCTGCCTTTTCCGGCGAAGCAGTTCGGCTGCTTGCTCGGAGGCTTCTTTAACCAAATAGCCCATCTTCGGGTGTGACGGTTCAAGATCGGCCCGGATTCCTCGCCGTTGTAATTCTTCCGAGGTCGTCGGCCCGATAGACGCCACCATCGCGCGGTTTAATCCTTCCCTGACGGATTGTTCCAGCTTCATCTCCGTGGCCACTTGGAAGAGGTGGATGGCCTGAACTGCCGTCGTAAAAAGCGCCACTTCGAAAGCTCCTTCGGCAATTGCAGTAATCGCGGCCCGCAGGGGAGCAAGGTCGTTTGGAAGCGCCCACTGATAAACCGGCACCCGTGTAACGACCGCGCCTCGCTCTCGTAGTCCCGTCAGCAATTCGGGATTGGAAACGCCGTATTCTTGAACGGCAACCCGTGCTCCTTGCAAACCGAGTTCTGGCGAGGCCTTGCCCGCATCATCCAGCGCGCGCAGAAGTTCGTGCCAGGTATTGGGTTCAGGAGCGGTTATCGCCGGAGTGACGCCGATTTCGCGCAGCGCGGCGACGGGCTTCGGCCCACGGGCCACCACCTTCACGCGCTGAAGCGCCTCCACGTACTTGCCTCGGTCGTGGACCGTTTCCACAACGCCTAGAAGCGTGCGTGCCCCGACGCCCGTCAGAAATACCACCATATCAAATTCGCCGGCGAGAAGAGCTGCCGCAAAGGACAGCGCTTCTTTGTTGGATTCCAGCGGTACTTCACGCATCGAAGGCGCGACCGTGGGCTGTCCGCCGTATGTGCTGATCAATTTGGCAATTTCCGCAGCGCGGCGGCTTTCCAGCGCGAGAACTCTTAATCCCTCAAATCCGCTCATGGTAATCCATTGTTTCCCGGAATCGCGCGATTCGCAAGCGTCCGGCGAACCGCGGAGGAGGCCGCGAAATGGAAACGACCTCGACCCTGCGCATCGAAACGCAAGTTGAATTGCACGCTACTTCGAAGTCTGACGAGTCTGCGAACCGCGGTGGGAAAGAAAAGAGTAGCGCAACAATCTCTGCCGTCACATAGACGAATCGCGGAGTTTGTCAGTTGCCGAGAGCGGAGGAGGGAGCAGCAGGCGAAGGAGCTTCGGGAATGGATGGGCCATCCCCGAAGCTCGCTCCAACAATTATTGAACGGTCAGCGTCACGCTGTTGACCGGCGTCGTTTGCACCATCGTGCCCGACGTCGCCGTGATGGTTAGTTGTGCGGGGCCGGCGGGTGTCCCCATCCTCCCTCCAGAACATCCGGCAAGAATCGCTACGCTAACCAGCAGCAGCGTCACAGGCACCGCCGCCGCATAGCGTCTCCGCAGAGGAGTCCTGCGGATCAGTTGCAGGGCGTAGAGCCCAGCCAACATTGCCGCTAGCCACAAAACGGGCAAGAGCCGCAAGCGTGGCAGCACCGGCGGATCCACTGGCGGCGAGTCGGCACCGAAACAAGATGGGTGTTCGAAGTGGAAGATTGCCGCAAGTTCTATGACCTGGCATCGAAACGCGGCGTCAAATTCGTTGAGAATCCGGTGGACGAAATCTGGGGTGTCACCGAGGCCATGTTCGAGGATCTCTACGGAAATGTTTTTGTGGTCCAGAGCCCCAAGCCAAAAACCACGCGCTAGGGAAAGATTGGCTGTGGAACGCGAAGAGTCAACCTTCACGGACTCTCAATCTCTGTTTACTCGATGCTGGTCAAACAGTGTTCGCCTGCTAGGTCCGCGAACCGTGTTATGCTCTCTCGCGAGTAGGACGGCAAGATTGAGATTACCGAGTATAAGGCCGATATATGCATGTCCTTCCGCCTCCGAAGCCTCGTCCTAAAAAGCTTTCATTTGCCTTCTTTGTTCTCCTTGGCGTCGTGGTGCTTGTCCTCATAGCGGGCGGTATCTTCGCGGTTCGGTCCTTCATCGCATCCGGGATTACTAAGGGACCGGATAACATGTTCGGAGATCAACACTTGAAGACCACAGTCGCGCTGATCGAACTTCACAAAGTGCGTTTTGGAAAATACCCTGCCTCGTTGTCGGGTCTAAAATTCACGGGTCAATGGGACCAGATTGCTTTGCAGAGCGTCCGTTATTACCCAAACGCGGATCGCACGGCATATTACGTCGAGGTTGAGCGTGGTTGGATTGGCAAGCCGGACTTGAATATGCCGGACGAGTTTTGGCACGGAACCGGCTACACCACGAGCTTGAAGCCGAAAAATCGATAGCGATGCGCGGAGCTCTGAACCCTGTGGCCGAGAGTTTAATTTTGAACGCGGCTCTGCTCCGAGTTTGTTATCCTACGCCGCGTGAAACCTCCTTTCCTGATCGATACCGACACTGCTTCCGATGACGCCGTGGCCCTGATCATGGCCTTGCGCTCTTCCCAGGTGCGCGTGCTGGCGATTACCACGGTTGCCGGAAACGTCGCCGTTCAGCAAGCCACTCGCAACGCCCTCTACACCGCGGAACTCTGCGGCGCCGATGTCCCCGTTTTCAGGGGCTATCCGCCGCCACGCAGGGCGCCCGAAAAATTGCCCGCTCTCGAGGCCATCATCTCCACGATCGAGTCCCATCCCGGCCTCGTATTGGTGACCCTCGGCCCATTAACAAATGTTGCTTTGGCTCTGCAGCTAAACCCCGGCATCGCCGCAAAAGTTTCCCGTTGCGTGATCATGGGCGGCGCGCCGTGTTGCGAAGGGAACGTGACTCCCGCTGCCGAATACAATATCTGGTGCGATCCAGAAGCGGCGCGCATCGTATTCCGCAGCGGACTTCCCATCGAGTTGGTAGGTTGGCATCTCTGCCGCGGTGAAGCTGTCCTGAAACCCGGCGACATCAAGCATGTGCTAAGTTTTGGCACACCGCAAGCGCGCTTTGCCATCGAATGCAACAGCCGGGCACAGGAAGCCTACTTCGAACAAACCGGCGAGCATGGAATATCGTTGCCGGATCCGGTGGCGATGTCCATTGCGCTGGATCGCACCATAGTGACACAGCTGAGCGAGCACTATGTGGACGTGGAAACCTCCAGCGAACTCACTTTGGGTATGACCGTCGTGGATCGCCTCAACGTGGCTGGGAACGGCCGCAATCGAGCAGTCTGGGTTCCCGTTTTGCGCAGCGGCCAGAAGGCCAAAATCTGCTGGACCATCGATAATCACCGCTGGAAGCAGGCCCTCTATGCCGCGCTCCGCTAGCCGTCCGATAACCGCACATGGAGTGCGGGAGCTTGCTCCCGCTTTTCTTTCGTCCGAGCAGCAAGCCCTGTGGTCCAGCCTAACTTATAGGAATCATTCAACTTACCAGGATGGTCGAGCTAGGCCCCGTGGGCAACTTCTTTCCCATACCGGTGTTCTACCCAGTGGGAGTATTAATAAGGTGTTACGCTCCCATCGGCTAGAACGTCTCATTAGCACGGCCAAAGCGGCCCACGTCCAGTCCGAGGACAGGGGATTCGTCATGAAGACGATCACATTTACAGGCAGGAGCAGCCTGAGCCTGCTGCTGTGTTTCGCCGGTCTTTTGAGTTTTGCCGCTCCCAAGGCGCGAGCGGATGAAGAAAAGGACCCGCCCACGCGCGTTGCGCGCGTCAGCTTCGTTGAAGGTTCCGTATCTCTGCAGCCCGGCGGACAAGGCGATTGGGGCAGCGCCGCCAAGAATCGCCCGATGACCATTGGTGACAAACTCTGGGTCGACAAAGATTCCCGCGCCGAATTGCAAGCCGGCGCCGTCGCCATCCATCTTGGCAGCATGACCGCTCTTTCTTTCCTCAACCTGGACGAGGGCATCACGCAGATGCGCCTTGCGGAAGGCAGTGTCAATTTCCGCGTCAGTGAACTGCGTCAAGGCGATACCGTTGAATTGGACGCCCCGAATCTAGCCTTCGTCGTAAAACAGGCTGGCGCATTTCGCATCGACGTCAGCGAGAATGGCGATTCCACTCGCGTCACCGTGATTCGTGGCGAAGGCGAAGTCACTGCCGGCGGCCAGACTTATCCTGTCCACCTTGAGGAGCGCGCCGAATTTACTGGCACGGACAACATTCAATCGCACTTTGAAAGGTCGCCCGGACCGGACGGCCTCGACCGCTGGGCCGCCGAGCGCGACCTGAAGGAAGACAACTCCGTTTCCGGCAAGTACGTTTCGCGCGATACACCCGGCTACAGCGATTTGGACGATTACGGCGACTGGCGCGATGAACCCGAATACGGTCACGTCTGGTATCCGCGCGAAGTTGCACCCGACTGGGCTCCCTACAGCTATGGCTATTGGAACTGGGTCGGCCCTTGGGGCTGGACCTGGGTAGACTATTCGCCATGGGGTTTCGCGCCTTACCACTATGGCCGCTGGAACTATTTCGCGGGCGGCTGGGGTTGGTGCCCTGGCCCGGTTTTTGGTCCTCCGATCTACGGGCCGGCTTTCGTCGGTTTCTTCGGTGGAGGTTTTGGCTTCGGCGTGGGCTGGTTCCCGCTGGGCTTTGGCGAACCGTTCTTCCCGTGGTTCCACTGCCGTCACGAGTTCGTTGAACGGATCAACGTCCGCAACACCTTCATTCGCAACACGAATGTCTTCAACACGAACATTCACAACATCAATTTCGTGAACGCGCACAACATCCACGCGGTGACTGCCGTTGACCGCAAGGTTTTCGTGAACGGCCAGGCGGTCAACCGCGGCAGCGTCCATCTCACTCCCGCCGCCCTCAAGGGCGCGCAAGTGACCAACTCGGTGGGAATCAAGCCGGTGCCGCACAGCGCGCTCGGCTCGGTAAACATCAGGTCGCACGTGGCCACGCCGCCGGCCTCGGTACAGAACCGCGCGGTGGTGGCGCGCACGGCGCCTGCACAAGCTGCTTCGCATGCGCCCGTTCACACTGTAAACCCTCGCGGCCTGACCGCCGGTCGCGTTGGCAACTCGCCGGTGAACAGCCCCTCAAACCGTCCGGCGAATGGCGCGATCAATCAACGCATCGCAACACCGAATGCTCCAGCGCACAATACGCCGGCCATGAACAACCGGCCATCGAACGCGCCGAACACCTCGGCAGTGTCGCCGCGGCAGCGCGAACTGTCGCAAAACCGGCCGCCTTCGGCAATGCCGAACCCTGCGCGGACGCCCAACGCTTCTACAGGCAACGCGGCATCGCCACGCGCGGGCAACAGCCCACGCACGTGGGAGGCGCAGGGAAATGCAACGGATCGTGGCCGCGCGCCGACAGGTTTCGGAAGCTCCAACCGCCCCGCGAATGAGCCAACGCAAACGGCGCGCGCCGATGCCAATCGTCCGCCATGGGCACGCTCGAATGCGCCGTCTGGAGCCGCCAGTGGCCAGGCTTCGCGGCCATCGGCGCCCAACTACAACAGCAACCGCCCAACCAATTCCAACAACGGTCGTTCTTACGCGCCGCAACAGCCGACGCAGCGTGACACCCCGGCCTACAACGGCAACCGCGGCTCTTCGCAGCCGCGGTCTTACAATCCGCCACCCACGCGTTCTTATTCGGCGCCGCGAACTTATTCCGCGCCGAGCCGCAGTTATCCAGCTCCGTCGCGTTCCTACTCCGCACCGAGCCACAGCTATAGCGGTGGTGGTGGCGGCGGCGGAGGTGGTGGCGGTGGCGGTGGAAGCCGTGGTGGCGGCGGAAGCCCGCACAGCAGCGGCGGGGGCGGCGGCAGCGGCAGTCACGGCAGCAGTGGAGGCGGAAGCTCACACGGTGGCGGAGGGTCCAGTTCTCACGGCCACCGCTAATCTCTCTGCGAACTCTACGGCCCGCCCGGATCTTCCAGGCGGGCCGTTTGTTTTTCACCGTCACATACAAATAAACTTTTCGCCGCCTCGCCTCCCCGGTGTTCCCGATTGCTTTCGGGATCAGCCCACACAACTCTTCGGTCCGTTCGGTGTTAAATGAGATGAAGCATTTCGTCACCGGCATTTGCTGTTTCGACATGGGGAAATTGCGCGGCAAATGCTCTCGAACGATGAAGTGCTAGTGTTTAGAGTGAGCCCAGGCCATTTACCAGGGAATGTCAAATGACGCTGCACAAGCGCACGCTGGCCGCTCAGCTTTCAGGAGAGATTTCGACATGAGAAAACACGCGCTCAAATTAGCGAGCCTCCTCAGCATCGCGCTGGCGGTGGCTCTCTTTGCGCCGCAACGCGCCGCCGCCGATGAAGACGATCCGCCAAGCCGCGTCGCGCGCCTCAGCTACGCTCACGGCACCGTTTCCTTTAATCCGGCAGGCACCGACGACTGGGTTTCCGCCGTCGTCAACCGGCCCATCACCACCGGCGACAAGCTTTGGACCGACAACGGCGCGCGCGCCGAACTGCACCTCGGTTCCGCGGCGATCCGTCTTTCCAGCAACACTGGTTTTTCATTTTTGAATCTGGACGACCGCACGACCCAAATCCGCCTCACCGAAGGCACCGTTAACGTGCGCGTGCGCCGCCTCGAAGATAACGAAACTTTCGAAATCGATACTCCCAACCTCGCTTTTTCGATCCTTCGCGCGGGCAACTACAAGATCGATGTCAACGAAGCCGGGGATTCCACCGTCGTGGTCGTCCGCAACGGCGAAGGCGAAGTCACCGGTGGTGGCTCCGCCTACACGGTTCACCCGCGAGAGATCGGCACGTTTGCAGGCATCGATCAGCTCGATGCCGACGTTCAAAGCTTCGGCGGTGACGATGACGACTTCGACCATTGGTGCGGCGACCGCGACCGCCGCGAGGACCATTCCACTTCCTCCCGCTACGTCTCCAGCGATGTCATCGGCTACGAAGACCTCGACGACAACGGCGGCTGGCGCCCCGTTCCCGAATACGGCACCGTCTGGTTTCCTCACACCACCGTCGTCGGTTGGGCTCCCTATCGCTACGGCCATTGGGCTTGGATTTCGCCCTGGGGTTGGACTTGGGTTGACGATGAGCCTTGGGGATTTGCTCCCTTCCATTACGGCCGCTGGGTTGTTGTCTCCGGCGTCTGGGGTTGGGTGCCGTGCCCGCCGCGCCCTGTCGCCGTAGTTGGCGTAGCTTATGTCCGTCCGGTCTACGCTCCCGCTCTTGTCGCGTGGGTCGGTGGGCCGCATTTCAGCGTGGGCATCGGAATCGGTGGCGGCGGTGGAGTCGGCGTGGCGTGGTTCCCGCTCGGCCCGCGTGACGTCTACTGCCCGTCCTATCACGTCAGCGAGCGCTACGTTCGAAACGTCAACGTCACCAACACCACGGTCATCAACCAGACCAACATCACCAACGTCTACAACAACGTCTACGTCAACAAGACCGTCAACGTGACCAACATCAAGTATCAGAACCAGACCGCTGCCAATGCCGTCACCGCCACCTCCCATGAAGCTTTCACGTCCGCTCAGCCCGTGGCTCGCAACATGGTGAAAGTGGATGCGCGCGAAGTGGCCTCCGCTCCTGTCGCTCCGATGACGCCGGGTGTCGCTCCACAGCAGCACAGCGTTCTCGGCGCCGGCGCCTCCGCTTCCGTCAAGCCGCCCGCCGCTTCTTTCAGCCGCGCGGTGGTGGCCAAGACCGCTCCTCCGCCCGCGCCCGTTTCCTTCGCAAAGCAGCAGCAAGTCATTCAAGCCAATGGCGGCCGTCCGCCCGCCGTCTCCCAGATCCGTCAAGTGCAGGCCGAGAACCAGCAACAAGCTCATGCGAACATCAAGATCGCTCCGCCAGCCCTGCCTGACACACCGCGCAACGTTCAGGTCAATCGCCCGGCCGGCAACGTGCCGAACAATCAGGGCAACGCGCCGAGCAACAACAATCGTCCGTCCGGCAACGTGCAAAACAATCAGGGCAACCCCGCGGCCAACAACAATCGCCCGCCGTCGATGAACACTTCCTCACCGGCGAATCCCGGCAATCAGAATGCGAACCGTCCGGCCAACAGCGGCAACGCTCCGTCAAGCTCCGGTAATCCCAAGGCCTACAACGATCGTCCTGCAACATCGCGCCCGGCGAACTCGAACAACTCGAACAACGTGAACCCCCAGCTCGATCAGAAACATCAGCAGCAACTCGAACAACTCCGCCAGAAACAAGACCAGGAGCGCCAGAAAGTCGAGCAGAAACAGATCCAAGATCAGCAAAGAATCCAGCAGAAAAACGCCGACGACGCCAGAAGGCACCAAGCCGAGCAGAAACAACAACAGCAGCTCCAGCAGCTCGAACAGAAACACGACCAGGAGCAGCAGAGGCTGCAGCAGAAACAGCAGCAAGAGCGCCAGAAAGCAGCGCCGCCCAGTAAGCCGCCCAAGGAAGAAAAACCAGCTAGCAAGCCCAAGGAGGAAAAGCCTCCCACCCACGGCTAGCCCGCTATTTTGCGAATCATCCGAGCGGGCGCTTGCTGCAAGTCAAGCGCCCGCCCGTTTTCTTGATTTCACCCCTCTTCACAGGTGAAAGGTTTTGCTGTGTCGCGTAAGATTCTTCTTCCGCGCTCATGGCAAAACGCACGAAATCTCGCTCCTCCTTCGCTGACATCCCGGCGGCATCCCATGAGTTACGGCTCTTTCGCATTCCAGGCATTCCAGAGATTCGTCCCGGCAGTGACCTTGCCAAGTGCTTGACCGCTGCCGCGCGCCGCGCCGCCATCCGCTTCGAAGACGGCGACATCCTCGTCATCGCCCAGAAGATTGTTTCGAAAGCGGAAGGCGCCCTCGTGCGCCTCGCCACCGTAAAGCCTTCGCCGCAAGCCCTCGCGCTAGCCGCCAAGCTAAAGAAAGATCCCCGCGCCATGGAAGTCGTCTTGCGCGAATCACGTCGCATCGTTCGCAGTGACCATGTGCTCATCGCCGAAACACGCCACGGCTTCGTCTGCGCCAATGCCGGCGTCGACCATTCGAACGTTCCCGGCAAAGATGTCGTAGCGTTGCTCCCGCGCAATCCCGATCGCTCCGCAAAAAAACTCGCCGCCGCCTTCCGCAAGCGAACCGGCAAGCGCATTGCCGTCATCCTCAGCGACACCTTCGGCCGCCCCTGGCGTCTCGGCCTCACAAATGTCGCCATCGGTGCGTCAGGCGTCCCCGTCCTCCACGATTTGCGCGGCACGCGCGACCGCGACGGCAAGCCCTTGACCGCTACCGTGCTCGCCATCGCCGACGAACTAGCCGCCGCCGCCGGCCTCCTCATGGGCAAATCCGAAGGCTCCCCCGCCATCCTTATCCGTGGCTACCGCTACAAGCCCTCCTCAGAACCCGCCGCCGCCATCATCCGCCCCGCCAACGAAGACCTCTTCCGCTAGTCTCCTCTTCTCTGTGAACTCTGTGTACTCTGCGCCCTCTGTGTTAAATTCCCCTCGTACCCATGCCAAGCACGCCAATGCCAACCACACTCCATCCCCTAACGCGCGAAGAAGCCCTCCATCAAGCCACGCAAGCTCCGCTCCCCGATCTTCTAACCGCCGCCACCGAACAACGCGCCCAAGGCAAAGGAAACGTAATCACCTTCTCAAAAAAAGTCTTCATCCCGCTCACCACCTTGTGCCGCGACTATTGCTCTTACTGCACCTTCCGCAAAGACCCCGGCCAACCCGGCGCCCACTTCATGACCCCGGAAGAAGTCCTCGCCCTAGCCGAACGCGCCCGCCAAGCCGGCTGCAAAGAAGCCCTCTTCAGCCTAGGCGACCAACCCGAAAGAATTTTCCCCGAAGCCCGCGAATTCCTCCGCACCCAGGGCTACTCGCGCACGCTAGATTATCTGGCCGCCATGTGCGAACTCGTCCTAGAAAAAACCGGCCTGCTCCCCCACGCCAATCCCGGCGTAATGGACCGCCCCGCCCTCGAGCGCCTGAAAAATTCCAACGCCAGCGTCGGCCTAATGCTAGAAAACGTCAGCCCCCGCCTGATGCGCGACGGCCTCCCGCACGCCAACGCCCCGGACAAAGTTCCCGCCCTCCGCCTCCGCACAATCGAAGAAGCCGGCAAACTCTCAATCGCCTTTACCACCGGCATCCTCATCGGCATCGGCGAAACCGTCGAAGAGCGCATAGACTCTCTTTTCGCCATTCGAACGCTCCACGAAAAGTACGGCCACATCCAGGAAGTGATCATCCAGAATTTTCGCGCCAAGCCCGAAATCCCCATGGCCCACCACCCCGAGCCATCCCTCGAAGACATGCTGCGCACCATAGCCCTGGCCCGCCTCATCCTCGGCCCGCACATGAATGTGCAAGCCCCGCCAAATCTCAGCTACGACGATTTCCCTCGCCTCCTCGAAGCCGGCATCAACGACTGGGGCGGTATCTCCCCCATCACCCGGGATTTCATCAATCCCGAAGCCGCCTGGCCCCAGATCCCCCGCCTCCAATCCGAAACCGAAGCCCGCGGCTTCATCCTGCGCGAACGCCTAGCCCTCTACCCCGAATTCCTCCATCGCGATGAATTCCTCTCCCCGCGAGTGCGCGCGCAAGCCGAACTTTTGTCCGCCGCAGGAGGCTACCCGATGTAGGGGCGGGCTTCAGCCCGTCCCTTTGGGAGTGCGGCGGCTAGCCGCCGCTTTTCCGGCCAGCAATAACGCAACAACACCACCCATGAATCCACCCAAAAAAATCACCGCCCTAGCCGGAGGAGTAGGCGCCTCCAAACTCCTCCTAGGCCTCTACGAAGTAATGGACGCGACGCTCCTAACGATCATAGTCAACACCGGAGACGACATCCTCCTCCACGGCCTGAAAATTTCCCCTGATCTCGATATCGTCACCTACACGCTAGCCGGAGTAGTCGACACAAAAAAAGGCTGGGGCCTCCGCGCCGAAACCTTCCACGCCCTGAAACATCTAGCCGCCTACGGCCGCCCCAACTGGTTCAATCTAGGCGACCGCGACCTGGCCACTCACATCCATCGCACCGCCTTGCTAGCCGAAGGAAAAACGCTCTCCCAATCCGCCGACTCCATTCGCATAGCGCTAGGCGTAAAATCCCGCATCCTCCCCATGTCCGACAATCCCATTCCCACCATCATCGATTCGAACGAAGGCGAGCTGCATTTCCAGGAATATCTAGTCAAGCGCCGCACCGAACCCGTCGTCTCCGGCATTCGCTTTGCAGGCGCGGAATCCGCCAAGCCCGCCCCAGGCGTCCTCGAAGCCATCCGCGACGCCGACCGCATCCTCATCTGCCCCAGCAATCCCCTGATCAGCATCGGCCCAATCCTGGCCGTCCCTCAAATCCGCGACCATCTCCGCGCCCACAAAGAAAAAGTAGTGGCCGTCTGCCCCATCGTCGGCGGCAAATCCCTAAAAGGCCCCTCCGACAAAATGCTCGCCCAGCTCGGCCACAAGTCGACCGCCCTCGGCGTTGCCAAACTTTACGCCGACTTCACCGCCACCTTCGTGATCGATCCCACAGATAAAGCGCAAGCCCCCGCGATCGCCGCCCTAGGCATGAACGTTGTCATCTTGCCAACTGTGATGAAAACGATCCCGCAAAAACACAAACTCGCCCGCGCCCTCCTGTCTCTATCTACCTCCTCGTCTTTGTAGCGGCGCAGCGCCTGTCCCGACCCTGTTGGGATCGCTGTGCTCTGGCTTGGCGCAACCTTCCCGGGTGTTAATCATTTCAGTATAGAAACGGCCCATCAAGTAACGCCCTTCAGCCAGAAGAGCGAATACCCGAGTCGCGCGCAAGCCGCGCGCTGAGGTAGGCAACGGCTAGGCTTTGGGGGCAAGGGGAAGCTCAAAACGGAAATTCCGGCTCAGGAGTTACCGTCTACCCTACCTGCCTTCCATAGAGGATTTATACTGACAGGTCTTGCACTGCACCTCAGTTAAATGATTTTTTCACGCTAACTACCGAAGTTGCCGGATTGTCGGCCATCCGCGCACTAGTTAGTTTTCCTACGATGCGCGGGAAAGCGCGCCGCACGGTCCTGGAGTGAGTAAGTCATCTTACGGTGTCAGCTTCCCTCCGTTCGTCATTAGAAGTGTGTGTCAGATTCCAATTCAAGGAGGTTTGCATGCATCAGATAGAATCTCTCAGACGCTGTTTCATCGCAATCGCCCTAGCGATGGCTTTGCTGGCATGGCCCGCGGCCGGCGATGCACAGCTGGGTGGACTGTTGCCACCCTCGCCGACTACCACGACACAAACGGTTGTGGGGGACGCGAGTGCGGCACGAGTATCCATTCTCGGAATTCTCGGAACGGCAACGACAATAGCACTCGCCGATACTGGGACACTTAGCGGCGTCAACGACGCCCGAGATGCGTCCATGGACACCGGGACGGTGCCCTCGGTGCTTACTGGGGAAGTCCTCAGCGCAGGCACGATCAGTTGGCCCGACGAGGTTGACTCCGCAGTCTCGCTCGCGAACTTGAATATGAGCGTAGCCGGAATCGGCATCTCCGCCGACTCGGTTATGGCAGAAGCTTCGCAGGTATTGGGTGCTGCAGGCAGCGGCACCTCATACATCGACAACCTTTCGATTAACGGGATCCCGGTCGCCGTAACTGGAGCCCCGAACCAAACGATCTGGGTTCCCGGCGGTCAGGTCATTATCAACGAACAGACGATTTCATCAACTG
>WNFF01000292.1_pt1 | contig 35881 bp, 33 predicted proteins | sample 5400441 | NCBI WGS metagenome assembly WNFF01 (sample SAMN13153345, study PRJNA577476) | soil metagenome | isolation source: 120 cm saprolite under Douglas fir tree site 2 hole 3 replicate 1 | place: USA:California | collected 2015-04-18
GGCCCGGTCGGCAGAATCATTGCGACGCGATCTCCTCGGCGGATTCCGAGCTTCAGCAGGACCGACGCAGCTCGCCGGGCTCGCCGGTACACCTCGCGCCATGAAAGATACTGCTCCTCCTCACGCATATTCACGAAGGTCAGGCCTGAATCGTCACCCGCGGCGGCGAGCGCCGCGTTGAGGGTGGCGAACTTCGGGCTCGGGGCGGGGGGACCCTTCACGGTTGGGCCCTCGAAGCGCGGCTCGCGACGAGACTCGCCAGGTCGGCCACGGTACTCACCCGCGCAGAATCTCCCTCCGTCAACCTGATCCGAAAACGGTCCTCAAGGCCCACCGCGAGAATCGTCAGGCCGAGCGAATCGAGCTGAAGATCCTGGACCAACTCGTCGGATCCTTGGACCGACCGGTCGAGCTGGAGCTCATCTTTGGCGATGCGCCGGATCTCCGCCAAGACTTCCTCCGTGCTATGCGCCACGATGTACCCTCGGTAGGAATTAACGGAGCTCACCATCGGAGAAGGACGAGCTCAGAACAAAACCCTGGCCCCATGGCGAGCAGGAGGCCATATTCCTCCGGCTTCGCCGTGCTCGCCTCGAGCAGCTCGCCGAGAACGAACAGCACGGAAGCGGAGGACAGGTTCCCCGTTTCGGACAACGAGCGCCACGAGCGTTCGAGTGATTGGGCGGGCATCTCGAGCGCCGATTCGATTGCCTGAAGGACTTTCGGACCGCCGGTGTGTGCGATCCAATGCGCGATTCGCGTGCGATCCAAGCCATGGGCGCCGAGGAATGAGTCCACGTCTCGCCGGATGTGCTGCATTACCAGCTGTGGGACCTTGCCTGAGAGGACGATCTTGAATCCTCCGTCGACGACGTCCCAGCCCATCACTCGCTCGGTGTCCGGGTAGAACACCGAACGGGTCGCCACTACCCGCGGGCCGCGCGGTGAGTCGCGCCTGCCCGCACCTGCCAACACGACAGCCGCCGCTCCGTCGCCAAACAGCCCAGAGGCGACCATGTTTGCAACCGAAAGATCCTCGCGCTGCAGTGTCAGGGAGCAGAGCTCAACCGAGAGGAGAACGGAGACCTGATCGCGAAATGAGCGCAGATAGTCGGATGCGCGCGCTATTCCCGCCGCTCCGGCGACGCATCCCAAACCGAAGATCGGCGTGCGTTTGACGTCGGGCCGGAGCCCGAGGCGATTGACCAGGGTCGCGTCCAAGCTGGGAGTGGAGATGCCCGTGACTGTCACGAAGAAAAGCGCGTCTACATCACGGGGCGAAAGCCCGGCGGCTCGCAGCGCGGATCGAATCGCCGACTCACCCAGCTCAGCGGCGACCCACCGCCACGCCTCGTTTCGTTTTGCAAACGAGCCGAGCGCAGCGTACTCGGCGATCGGAAGCGACAAGTACCTGCCGGTTACCCGTACTGCGCGGTGCAGCTCTTCGAGGCGGTCGAGATTGTAGTGCTGCTCCACCCACTCCTCGCGTAAGGCCGCGATCAACGTGTCCTGGTCCGCGTAATGCGACGGCAGCGCCCGCCCCACGGACAGGACCTCAGGAGCATTCTGAAAGTCACGCGTTGCAAGCATCGACAATGGTCAATAACCACCGGACGTCGTGGTGATGGGGATCGTCACGACGATGGTCCCCTGGAAGCTCGAGTCGGTAGGATTCAAAACGTCCCTGAATCCGCAGGTCCCGTTCCGATTCGCAACCGTCGCCATAAATTCATCTCCAGGCGCGAGCACTGGGCTGTTCAGCTCAGGGCAGTCCGTCTGCTGAGGATTCGGGTTAGAACCGAGTTGGTGAGGAACGCTGTCGTCGTTGAGGATGTTGACCAAGCTACCTCCGGAAACCGAGCTCGCTTTCGGGCTTACGCCGTCGCTGCTCAGCGTTATGGTGGTCGAAGCCGTCCCTGAAGGCGGGCTGTAACCGCAAGCAGCGAGCGACAGTAAGATGACAGCACCTGACAGAGATTGTCTCAAACGAATCATTGAAGTGTCCTTTCCGGTGAGAGCGATGAGAAATGCATATTTGTTGTTTAATTACCCCGGACCCGAGGTTTTGGATGGGGTGGCTACTGCGCTCCGTGGGGGCGGACCTTCCAGCCTCCGTCGGCATTTGCTCTAAAGCTCCCGAGGCGCAGAAGTTGTTCTTCGCCGAATTCTGATCTGTTTCGGGCTTCGGCTGTTGGGCCTCGCCCTGGACGCCGCATTGCTGGTCGATCACCAGCTGCTGTGCCGGCGCTGGGCTGGGAAGCGAATTTTGCCAAGTGGCTTGTCGGCGAGCGCAAGCACGCAAAAGCGCTCTCGAACCCCGGATCCCGATTCACCTCCCTGTCGGGACTGGCCAATTTTCAGGACCGGCCGGCCAGCTTTCTGGCCACTTCCATCGACAATACTCACCGGCCGATTTCTGTTGACTATTCGTGGAAAGAGGAACGTAACGGCGGTTGCCAAAAGAGGGGTTCTTTTGGACTAACTCGTCATCCATACCTGCAGGAGGGCAGAACGAATGACCACGCCTCACAAAATCAAGAGATACGGCTGGATTCCCGACCTTCCCGATGCACGCGATCACCTCTATGCGGCGCCTCTTGAGGTGCTTAGCAGTCTGCCGCCCAAGGTCGATCTGCGGCTACAGGGCCCGGACATGGTCTATGACCAGGGCCAACTCGGCAGTTGCACCGGCAATGCGATTGCGGGCGCGGTGCAGTTCGAGAGGATCAAACAGAAACTTGCCTCCGCGCAGCAAATGGTCCCGTCGCGCCTTTTCATCTATTACAACGAGCGAGTGATCGAAGGAACGGTGCCGCAGGACTCCGGGGCGATGATCCGGGATGGGATCAAGTCGGTCGCGAGCGACGGCGTCTGTTTTGAGACTGGCCCGGACTCCTGGCCGTATGACATCGCCCAGTTTGCCACGAAGCCGCCGGCCAATTGCTACACCGCGGCCGCCAAGAATAAGATCGTCCAATACAGCCGGTTGGTTCCAACCCTGTCTCAATTGAAGGGCTGTCTGGCACACGGTTTCCCGTTCGTTTTCGGTTTCACCGTCTACGAAAGTTTCGAGAGCCAGCAGGTCGCCAGCACCGGTCTGGTTCCGATGCCGGCTGCGACCGAGCAAGCGCTTGGAGGGCATGCAGTGATGGCCAACGGCTACGATGACTCCCAACAACGGTTTATCGTCCGCAACTCGTGGGGTTCGAGCTGGGGACAGAAGGGCCATTTTCTGATGCCCTATGCGTACCTGACCGATCGCCATCTGGCGGACGACTTCTGGACCATCCGAATGATCCAGTAGTCCGCTTCAGCAGACTGAAGAGCCGAGGCTACGGGCGCGGGTTGCCGCGCCCGTCCTCGACCTTGACATGCAGCTTGAAGTTCTTTGGTGCCTCGCCTTGCCCCTCCCAGCGGCGGCGATGGCCCAGCTCGATGTCCCCTTCATCGGTCGCGACGGCCTTGAATTTCCAGACGTGGGTGCCGCCTTGACCCGGCGGCCCGGACGACGCCGTGAAGGCGTCGTCTATCTTTGCAACGGCGGGGCTGCCATCAGCCGTCAGCTGCCAGCGAAAGCCGGTGGTGGGGTTCTCCGGGAGGCGAACTTCGATTGTCTCGCCGATCTTCAGCTCAACCGTCCGACCATTCGCGCTCTCGTCGAAAGACATCGCTTCGCCCCTTGCCGGTGATGTTTGTCCCGAAAAGGTAGTGTTCGAAGCGCCTCGTTTCCAGTGCTTTGTAGGATGTCGGGAGATAACGGCTCACTACAGCGATATGGGACGGCCATCGCGAACTCGATTCTCCGGGGACACGGCGGCATGATGAGGCGACTTGTCGGCGGAAAGCGCAACCACCGTTCCTGGACCGATGATGTCGGCAGGCAATGCCCGGCTGGCGCGCGCGCTCTTACTGCTTTTTCCGGCGGTGGTGGGCGTGAGTGTCGTGCTGGAGATCCAGCGAAGCCCATTTGGGGCGGTCCCCGTCCTCGACGAGGAGATGTACGTCCAATGGGCCAAAGCGATCGCCGGTGGCGCCTGGATCGGGAAGGACGCGTTCTTTTTCGATCCCCTGCAAGCGTATTTCCTGGCCGTGGTGTTTCGCCTCACCGGCGATTCGCTGCTCGGCGCGAGACTGGTGCAGGTGGCGCTGGCCGTCCTCACCGTCGAGGTCGCATTCCGTCTCGGGCGCCGCCTGTTCGGGTGGCGCGAGGGATTTCTCGCCGCGGGCGTGCTCGCGCTCTATGGACCGTTCTACTTTCACTTCGCCTTCCTGCTCAAAGAGTGCCTGGTCATTCTGCTCAGTACTTGTTGCTGCTATTTCGCGATCAGCGCGCTCGACTCGCCGCGGCGGCGAAGCTGGATTGCCCCAGGCCTGAGCCTTGGCCTCTTGACCCTCCTTCGGGGAAACTTTCTTTTGCTCCTGCCGGCCGCGATGGCCTGGCCATTCTGGGCGCTTCGGCACCGCGGCCGTCGCGAGCAACTGGCCCGCGCGGGGATGATCGCTCTGGGCATTGCACTGCCTCTCTCCCTGTCGACGGCGCACAACCTGGCGGCTTCCGGCGAGCTCGTCCTCACCACGAGCCACGGCGGGCCGAATTTCTACATCGGCAACAATCCCGCCGCGACGGGGGACTACCGAGCCCCGCCTTTCGTGAGGGCTGGTCCGAAGTGGGAAGAGATCGATTTCCAGATCGAAGCTCAGCGCCGGACGGGACGCGCGATGACCCGGGGAGAAGTGTCGAGCTACTGGCTCGGCGAGGGATTGAAGTTCTGGCGCGAGCAACCGCTTGCCGCGGTGAGGCTGTTCTTTCTCAAAGCATGGCTGGTGTTTCATTCATACGAAATACCAGACAACTACAGCTTTTCCTGCGTCAGGACCTTCTTCTCCCCGACCTTGTGGATTCCATTCTTGAGCTTCGGTCTGCTCCTCGGACCGGCGCTGGTGGCCGCGTTTCTTTCGGTTCGAGCCGATCCGCGCGCCGCCTTTCCCGCGATCTTCGGCGGAATGTATGCATTGACGGTGGTGGTGTTTTTCGTCTTCGACCGTTATCGCGTGCCCCTGATTCCCCTCCTGGCGCTCTTTAGCGCGCGATTCGCGACTCTGAGCCTGGATTGGCTGCGGCACCGCCGCGCGCATCCTCTTCTGGCGAGCGCGGCGATGATCGCGGCGATATCGATCGCGACGTTCATCCCCACGCCGGTGTCGCGCTTGATCGATCGACACCAGGCTCGCTGTCTGCACCTTGCGGGAATGACCCTGGTCGACGAGCGTCAATTTGCACTGGCGATCCCCTTGCTCGCTAAATCTGCCGCGCTGGCTCCGCTGGAGAACGAGAGCTTTTACAACCTGGGCGTCGCCTATCAGGCCGCGGAGCAGCTTCCCGCGGCACGCCACGCCTACGAGCGCGCCTTGATGATCGAGCGCGGACACGCGCAGGCCAACTACAATCTGGCGCTGATTCTGCTGCGCGAAAAAGATTCCGCCCGCGCGCTGCCTCTCCTCCGCCGGGCTCGCCAGGGTGGTTTACACACCGCCGGCGTGATGGGCGCTTTTGGCCAGGTCTTCGCATCGCAAACAGACTTGCCGAGCGCGATCAGCGCTTACGAAGAAGCGCTCGCCCTCGACCCGACCGATGCGCGAATTCGCCGGGGCCTGGTGGAATGCCTCGCCTTGAGCGGTCAGTGCGCGAGGGCGTGGGATGTCAGCCGGCAGGATCGAGCCCTGGAGCCGGCGCCCGCGCTCGCGGCGCGATGCCCCGGGGTCCGACCTTGAGTCTTGTCCTGGCCCAGCTTCGCTATTTCGTCAGCGCCTGGATCAATTTCGCCACATTCGGAACGCCCAGACCGGTCACCATGTCGTAGCCCGGTCCAGCCTCGTAGGCGCCATTGCTGCCCTGGGTGATGTCGCGGAAGCAGGCGGTTCCGCTCAGCGGGTAGATCAAGGGATTGAGGAAGGGGAGAGGGCTTTTCTTCGCCTTCACCCGAGCCTCGTTGATCAAGGCGCAAAAGCCAGCCCAAACCGGCGCGCCCCAGCTCGTTCCCCCGATCTGGAGAATCCGATTGTGAAGCACGAGAAAGGCGCCCTGGTCGGGATCTGCGGCGAGGCTGACGTCGGGCACCAGCCGATGATTGCCCGGTTGGATGCTCGCGCCGCGCTGCCAGGCGGGTCTGGCAAAACAGACGCTCTCTCCGCCGCCGCTGCTTGCCCAGGCGGTCTCACCGGCAACCGCGCTGTGCGCTGCGAGCTTTAAGCTCGTCCCACCCACCGCCACCACGCAGGGGTCGGATGATTCGTACTCCACCTGAACTTCGCCGGTCGAGTTGTGCCCGGTGCTGTCCGGGTTGGACCCGGCGTCCCCGCTGGAGACGAACGCATTGACTCCCAGCGCGGCGAGCTTGAGGAATTTCTGGTGCTCCACCGCGATCTCGCTCGCCGGTCCGCCGAAGTATTTCTCGCCCAGGCCGAGGCTGATCGAGAGCTGACGCATTGTCTTGTCCGCCGCCGCGTCCGCGAGGACGCGATCGAGCGCCTTGTCCAAATCGATGAAGCTCAGCGAACCGCTCGCATACACTTTGACCTTCGCGTCGGGAGCGATCCCGCTCGCCCACTGGACGTCGAGCGTCTCTTCACCTTCCGGCGCGGGGAGGTTCGCCCCTTTCACGTTCACCCGCTCGATGCGCGAAGGGGTCACCGCGAGCCCATTCCGGTTCCAAAACACGGTCAGGTCGGGATCCGAGGGAAAAGTATCGATCAGGATCGCGATCGTCTGGCCATTGCCGGTCACGCCCAGCCTGTCGGCGTTGTAGGCCTTGAGGATCTCCGAGACCAGATAGGGCGGCGCATTCTCGACGTGGGGCGACGGAGCGACGCCCTCCGTCTGGCCAAGGCCGGCGCGGTTGCCGCCCTGAGGGGTTCGCATTCTGAAGTGCTTGTGAGCCTGCCGGAAGGGCTGCAGCCCGATGATCGCCTGTACCGGTCCGCCGATGTCGGCGGGGAGGCTGGGGGCGTCTTGCGCCGCGGTATAGGTGAGGCCCGCCTTGGTCACCCGAACCATGCTCACTTGAAGGCTGTTCTCGATCCGCTCCGCGGTAGCCTGCGCGTAGACGCTCGTCCGATCCTTGGAAACTTCGACGTCGGTGAAGCCCTGGGCGTGGAGCCACTTGAGCAAGGCGTTGATGTCCATTTCCTTCGGCGAGAAGCTCTTCTGCAACTCTTCGGCGGAGACAGTCTCTCCACGGGCGACTTTCTCCTCCAGTGCAGCTTTCGCTTTCTCTGGAATCGCCAGCGAGAAAAGGACCGTCATCCGCTCCGTCAGATTCTCCGGTTTCGCCGCTTGGATGAGCAGGCCCTGCCGCGTCAAGCCTGGCTGAGGGGGGAGGGGAGTGACGCTGTCTTGAAACACTTTGCGCCCGCGCATCTCGGGACGCGGCTAAAGCAATCGCCGGGCCAAGGTCGATGGCGGCAATTCATGAGAACGATGACGTCTGGGGGTGTATCAACTGCAACCCTGCAACAGTTGCGCTGCAGTGCGTTTTTGTAGCACTCCCGCAGTACAGTGCGATCATTTTCGGGGTCCGCCGAGCTTTATCCCGTACCTCTTGATCCACCGTTGCACCTGGGGGCGAGCTTTTCCCAGAGCACGCGCGACGGCGCTGATGTTGCCGCCGTGCTCCTGGAGCAAGGCGATAAGCTGCGCTTTCTTGCGAAGCTCGCCGTCCTCCTTCGCTCGCAGGACGCTGTCAGGACCTGGTTTCGGCGCTCCCGTTTTTGGGGCCTCCACGCCTCCCTGCGCGCGGATGGGGAGGTGCTCGACCTCGATTCGATGTCCGCCGGACAAGACGATCGACGCCGCAAGCCACTTCTCGAGCTCGCGAACATTGAGTGGCCAGTGGTAGAGGAGCAGCGCCCGCGCGGCATCGCAGCTGAAGGAGATTTCGCCGGCCCGGTCGGCCAGCTGTCGCTTGAGGATTGCGGCGATGAGGATCCCCAGATCTTCCCGGCGCTCGCGGACCGGGGGTAGCCAGACCGCAAATCCGGAGATGCGGGCGAGCAAGTCGGCTCGAAACAACCCCTGCGCCACCTGGGCGTCGAGGTCGCGATTGGTCGCCGCGAGGAAGCGGACGTCCACCCGGATGGGCTGGGTCGCGCCAATCGGTAGGATTTCGCCGTCCTGCAAGACCCGCAAGAGCGCCGACTGCGCCGAGGCCGGCAACTCGCCGATCTCATCGAGGAACAGCGTGCCTTGATCGGCGCTGCGCACCAGTCCCGGCCGATCCTTGTCGGCGCCTGAAAACGCGCCCTTACGCGAGCCAAACAGCTCCGATTCGATCAGCGTCTCCGGCAGCCCTCCGCAATTGACGGGCAGAAAGGGACCCGACCGGCCCGAGAGACGGTGCATCGCGGTGGCAACGACCTCCTTGCCGGTGCCGGTTTCTCCCTGAAGCACCACCGACACTTTCGACGCCGCGATCGCTTCGAGCTTCCTCAGCTCGGCGGCAAGCGAGGGAACCAGGGTCGCGAGGCCGGGCGCCGCCGCCCGGATCTCGCCGCTCTTCAAGACATCCGGCCCGTCCGTCGAAATCGCCAGCGCGTCCCGAAACAAGAAGAAGGTGTGGCCGAGCTCGATCAGGTCGCCGTCGGAAAGCTCGGCCAATCTCTCGATCCGCCCGTTGACCAGGGTGCCGTTCTTCGACTTGATGTCCTCGATGAACCAGGAAGGGGCGACGTAACGCAGCACGGCGTGCGATGTCGACACCCACGAATCTGGCAGTCCAATGACCAACCGCCGACCGGTCGGACCGTCGCGTTTGGCCACGAACTGACCTGTTCGACCCACCTGCACGGTGTCCACTCCATCGAGGGACATCCGCACCGAGGGCGAAAGCGGCTGGTCAGATTCGAAGATCAGAAACAGGTGGGGCAGGATCCGACCTGGTACAGGAGCTCCACCGGCACGCCTGGACAGTGTCGACCCGGGTAATGCCATCAAAGAGCTCCCGCCCCCAGACAAAATCAGGATTCTTCAGTTCTTCATGCTTACTGGCAGTATCCCGCGCCGATTCAACGCTACTGGACGATAATCTCTGGACACCCGGGGATGGTATAGATTTTGCCATCGTTAGCCAATACCGAAACGACGTAATGATAAATTCCCCTCGCGACGTTGCTAGCCATGAAATCGAGAGTGTTGCCATTGTTTCCTCCTATTGCTTGCCGGTTTTCACGCTGCTCGCACTCTCGATCGGTTTCCCTTCGAGAGCGAACGTGCAACGCGGGTCCTGCAGCAACTGGGCCAATGGCGGCCACCTCCGAATCTCGTCAATTGAATATCCACGTTCAACCGCGGCTTTGGCCGCGGCCAATGCCTCCTCGCGCATCCCACTTTGCTCGTAGACCAATGCCGCGCGCGAAAGCACGAAATTGTCACCCGGGCTCAGGCGCAGAGCGTCAGCGATTTCTCTCAACGCCCTTTTTGGATCTGTAACAATCCGGTAATTGGCAATGCGGGCCCAGTTCTTTCCGTCCCTGGGGTTGACGTTCAATTCCTTCTCGATCAGCGCGATCGCGTGCGCGTATGCATCCTTCACCTGATCGGGAGAGTGGGGAAGGAAGCGGTAGGTGTCCGCCAGGGCTGCCCACGGGCGTCCTTCCGAGGGGTTCATCTCGGTTGCCTTCTTGTACATCTCGACTGCATAGGCATACCGCTCTTGAGCATACGCGGCCGTACCCAGATTGTAGTAAGTTGCCCACGCTGGTTTGATCGCGATCGATCGTTGATAGTATTCAATGGCTTGAGATTGGTTTCCCATCCTCGCGTAAATCATACCGAGGTTGGCGAATCCGGCGTAGTTGTCGGGCGTGAGCTGGACCACCTTCTCATAGAGCGGCAATGCTTCTTTGAACCTCCCATGAGCCTGATAAAAACTGGCGAGGTCCCGGTATCCAGCCCAGTTGGTGGGGCGCATCTGGATCGCGTTCCGATAAGTTGCCTCAGCTTCTTTGAGCTTGTTTGATTTGTCATAGGCATCCGCCAGCGCACGATACGCCTCTGGGGTCGGAAGGATCTGGTTTGACTTCTTGAAGCGATCGATGGCTCGTTCGTACTCACCGCTGCTCGCGTGAATCAGGCCCATCGCATAGTGGACCGGTGCCAAAGCATCATTCAATTGAATGGCGCGTTGGCCGCTGAACCGAGCCAGGTTAATCAGCGCTGGCTCTTTGGAGTCGTTGTATTTGCGCAGGTAAGCTTCCGCCATTCCGGCATGCGCCAACGCGTAAGTCGGGTCGAGAATCAGGGCCTGCTGAAACACCTCGAGGGCGTTGTCCATGGCCTCGACGCGATCAAAGCGCTGCAGATAGCCTCGCCCTTGAAGATAGAATTCGTAAGCACCGGGATCCACCGGCAGTCCCGTCGCGATGGTGCGACGAGCTTCCGGTCGTAGCTGCACGTTCAACATCTCGGCAACTTTCTCCAGCAGTGGACCTTCCAGGTCCGACAACTTCTCAATCGGCGCCGCGATATCGCTCGCCGCCAGAATCGTTTGTTTTTCTGTCTCAATCAGCTGCACGGTGACGATCACCCGGTCCTGGTTGCGCTGTACGGCTCCCTCCAACACCAGGGTTGCTCCCAACGTGTTTCGGGCCTCCGCGCTGGTAATGTTTTTTCGAGGATCTTTCTTGGCCTTGAAGACTTCACTGGGCGCCACCACGGAAAGGGACCCTTGAAGCTGCTCGAGCTGGCTGATCTTGTTGGTGAGCAGCTCCGTCAAACCGTCGCAAAGTACTTCGTTGGACTCATCTCCAGTGACATTCCGTAAGCGCACCACAGCCAGTGTCTGTCCGGCGCGAATCGGGTGACGGTCAAAAAGGCGTTTTGGCAGGGAGAAGTAAAGCGACGCCGCGATGAGGGCTGCGAGCATCAGAATCGACGCAGCGGCAACCCGGAACGTCCGATGGGTAAGGGCCCGTGGTACTTTGACGCTGGTTCCGGCGCGCCCTTCGGTGAGTATTGGGTTCCGATCCGCCGGCGCGCGCAGGTCGGTCAGCAGCTCATCCATCGTCTGATAGCGCTTCTCAACCCGTTTCTGCAGCGCCTTTTCGACGACCATTTCCAGACCACGGGGGACGTCGCTGCGAAATGACCTCAGCTCCGGCGCCTGAGAGCTCGCCACCCGGGTGATCAGCGCGGCCTCGTTGGGCGCTTCGAATGGAGGTCGACCGGCAATGAGCTCAAACAATGAGACCCCGAACGAGAACACATCCGATCGCGGATCGACCTCGATTCCCATCGCTTGCTCGGGCGACATGTACGCGATCGTTCCCACCAGGCTGCCCGGAGTTGTCGCACCCGCTGTTCCCCTCAACTTCGCGACTCCGAAGTCGGTGATTTTGACGTCATCCTCTTCGGTGAGCATCAAATTGCTCGTTTTCACGTCCCGATGGACGATGCCTTTCGAATGGGCGTGCGCGAGGCCCTCCGCCGTTTGCCGCGCATATTTAAGGATCTCGTCAATCGAGAGGACGCCCCCGGAACCATAGACTTGCTGAAGCTTGCGCTTGAGGGTGCCGCCGGGGAGGTACTCGAGCACGAGGAAGTGCTGTCCGTCGACATCCTCCACGCCGTAAATCGTCGCGATGTGTCGATGGTTTAGCGCCGAAAGCGCGCTGGCCTCGTGGAGAAAACGCTCCAGATCGACGCTCGAAGGCTCGAGCTGCGGCGGGAGAAACTTCAGAGCCACCATCCGGTTGAGCTTTTTGTCGACCGCCCTGTACACCACGCCCATTCCGCCCTGGCCGAGCTTCTCCTGAACCTGATAGTGCAGGACGCTCTTCCGTTCCGGAACGGGGCGCGCAATGGCGCCCGGCGCGCGCAGGACCTTGTCGATCTTGGGCTTCGGAAATCGTCCGGAAGAGCGACGGGCTCTCATTAAAAGCCTTCCCACCCCAGCGTGCTCAGCTGACCCATCACCGACAAAGGACCACGGTGTTCAAACACCACGCGCACGTTCTCGTCAAGGGATGCTTATTGATAACGCTGTTTGAATCGTTTTATCCGAAGCGAAGAATGGCAAGGATTAGGCGCTCTGCTGCACGGGGGGTCTACCTTTTGTCGGGTGTGTTGGGCAGCCGGTACTATCGACCCCATGGATGGATCGATCACCCGTCAGTTAAGCCTGGATTCGCCACACCCCATCGTCGCGCTGGTCGCGCATGATGGGCGCAAGCAGGAGATGGCCGAGTGGGCTTCGTACAACAAAGGCGTGCTGAGCCGGTGCACGGTCTACGCGACCCGGACGACCGGGCTGGCCCTGGCGCATGCTCTTCCCAACCCGATCAATTCTCTGCTGTCGGGCCCCCTGGGGGGTGACGCCCAACTCGGGTCGTTGATCGCCGAAGGCCGCCTCGACGTCGTGTTCTTCTTCTGGGATCCGCTGACCCCGCAGCCGCACGATGTAGACGTAAAGGCGCTGCTCCGCCTCGCGGTGCTCTACGACATCCCGATCGCCTGCAATCGGAGCTCCGCGGACTACCTTATCTCCTCGCCATTATTCGCGGATCCGCGCAAACATCGCGCCGAACGGCGAGTCGGGGCAAGCTGATCGGCCAACCGGACAACCTCTGATAAGTCACTTCCCGCTATCGCTCGCGGGGACTCATCTCGAGTTCCACGCGGGGCCACTTCCTGGAGAGCCGCCGGCGGCCACCTTCGCCACCGTTGCGGGCGCGCGAGTGCACACCGTCGAGATGGGCGAGGGGCCCGCGGTCGTCCTCTTGCACGGATTTGGGTCCTCCCTCGATATGTGGCGCCCCCTTCTGCCCGAGTTGGCAGAGGACCACCGGGTTCTGGCGCTGGACCTGAAAGGCTTCGGCTGGACCGATCGTCCCCGCGGCGACTACTCGCCATCGGCACAGGCGCAGCTGGTCTGGGCAGTGCTCAACGAGCGCGGGATCGAGCGCGCCGCTCTGGTTGGGCACTCCTGGGGAGCGGCGGTGGCGCTGGCGATGGCGCTTGCCTCGCCGGAGCAAACCACCCGCATCGCGATCTACGGCGGCTGGGTCTATGAGGAGCAGCTCTCGTTTCTCTTTCGATGGGCCCGCAGCTACGGCGTCGGCGAGTCGCTGATGTCTTATTACGACGAGAGCTGGGCGCGCAGCCAACTCGCGCTCGGCTTCCACGACCCGCGCCACGTCACCCCGGAGATGGTGAAGGTCGTGCGATCGAGGATGACCCGGCCGGGCGCGTCGGCGGCCGCTCTTGCCACCCTGCGCGGGATGCACTTTGCGAAGCAGCAGAGTCGCTATCCGACGTTGCAAAAGCCGGCCCTGATCCTCTGGGGCCTTCAAGACTCGATTTCGGCGCCCGCTGTTGGCCAGCGGCTGGCTGCCGATCTGGGCGGCGAGCTGGTGATGTTTCCCCACTGCGGCCATTTCCCGATGCTCGAGGCCGCAGAGGCTTCAAACGCGACGTTGAAGCGCTTTCTCCAGATGGAGCTGCGCTGACGGGTTGGGCAATGCCCGGTCTCAAGCCGGCGGCCGACCCGTTACCGCCTCCGGTGGACGCGCGGCGGGTGACGCGCCCTTCGGCTCGAGGCAATAGAGGGAGCTGATTTCCCGCGATCGTACGAGATACAGCGGGTCGGTCTCATCTTGCGCTTTGGGATGTCGCGCCGGCGTGGACTGCTTCCACTTCAGCTCGAGGCCGGATCGGTCGAAGAGATCGGAGAGAAAATTCGGCGGACGCAAACCGAGCAGCTCCGCGAGGTCCGACAGGAACAGGTACCCTTGACCACCAGGAGCCAGGTGACCGGCAAGGCCTTCGAGAAAGGCGCGCAGAAACCGGTGGTCGGGGTCGAAGATCGCGCGATCGAGCCGATTCTTGGGAGGCTCGGGAAGCCAGGGAGGATTGCAGAGCACCAGATCCGCGCTTCCCTCCGGGAAGAGATCGCGCTCCTCCACCTGGAAACGATCCGCGAGGTTTAGCCGGGCGGCGTTTTCACGGGCGCAGGCGACCGCCCGGGGCTCGATGTCCGTCGCCAGTACGCTCGAGGCGCCCCGCTGAAGCAAGAGGAACGAGAGCACTCCTGTCCCGGTTCCAATGTCGAACGCGCGCTTTCCTTGCGCGCTCGGCGCGGCGAGGAGCAAGGTGACATAGTCGTGCCGGGTGGGGACGAACACGCCGTAGTGGGGATGGATTCGGCCCTGGAGGCCGGGCACCTCGAGGCCTTGGCGGTACCACTCGGCTGCTCCGATCATCCCCCACAGCGTCTTGAGTGGAACCAGGGTCATCGACCCTTTCGGGTCGCCCCACACCGCCCGGCAGGCGTCGCGCACGTCGGGAGATCGCGGAAGCGAAAGGCCGTACCCTGCATCGAGGGTCACCACCAGGCGGGAGAGGATGCGATGCTCGCGCTCACGGGCTTGGCGTTCCAGCCGGAAGATCTCCAGCGGTGAGCGGGTCGGCCCGCGGCGCTTGGAGGCAAGCCGCCGTCCCATCGCCGCCAGGAGCTGATGCGCGTTTCGATAATCGCCCCTGTAAAGCAGGTACTCGCCCTGTTGCGCCCGCCGCAACGCGGTCGCGGCGTTCAGGCGATCATCGACGGGGGTCACGCGCCCCGGCGGCGGGTCGCCGCTTTCGGAGCGCCAGATGGCCAAAACGCCATCTTCATTGCCGATAGACAGGGTGAAAGCATTCTCCGAAGCGCGGGCATCCACGGGTAGGGTCAAGGATGGCAGCCATCCCGTCGCTGGGCTAGAACCTTGGACGGATTTGGGAAGGGGAGGTCACAATGCGCCAGCTGGTCGCTCGTTTTCTGAATCAGGGGCTCTCGCGCCGGGAGTTCATTCGCGATCTCACCGCGCTTGGTTTCACCGCTTCGGCGGTCGCCTCCATTCTCGAGCCGCTGGAGGCAGTCGCCGCCCCGGCAACTTCGGGCAGCGAGACGCTGATCACGGGGACCGGCGGCGAGTTGCTGATCGCCCAGGCCCGCGCCGCGGGCGTCGAATATCTGTTCACCAATCCCGGTTCCCTCGAGGCGGGATTCTTCGATGCGGTGGTCGACGACCCGCAAATCAACCTGATTGAGAGTCTTCACGAAGGCCTGGTGATTTCGATGGCGGACGGGTACGCCAAGGTCACCGGCAAGCCGGCTTTCGTCAACGTTCATGCCGCGGTGGGCACCGCGCAGATGGCCGGGCAACTCTTCAATGCCTGCCGCGATGGATCTGCCCTGGTGATCACCGCCGGCTTGAACGACAACGAGGTCTGGAGCGACGAAGTGGCCCTGGGCGCGAGGCCCGGTTTTGACCAGAAGGAGATCAACCGCCAGTTCACCAAGATCTCCTGGGATGCTCGCCAGGGAGGGAGCCTTCCCCTGATGTTGCGCCGAGCGTTCAAGGTGGCCACCACCGACCCGGGTGGTCCGGTGTATCTCGCCGTCTCCAAGGATGCGCTCGAGCAGAAGCCGGCAACCGCCTCGATTCTTCCTTTCGATCGCTTCCTGCTCCGCTCCCGCGTTCACGCCGATCCGGCCGCGGTGCAAAAGGCCGCCCGCCTTTTGATCGAAGCGCGAAACCCGATCGTCATCGCCGGCGATGAAGTCTGGAAATCCGGCGCTCAGCCGGAGCTGCTCAAGCTTGCCGAGCAATTGTCCATTCCGGTGGTCAGGCCGGGCGGGGCAATCTTGTTGACCGCCTTCCAGAGCTTTCCCACGTTCCATCCGTTCTACCTGGGCTCCTGGGGAATGTTTTCGCAAAGCGGCGGCCGCGGATCGGATTTCGTATTCTTCGTCGGCGCGCCGGATCTGGGGGGCGCCAACATTCCCGAATCTCCCGACCTGCTGCCGAACGCGCGCATCGGGCGCCTGGGCATGGATACTTCGGCGCTTGGCCGAAACTACCCGACCGACGTCGCTTTGGTCTCCGACGTCAAGCTCGGCCTTGCCGACCTCATCGCCGCCGTCGATTCACAGCTCACCAAACAGCGCCGCACCGCCATCGCCGCTTCGCGCGCCGAAGGACTTCGCCGTGCCTCCACCGAGGCCCGCAATCGCACCGAGCAGGAAATTGCTCGCGCCCTTGGGCAGACGCCGATTCATCCCCACGAGCTGTGCAAGGCATTGTCCGAGTCGATTGACCGGAATGCGATCGTTGTCTCGGAGAATCTGACCGGAAAATTCGATTCATTCCACTTCGGCTTTCGGGACGATGAGCAGATGTTTCTCGGCAACAGCGGCGCGTCGCTCGGTTGGGGCATTGGCGCCGCCACTGGCGCCAAGCTCGGCGCACCGGATCGTCAAGTCATCTGCTCCATCGGGGATGGGTCGGTGATGTACAGCGCGTCCGGGTTCTGGACGCAGGCGCGTTACCAGATTCCCGTGCTCACCGTGGTATGGAACAACCGCAACTATCAGACCGTCCGCCATTCGTACCATTCCTATGGTGGGCGGATGGCGAAGTCGGGGAAGTATGCGGGGATGTATCTGGGCAATCCAGACATCGATTTTGTGAAGCTCGCCGAGAGCCAGGGCGTTTCGGGCGAGCGCGTCGAACGCGGCGGAAATCTGCGTGAAGCGATTCGCCGTGGGACGGCCGCTGCCCGCGACGGAAAGCCCTACCTGGTCGAGGTCCTGATCGCCCGTTACGGCGGTGGAGCCGAATCCACCTGGCACGAGTCCTTCAATCTCGCCTCGCGCCGAAAGCGGCCCGTCTGACGTCGACGGTGCGCTTCTAAGCAAAACCGGCCAGGAAAAGCGCAAGACCTCCGCAACGCCCCCGCGTAGGTGGTGTCAACCGCTCGACGCGCCGCTTCCAGTCGCAGACCCCGAGTGGCCCCACCGCTTGGGCCGGGCCGCGGCTTCCGCGATCAGAAAATCGCGGGGGCCGCGCGCCCTCTGAACAGCTTCAAAGCGACCCGGTGCCGATGTCCAGGCCGGGGCCGAGCAGGTAGGAGGTCCATGGCTCGGAGAGCAGCGCCGTGAAATCCGCCTGACGGGCGCCCGCCAGCTGACCGGCGAGGAAGTCGGAGATGGCGGCCCGGACTCCCGCCTCGCGCGGTTTGACGTGCAGGAAAGTGGTTCCCGTTTCGGTCAGATGGCAGCCGTTGCAAGTTCCCATCGCAAAAGCGTGGCGACCGTCCTCATCGATTCCAGGCACGTTCCACTGGAGCACGATCGGCGTTGGGCCCGCTCCACCCAGGAAGGGCGCCCCCTGATAAGCGCTGGGCACTTGATATTGGCCGGCCAGGATCGCGGAGAGATTCTCACTGACGAAGGCCCCCAGAGTCGCGCTGCCGTTGAACGAAATGTCCGGCTCTTGTTTCACCGTGGTCTGCACCACTTGGCCTGAAGGACCGATGATGAACTCGCGCAATTCCCACAGACCCAAGGGGCCCACGTCGTCGCCACCAGGGACCGGGGAGAGCGCCACTTCATTGGTGCGAATCTGAAAAAGAGCGCTCCCATTGCGCCGCGAGGGGGTCCGGTCCCGCCGGGTGAACTCGTGGGTCACGCCGAAAAGAGCGTAGTTGTACACCGGCCCGAAAGACAGCCTGCCGAGGGCATTCCACGCTTCGCCCCAGAGCCGGGTCTCCAGCGCCGCATCGTCGACCAGGGGAATGTCGAGATCGGTGACCGGCAGATCGTATTCGAAGATGACGGTGAAGAAGAGCTTTTCCCCGGCAGGCCCGATCGCGCCGAACACGAAGCGACCCTGGCCTCCGCTGGGGAAATCCGTCCCATTGACCGGCCGGCGCAGGTCGGGCCGATTGGTGATCGCCAGCAGCCGGAAGGGCGCCTGCGCAAAGTCGAGAACGCAATCCTCATCCGCCACCGCCGGGGCGCATCCGCTCGCCGCTCGCCACGGATCGATGATCAAAGGTCGAATCAATGGCCGGGCTGGAATGACGAAGGAATTGATCGTTTGCGGTTGCTCCCACATCCTCAGCCACCGGATGACGAATCGCGCGCGGCCGAGCGGCGTTCTTTCACCGATGGGGAGCATGTTGTCGATCAGCCGTCCAAACGTAAAAGCGCCTCGGTAGTCATTGACCCCGTAGGATGGGTCCCAGGTCGTGTAGGCATTCGCCTCGATTACGCTGAGATCGGTGATCACGAGCGACTTCTCGGGCACAACGCTGTCGGCCAGTCCTTGCCGGCTGATGTCTGGAGAAGATGGCCTGAGCGTCTCGCGGTCGCAGCCGGCCAGTGCGAGCAGTACAGCTGACAAAATCGAGAAACGAGTCATGGTGTCCCTCCCGAGGGCAGGGCTCACTATCAGTGAGCGCACTGACATTCAATGCCCTCCCCGTAGTGCCTGCTCACGGAGAGAACGAGCGGGCGCTCGCTATTTCATTGCAAAGCGTTGCTCAAAATGTCTGGCTTTACTTCAGCCCCGCGGCGGCCGCGGCCGCGCACTGGGCGTCATGCTCGCTGAGATCTCCGGATACGCCGATCGCCCCGACCAGCTTGCCCTCGATCATCAGCGGCACTCCGCCGTCGACCGCAATCGCGCCATCGAGGTTGAGGATTCGCAGACCCACACCTCCGGCAGCGAGCGCATCCTGAAACGCCTTGGTCGGTCGCTTGTAAAGCGCGGCGGAACGCGCCTTGTCGATCGCCACCTTGGCGCTCGCATTTTGCGTGTCGTCCATCTTTTCGTAATAGATGAGCGTCCCCGCCGGATCGACGACGGCGATCGCCATGTGCCAATGGTTTTTGCGCGCCTCGGCGGCGGCCAGGGCCGCGACCTTCTTGGCGGCATCCAGACTGATCGTCGGACCTATCGGGATGGCGTAGGTGCTGGGGGCTGCCGGGGCCGCCGGCGGCTTCTGGTCGGGCGCGGTCAGCGCGTTGGACGAGAGGAAAAATGCGAAAAAGGCGGTGACAGTGATGAGCGATACTCGCAAATTCATTTGCCCCTCCTTGAGCGGTGTTGGCGCGGCTCGGGTTGACCTGCGCGGAGGTCTTTAGCACAGACGACCCAGAGCGCATCGGTTGATTCCAGTTGCAGGATCCGATGCCCCTGAGGCGAGACGCTCTATCCCGGTCGTTGGGAGAGGTCGAGCGTGAACACGCAACCCTTGCCCGGTAGGCTATGAACCCGAATCGCGCCGGCGTGTGCTTCGGCCGCCTGTTTGGCGATCGCCAGCCCCAGGCCGAAGCCGGTGCGATCGGCGCCGGCCTGCACGAAAGGATTGAACAGCTCTTCGATCTTGCCCTCCGGGAGCCCACCGCACTCGTCCTCGACCTCGATCACCACCCGATCATCGACCGAGCGGCCACGCACCGTCACCTGCCCTCCCTCGCGGGTGTACTTCACCGCGTTGTGAATCAAGTTGGACAGGGTGGAGTGCAAGAGCCGCGCATCGCCCTGGATCATCGGATCGCCCTCGAAGGTGACCGAGACGCGAACCCTCTTTTCCTCCGCCGCGCTCTCCGCCACCACGTCCTTGGCGATCAGGTAAACGTCTAGCGTTTGGAGTTGAAGCTCGGCCTTGGATTTCAACCTCGCATCCAACAGCGATTTATCGATCAGCTCTCCCAGCCGCTGGAGGTTGCGCTGCAAGATCTCGAAGGAGCGGCTCTTTTTCATCGCCTCGTATTGGGCAATCGTCATCAGGGCCAGGCGCGCCGAGCCAAGCGCATTGCGCAATTCATGCGCGAGGAAACCGATGTGCTTCGAGGCCTGCCGCTGGAGCATCTCATCTCGTTGGTTGGAGTATTCGAGCACCGCATCGGCGATCCCGGTGGCGACACAATGGGTGAGAACCTCAATCTCCAGGGGGGAGACGGTCACCTGTGCCGACTTGGCCAGCTCGAGGATGGAGGTCCGCAGCGTGAAGTATTCGCGAACGATCGAGGACACGTCGAAGCCGAGGCGCAGTCTCTGTTCTCCGTGTTCCCTCGCGATCGGGCTCTTGCCGGGCAACCCCGTTTCGCTCGCCGGTTCACGGGTACTTTCTTCGATGGTCTCGGCCAGCACCTTGGCCACGGCGAGCAAGAACACCGGGAGGCTGTCGTAAAGCTCGGGCGACGCCATCGAAGCGGGAGCGATCGTTCGCCTGATCCGGCCCATCCAGTCATCGATGATGAGCTGGGCATTGGCAGCAATGAACTGGTGCAATTCCAAGAGAGGCCCCTTTCCTTGGGCATCAAGTGAGCATCGCCGGCGCGAGGCGCATCGCCCCCGAGCTGATCGCCCGGCGGGCGGCGTCCGGTCATTAACATCGTGAACGAGAGGAGAGCATCGGACGCGGGGTTGCGTCAGGTGCTCCGTTGTGTGATGGCTTGCCAAGCGGAGTCGGCGCGCCGGGAACTTAGTGACGCGATCGCGCATGTAACCTTGGGCAGGGGGGCGCCGCGGCACTCGCAGCCAACCTCGGCAACCGATGGACATAGCCGATGAAACCATCGAAAGGGCCAAGGCGGGGGACTTGCGAGCTCGCGAGGAGTTGCTGCGCGCATTCGCCGGGCCTTTGCGCTCGCTCGTGCGCCGGTGGGGGAGCTCGTTGGATCCGGAGGATCAGCTTCAGGACTTATTCGCGAAGGTTCTCCGCGTGCTGCCCCAGTTTCAGGTGGGAGGCGCGGCCCGGCTTTCGACGTGGATTTTCACCGTGGCGCATCGGGCGCTGCTGGAGCAGAGGCGCCGCCCGCGGCTCAGCCTGGTTCCCCTCGATCAAGCCGATGATGTCGCGGATCAGCAGTCCATTCACCAGGCGCTCGAACAGGGCCAGCTCCGGCGCAAACTGGAGGACGCAATCGCCCAGCTCCCCGAGGACCAACGGCGGGTGATTGTCCTGGCACAAATTCACCACCAACCGCTCGATCTGATCGCGCAGGTGGAGGGGATTCCGATCGGAACGGTCAAATCGAGGCTCCATCGCGCGCGCGCACAGCTCATTTCCAAGCTCGCGAGCACCCTGGGGGAAGTCGAAGGAGGCGCACATGTTGTCACTCGACGCGCTTGAACGCCTATCGCGATATGCCGCCGGGGATCTCCCGCAAGGCGAGCGACGTCAATTCGAGGCGGAGCTTCGGACCGATCCTGTCCTCGCCCGCGCGCTCGAGCAGTGTCGGATCCTCGATCAGATGCTGAACGAGCTCGGAGCGGAGCCTATCTCCGAACAGGACGAGCGATTGATACATCGCGTCGTACGCAGACGGCTCTCCGGGCGGTGGCGGTGGGTTGGGGCGGCGGCCGCAATCCTGGTGATGAGCGGGATCGGTACCGTCGTGGCATTTCGTTCTCCCTCGAAACGGCTCCCGGCGACTCAGACGGGCAAGGTATCTGGCCCTCTCGCTTTGGTGGCGCGGGGAGAGGTGCTGCTCTTCGCGGGAGCGCAAGCGCACCCGGATGGGGAAGACACTCTGACACTCGAGGAGGGCGGGCTGGTGGTGGACGGCCATGCGCGGGTCATCGCCAACGGGTCGCGCCTGTCGATCAACGGCCTTGCCGCAGTCACCACGAAACCGGGAAACGCTTTCGCTCATGTGATGAGGGGGCTCCAATCGGTGCCGCAAGGAAAGGACATGCAAATGAAATTCTCGAGCTGGTCGGGTCCTCAAGTGATTGTCGGCGCCGCCTCGGTGGCCTTGTTGGTGGCATCGGGAACGGCGGAAGCGCGCGATCCCCACGGCGAAACCACCTACGTCACGGCCGGTGAGTCCTGGTCGCCGCCGACCAGCAGCAGGGCCGTCGTCGCGAATGCGCAGCGCAGCCAATCCACTTCCAGCGCCTCCGGTTCCGAGACCTCGCTAGAGAAAAGGGAAACCCTCCGCGAGGCTCTCCACAAATCGCTGCCCGCGTTCATTCGCTGCTACAAACAGGGCTTGGCTCAGAACCCTGGCCTCGAGGGCAGCGTCATCGCCCACTTGACGCTCATCAGGGGGCCCGATGGCAAAGGGAGAGTCACCGAGGCCACAATCGACAAGGACTATTCCATTCCGAATCCGTTTGTCGTCAGTTGCGTCCTTCAAGAGCTCAGCAGTGTAACGCTGCCACCTCCGACGGATGGAACCGAGGTGGTCGCCGTGCCGATCTACTTTCGTCAGGGTGACGATGGTCAGGAGCCGTCTGTCGAGATTGCCGTTTTGCGAGGCCCTCAGACTGCCATGGTTGTGCCCCCCGCGCAGACAGCTCAGGCCGTCGTCGTCGGCAACGCTCACGCGCGGGGAGCCAGCAACGCCAAGGTGACGGTCGTCGAGTTCTCCGATCCCGAGTGCCCATACTGCGGGAGGGCCCATGAGTCCATCGATCTGCTTTACCTGGAGCTGGGCGACCGAGTGCGCTTCGCGATGAAATTTGCGCCGATGCCCTTCCACCGGCGGGCACCCGCCGCGGTTGCGGCGGCCTTTGCCGCTGGCGAGCAGGGAAAGTTCTGGGAGTATGTCGACGCGTTGTTTTCCCATCCAGATGCGTTGGACCGCCGGGGGCTGGAGCGAATGGCTGCTCAACTCGGGCTCGACATGAAGGGTTTCAACGAAGCGCTGGACAGCAATCGCTTTGGGCCCGCGATCGAAGCCGATCAGACCCAGGCCAAGACCTTGGGGGTCAGCGGCGTACCGACCTTCTTCATCAACGGACGTCCCCTGGTTGGCGCGCGACCGATCGAGGACATTCGCGCGAAAATCCTCGAAGGGCTCGACGAGAGCCGCTGACGCGCCGCGCCTTGCTTGGCCGGAGCGTTCCGGTTCTTTTGCAGCCCTTTCGGGGGAGACAGATGACAAATCAGACACCGATCGGGCGCCGCGCGCTGCGCCAATGCACGATCTCCGTTGCCGCTCTTTTTGGACTCTTCGTACTCACTGCGACTCCAACGCTGGCTTCCGACGGGCTGGAAATCACCACCTTGTCGAGTCGGCCAGACAGGGTCACTGGCGGAGACGCGCTCGTTCTGGTCCGGGTACCGCCCCGGATCCGCCTTTCCGACGTACGTGTCACGCTCAATGGCCATGACGTGACCCGTGAGCTCTGGGAACCGGAGTCCACCCACGCGCTGATGGGGCTGGTCTCCGGATTGCGCCTGGGCACGAACAGACTGGACGCGAGGGCCAGAGGCAGTCGCGCCGACCTCCGGCTGAGAAATCATCCCCTCGCCGGGCCGGTGTTCTCGGGACCGCAGGAGAGCCCGTTTTTTTGCCAGACCCACCAGTTCCGCGTCTATCCCGACGGCCCGTTCCTGACCGAGACGGCGATCGAGCCGCCCTGCATGGTCAGCCCACGGGTCGACTACGTCTATCGCTCGACCGATGGTTCGTTCCATCGGTTCGATCCCTCCGGACCCCCGCCGCAGGACCTCACGACGACGACCACCACCGAGGGCGTTGTGTCGCGCTATATCGTTCGGCTCGAGATCGGCACCGTCAACCGCGCGATCTATCAGACGGCGATCCTCCATGACCCCGACCTTGGCATCCCGGATTATCCGGCCTGGAACGAGCGGCTTGTCTACACTTTTGGCGGTGGCTGCGGAGGAGGCCACTACATTCAGGGGAGCTCGACCGGCGGCGTGCTCAACGACATGATGCTCTCGCGGGGGTTTGCTGTTGCCTCGGCATCGCTGAACGTGCTGGGCAGCAATTGCAACGATGTCACCTCGGCCGAGACCTTGTCGATGGTCAAAGAGCGATTCATCAAGACAATTCGCCCGCCTCGCTACACCATCGGATGGGGCTGTTCGGGGGGCGGAATCCAGCAATACATGATCACCGACAACTACCCCGGTCTGCTGGACGGCCTCGTCCCGCAGTGCAGTTTCCCCGATGTCTACGCCACCGGGACTTTCGATGCCCGCCTGATGCTCAACTATTTTCTCTCCGGCGCGGGCGTGCCCTGGACCCAGGAGGAGCTGCGGTTGGCCTCAGGGTTTGGCACCTACGGGCAGATCGTCACCCAGGGCACGTTGTGGGCCGCGCGAATCGACCCCGTCCCCAACCGCCTCGGCTTTCCGCCCCAGTCGTCCTGGCTTTACAACCCCATCGTCCCGCTGGAGGTCCGCTACGATCCGGTCTCCAATCCAGGCGGCGCCCGGGCGACCACCTACGATCACAACATCAATACGTTCGGTCGCGATGAGAACGGCTTCGCCCGCCGGCCGCTGGACAACGTCGGCGTCCAATACGGGCTCGCGGCGCTCAACGCCGGTCAGATCACCAAGGAGCAGTTCCTCGACCTGAACGAGAGGATCGGCGGCCTGGACATCGATGCCAACTTCATTCCCCAGCGAATGGTGGCCGATCTGGACGCGACCCGAGCGGCTTACGAGACCGGGAAGGTGGTCAACGGGGGAGGGGGCCTGGCGTCGGTCCCGATCCTCGACTTTGATTTGATCTATTCCGACCTTTTGCCCGAGGGCGATGTCCATATGAAGTACTACCACTTCTCGACGCGCGCGCGGCTGATCGAGGCCAACGGGCACGCCGACAACATGGTGATGTGGAGCGGCGCCAACGGCCCAAGGTCGAGTTACGTTTCGAATCAGGCATTCGTGATCATGGACAGATGGCTCGCCAACATCCAGGCGGATGAGTCCGGTGACCCGCTCCCGGTCAGGGTGGTGCGAAACAAACCGCAAAGCCTCGTTGATGGATGCTGGATGGGCAGCGATCCGCCGTTCACCTTCCTCGCCGAGCCCCAGTTCCTCGGCGGCCCCGGCACTTCACAGTGCAACGACGCCTATCCCGGGTACACCTTTCCGCGCTACGCCGCCGGCATTCCACTCACCAACAACATCGTCAAATGCGAACTGCGGCCGATCGACCTGGGCGACTACCGGGTTTCTTTCACGGCAGAGGAGCTGGATCGGCTGCAGCAGACCTTCCCTTTCGGCGTCTGCGATTGGTCCGTTCCAGGAATCGGGCAGCGCGGCCTCTTGAGCACCTGGATCACCTATACCGGTGTCGGGAGCTACCACAGCGATCGAGATGGGGACGGTGAGCACCGCTGATTTTCCGTAGGTCTCTCTCACACCGATCTCCGATCTTTTCGACGTGGGAGGCGAGCGATTCTGGTAGATGAGGCCAGCGGTCGTCGGTCTTTCCGGACCAAGCCGCGAAAGACCCATCGTGACGGCCCTTGTTCGCGCGCCCCTCGCCTTGATCTTCGTCGTTCTGCCTCTGGCGGCTTCGGCGCAGGACAAGTTCGAGATTCAGGTCTACGACTCCCAGACCGCGCCGCCCCTGGTGCCGAGGGTCGAGTTGCACTTGAACTACGACGGCTCGGGAACGCGCCAGGCTTCTGAAGAGAGAGAGCTCCCGACCAACCATGTCGCTCACTACACGCTCGAACCTCAGATGGGCCTCGCGGACTGGTGCGAGGTGGGCGGCTATTTCCAGACCGCCTTGCGCCCCGAGGGAACCTTCGACTTCGCGGGAGTGAAGCTGAGGTTCAAGGCGAGGATCCCTCAGCTATTCTGGAAAGTCGTCGGCGTCGCGCTCAATGCGGAGGTGTCGATGATTCCGCGGGCGTATGAAGCGAATCGCTGGGGCAGCGAGCTTCGTCCCGTCCTCGACGTGCGAATCGGCGCTTTCTACGCGTCGGTCAATCCGATCTTCTCCATTGACCTCGCAGGTGGGCTGGCCGGCCATCCCCAATTTCAACCGGCGACGAAGGCGAGCTTTGATCTGCTGCCCGGGCTGGCGCTGGGTGCGGAGTACTACGCCGGCTACGGACCGATCGATCATTTTCTCCCGGCCTCCGCCCAGACGCACCTGCTCTTCGGCGCGCTCGACTGGGCCTCATCCCTGGTGGACTTGAACGTCGGGGTGGGTTACGGGCTGGGCGCCGGCGAGCGCTGGGTCACCAAGGCGATCATCGGAATCCAATGGGATCACCCCCGCCGGGATTGAGGCTCGCCGCTTATGTAGCCTGGGGGTCGGTGGCGAGCTCGCGATCGCCGAGCAGGCAATCCATGAACAGGATGTTCCAGATCTCTCCGTTCGCGCGGTGCGCCTCCCGTCGCTCGCCCATCCGGCGGAAACCGGCTTTCTCGTAGGCCCGAATCGCCGCAGAGTTGCTCGAGAAAACCTGGAGCATGATGTTGTGCAGCCCGAGGGTTTTGAATCCGTAGTCGAGGATGAGTCCGGTGCTTTCCGTGCCGTAGCCGCGTCCCCAGAAGTCCTTCTCGCCGATGGCCATTCCAAAGTCCGCCGACCGGTTCTGGTAATCGATCTGGTGAAGACCCGCATTTCCGATCGGTCTCATAGTCCTGCGGTCGTAGATGGTGAAGGTCAAGTCGCGGTCGGATTGGATCACCCGCTGGTACCAGGCCTCCTCGTACTCGAGGGGGAAGGGCCGCATCGGCAAATCGAGGGTACGGGTCACCTCGAAATCATTGATCCAGCGCTGGTAGAGCCCCAGCAGATCCTTGCGAATGGGCCCCAGCGCCACCTTCTTCCCGATGATGTTCAGCACCGGTGCATCAATTGGTTCGCGGGTCGGTGCGCGGGGGCGGCCTTTCTTGGACTTCATCTCTACAGTCCCCAGCCCTTGATGTCCCGGTGCGGCCGCTGGATGACTTCCGCGGCGACCAGAAGCTGCGGCTCGATCGATGCGACGGCGGCTTCGATCGCCGCCTCGATCATGTCCAGCGAGCCGGTGAGCACGAAATAACCCTTCCCGCCGATCCCGCGCGCGAGGTGGAGTCGGCGCACCCAGACCTCGGCCCGCTTGAGCGCGGAATCGGCCGCGAGCAGCGTCGAGGCCGCCGAATGGGTCTCCACGATGGCGAAGCTGTCGCCCCAGGTCTCATCGAATTTGTCCTTGAGGGCCTCGAGGAGGCGATGCGCTGGTCGCGAAAGGAAAAGCCTGTCCAACAAGGTCGAACCGGCTGCCTCGATTCCCGCTTTGAACGCCTCTTCCGTCTCGGCGACTCCACCGCTGAACAACAGTAGATACTTCCCCGGTGAGACGGGATCGGCAAGGGCGAGCTCCACCGGCGCTCGCTTGACCAGCGCGTCGGCTACCACCATTCCACGGGCGATCGACTCGATTTCCAGCAGCGCGAGCGCCGGGCCGGAGACCTTCATCGCCTCAGACGATCCGGAAATGGTCTTTGAGCGTGCATCGCCGCTCCCGCGTAAAGGTCAGCGCCGTGGTCAATCCCTCCCCGGTGGGCGAAGCGATCGTGAACGAGGTGTACCCCTCTCCGGTCATCCCCAGCCCGGCGTAGGAGGGGCCGTTCTTCACGAAGATCGACGTGTTGATCACCTTGGCCATCGCGTGGAGGTGGTCGATGTTGGTGGAGTGCATCACCGCGGTGTGGCCAAACCCGTGCTCCGCCTGAACGGCGGCGACGATGCAGTCCGCCACGTCGCGGAGGCGAACCAGGCCGATCACCGGCATCAACAGCTCCAGCTGGACGAACGAGTGGGTGGCGTCCACCTCGGCGAAGAGCAACCGGGTTTCCTTGGGGACACGAATTCCGGCCGCCTCGGCGATCTTCGCCGCGTCCTTGCCGATCCATTCCCGGGCGGGGTGACCCTCTTGAACGACGAGCTTCTCCAGGCGGTTGATCGCCGCGCCGCTCACCTCGACCGCGCCGTTCTCGGCGAGCAGGCTCTTCAACCGATCGGCGATCGAGGCGACCGCGAAGACCTCTTTCTCGACGATGCAGACGATGTTGTTGTCCAGGGAGGCGCCATCCACGATGTCCCGCGCGGCTCGTTCGAGGTGGGCGGTCTCGTCGACCACCACCGGCGGATTTCCGGGGCCCGCGGCGATCGCGCGCTTGCCCGAGCTCATCGCCGCGCGCACGACAGCCGGTCCACCGGTCACCACGATCAGCCGGACGTCCCTGTGCTTCATCAATGCCTGGGCCGACTCGATCGTCGGTTCGGCCAGCCCGACGATCAAGCTCGCGGGGCCGCCGGCGGAAACGATCGCCTCGTTGAGCAGCTGGATGTGACGGGCGCTGACCTTCCTCGCGCTCGGGTGGACGTTGAAAATGACCGAGTTTCCCGCGGCCACCATCCCGATTGCGTTGTTGACGATCGTCTCGGTGGGATTGGTCGAGGGGGTGATCGCGCCGACCACGCCGAACGGAGCCCGTTCCAGCAGGGACAATCCATGGTCGCCGGTAAAGGCCTGCGGCTTGAGGATCTCGATTCCCGGGGTCTTGTTCGCGCAAAGGAGATTCTTGACGACCTTGTCCTTCACATTGCCCAGCCCGGTTTCCTCGACGGCGAGGTGAGCAAGCTCTTCGGCGTGCCGTCGCGTCACCTCGCGCATCGCTTCGATCGCGCGGCCCCTGCCCTCGAGCGCGACGTCGCTCCAGCGCTCGAAGGATTCCACCGCCGCGCGCGCCGCTGATTCCAGGTCGTTGAAAATTCCGCGCTCACCCCTGGGCCCGACCGAGGCTCTGGCGCCGCTTCGCCCAGCGGGTCGATCCGGGAGGGCGGGGGAGAGCGGCGAGGAGGCGGACTCGGCCTTGGGCAGCCGCTCGAGCTCGGGCGAGAGCCTGCGCACGACCTGATCCACGATGGTGTTGATCTGGCTTTCGTCGAGGATCATTCCGCTAAGTCTTCGTCCCTGTGCCGAGGCGCTAGGCAGCGCTCGAACCGCGGGTCTTACGCCGCTTGGTCGGAGTTTGAGGCGTCGGAGTTTGAGGCGCGGGACCATCCCCCTCGTAGTAGATGTTGGCCATCGCGTCGTCAAAGACCACCAGAACGCGATCCGGCTCCTTTCCCCGCTTGCCCGTCCTTTTGCGCACCTCTTCCACGAGCGCCTCGGCGCTTCCCGATTGAAGTGGTTTCTTCGTCCTAATCGTCTGTACGGGCATATTCTTTCGGTCACTCCTTGACGTACTTCAATTTTCCCCCAACCTCGATCTCGTCGACGATGGCCATGATCGTCGCGTCCACCGGGCGATCCTTGGTGACCTTCGTTTGCCGGGCTGACGAGCCGGAGGCGTAGAGAACCACCTCCCCGATCCCCGCGCCGATAGCATCCACCGCCACCACCAGGGTCGAGGTCGGCTTCCCCTCGAGATCCAGCCCACGCACCAGGAGAAATCTGAGCCCTTCGAGCTCCTCCTCCTTGCGCGTGGCGATCACGGTCCCCACAACCTTTCCGATCAGCATGGAAGGATTAGGCTAGGTGCCGCCGGTTTCGGCTTTGGCCTGGTCGAGTCGACCCAGCGGCAGGACCAGATCGACGTTCGGGTGCGGGCGGGGAATGACGTGCACCGAGACCAGCTCGCCCACGCGTTCCGCCCCGCGGGCCCCCGCTTCGGTCGCCGCCTTCACCGCCGCGACGTCGCCGCGGACGATCGCGGTGACGTATCCGCCGCCGATCTTTTCGTAGCCGATGAGCTCCACCTTGGCCGCCTTCACCATGGCGTCTGCTGCCTCCACCATCCCGACAAACCCCTTGGTTTCGATCATCCCCAGCGCTTCAGCCATTTGGTTTCCACCTCCCGAACGCAGCGTCAGATTGGTTACTTGTCCTTGAACGGACTGCTTTCCTTGCCGGTGATCGCCTTGAGCGCCGCGACGGCGGCGGACGCGGCGGAATCGATCTCCGATTCGGTGCCCGCCATGTATAACCGGCCGAAAGCGCCGAAGGGCGTCACATCCACCAGACGCACGTTGGCCGCCTTCTCCGCCTCGTTTGCCGCCAGCGCCGCATAGGCGGCCGGCTCGGTCTCGAGGATGAACAGCGACTGACCCGGCTCGATCATCGACCCGAATCGGATCCGATCGAGAATCATCGCGTGCATCGGCTCGATCGCCCGGATGATCGTGTTGGAAACGAGCTTCGGCTTGAGGCGCTCCTCGATCGAAACGCCGAGGTGTTTCAGAATCGCATCGCCCGCGCTGCGCACTTCACCCTTGTCGTCGCTGTGGACTTCAAGCATTCCGTAGGCCCGCTCCACCACCAGGGTCGCGGGGAAAACCGCGGTTTGCTTGAGGGCGACATCGATCACGCCATGGATCGCCATCCCGGGGGCTATCTCCACGAACAGCGAGGCCACATAAGGAACGGGAAAATACCCTCGACAAGTCGTGCAAATATGGGCGGCCAGCTGCGGCTGAAGCGAATCGATGAAGACAAACGTCCGAAGCGACGTGGCCAAGAGAATTCCTTTATGGACCACCGAAGCGGACTGCTATAGCGAACTGAACAGTTCGTTGACAAGCGTCACGTCAAAGTGGCGGTGAGGCTCCAGCGTGGGTTGGCCAGCATCGATTCTTGCGGCAATGCTGGTCCCGCTGGCGGCGATCGCGCAAGCCGATGACCTGCCAGGCCCTGATTCCGCTCGGGAATTTCCAACTCCGGCCTACCTGCCGCGCTCTGCTTTCGTCGGCACCTACGTGAATACCGCGGTGACCCCGCAGCTGCGCTTTCAGTGGGAGCTCACGCTGATCCAGCGGCGGGTCTATGCCCTGGTCCTGGTGCTTGAAGGAGGCGGTGGCTATGGAGTTGCGCTCCCAAGCAATCTCGGCGCCGCGGGAAATCTCTCGATGAACCGGCTTTATCAGCTCACCGCGTTGGCCGGGCTGGGCTTTCGGGTGGACGAGCCCGGTGGATGGCACTGGGGCGCCCAGATCGCGACCGGTCCGCTCTTCTACGGCGCTCGATTCAACGACACCTCCACCGAGAATTCGGCGTGGCCGATGGCCGAGGCTCGCGTGCAGTTGGGTTTGAGGTCCGGCGCGTCGGTCTACGGGATCGCGCTTGGGTACGGGCTCTTATATCCGGGGCTTGCGCGGACCCTCACCACGCCGTTCCTCGGCGGATTCATGGTCGGCCTGTTTGCCGACCGGCGATAGCCGGATCGCCTTCGCGCACATCTGGAGCCATGCGCCGCAGCGAAACGGAACCGCGCACGCGCCGCGGTATCCCTGGCTGGATCCTTGCTTCTGCCGTCAGCCGCCGCATAAGTTGTGACACTGACTAGGACGACTCTGTTGCCCCTGACTACCGAAGCGTTCGGGCTGAGCGACATCGGCAAGAAGCGACAGCACAACGAGGACGCGATGTTGATCGAGCCCGCCCTTGGGCTCTACGTCGTGGCCGACGGGATGGGAGGTCACGCGGCGGGGGAGGTCGCCAGCGCCCGGTCGATCGAGGTTGCCCGGGAACACCTCCAGGCCAACCGGAGAGCGATTGCGGACCTCGCCGAGGATCCGACGCCATCTCGCCGGGCGGCGGCCACCGCGGTGGTCGAGGCAGCGATCCAGCGCGCCTGCGCGGACATCTACCGGACGGCGACCGCGGATCCCTCCAAGCGGGGGATGGGGACGACCTTCGCTTGCCTGGTGGTGGCGGACGGCCGGGGGGTGATTGGCCACGTCGGCGATTCGCGCGTCTATCTCGTGCGCAACGGCCAATGCCACCGCTTGACCGAGGACCATACCCTGGTGAATGCGCAGCTCAAGGCGGGGACGATCAGCAAGGAGCAGGCGGTCAGCTCCCAATACCGGAACGTGATCACCCGGGCGGTGGGAATCCAGGAATCGGTCCAGGTGGACACGCTGATCGTCGATCTCCTGCCGAAAGACGTTTTCCTGATCTGCTCGGACGGGCTGCATGGATACCTCTCGGAGAGCGAGATCGCTTCGCTGGTGGCCACCTCCAGCCGCGAAGATCTGCCCGCGAAGCTGATCGCCGTCGCCAACGAGCGGGGAGGGCGGGACAACATCACCGCCGTGGTGGTCGCGGTCGGCGGCGACGAGTCGCTCGTCGGCGAAGCGTCCGAGGCGGAATCCCGGATGGAGGCGCTGCGCAGGATTCCGCTCTTTCGCCACCTCACCTACAAGGAGCAAACCGCGATTTTATCCCTTGCCACCACTCGCTCGTATCCCGCCGGGCGCGAGATCTTCATCGAGGGCCAGACGGGCGAGGAGCTGTACGTGGTCATCCGCGGACGCGTCTCGATCGAAAACAGCGGCGTTGAAATCGCCGAGCTCCGGCCCGGCGGGCACTTCGGCGAGATGGGCTTGATCGACAACGCGCCCCGCTCCGCCACGGTGCGCGCCAGCGAGCACACCCGGGTGATGGTGATCTCCCGGCCGGATCTGATGAACCTGATGCGCAAGGAATCGATCCTCGCGGTGAAGCTGCTCTGGAGCTTCGTGCAGGTCCTTTCGGACCGGCTGAGGTTGACCAATTCCGAGCTCTCCGAGGCCCGCCAGGAGCTGGCGGTGGTGCAGGCGATCCAACCGTTTGCAGAGGACTGAAGCGATGAGCCTGGGCGGCCTCAAAGCGAAACACGTGGCAGTGGGGGTGGGAGGAGGAATTGCCGCCTACAGGGCGGCGGACCTGGTTCGCGAGCTTCGGCGCGCCGGCGCGGAGGTCAGGGTGGCGATGACCGACTCCGCCCAGAAGTTCGTCACCCGCCTCACATTCATGTCCCTTTCCGGCAACCCGGTGTTGACCGACTACTTCGATGCTTCGCAGGAGGGGCTGTTCGGCCATTTGCAACTCGCGCGCTGGGCCGACCTTTACGTGATTGCCCCGGCCACCGCCGACCTTATCGCGCGCCTTCGCGCCGGAATGGCCAACGACGCGGTCACCACTTCGCTGCTCGCCTTCCGCGGACCGGTGCTGCTCGCCCCGTCGATGAACGTGGCGATGTACGAGAATCGGATCACCCAGGACAACCTCCAGGCCCTGGCCGCGGACGCCCGCTTCGCGGTCGTCGGCCCGGGGGTCGGACTGCTCGCCGACGGCGATGTCGGCCCGGGGAGGTTGGCGGAGCCGGCGGAGATTCTGGAGGCGCTGGCGAAGTTGGCTTCGCGGGGCGCTCTTTCCGGGGTCAAGGTGCTCGTCACCGCGGGTCCGACCCGGGAGTTCCTCGATCCGGTTCGGTTCCTCTCCAACCCGTCCACCGGAAAAATGGGCCTGGCGATCGCCGACGCCGCGAAAGCTCTGGGCGCGGAGGTGACGGTGATCCTCGGCCCGGTCGGCGAAGCGCAGTCGCCAGGCGCGGAGATCGTCCGGGTCACCAGCGCCGAGCAGATGGACGAGGAGGTCTTAAAGCGGATTTCCGATGTGGACTACTTCGTCGCCGCCGCGGCGGTCAGCGACTATCGACCGAGAAGCCGGGCGACTCAGAAGCTGAAAAAATCCGATTCCGACGAGAAGCTCGTTCTGATGAGGACGCCGGATGTCCTCGCCGATGCCTCGAAGAAAGTGGCGCGGCTTCCCCGCAAGCCGATGCTGGTCGGCTTCGCGGCGGAGACGGAGCGGCTGGCTGAAAATGCGCAGGCGAAGCTGCTCAAAAAAGGCCTCGACGTCATCGTGGCGAACGACGTTTCGCAGCCCGACGCCGGTTTCGCGGTGGACACCAACCGGGTCACCGTGCTGTCCAGGCGCGGCGAGCGGAAGGAGCTCGCGGGAACCAAGGCGGATGTCGCCCGCCAGATCTGGGATTTCCTGATTGCCTACGCCGAAGGAAAATCAGGCAGCTCGGGCAAAGTGAGCCGGCCGTGAATCGCGTTCCGGAAGGCCGGACGCGACAGGCGGACCGCCTCGTCGACATCCCTGGGCATCAGATCCTTCCGCTTCTTCAACCGGGTTCTCAGTACAGTGGCCATGTGCAGGTTGCGGCCGCCGGTGGGATCCGCGGTGGTGCATTCGGCGCTGGTGCCGTTGGCGAGCATTCCGACGATCTGGTTGACTGCCAATCGCTCGCAGTCGTGCACCTCTTCGTCAGTGAGGGTCATCTCACGCTCGCGAGCGACCACCTCGCTCATCCGCTGCCAGCGCTTCAATCTCGCCGCGAGCAGTAGGCTGCCGAACATCTTCTTCGACACCGAAAACGGGATGATGTGGCTGTCGGCGAGAACCTCTTCCAGGTGATCGTCGTGCTCGCGGTAAGCCGCCTGGGACACGTGACGGGCGACTTTCCAGAGGTGCGGCGACAGCTTCTGATCGTATCGCAGCTCCCAGTAGGCATGGCCGGACACGCGGGTGCGGAAGCTCTGAACGGTCTTGTAGGGAACGTAATAGTTGTGAGCGACCGTATCGGCGGCCAGATGCGCCAGGAACCCGAGCGAAAAAGCCTTCTGCGGATCTCCCTTGGCGCGATCGAGCACCTGAAAACCCACGTTCCAGTTGTGGCAATGGACCGCGTAGGGCGAAAGGTTCTTCCCCACGATGATGTCCGCGGCGAGCGAGCCATAGAGAAACTCGCTGGAGAAATTGCTCAGGATGATCCGGGTCGCGGCACTGAAGGCGGGGAGGCTCTCCAAAGCTCCGGAAGAAAAGTTCAGGTGCGCCAGCGGCCCCCAGGCCAGCGCGTCGGTAGGCCACAGCAGGAAAACGAGGCCCAGGGCCACGCTGAGCGATGCGACGGAAATCTCGAGCAGGCGACTCTTCATGAACCCTCGTTAGAAACTTAACCCTCGCAACAAACTTCAAACCAGTCTAAAGAGTACCGGTATGCAGGGGGCGCGGTAAAGAAACGCTGAGACTGATAGCCCTGTGTCATACAAGCCGCCCGGACCTGAGCTGAGAACCCTGCTGGAAGATGTTCGTCGACATCTCGAGTGGCAGGCTGCCGATGGGCGAACGTCCATCCCGCTAAACTGGGAATCCGCGCCTGGGGGTTCGGGCGCACCCGCCGCCGCGGCTTTCGCGACCCGTGGGGCAAGCGCGTCCAATGTCGCTACCTCTTCGCGCCCGTCGGCGATGGCACGCTCGCAGGCCCCCCTGGCAAGCCCCGCCGAGAGCCGGACGCTCGAGGAGATCCGCGCCGAGATCGGAGACTGCCAGCGGTGCAAGCTGTGCAGCGGACGGACGCAGATCGTTTTTGGGGTCGGTAATCCAAAGGCCGAGCTCGTCTTCGTCGGCGAAGGTCCGGGGGCGGAAGAAGACGCCCAGGGCATCCCCTTCGTCGGCAAGGCCGGTCAGCTTCTCACCAAGATGATCGAGGCGATGGGCTTTCGCCGCGACGAGGTCTACATCTGCAATGTCGTCAAGTGCCGGCCGCCGGGCAACCGCAATCCCGAGCCGGACGAGATCGAGGCTTGCGAGCCTTTCTTGCGCGCTCAGCTCGGCTCGATACGCCCCAAAGTCATCGTCGCGCTCGGCAAGTTCGCCGCGCAGACTCTCCTTCGCGACGCTACGCCGATCACGCGCCTTCGCGGCAACTGGCGCGAGTATTGCGGCATCCCGCTGATGCCCACCTTCCATCCCGCATACCTTTTGCGCAATCCGGTGGAGAAGAAAAACGCCTGGCTCGATCTTCGGCAAGTCATGAAAAGCTTTGGAAAGCCCGGCGCAGCCCGCGAGTAAGTCCACCACCCCGGAATGCACGCCAACGCCAACCTCATCCAGGCCAATCTGATGCACGGAACAGTCGAAATCCATGAGATGCAATCCGCGGTGCTCGCCGGCAATCCGCTGGGTGATCCACCCCAGCGTCGAATGCCGGTGTACCTGCCCCCGGGATATTCCTCGAGCTCGGACCGGTTCCCCACCGTGTATTTTCTCCACGGGTTTTCCGGAAGCGCCACCTCCTGGCTCAACAGCTCGAGCTTTACCCCCAACGTGATCGAGCGGCTGGACGACCTGATCGGGAAGGAGGTCATCCCGCCGTTCCTCGGCGTCTTCGTGGATGGGTGGACGGCGTTGGGTGGCAGTCAGTGGATCAACAGCGAAGCGATCGGACGCTACCGCGAATACCTCGCCCGGGATGTGGTTACCCACTTCGATCAAACCTTGAGGACGATTCCCAAGGCGACCTCTCGCGCGGTGGTCGGCAAGAGCTCCGGAGGGTACGGCGCGCTGGTGATGGCCTGTCGCCATCCGGAGGTATTCGCGCACGTCGCATCGCATTCCGGCGACGCGTATTTCGAGTATTGCTACCTTCCCGAATTTCCCAAGGCGGCCGGTCCGCTGCTCAAGGCTGGCGGCGTCGAGCCCTGGTTTCGCGAGTTCA
>WNFF01000324.1_pt1 | contig 35725 bp, 29 predicted proteins | sample 5400441 | NCBI WGS metagenome assembly WNFF01 (sample SAMN13153345, study PRJNA577476) | soil metagenome | isolation source: 120 cm saprolite under Douglas fir tree site 2 hole 3 replicate 1 | place: USA:California | collected 2015-04-18
ACGAGTACCCGTCGTCCTGGGCCATCCAGGGGTGGATCGGTATGGCCTTCCTCGCGGAGGCGATCAAGAAGGCCGGCAGCACCGATTCGGACAAGGTCTCGAAGGCTCTCCTGGGGCTGAGCATCGACACGCCGATCGGCAAGCAGGTCATCCGAGAGAAGGATCACCAAGCCAATCGCGGCCAGCTCTACGGCAAGACCGTGATGGACCCCAAGTATCCGTTCGCGATCATGAAGCCGGTGGAGTACGTCGACCCCACCAAGTTCATGGACTAGCCGCCCGTTCCCCTCACCCTACCCTCTCCCCAGAGGGGAGAGGGTGATCAGTGCCCTCCACTTCGAGGGGGAGAGGGTGCTCGATTCCCTCTCCCCCGTCGAGGGGGAGAGGGTAGGGTGAGGGGGTTCTCAGAATGCCCGATCCGTCGTTCGTCTTCGCCCAGAGCCTGAGCGGCCTCACCGCCGCCATGTTCCTGTTCCTGATCGCCTCCGGGCTTTCCCTGATCTTCGGCGTCCTACGCGTGCTGAACTTCGCGCACGGCACCTTCTACATGCTGGGGGCCTACAGCGCCTTCCAGCTCGTGCAGTGGATCGGCACCGGGCCCGGCAGCTTCTGGATGGCCGCGCTGGGCGCCGCCCTCGCGGTCGCGCTGCTCGGCGGCATCGTGGAGCGCTTCCTCTTCCGCTACCTCTACGGCAAGGACGAGCTCTACCAGCTCCTCTTCACCTATGCCCTCGTGCTCATCCTGTCCGACGTGGCCAAGGTCATCTGGGGCACCCAGCAGAAGTCGGTGAGCCGGCCGGCCGAGCTCGCGGGCGCCTTCTCGCTCTTCGGGGCCACCATCCCCTATTACAACCTGTTCATCCTGCTGCTGGGGCCGTTCATCGCCCTGGCCTTCTGGTTCGTGCTCCAGCGCACGCGGGTCGGGCGATTCATCCGGGCCGCCGCGCTCGACCGGGAGACGCTGGGGGCGCTCGGGGTGAACGTCAGCGGGCTCTACACGGGCGTGTTCGTCCTGGCCTCGTTCCTGGGTGGGCTCGGGGGGGCCCTGGTCACCCCGGTGCGCACCATCGTGCCCGGCATGGACACCGAGATCATCGTCGAGGCGTTCATCGTGGTCGTGATCGGGGGGCTCGGCTCCTTCTGGGGCACGTTCCTCGGCTCGGTGATCTACGGCCAGGTGCTCTCCTTCGGCATCCTGTTCTTCCCGCGCTTCTCGATCTTCTCGGTGTTCGCCCTCATGGCCGCGGTCCTCATCATCCGCCCCTGGGGCCTGGTCCTCGTGGTCGCCTTCTTCGTGCCGGCCGCGGGCTCGCGCTTCTACACGTTCCTCGCCAACGACGTGGTCATCTGGGCGCTGTTCGCCACGAGCCTCAACCTGCTCGTGGGCTACACCGGGCTCGTGTCCTTCGGCCACGCCGCCTACTTCGGGATCGGGGCCTACACTACCGGCATCCTGATGAAGAAGGCGGGGGTGACCTTCCTGCTCGCGTTCCCGGCCGCGGGCCTCGTGGCGGGGCTCTTCGCCCTGGTCTTCGGATTCTTCTGCGTGCGCCTCACCAAGATCTACTTCGCGATGCTCACCCTCGCCTTCGCCCAGATCGTGTGGGCGATCTGCTTCAAGTGGAACGAGGTGACGGGCGGCGAGCAGGGCATGCCGGAGATCCCCTATCCCGATTTCGGCTGGCTCGAGCGGGTCGGGAGCGTGCTGCCGGTGGTGGGCGGGTACCGCACGTCGGAGTACTTCTACTTCCTCACGCTCGTGCTGGTCGCGGTCTGCTTCTGGATCCTGCGCCGGATCGTCGCCTCCCCGTTCGGCCGGATGCTCACCACGATCCGCGAGAACCCCGAACGGGCCGAGTTCATCGGTGTCAACGTCCGCCGGTTCGAGCTCGCCGCGTTCGTGCTGGCGGGCGGTTTCGCCGGGCTGGCGGGCGGCCTCTTCGGCATCTTCAATCGCGGTGTGTTCCCCGACTTCGCCTACTGGACCAAGTCCTCCGAGGTGCTGATCATGACCCTGCTGGGCGGCATGGGCGCCTTCTACGGCCCGGCGCTCGGCGCGCTGGTGCTGCTCTGGCTGAACCAGCAGATCGTCTCGGTCACCGAATACTGGCCCCTGATTCTCGGCAGCATCCTGGTCATCCTGCTCTTCGTCTTTCCCGGCGGTCTGGCCGGCGCGCTCGGGGCGCTACGGGACCGTCTGGCCCGGAGGCCCACCGGTGCTTGACGTGCGCGAGGTCCGGAAGAGCTTCGACGGCTTCCAGGCCGTCGACGGGGTTTCCTTCACGGTGCCCAAGGGCTCGATCAGCGCCATCATCGGACCCAACGGCGCGGGCAAGACCACGCTCTTCAATCTGATCACCGGGCACCTGGTGCCGGACGGGGGACAGGTGGTCTTCAAGGAGCGCGACGTCACCGGCATCGCGCCGCACGACCTCTGCCGGCTCGGGATGGGCCGGTCGTTCCAGCGCACGAACATCTTCCCGCGGCTCACCGTGTACGAGAACGTCCAGGCCGCGTTCGTCTGCCACCGCGGCCGGGGATGGAACCTCTTCACCCCGGTCGAGCGCCTCTACCGGCCGGAGACGGAGGCGCTCCTCCAGGCGGTGGGCCTCCTCGACAAGGCCGACGAGATCTCGGGCTTTCTCTCGCACGGCAACCAGAAGCAGCTCGAGCTGGGCATCACGCTCGCGCTCGAGCCCGAGATCCTCCTGCTCGACGAGCCCACCGCCGGGATGTCCGCGACGGAGACGCGCGAGTCCATCCGGCTCATCGAGCGCATCGCGGCCGACCGGGGCCTGACCCTGCTCTTCACCGAGCACGACATGGAGGTGGTCTTCTCGATCGCCCACCGCATCACCGTGCTGCACCAGGGCCGCGTGATCGCCGACGGCGCCCCCGCGGAGGTGCGGCGGGATCCCGAAGTGCGGCGGGTCTACCTGGGAGAGAGCCGGTGACCGCCGCGCCCGAGCCCGTCCTCGCGGTGGAGGACATCTACACCGCCTACGGGCTGTCCCAGGTGCTCTTCGGCGTGTCGATCCAGGTGGCCCGCGGCGAGTGTGTGTGCCTGCTCGGGCGCAACGGGGTCGGCAAGACCACCACCATGCGGAGCATCATCGGCCTCACCCCCCCGCGCCGCGGCCGGGTGGTGTGGAAGGGCCGCGACATCACCGGCCGGCAACCCTACCAGATCGCCCGGGCGGGCATCGGCTTCATTCCGGAGGACCGGCGCATCTTCGCGGATCTCACGGTGTGGGAGAACCTCGACGTGGCCAGCCGCGGCGCCGGCCTCGGCGGCTTCACGGTGGAGCGCGTGTTCGATCTCTTCCCCAAGCTGCGCGAGCTGGTGGACCGCCAGGGCGGCTTTCTCTCGGGGGGCGAGCAGCAGATGCTCACGATCGCCCGCACCCTGATGGGCAATCCGGAGCTCTTGCTCCTGGACGAGCCGTCCGAGGGCCTGGCCCCGCTGGTGGTGGAGCACCTCAAGGAGCAGATCGGGCGGCTCAAGCGCGACGGCCTCACCATCCTGCTCGCCGAGCAGAACGTGGGCTTCTCGCTCGAGCTGGCCGACCGGGTCTACGTGCTCGAGAAGGGCCACATCCGCTTCGAGGGCACCGCGCGCGAGTTCCGGGACAACGACGCGATCCGCCAGCAGTACTTGGCACTCTAGGTCGGAGGGGGCCCCTTCTGAAGTCTAAGAGGGGGCCCCCTCCGAGCCTCCCCCAGAACGGGTTGCGCCGGCGGAGCCGGCGCTCGAATGAGGCTGCGCGTGCGCTCTTAGCGCCGGGCCCCGGCTTCGTGGCGCTCCAGGAACCGGTCGTACTCCTCCTGGGCCCGCTCCTTGGAATAGCCGTAGCGCTGCTGGAGCAGGCCGATCATCTGCTCGGCCTTCCCTTCGGCGCGGTCCAGCTCGTCGTCGGTGATCTTGCCCCACTGCTCCTTCACGCGCCCCTTCATCTCCTTCCACTTGCCGGCAAGAATGTCTTTGTTCATCGCGGCTCCTTTGTGTGATCGGTGGGATTGACGACTGTCCAGGAAGAACGCAAGGGCCATGCCGCCCGGCACGCGGCGGTTTCGTGCGCTCCATGAACGTTTCGGCCTGATCGGCGGGCATCCGGACGTTCCGCCGCGTATCTCTTACGCGGTAGGAAGGGATCGACGCGGCGCGCTCAGAGCGCGGCGCCCTGGCGCCGCAGCTCGGTCTGCGCGTCGCCCGAGGGTACGTCGCGCACCGCCTTGCCCGCGCGCGCGGCCAGCGCCGCGCACACGCCCGCAGCCTGGCCGGTGGCCATCGCGATCGGCATGACGCGATAGGACGAGTGCGCCTCGTGGGTGCCCGAGATGCAGCGGCCCGCCACCGCGATCCGGTCCACACGCTGCGGCAGGAGGCAGCGGAGCGGAATATCGTAGGACTCGCCGGACGGCAGCCGCATTAGCAGGGTGCCCTTGCCCTGCGGATTGTGGATGTCGAGCGGGTACGTCCCCCGCGCGATCGCGTCGTCCCATTTGCGCGCGCCCAGGATGTCCTCCGCGGTGAGCCGGTATTCCCCGATGATGCGCCGGGTCTCCCGCACCCCGATGGTCACGCCGCTCTGCGCCACGTACGAGCGCTCGAAGCCCGGCACGTACTTGCGCAGGAACGCGGCGATCTGCCGCATCTGCCGGCGCGCCTGCCACTCGGCGAGGGTGAGATCCCACACGCTGGTGCCGAGCACGCCGGTGACCCGCGTGCTGTTGACGGACAGCTCCCGCTCGTGCGGGGTGCCGAAGAAGAGGATGTCCTCACGCGCGAGAGCCAGCTCGCCCGCCGCGCTCGCCTCCCGCACCAGCTCCCAGAGCCCGTGCACCCCGCGCCACTGGTCGGGGTGCGCCTGCCGATAGGCCGCGAAGCCGTTCCGCTCGAACTCCACCATGCGGAACATGAGCGTCATCGGCTGCACGAGGTCGTCGCCCGCGCGGCCGATCTCGAAGGGCGCCCCCGCCAAGGCGGCCACGTCGCCGTCGCCGGTGGCGTCCACGATGGCCCGGGCCATGACGACGATGGGCCCCGACTTGGTCTCGAACACCACGCCGTCGGGGCGCGGGGCGCCGACAACGCCGCTGGCAAAGGAGTGCAGCAGGACGCGGACACCCGCGTCGTCCAGGAGATCGAGAGCCACAAGCTTGAAGATCTCCGGGTCGAACGGCACCACGTAGCCGGTCTGGGGAGACGGCCGGAGCGAGCCACCCGCCGCCTCGAGCCGGTCCAGCAGCCGCTTCAGGACCCCCTGCACCACCGGATCGCCCGGGCCGTGGTCGTGGGGCATCAGCTCCGAGGCACTCCCGGGCGTCGCCGGACCGCGCTGCGTGTGGAAGGACATGAGCGGCATCACGAGCGCCGCGGTGGCGTTGCCGCCCAGGAAGGCGTGGCGCTCCACCAGGATCACGTCCGCCCCGGCGTCGGCCGCGCCGATGGCCGCCCCGAGGCCGGCGGGGCCGCCGCCCACCACCAGCACGTCGCACTCCGCGGCCACCGTGGCGGTGCGCGGCGCCAGGGTGATGGTGGCCGGCTCGCGCGGCCGAAGCAGCGGGGGCACGGCTCAGGCCGATCCGCGGCCCGCCTCGGCGGCCCGGAGCTCCCGCCGCTCGGTCAGGAGCCGCAGCGCGATCTCGTTGGTGCGCCGCGCCCGCGCCTGGATCTCCGGCACCGTCTTCTCGAGCCGCGCCTGGAGGTTGCGCCGCAGGTCCCACCACCGGTCGATATAGGCGATGAGCTGACCCGCGTTGACCTGCTTGAGCGGCGGCATCGCGATCTCGAGGTCCTCGAGGAAGCCGGCGACCTTGCTCGAGTAGGGCAGCGCCACGAACGGCACCCGGTTGAGCGCCGCGAAGATCAGGAAGTGCAGGCGCATGCCCACCGCGAAGTCGAAGTGGCCCATGAGCGAGAGGAGCTGGCCCGCGGTGTACTCGCCCTTCAGCACGGTAGCCCGGTGCGCGTGGGCCATCTTGGAGACCACCGCGTGGGAGTGCTGGGTGTCCTGGCGGCGCGGCTCCATCGGCACGAAGACCAGATCGGCGTCCAGCCGGTCCACCATGTAGTCGGCCGCGTTGGCGAGCAGTGCGTGGTAGTGCGTCTCGTCGATGTCCGGCGCGGCCGAGCCCGGCTCGCGCACCGAGAGGCCGATCAGCCGACGGTTCTCGTTCAGGCCTTCTCGCTGCAGCGCCTCCGCGGGCAGCGGCTCGGGCTCGAGCAGGAAGGCGGGATCGGCGGTCACCTCGATCTCGCGCACGCCGACCTCCTCGAGGAGCTGGCGGGCCCACCGGTCGCGCACCGTGACCGCCTCCGCCCGGCTCAGGGTGTCGCGCACCAGGGTGCGCGCGGCCGCGTCCTGCAGCGGACCCGCGCTCACCGCGTAGACGAGCACCGGCACGTGGTGCTCCTGGGCGAGCGCCACTTCTCTGAGATACACCGCGGCGGCTTCGTCGTACAGGATGCCGCCCCCGCCCAGGATCAAGAGGTCGAGCTCGGCGACCTCGGGCAGCACCTCGTCGCGCGAGAGATCGCGCACCGGGATGCTCTTCTCCACCTTGTGCCGCGCCGCGGTGTCCTTGGCGTCGCGCGAGAACACGGTGATCTCGCAGGGCACCGCGGCGCGGAGCTGCGCCACGATGGACTGGAGGATCGCCTCGTCGCCCAGGTTGAGCCCGCCGTACGATCCCGAGATACCGATCCGGTACACGTGGTCCGCCGCCGGTTGGTTGGCCATGGGGAGGACAACTTCAACTCCCATGCCAGCGAGAACAACCGAGATGCTCCGGGTTTGCGAGGGAACGATCGGGCCGGTCGGTCGGAACTTCCCGGTCGCGTCCGGAAAGAACTTCCCGTTCCCCTCCCCTCGCGCGACGCGCGCGGCCGCGCGGGCATGCGCCTTGCTTCCTCTCACATGATCACCCTGACCCGGCGCCGCTGGATCGTCGCGGCCGTCGCCCTGCTCGCCCTCGCGGGCCTGGCCTCCGCCATCGCGCTCTTCTTCATCGACGAGCCGCTGCGCCGGTATACCGAGGCGAAGATGAACGCGCGCCTCAAGGGCTACACCGTCACGATCGGCGCGCTCCATTTCAGCCCGATCAACTTCTCGCTCGAGCTGCGGGACACCGTGGTCGTCCAGCACGAGCATCCCGACCCGCCGGTGGCGAACATCGAGCGCCTTTACGCCAGCGTGCACTGGCGGGCACTCCTGTCCGGCCGCGTGGTCGGCGACATCCTCATCGACCGCCCGGTGGTGTTCCTCGATCTCCCCCAGGCGAAGCAGGAGATCAGCGACGCCACCCCGGTGAAGGACAAGGGGTGGCAGGAGGCGCTGCAGGCGATCTATCCGCTCAAGATCAACGAGCTGCGGATCTCGCGGGGCGACGTCATCTACAAGGACAACGGACCCTTCAAGCCCCTGCGAGTGCAGGACCTCGAGCTCGAGGCCTCCAATATCCGCAACGTTCACTCCGAGCGAGGGGTGTATCCCTCGCCGATGCGCCTCACCGCGCGCGTGTTCGAGGGCGGCTCGGTGAGCGCCACCGGCTGGGCCGACTTCCTCGCCGAGCCCCACGCCGCGTTCATGACCGACATCAAGCTCGACAGGATCGAGCTCGACTACTTCAAGCCCATCACCAACCGCTACAACGTGGTCGTGGACAAGGGCACGCTCTCCGCGTACGGCGAAGTCGAGATCGCGCCCCGGTACAAGTCGGTGAAGCTGTGGAGCGCCACCGTGGAAGGCGTGCGCGCGGACTACGTGCACACCGCGAAGATGGCGGGGGTGGGCAAGCAGGTGGCGCGGGAGGCGACCAAGGCCGCCGAGGCCGCCCAGGACCCCGGCCTCATGCTCCGGATCGACCGCCTGGAGATCGTCAAGAGCACCTTCGGCTTCGTGAACAAGACGGTGAATCCGAGCTACCGCGCATTCCTGAACGACACCTCCCTGACTCTCACCAACCTGAGCAGCCTGCCGAGCGGAGAAACCGCGCAGGCCAAGCTGACCGGCAAGTTCATGGGCAGCGGACCGGCCAGCGCCGACTTCAAGCTGCGCCCGACCCGGCCGGGCCCCGACTTCGACCTGGCCGTGGAGATCGAGGAGACCGATCTCAAGACCATGAACGACCTGCTGCGGGCCCACGGCAACTTCGACGTGACGGCCGGCCGCTTCTCCATGTACACCGAGATCTCGGTCAAGGACCGGCAGGTCGCCGGCTACGTCAAGCCGCTCTTCCAGGACATGACCGTCTACGACGCACGCCAGGACCGTGACAAGAACGTGCTCAGAAAGGCCTACGAGGGCGTGGTGGGCGGCATCTCGAGAGTGCTGCAGAACCGACCGCGGGACGAGGTCGCGACCCGCGTCGAGATCTCCGGCCGGCTCGACAACCCCAGCGCCAGCTTCATCGACACCATCGTCGGCCTCGTCCAGAACGCGTTCTTCAAGGCCATCCTGCCCGGCTTCGAGGCCCAGCTCCGCCGCCGCTAAGCCCCGCGTTTTCTGGTAGTCTCGGAGCCATGGCGGAGTTCAAGGTCACCTGCCCCTGCTGCGACGGGCGCCTCGCCATCGATCCGGCGCTGGAGGCGGTCATCGCGCACGAGCCGGCGCCGCGGGCCAAGTCCGGGCTCGGGCTCGACGACGCGCTCGCCTCTCTGAAGGGCGCTCAGGCGCGCCGCGCCGAGCGCTTCAAGGAAGAGCTCAAGGCCCAGGAGAAGAAGCCGCAGGTCCTGGACAAGATGTTCAAGGAGGGGATGAAGAAGGCCAAGGACATGCCGGGCCGGCCACTCAATCCGCTCGATCTCGACTAGCCGCCGTGCCCGGAAGCGACCTCACCGCCGCTCTCCTCCGGCGGGTCAGCCGATCCTTCTATCTCTCGCTCGCCGTCCTGCCCCGGGCGGTGCGGCCCACGATCGGGCTCGCCTACCTGTTCGCGCGCGCCTCGGACACCATCGCGGACACGCGGCTGATCGACCGGGCCTCGCGCATCGCCCACCTGGAGGCGCTGCGCGCCGCGCTGGCCGCGCCCGACCCCGACCCGATCCGTGCGGTCGTCGGCGCCACCGCCGCCTCACAGGCGCTGCCCGCGGAGCGCGCGCTCCTCGAGCGGCTGCCCGAGTGCCTGGCCGCCTACCGCGCCCTGCCGCCGGCCGACCGCGCGCGGGTACACGCGGTGCTCGTCACCATCATCGAGGGGCAGATCCAGGACCTGCGCGTCTTCCCGGGGGAGGACGAGGGCAAGCTGGCCGCGCTCGAGACGCGCGAGGATCTCGACCGCTACACCTACCTGGTGGCGGGCTGCGTGGGGGAGTTCTGGACCGAGGTGCACGTGGCCCATCGCCCGCGCCTCGCCCGCTGGGACCTGCCGCGCATGCGCGGGCTCGGCACCCGCTTCGGAAAGGCGCTGCAGCTCACCAACGTGCTGCGCGACGTGCCGCGCGACCTGCGCCAGGGCCGCTGCTACCTGCCCCGCGAGGACCTGGCCCGGTGGGGCCTCGAGCCGCGCGACCTGCTGGATCCGGCGCGCGCGCGCGCGGCGCGCCCGCTCCTGGCGGAGTGGCTCAACACCGCGCTCGATCACTATGAAGCCGGCTGGCAGTACACCTTCGCGATCCCGCGGCGGGAGGCGCGGATGCGGCTGGCCTGCGCGTGGCCGCTCTTGATCGGGCTCCGGACCCTCGACCTGCTGGCCGCCTCGCCCAACTGGCTCGATCCGGCCATCACCCTCAAGGTCCCCCGCGTGCGCGTCTACGGGCTGATGGTCCACTCGCTGGGCACCGTGTGGTCCACCCGTGCCCTCGGCCGCCAGGCCCGGCGCCTGCGCGAGCGCATCCGGGTATGAGTGCGCTCATCCCGATCATCCAGGCCGACGTCTTCACGGAGCGGCCCTTCGCCGGCAATCCGGCCGCGGCGGTGCTGGACGCCGACCGCCTCGACGCGCCGGCCATGCAGCGGATCGCCGCCGAGATGCTGGTGCCGGGCACCGCGTTCGTCTCCGCCTCGACGCAGGCGGGCGTGGACTGGCGGCTCCGCATGTTCACCCCGACGCGCGAGGTGGGCTACTCCGGCCATACCGCGCTCTGCGGCACGCACGCGCTGGTCGAGAGCGGCCGCCTCCCGGGAGACCGCGTCACCTACGACACGCCGTCGGGGCTCCTGCGCGTGGACGTGGAGCGCGGAGACGGCCGCGCGCTGATGTGGCTCGAGCCGCCGCTTCCCGCGTGCCGGCCCTTCGAGGGCGACCTGGGGGAGATCCTGGACGCGCTCGGACTGTCCCGGGCCGCCGTGGGCGGCTGGGCACGCCCCGTGGTGACGCCCGACCAGGATCTCCTCCTGCCCGCGCGCGATCTGGCCGCGCTCCGGGCGCTCGAGCCCGACATGCGGCGCCTCGCCGCGGTGCGTGCCCCGCAGCACGCGCGCGGCGTCTGCGTGGTCTCCCGCGAGACGGTGGACCCCGGCTCGGGCAGCCACTGCCGCTTCTTCGCCCCCCACTACGGCATCGCGGAGGACATCGTCACCGGCTCGGTCCACTCGACGCTCGGGGTCTGGCTCCTCGAGGCTGGCGCGCTGCCCGCCGCCGACGGGCGCGTCGTCTTCACCGCCGAGCAGGGCGACGGGCTCGGCCGTCCCGGGCGGCTCCAGGTGGAGCTCACGGTGGAGGGCGGGCGCGCCGCGCGCGTGCGGGTGGGGGGCTGCGCGGTCACCGTGCTGACCGGCAGCCTGCGGTCGGGCGCATGAGCGCCGCGTTGGGCCTTCTTCAGCGCCCTGCTCAGTCCCGGACCGCCAGCGCGTAGAGGTCGGGCGGGTTCACCCGCGCGCGGCCGAGCTGGGCCCCGAAGTGCAGGTGCGGCCCGGTGGAGCGGCCGGTGGTGCCCACGGTGCCCACCGTCTGGCCGCGCTCCACCATCTGGCCCTCGTTGACCGCCACGCCGTCCAGATGGAAGTAGAGGGTGTAGAGGCCGAGACCGTGGTCCAGGGCCACGAGGCGGCCCGCGAAGAAGAACTCGCCGAGCAGCGCCACCCGGCCCCGGTTCGACGCCACCACCGGGGTGCCCCGGTCGGCCGAGTAGTCGATCCCGGAGTGCGGCATGCGCGGCTGGCCGTTGATGACGCGCCGGAAGCCGAAGCCGTCCCCCGGCTTGCGGCTCGCCACCGGCTGGGTGAAGGGGCCGCGCCAGAGGCGCTCGGGCGTGACCGTGTCGTAGAGGGCGCGCATCCGCGCCGCCTCGTTGGCCGCGCGCCGCTCCGCCTCCCGATCGAGGTTCACCATGCCGCCGGGGAGCGTGAGGCGTTGCACCGGGAAGCCGGCCGCCTTCACGGTCACGATGCCCGCGGCCTTGCGCGGCCCGCCGCCGCCGTCCACCAGCCCGACCCGCCACGGCACTTTCCCGGGCTTGGTCTCGATGTCCACGCCGGTCAGCGCGGCGAACTCGGCGCCGTAGGGGAAGAAGGCCAGGTGCTGCGCGCCCAGGCTGCCTTCCACCTGCTGCGCGCCCTTGGTCCCGGCCACGAATACCAGCACCGCGTCGCCCTGGCGCGGCGCGGGCGGCACCACGCGCACCTCCAGCGCGGAGGCGGGTGCGGGGAAGACGACGGAAACGAGGACCGCGAGCAGCACAACCGCGTAGGGCATCGCGACGATTCTACGCCTGAGCCCTGCCGGTCCCTAGGAACCCCCCCCTCACCCTGCCCTCTCCCCCGTGGGGAGAGGGAGATCAGGGATCCTTGGGGCGCCGCTGCTGGCGAAGGAACTGCTCGATCTCGGCGAGCAAGTCGCCGGAGGGCGGCAGCTCGTCCTTGATCTCCGCGACCTCGGGCGGCTCGGTCGTCTCCGTCGGCGCGGTCGGCTCCTCGTCGTCATCTGAGCTCTTGCGCTCCAGCCGGCGCACGTAGTCGCCGATCTTCGTGTTCTGGGCCACGATCGAGCTCAAGTTCTGGTCGAACTGGTCGGCCGCCTCGCGGAGGTCGGTCAGATCCGCCTCCGTGTCCAGCATGGTCAGCACGCGTCTCACCAGGGCCAGGGCCGCTCGCGGGTTCTCGATCCCTGAGATGTAGTGGGGCACGTTCGCCCACAGGCTGGCCGTCGGCACGAGCGCCTCCCGGCACAGGGTATTGAGTACGCCCACGATCCCGGTCGGGCCCTCATAGCGGGTCGGCTTGAGGCCGAGGCGCGCGGAGAGCTCGGGATCGTAGGAGCTACCCGCTAGCCGGATGGGCTGGGTGTGGGCCACCTCGGCGAGCAGGGCGCCCAGGGTGAGGACCATCGAGGCCCGGCAGCGGTGCGCCAGCTCGAGCACCGCCGAGCAGTACGTCCGCCACTTGAGATGCGGCTCGATGGCGACGCCCACCACGATGTCCCGCTCCAGCTCCGAGGGCTGGGCGAGGGAGAACTCGGTGGCCGGCCAGACGATCTCGCGCTCGGTCCGGGAGCCGGTCTTGAAGCGTACGTAGGGCCGGGAGAGGCCGAAGTGGTAAAAATCTTCCGGGTCGATGCTGGCGAACGGCCGCGACGACCAGATCTGGCTCAGGTAGCGGGCGGCGGTGGTGGCGGACTCGGCCGCGTCGTTCCAGCCCGAGAACGCCATGATGATGATGGGCCGGCGCAGCTCCCCCGGCTCCTCGTGGAGCGTCAGGTACTCGCTCATCGGCGGCGCTCCCTCCTGTGGAACACGAGCATGCCTGAGCGGCCCGGGTGCCGCAACCGCAAAAGTCTCGAAATGGAAGTTGACGGCCCCGTGAGCCCTTCCGTATCATTACGAATCGTGCGGTACAGGCTGATCGAGGCGTCCTCAAGGAGGCAAGTCCCCATGCGTGCATGGCTGTCGCTAGCATTGTTTTTCGGCGGTGTCGTGATGCTGACCTCGGCGTGTGCCTCATCGGAAGAGTGGTCGGACTGGAAGGGCCACAACACCCACTTCGCGTCCGGCACTCACGGGTTCTTCTCGTTGCGGAACAATCGAGACGGCTCGAATCCGCGCGTGACCCGGACGGACGTGGAAGCGGCGCGGCAGGAGAACTGGTGGGGCAAGGCCATCACGGTGAGCCCGGAGCAGATCTTCCAGAACTAGACGACCCGAATGCTCCGGCACTGCCCGAGACTCCTGGGCGGCTTGCTGCTCACGGCCGCCCTGGTCGTCTCCGGGGGCGTGAGTCACGCCGCTCCCGAAGACGCCCTGATGCCCCTCGAGAAATACACCACGCTCAAGGGCAAGAGCCTGGCGTCCGCCCACCGGACGCGGCTGCTCCAGTTCTCCGCACAGATCTACAACTGCCTGCCCTGGCTCGACGTGCGCCCGGGCGGGCTCGGCTTCCCGCGCGCCCGCGAGAGCGAGGCGGACGATCGCTACCTCTCGACGTGGATCTACGTGGACCAGCGCGAGGACCCGGTCTTCGCGGCCCTGCCCCAGGAGCGCCGCGTGTCCGCGATGTTCTCGCGCTACGGGGTCGACATGCTCCGACGCATGGCCGCGCTGCCCGACGTGGTGGACGACGGTGACGTCACCGGGCTCTCGGTCGTGCTCTCCTGGCTCAAGCCCGGCACGAGCCGACCCGGACGCCAGGCGGTGACCGAGACGTTCTCTCTCTTCATCGACAAGGCCACGCTGCGCGATTTCCTGGCCAAGCGGGTGTCGGCCGAGGAGTTCACCAACCGGGCCAAGTTCAACCTCTTCGACGGTGTCGATCTGGTCGGGCGCGTGCCGATCGAGGTCTGGGAGGATTCGTTCAACTCGACCTACAAGGCGACCAACATCGCGCCCCCGAAAGGGGCCATCTGCCCCTAGCTGATCGGGGCCCGCTCCGGGCCCGTCCCGCCCCTGGTTTGACACCCCCCGGGGGTTCCGATAGCATCGAATTCACACGATGAAACTCCCCAATCGCCAGAAAACCCAGTTTTCCCTTATCTATCTGTTCATTGCGCTGATGGTCGTCCTCTCGGTGCAGAGCTGGCTGCGGGCGCCCCAGACCGTGGACATCCCGATGAGCCAGTTCCTGGCCCTGGTCCGCGAGGCCAAGGTGCTGAAGGTCACGCTGGGCGAGCGGGAGATCCAGGGTATCGCCAAGCCGGGCGCTCTCCCGATGCCCCCGCCGGGGCCCGGGGATCGCCTCCGCGCGCTGCTGGGCCCCCAGGAGGGGCCGACCGCGTTCACCACCGCCCGCATCCCGGCCACCGAGGACTACCAGATCGTCCGCGAGCTCGAAGCCGCCAAGGTCGAGTTCTCCGGCCGCATCGAGTCCACCTTCTGGCGCGATCTCTTCTCGTGGGTGGTCCCGCTCATCATCATGGCCGCCCTCTGGCTCTTCCTCATGCGCCGGATGGGCGGTGGGCCCACCCAGGCCCTGTCCTTCGGCCGCTCCAAGGCCAAGATCTATGACCGCAAGGAGCTCAAGACCACCTTCGCGGACGTGGCCGGCGTGGAGGAAGCCAAGGCCGAGCTGATAGAGGTGGTGGACTTCCTCAAGAACCCGAAGAAGTACCAGCGCCTCGGCGGCCGCATTCCCAAGGGCGTGCTGCTCGTCGGCCCCCCGGGCACCGGCAAGACGCTGCTGGCCCGCGCGGTGGCGGGTGAGGCCGACGTGCCGTTCTTCTTCCTCTCCGGCTCCGAGTTCGTCGAGATGTTCGTGGGCGTGGGCGCCTCCCGGGTGCGCGACCTCTTCGAGCAGGCCAAGGAGAAGGCCCCCTGCATTGTCTTCATCGACGAGCTCGACGCCATCGGCAAGACCCGCGCCGGCAACACCGGGTTCCTCTCGGGCCACGACGAGCGGGAGCAGACGCTGAACCAGCTCCTCGCCGAGATGGACGGCTTCGACTCGTCCAAGGGCGTGATCATCATGGCCGCCACCAACCGGCCCGAGGTGCTGGACGCGGCCCTCCTGCGGGCCGGCCGCTTCGACCGTCAGGTGGTGGTGGACAAGCCCGACGTGAAGGGCCGCGAGGCGATCCTCCTGGTGCACGCCCGCAACGTGAAGCTGGCGCCGACCGTGGATCTCCACGTGCTCGCGGCCCGCACCCCGGGCATGGCGGGCGCGGACCTCGCCAACCTCATCAACGAGGCCGCGCTGCTCGCCGCGCGCAAGGGCAAGGACGCGGTCGACATGGCCGATCTCGAGGAAGCGGTGGACCGGGTGATCGGCGGCCTCGAGCGGAAGAGCCGCGTGCTCTCCGAGAAAGAGCGCGACATCGTCGCGCATCACGAGATTGGCCACGCCCTCGTCGCCTCCTCCCTGCCCCAGGCCGATCCGGTGCACAAGGTGACCATCATCCCGCGGGGCGTGGCCGCGCTCGGGGCGACCTACCAGCTCCCACTCGAGGACCGCTATCTCCTCACCCGCAGCGAGCTGGAGGACCGGATCGCGGTGCTGCTGGGCGGGCGCGTGGCCGAGGAGGTCATCTACGGCGAGGTCTCCACCGGAGCCCACAACGACCTGGAGCGCGCCACCGAACTGGCCCGCCTGATGGTGATGCAGTACGGCATGTCCGAGCAGCTCGGCCCCATGACCTTCGGCGGCGGCCAGCAGGCGATGTTCCTCCGCGGCTCGGGCCTGCCGCACGAGCGTGAATACAGTGAAGAGAGCGCGCGTCGCATCGACGGCGAGACGCGCGCCATCATCGACCGGATCTACGATCGCGTGCGCGACCTCCTGACCAGCCGCAAGCGAGTGCTCGTGGAGGCCGCGACCGAGCTCAAACAGAAAGAGACGCTGGAGGGCGACCGGCTCAGGGAGCTGCTGGCCGGGGAGCCCGCGGGAGTGCAACGATGATCTCAGTCAAGCGCAGCACGCTGGCGTTCATTGTCCTCGTCACCCTCGTGGTGGGAGCGGGTCTCGGCACCTGGGGCGCGGGCGCGGTGGACCAGGGCAAGCCGTCCGGGCCGGGCGCGCTGCCCCTGGGCAGCCTGCCGTCCGGCACGCAGCCGCGCCTCATTCCCGCCGTCCTGCCGATCCCCTCCGGCAGCTTCGCCCAGGTCGCGGAGAGCGTGGGGCCGGCGGTGGTCAACATCAACACGGTGACCCGGGTGAGCGGCCGCACGCCGGTGGAGGAGTTCTTCGGCGACGAGTTCTTCAAGCGCTTCTTCGGGGACGCGCCCGAGCGCCAGCAGGTGCAGCGCAGCCTGGGCTCCGGGGTGATCGTGGACCCGTCCGGCATCGTGCTCACCAACGCCCACGTGGTCGAGCGCGCCACCGAGATCGAGGTGGCCACCGCCGACGGCAAGAAGCACAAGGCCAAGCTCGCGGGGGTGGACAAGAAGACCGACCTGGCCGTGCTCAAGCTCCAGGGCGGTGGGCCCTACCCGGCCGCCAACCTCGGCGATTCCGACGCGGTGCGGGTGGGCGACTGGGTGCTGGCCATCGGCTCGCCGTTCGGGCTGCAGAAGACGGTGACCGCCGGCATCATCAGCGCCAAGGGCCGCTCCATCGGCCAGGGCCCCTTCGACGACTTCCTGCAGACCGACGCGGCCATCAACCCCGGGAACTCGGGCGGCCCGCTCGTGAACATGTCGGGCGAGGTGGTCGGCATCAACAGCGCCATCCTCTCCCGCACCGGCGGCAACGTGGGCATCGGCTTCTCGATCCCCATCAACATGGCCAAGCGCATCTACACCGAGCTGGCCGCCAAGGGCAAGGTCACGCGCGGCTGGCTCGGCGTGTCCATCCAGCCCCTCACCCCCGAGCTGGCCAAGGGCTTCGGGCTCAAGGAACCGAACGGCGCCCTCATCTCCGACGTCATGCAGCAGAGCCCGGCCGCGGCGGCGGGCATCGCCTCCGGCGACGTCATCATCGAGTTCGACCGGAAGAAAGTGGACTCGCCCCAGGAGCTGCAGAAGGCGGTGGCGGCGACCACGCCCGGCCGGGCGGTGCCGCTCAAGGTCTGGCGGGACAAGAGCGAGAAGACGCTCGAGATCAAGATCGGCGAGACGCCCGACGAGACGGTGGCGCTCAAGTCCACCAACAAGGGCAAGACCCTCCTCGGCCTCGACGTGCGGCCGATCACCCCGGAGCTGGCCCGCCAGCTCAACCTGCGCACCCCGGAGGGCGTCATCGTCTTCGCGGTGGAGGAGGAGAGCGCGGCCTCCGAGGCCGGGCTGCAGCGCGGCGACGTCATCCGCGAGGTCAACCGGCAGAAGGTGCGGAGCGTCCAGGACTTCGAGAAGATCACCAAGGACGTGAAGGACGGCGACCGCGTCACCGTGCTGCTCCAGCGCGGCCCGCAGTCGCTCTACGTCGCGTTCACGGTGGCGCGGGGCTAGCAGCCCGGCCGTCGCCCCGTCGGCCAGGGCCGTCAGCGGTCGAAGATCGCCTCGGGGATGAGCGCGGAGACGACGTAGTTCGGCACGTCCACCACGTTGCTCACCCGCAGATCCACCGCCACGCTCGAGATGACGTAGGCCTGCTCGCGCGTGAAGCCGCGCTCCTGGAGCAGGTCGATCATGTTCAGCAGCGCGTTGCGGCAGGCCAGCGTGAGGTTCTCGCCCTCGTTCAAGCCGTCGTCACGGATGGGCATGCCGGTGGCGGCCAGGAAGCGCTTCGGGGCCGCCCATTCCGGCGGGGCGAAGTAGTCGCGGTGGCGGAAGCGCGGACCGCGGCCCAGGGTCTTGCCCGCGCCCTTGATCACCTTGAACTTGACCACCGCGGTGGCGCCCATCTCGACGGCGGTGACGCACACCTCGCCGTCACCCTGGGCGAAGTGGCCGTCGCCCACCGAGAACAGCGCGCCCTCCACCGCGACCGGGAGCTGGAGCGTCGCGCCCTTGGTGATCTGCTTGACGTCCATGTTGCCGCCGTTCTCGCGCGGCGGGATGGTCCGAAGCCCCTCGGTGGCCGCCGCACCCTTGCCGGGCACCGCCCCCGCCGCGTCGGGGGTCATGACGAGGCCCCCGCGGGTCAGGAGATCCTGCTCGCGCTTGGCCCACGCCGCCACCTGCGCGTGGGACGGCGCTACTCCGATCACGCCCATGAAGGGCGCGCCGGGGATGCGCACGCCCGGCAGCTCCTTCGAGGTGGCCCAGCCGTCGGCGATGCGCCAGTGCACGAGGTAGGGCACCGTGTAGAGGTCCCGCAGGAAGCCGAGTCCGGGCACGATGCCGGTGAAGGCGTGGGGCTGCGGCCGGACGTCCACGAACTCGATCTCGAGGAGATCGCCCGGGCGAGCGCCCTTCACCAGCACCGGCCCCGTGATCGGATGGATGGCGCCCGCGTCCATCGTGGCCATGCTCGCGGCGGTGGTCGTGGGCCCCAGTTGACCATCCACGCCGTCGCGGGTCTCGAGCACGACCTCCTCGCCTTCGGACACCTCGAGGATGGGCGGAATGTCCGGGTGCCACCGGTTGTGGCCGGTGCGGGGCTGCTCGATCAGCCGCTTGCTGCGATCGATCTCGACGCTCTTCATGATGATGCCTCCGCGCTCCGGAACGCGCGCCAGCGCTCCTCGGCCTGGGCGAAGCCGGGCCCGCGGTCGATCAGCGGCAGGTCGCGGGCCCGGCGCGCGCGCGCTTCCTGGGTGGCGGTCTTGTCCACCTCGAGCGTGGCCTCGTCCAGCACCACCCCGTAATCTTCCAGCGCCCCGCGGGGGGTCACGAAGCCACGCGCCACATCCTGGCGCACCCGCTCGGGCTCGCGGGCGAGCGGATCGCCCCAGCCGCCGCCCCCGCAGGTCTCGAAGCGGAGCAGGTCGCCGCGCTTGAGGATGATCGCGTCGCCCAGCGCAGGGAGCACCCGCTCCTCCGGCGTGCCCGGGTTGAGCGTGATGCGCCCGGTCCGGCCCGCGCCGCCGCCCGCCACCCCGTAGGGCGCGACCACCGTGTTCTCCATGCGCGTGGCCAGCTCGGCGCGCTCGGCCAGCACGCGCACGTCGCGCACCACGCCGGTGCCGCCGCGCTGGACGCCCGGCCCGCCCGAATCCGGGCGCACCGCGTAGCGCTCCACCCGGAGCGGGAAGTCGCGCTCCACGTACTCCACCGGGTAGTTCTCCTGGGCGATGTAGTAGATGACGTCCACCCCGTCGGCGAACGGCCGCGCCCCGAGCCCGACCCCCAGCCCCTCGATGCAGAGGATCGGCCGCTGGCGGGCCGCGTCCCAGGCCCGGAAATAGTAGAGGACGTAGACCGGTGAACCCGCGGGCACGCGGCCGCGGTTGGCCTGGGCCAGCGTGCCGAAGATGCAGGACATCACCCGGAAGCGCGTGTTGGCGCGCATGCCGAGCGGCGCCGGGAAGCGCGGCTTGAGGATGCTGCCCTCGCGGGCGATCCACTCGTCGAGGTTGTGGAGCAGCCCCTCGTTGACCTCGAGATCGGGGTCGAGCGACTGCAGATACCGCCCGAAGGCGATGCGGAGCAGCCCGGGATTGGTCGTGAAGTTGATCGGGCCGCGCGCCTGGTCGTCCGAGTTGGAGCCGTCGAGACGCACGTGGTCCCCCACGCGCGTCAGCGTGAGGTCGATGCGGTACGGCCGGGCCTCGGCCCCGCCGTCGCTGTCGAGGAAGTCGTGGAAGCGCCACTCCCCCGGCGGCACCAGCTCCAGGAACAGCTCGCGCGCCCGCGTGGCGGTCTGGGCGATGCACTCGTCGAAGGCCGCGAGCAGCGTGTCCACCCCGTAGCGGGCGCACAGCTCACCCAGCCGGATCTCGGCCAGATGGCAGGAGGCCATCATGGCGCGGGTGTCGCCCTCCACCAGGTCGGGCAGCCGCGAGTTGCGGAGGAAGATCCGGTACGCCTCCTCGTTGAGCTGCCCCTCGCGGACGATCCGCACGGGCGGCACCAGGACGCCCTCGTGGTAGATCTCGGTGGCGTGCGGCGAGATCGAGCCGGCCCGCAGCCCGCCGATGTCCTGGTAGTGGCCGAACGTGGTGGCGAAGGCCACCGGCCGTCCCTCGTGGAAGACCGGCACCGTGAACACCATGTCCTGGTGGTGCTGCACGGCGCCGTCCGAGATGTACGGGTCGTTGAACCAGTAGACGTCGCCCGGCCGCATGGTCTCGAGCGGGTAGAGCTTGAGGATCGGCTGCAGCATGCCGGGCCCGCTGCCCGAGATGTGGCAGGCCACGATGCGGCCCCGCGTGTCGAAGATGCCGACGAAGTAGTCCTTCTTCTCCTTGATGAAGGGCGACATCGCGCAGCGCTCCATCAGGAGCTCCATGTCGCGGATCGCGGAGGCCAGGCTGCCGCGGATGATCTCGAGCGTGATCGGATCGACGCGCGGGATCTTGGACATGGGGGACTCAGGCATGGGAGCGCTCCAGGAGGATATTGTGCGCGTCGTCGACCCGGGCGCGGAAGCCCGGCGCCACCAGCGGGGTGGCGTCGTCCTGCTCGATGATCGCCGGCCCGTCGAAGACCATGCCCGGCGCCAGACCGCCCCGCGCGTAGCAGGGCGTGGAGACGAAGCCCGCGCCGCGGAAGTAGACCGGCCGGTGGCCGGTGACCGCGTCGGGCAGGGCGCCCTCGCCCGCCGCGGGCCGGCGCATCTCGCGGTGCGGCAGCGTGCCCACCGCGGTGAGCCGCAGGTTCACCAGCTCCACGGGCGCATTCGGCAGATCGTAGCTGTAGAGCCGCCGGTGCTCGGCGTGGAAGGTCGCGACGAGCTGCTCGAGCCGGGCCGGGGTCAGCGGGCCGTCGCCCAGGGGGCAGGTCAGCTCGAAGCTCTGGTGCTCGTAGCGCAGGTCCGCGCCGCGCTCGAAGCGCTGCCGCTCGCGCTCCACCTGCTCGCCCTCGAGCCAGGCCTGGGCCTGGCGCTCCAGCTCCATCCAGGCCCCCTCGAGCTCCGCCACCTTGCTCCCCGCCTCGGCCAGCCGGCGCGTCGCGGTGCCCACCGTGCGCACGAAGGTCGAGCGGATGTCGGTGTCGAGCAGGCCCCAGGTGGACAGCACGCCCGGCCGCGGCGGGATGATCACGGTCGGGATGTCGAGCAGCTCGGCCAGGCGGCAGGCGTGGAGCGGCCCGGCGCCGCCGAAGGCGACCAGGGCGAAGCGCCGCGGGTCGTGGCCGCGCCCCACCGACACGGTGCGGATGGCGCGGGCCATGGTATTGTCCACGATCTCGACGATGCCGGCCGCCGCGTCCCCCACCTCGAGACCGAGCGGGCGGCCGATGCGGGCCGCGATGGCCTCGCGCGCCGCCGCCACGTCGAGCGGCAGCTCGCCGCCCAGCAGGGCGGCCGGGATGCGGCCCAGCACCAGGTGCGCGTCGGTGACGGTGGGCTCGGTCCCGCCGCGGCGGTAGCACACCGGGCCCGGCTCGGCGCCCGCGCTACGCGGCCCCACCGTGAGGCGGCCCGCGCTGGTCACCGCCGCGATGGACCCGCCGCCCGCGCCGATCGTGTGGATGTCCACCATGGGCAGCTTGAGCGGGAACGGCCCGATCATGCCGTCCTTGGTGACCTCGGGCCGCCCGTCGCGTACCAGGCAGATGTCGGCGCTGGTCCCGCCCACGTCGATCGAGATGATGTCGCCGAAGCCGGCCGAGCGCCCGACCGACACCGCGCCGACCACGCCCGCGGCGGGGCCCGAGAGCACGGTCTGCACCGGCTGGCGCACGCAGGTGGCCGCGCTGGTGACGCCGCCGTCCGACTTCATGATGAGCAGCGGCGCCTGGACGCCCTCGCCGTCCAGCGCCTCGCGCAGCACGCTCACGTAGCGGCTCACCGGCGGCATCACCGCCGCGTTGAGCGCGGTCGCCATGGTCCGCTCGAACTCGCGGAACTGGGGCAGCACCTCGGAGGAGAGCGAGACGAGCACGCCGGGGTACTCCTCGACCAGGATCGCCTGCATGCGCTGCTCGTGCGCGGGGTTGGCGTAGGCGTGCAGGAAGACCACCGCGACCGCGGGGACGCCCATCTGGGCGAGGTGGCGGGCGAGGGCGCGGGCGCCCGGCTCGTCGAGCGGGCGCAGCACGGAGCCGTCCACGTCGAGCCGCTCCTCCACCTCGAACACCCGCTCCGGCGTGATCGGCCGCGTGGGCTTGGACCAGCCGTAGAGGTTGCCGTGGCGCGGGATGTCGTGGCGGCCGATCTCGAGCACGTACTTGAAGCCGGATGTCGTCACCAGCGCGGTGGGCGGCGTCTTGCCCTCGAGGATCGCGTTGGTGGCGGTGGTGGTGCCGTGGAAGACACGCAGCACGTCGGCCGGGGCCCGGCCGGCCAGGGCCAGCACCTTGCGCACGGCGGTGATGAAGCCGGCTTCGAGCGCCCCGGGCGTGGAGGGCGTCTTCGCCACCCAGAGGGCGCCGGTGGCGGCGTCGGTGAACGTGATGTCGGTGAAGGTCCCGCCTACGTCGATGGCGAGCGTGCAGGTCTTGGTCACGGGCCCGGCTATTGTAGACCTGTGGAGGATGGCGGGAAAGAGACCCCGCGCCCAGCCAACCGGCCGACCGTCTGCTACACTTCGTATAGGCGACGTCGCTGCGTCGTCTAACCGTATGGAATTCAAGGACTACTACAAGACGCTCGGGGTCGCGCGGACGGCCGACGACAAGGCGATCAAGACCGCCTACCGCCGGCTCGCCCGCAGGCACCACCCCGACGTGAACAAGGGGAAGGCCGACCGCTTCAAGGAGATCAGCGAGGCCTACACGGTCCTCTCGGACCCCGAGAAGCGCAAGCGCTACGACACCCTCGGGCCCGACTGGGAGCGCTACGCCCAGGCCGGCGCGGGTGCCGGGGCAGGCGGGCGCTCGCCCTTCGAAGGCCGTAATGTCCGGTTCAGCCAGGAAGGCGACGCGGGCGGCTTCTCGGATTTCTTCCGCACGATCTTCTCGGACCTGGGCGGCTTCCGCCGCGGCCAAGCCGGCGGCGGCGCGACCGAGTTCGACTTCTCGGACGTGGGCGACCTGGGCGGCGGCTTCGGCCCGGTGAGCCGCGGCCACGACGTCGAAGCGGGCATCGAGCTGACGCTCGAGGAGGCCTTCCAGGGGGCGAAGAAGACGATCGCGCTGGAGCTCGACGAGCCGTGCCCGCAGTGCGGCGGCTCCGGCAACGTCAACCGGCGCCCATGCCCGCGGTGCCGGGGCGGCGGCTGGACCAAGAGCACGCGGAACCTGGAGGTGAAGATCCCGGCGGGCGTGGACACCGGCTCGCGCGTGCGCATGGCGTCCGAAGGCGTCGGCGGCGGCTCGGGTGACCGCGGGTCCCGCGGCGACCTCTACCTGCGCGTGACGGTGGCGCCGCACCCGCGCTTCGAGCGCAAGGGCGACGATCTCCACGCGGACCTGCCGCTGCCGGTGACGGTGGCCGCGCTGGGCGGCGAGGTCTCGGTCCCCACGCTCAAGGGGCAGGTGTCCATGAAGATCCCGGCGGAGACGTCGAGCGGCAAGACCTTCCGGCTCCCCGGTTACGGCATGCCGCGTCTCAAGGGCGGCGGGGTCGGCGACCAGTTCGTGCGGGTGCAGATCACGATGCCAACCGGGCTCGGCCCGAGAGAGAAAGAGCTATTCCAGGAGCTGAAGAAGCTCAGACCGGAGACCAACTGAGATGAGGCTCGACAAGTTGACCGTCAAGGCCCAGGAGGCGATCCAGGCCGCGCAATCGCTGGCCGACCAGGGTAACCATCAGGCCGTCGAGCCCGAGCACCTGCTGCTGGCGCTGCTGCAGCAGCAGGAGGGCGTGGTGGGGCCCCTGCTCGCCAAGCTGGGGGCGCGCCCGGAGGCGCTCGCGCGCCAGGTGCAGACCGAGATCGAGAAGCTGCCCGCGGTGCGCGGCGGCGGCGGGCGCCAGTACGCCTCCCAGCGCTTCGAAGGCGTGATCGATCGATCGTGGCAGGAAGCGGAGAGGCTCAAGGACGAGTACGTCTCCACCGAGCACCTGCTGATCGCCATCGCCCAGGAGAAGGGCGGCGCGACCGGGCGCCTGCTCGCCGCGGCGGGCGTGACCGCGGAGGCCATCTACCGCTCGCTGGTGGACGTGCGCGGCACGCAGCGCGTGACCGATCCCAATCCCGAGAACAAGTACCAGGCCCTCCAGCGCTACTCGAAGGACCTGACCGACCTGGCCCGCAAGGGCAAGCTCGACCCGGTCATCGGGCGCGACGAGGAGATCCGCCGGGTGATCCAGGTGCTCTCGCGCCGGACCAAGAACAACCCGGTGCTGATCGGCGAGCCCGGCGTGGGCAAGACCGCCATCGTCGAAGGGCTCGCCCAGCGAATCGTCGCCGGCGACGTCCCCGAGGGGCTCAAGAACAAGCGGCTGGTGGGGTTGGACATCGGCGCCATGGTGGCGGGCTCCAAGTACCGCGGTGAGTTCGAGGACCGCCTGAAGGCGGTGCTGCGCGAGATCACCGAGTCCAACGGCGAGATCATCTGCTTCATCGACGAGCTGCACACCCTGGTGGGCGCGGGCGCGGCGGAGGGCGCGGTGGACGCGGCCAATATGCTGAAGCCGGCGCTGGCCCGCGGCGAGCTGCGCTGCGTGGGCGCCACCACGCTCGACGAGTACCGCAAGCACATCGAGAAGGACCCCGCGCTGGAGCGCCGCTTCCAGCCGGTGCTGGTGCGCGAGCCCTCGGTGGAGGACACCATCGCGATCCTCCGCGGCCTCAAGGAGAAGTACGAGGTCCACCACAAGGTCAAGATCAAGGACTCGGCCCTGGTGGCGGCGGCGGTGCTCTCGCACCGCTACATCGCGGACCGCTTCCTGCCCGACAAGGCCATCGACCTGATCGACGAGGCCTCCTCGAAGCTCCGCATCGAGATCGACTCGATGCCCGCCGAGCTGGACGAGACCCAGCGGCGCATCATGCAGCTCGAGATCGAGCGGGTGTCGGTGGCCCGCGAGTCCGACGAGGTCTCGCGCGAGCGGCTGGCGCGCCTGGACGCGGAGCTGGCCGAGCTGCGCGAGAGGTCGGCGCGGCTCAAGAACCAGTGGCAGGCCGAGAAGGCCGCGATCATGACCATCGGCAAGATCAAGGAGGACGCGGAGGCCGCCCGCGCGGCCATGGCCGACGCCGAGCGGCGGGGCGATCTCCAGAAGGCGGCGGAGCTGCGCTACGGCACGCTCATGGAGCTGGACAAGCGGCTCACCGCCGAGAACGCCCGCCTGGCCGAGATGCAGAAGGCCGGCCGCATGCTGAAGGAAGAGGTGGACGAGGAGGACGTGGCCGAGGTGGTGGCCAAGTGGACGGGGATCCCGGTCACCCGGCTGCTCGAGGCCGAGGTCCAGAAGCTCGTGAAGATGGAGGAGCGCCTGGCCGAGCGGGTCGTGGGCCAGCGCGAGGCCATCGTGGCCGTCTCCAACGCGGTCCGGCGCGCGCGGTCCGGCCTCTCGGACCCGAACCGGCCCATCGGCTCCTTCCTGTTCCTCGGCCCCACCGGCGTGGGCAAGACCGAGCTGGCGCGGGCGCTGGCCGAGTTCATGTTCGACGACGAGCGGGCCATGATCCGCATCGACATGTCCGAGTACCTGGAGAAGCACACGGTGGCGCGGCTCATCGGCGCCCCCCCGGGCTACGTGGGCTACGACGAGGGCGGCCAGCTCACCGAGGCGGTGCGGCGGCGCCCCTACTCCGTGGTGCTCTTCGACGAGATCGAGAAGGCCCACGCCGACGTCTTCAACGTGCTGCTCCAGCTCCTCGACGACGGCCGCCTCACCGACGGCCAGGGCCGCACGGTGGACTTCCGCAACACGGTGGTCATCATGACGTCGAACCTCGGGAGCCAGTTCTTCCGCGAGGAGAAGGATCCCGCGCGGGTGCGCGGGCTGATCCTGGACCTGCTCAAGCAGGCCCTGCGGCCCGAGTTCCTGAACCGCATCGACGAGACCGTGGTCTTCCAGCCGCTCGGCCGCGAGGAGATCGGCTCGATCGTGGAGATCCAGGCGCGGCACCTGGTCAAGCGGCTGGCCGACAAGCGCATCACGCTCGAGCTGACCACGGCCGCCAAGGCGCTGCTGGCCCAGGAGGGCTACGACCCGGTCTACGGAGCGCGGCCGCTCAAGCGGACCATCCAGCGCATGGTCCAGGATCCGCTGGCGCTCGAGCTGCTGAGCGGCACCTACGGCGAGGGCGACACCGTGGTCGCCGACGCCGACCACGGCCGGATCGTCTTCCGGAAGCGGGTGGACGCGAAGCTGGTCTAGCCGCTCCCCTCACCCTGCCCTCTCCCCAGTGGGGAGAGGGGGAATCGAAACCCTCTCCCCCTAAGGCGAGAGGGCAGGGTGAGGGGTGGCTACGTGTGCCCCGGCTTGCGCTGAATGCCGATTGTCGAGGGGCGCGGCCGGTTGGCCGGATCGCCGGTTGCGCTGTCGGGCCAGTTGCTGCCGCGGGGCACGGTGCGGGTCTGGGAGAACAGACTGCCGTCGAGCTTGAGCATCTCGATGGTGCGGCTCAAGATCGTGCCGTCGCCGATCGGGCTGTCCTCGCTGGGATGCTGGACCGAGATGATGAGCGTGTCATCCACGAAGGTGGGCCCCGTCATCTCGCAACGTACGGGACCGTAGGCGAAGGGACAGACCTGCCCGGCGTCGGGGCCGTCGAGGGGCACGACGAAGAGCCAGTTGGCGCCGAACACGCCAACCAGGTTCGCGGTGTTGCCGGATAGAGAATGGTTGATCACCTGGTTGCCTGCTCCCGCGTCAGGGTGGAGGGCCCGCTCTGTGTGGACCACACGCTAGCGGAAACAGATTGCGGAACGGTGACCGATCGGTCACGTTTCGTCCGAGATCAACGGCGCCGGATGCGCCGAAGGCGCAGCCGACCGGGTTGGCTAGGTTCCGATCGGGCCGCCGTCGGCGCGGCGGATCACCACGGTGGCCGAGCGGGGTCGCCCCCCGCGCGGGCCGTCCGGCCACGCGCTGATCGCCTTCGGCGTGGCCGGGTTGCTCCGCTCGCTCGGCGTCTCTCCCGGATGCTGGATGTTCACGAAGAGCGTCCGCCCGTCCGGCGTGCCGGTCGCGCCGGTGATCTCGCAGCCGTTGGGGCCGGTGAGAAACCGCCGCACCTCCCGCGTGACCGGATCGGCGGCCAGCATCTGGTTATTGCCCATGCCCGCGTAGTCGCCCTTGTTGAGGAGGCGGGTGGACACGTCGGTCTGGATCCAGAGCACGCCGCGCCCGTCCACCCACAGCCCGTCCGGCGAGCCGAAGACGTCGCCCTTGATATCGCCGCGCCGGTTCGCGTCGGCGCTCGCGGGGTCGCCGCAGAGGACGAAGACGTCCCACTCGAAGCGCGTCGCGGTCGGATCGCCGCCGCGCTCCCGCCAGCGGACGATGTGGCCATACACGTTCTCCGCCCGCGGATTGGCCGGGTCCGGTCCCGGGCGCCCGGGCTGGCCCCGGGTCTCGTTGTAGGTGAGCGCGCAGTAGGCCTCGCCGGTCTGCGGGTGCACCGCGATCCACTCCGGGCGGTCCATCTTGGTCGCCCCCGCGACCTCTCCGGCCCGGCGCGCCTGAATGCAGATCTCGGCCTGGGTCGGGAAGCCCGCGCCCGCGTCGAGCCCGTTCCGGCCCGGGGCCAGCTCGAGCCAGACGCCGGTGCCGTCGGCGTCGAAGCGGGCCGCGTAGAGCGTGCCGTGCTCGAGGACACGCGTGTTGGCCGCGCGATCGCCCGGGGTGTGGGGATCGCGGCTCACGAACTTGTAGACGTACTCGAAGCGCTCGTCGTCGCCCATGTAGAAGGCCACGCGGCGGTCTGCGGCCACGGCGAGGGCGGCCCCCTCGTGCTTGAAGCGGCCCATCGCGGTGTGCTTCACGGGCGGCCGGGACGGGTCGAACGGGTCGATCTCCACCACCCAGCCGAAGCGATTCGGCTCGTTCGGATGGCGCGCAGCATCGAAGCGCTCGTCGAACTCGTGCCACCGGTAGCCCCCTCCCCGGTCGGTGATGCCGTAGCGCTGCTGCGGGGCGGGCACGCTCCCGGAACGGTTGACGAAGTAGAACTGGAAATTCTCCTCGCAGGTGAGATAGGTCCCCCACGGGGTGTAGCCCATCGCGCAGTTGCTCATGGTGCCGAGCGCGGTGCGGCCGGCCGGATCGGCGGCGGTCCGCATCCACGCGTGGCCCGCGGCCGGCCCGGTGAGCGCCATCGGGGTCGCCGCGGTGACCCGGCGCGCGAAGCGCGAGGGGCGGACTACATACCAGCGGCCGCCGGCTACTCGCACCTCGATCACCGAGATGCCGTGGGCCGCCTGCGACTTTCGCACCTTCTCGGCGGTCCACGTCAGCATGCCGTCCGGATGGAGCAGGCCGTCGTCCGTGTACTGGTGGTTGATGGCGAGCAGCCCGTGAATCGAGCCGGTCTGGCCAGCGGGGAGCGGGAAGAAGCGCATGCCGTCGTGGTGCATCCCGGCCTGGCGTAGCTGGTCGTCGATGCTGTTGCTCGCGTCCGGCTTGAAGGCGGGGCCATCCGAGATCGGATCGCCCCAGGCATACAGCACCTCCGCGACGTAGCCGCGCGGGACCACCAGGGTGTCGGCCGACGACACGGGCACACCGGTGAAGGCCACCAGCGGGCTCTTGGCCGAGGCCACCGGTCCCAGCCATCCCAGGCCGGCCGCCGCCAGGCCTCCGGTCAGCAGGCTCCGCCGCGACAGCCGCGCCTGGAGCACGTCGTGGAAGGTGGGCATCGCCGACATGATGACGCGGCGATCCGTCGTCGTCCATCGAGAACTGCCGGAACGGGGGGGGGCGGCGACTAGGACTGGCCGAGCAGGTGGTAGACCGCGCGGGAGAGCTCGTCCACCGCGAACGGCTTGAGCAGCACCTGCACCCGCGTGCCCTGGAGGAAGCCCGCGTACTCGGGCGAGTCCACGAAGCCCGAGATGAAGAGCAGGTGCGGGCGCGTATCCGGCCAGCGCCGGGTCAGCTCGAGATAGAGGCTGGGCCCGTCGAGGCCGGGCATCTTCAGATCGCTCACGATCAGGTCATAGGGCATCGCCGCGGCGAGCAGCCGCAGGGCGTCGGCGCCGTCGCGCGCCGTCTCCACCGCGTGCCCGTCCGAGGCGAGGACCGCCGCCACCAGCTCCCGCACCGGGGTCTGGTCATCGACGACGAGAACACGCTTGGTCTGCATGGGCGCTTGCATACCCTCTGAGGAGAGCAAGCCCCCTGCCAGCGGGCCGCGCATCGCGCTTCCCGGGGAGTTACGCGGGAATCGGTTGTTCGAGTTGTCGCGTCCGTCGGCGCCACAACATGACGGACGTCCGCCGGCAGTCGATGCAAAAGTTCGTCCGCACTGCGCGCAGAAGGTGCGCGGTGAGCCGGATCGTCACGCGCCGGGAACGGGCTGCGACGGGCGAGGCTTGGTCGAGTCGAGAAACATCGTGACGAGCATCTCGACGTGGCGCGGATCGAACGGCTTGGGCAGGTACGCGACGGCGCCAATGCGCAGCGCCTCGGAGCTCATCTTGTTCTGCTGCGTGGCGCTGATCACGATGACGGCAGCCGCGGCTCGATCTCGCGGATCTGCTTGAGCAGCGCGAGGCCGTCCATCCGCGGCATCTGGAGGTCGAGCAGGACCAGGTCTGGGCGCTGGCGCACCACCGCGTCCAGGCCCTCGCGGCCGTCGGGCGCCCCTTCGATCTCCAGGGGCTCCGCATAACGCATCGCGCGAAGGACGTCCGTGAGCGTCTTCCGGACGTCCGCCTCGTCTTCCACGATAAGTACGCGTCGCGTCGCCACTGCCCTCTCGTCACTCTACACCCGCAGGGTGAATCCCAACCGGGCCGGTTTGCCATCAAAAGGGGCACCAGCGTAAGCTGGCGGGGTTGCTCAACGACAGGGAGGAGCCGGTGAAGGCATCGCGAAGCGGGCTGCACTACGCGTGGGTCGTCCTGGGCGCCCTCGTGGTCGTCATGCTGCTGGGCTCCGGCCTGCGCGCCGTCTTCGGCGTGTTCATCAAGCCGATGGAGGCCACTTTCGGCTGGGATCGGGCCTCGCTGTCGGGCGCCGCCGCGCTCTCGCTGCTGCTCCTGGGCGCCGCGGGCCCGTTCGTCGGCTGGCTCGCCGACCACTGGGGCCCGCGCCGGGTGATCATGCTCTCGGTCATCCTCCTCGGGATCGGCACGCTCCTGACCTCGCAGGTGACCGCGCTCTGGCAGGTGTACATCACGGCCGGCGTCCTGATGGCGCTGGGTTCCGGCGGAGTGGCCATGTCCACCGCCGCCACCGTCGCGGCGCGGTGGTTCGAAGGCCGGCGCGGGCTCGTGATGGGGGTGATCGGGGGCGCGATGTCGGCGGGGCAGCTCATCATCGTCCCGCTCGCGGTCATCCTCACCCTCACCCTCGGCTGGCGCCAGTCGTTCATCTGGCTCGGCATCCTTCCCTTCGTGGTCGCGGTGCCGCTGACCTTCTTCTTCGTCCGGAACGATCCGTCGGAGAAGGGCATCAAGGCCTTCGGCGCCGGCCAGACCATCGCGCCGGGCGGCATGCCGGCGCCGCCGGAGGGCCGGACGAGCATCGGTGACGCGATTCACGTCCCCGCGTTCTGGCTCCTGGCCGGCAGCTTCTTCGTCTGCGGCTACACGTCGGCCGGGCTCGTGCTGACCCACCTGGTGCCGCACGCGGCCGAGCACGGCTTCTCGGAGATGCACGCCGCGCAGGCCCTGGGCGTGATGGGCGCCATGAACATCCTGGGCACCGTGGCCTCGGGCTGGATCTGCGACCGCTTCGGGCGCAAGGGGCCGCTCGCCTTCTACTACGGCGTGCGCGGCCTGTCCCTGCTCTTCCTCCTGTACGTCTGGAACGTGCCGTCGCTGCACATTTTCGCGGCAATCTTCGGGTTGAACTACATCTCGACGGTGCCGCCCACCACCACGCTCACCGCCAATATCTTCGGCCGCTACTCGGTGGGGGCGCTCTCGGGCTGGATCTTCTTCGCGCACCAGGCGGGCGCGGCGCTCGGCGCGGCGGTGGGTGGCTGGATCTTCAGTGCCACCGGCTCCTACGCCTGGGCCTTCACCTCGGCCGCCCTGATGGCGTTCCTGGCCGTACCCATGGCGCTGGCCATCAAGGAAGTGCCGGTGAACCGGACGCCTAGCGAGACGGCGGCGCCCGCCGGCCTGCCCGCCACCGCGGGCTAGCGGACTGGAGTAGAATGATGGGCATGACGAACGAAGGCATCACCAAGCTCCCCCCGGACTTCGCGCGGGATTTCCCCTTCGAGAGCCGCCTCAGCCTCGCCTCGCTGATCCGCTTCTGGGACGAGCAGGCCAAGGACCCGTCCGTGAGCGGGGAGATGGCGCGGTCGCTCATGGCGCGCGTGCACCAGGTGCCCGCGCTCCTCGGGCCCATCGACGACATCACCGTGCTGGACGAGCACGGGGAGCTGGTGGACGGGCTGATGGGCGCGGTGTTCCCAGCTGTGTTCTGGGAGCAGGCCTACATGGGCGCCCTGATCCCGTTCACGCTCCGCAGCGTCTACGGCACGCGCGCCTTCGACAACAACATCATGGGCCCGGACGGCGTCCTCTACGGGCGGCTCAATCTCGAGATGCACGCGCTGAAGGACTTCCGGCTGCTGCACGCCTACGCGCTGATCCTCGAGCGCCTGCACGGCGTCAAGTTCCCGGTGGACTACCCGCTGATCCTGACCATGCCGGAGCCCGAGACCGGGCTGGATCGCCACTTCAAGATCCAGTTCGAGGGTCGCTTCGTGGACGTGGAGCCCCTGCGCCCGCTCCCGCCCCTCTCCGACGAGATGCGCAAGCGCCTCACCGCGCAGGCGGTGGACCTGGAGGGCCTCAAGGCCCTGATCCCCCCCGGCAGCGTGCGCTTCTCCGGCTTCACGGTGGTGAAGGCGGCCGACGTGACGGACCAGGAGGTGCTCTCCTCGATCAAGCGCGACCTGATCGACAAGGAGTCCATCGTCTCGAACGCGCGCTTCGTGAAGCTGCAGGATAAGCTGCGGACCCTGTTCCGCCGCGCGAATCTCCACCTGAGCCTGGCCGCCATCGAGGGCGAGCGCATCCTGGTGCTCAACTCCGGGCACCACCTCGACCACGGGCAGGGCTGCATCTTCGCGAGCTCGGTGCGCGGGAAGACGAAGGACTACGCGGGCTCCGCCTTCGAGAAGGCCGTCGTCCGCGGCGAGCCGGTCTTCATCGAGGATCTCGCCGCGGTGAGCCCGCGGTCGCCCAAGGAAGAGATGATCCTCCAGAAGGGCATGCGCAGCCTGGTGGTGGCCCCCCTGCACTACCAGGGCCAGCTCATCGGGACCCTGAGCCTCAGCTCTCCGCACCCGGGCGACATCAATACCCTGCTGGCGCCACGGCTCCAGGAGGTGCTCCCGCTCTTCTCGGTCGCGGTGCGGCGCAGCGTAGACGAGCTGCACTCGCGAGTGGAGGGCTTCATCAAGGAGCAGTTCACCGCGATCCACCCGGTGGTGGAGTGGCGATTCCGCAAGGCGGTGCTGGAGACGATGGACCGGCACACCGTGGACAGCGAGCCCAACCGCGAGATGGAGCCGATCGTGTTCCGCGACGTCCACCCGCTGTACGCGGTGTCTGACATCCGCGGCTCCTCCACCCACCGCGCCTGGGCCATCCAGGCCGACCTGCTCGCCCAGCTCGGCCTCGCCCGCGAGGTGCTGCGCGCGGCGTACGAGGTGCGGCCGCTGCCCATCCTCGACCAGCTCACCCATCGCATCGACGGCTCCACCGCGGAGATCGAGGTGACGCTGCGTTCGGGCGACGAGATGGGCGTGCTCGGCTTCCTCAAGACGGATCTCGAGCCGCTCTTCGGCCACCTGCAGACCTTCGGCCCCACGGTGCACGAGAAGATCGACGCCTACCGGGCGGCGGTGGACCCGGGCATCGGGCTGGTCTACGCGCGGCGCAAGGAGTTCGACGAGAGCGTGACCCGGATCAACGAGGCGGTGGCCTCCTACATCGATCTCGAGGAGCAGGCAGCCCAGGGCATGTTCCCGCACTTCTTCGAGAAGCAGAAGACGGACGGGGTGGACTACACGATCTACCTGGGCGGCGCCCTCCGCGAGGACGGCCTCTTCGATCCGCTCTATCTGAAGAACATGCGCCTCTGGCAGCTCATGGTGGCCTGCGGGGTGGCCCTGCGGGTGGAGCGGCTGAAGAACGGGCTGCCGGTGGGTCTCGACATCACCAACCTGATCCTGATCCAGCACGCCCCGCTCTCGATCCGCTTCCGCTCCGACGAGAAACGCTTCGACGTGGACGGCGCCTACAACGTCCGCTACGAGATCATCAAGAAGCGGATCGACAAGGCCATCATCCGGGGCACCACCGAGCGGCTGACCCAGCCCGGCAAGATCGCGCTCGTGTACTCGCACCCGAGTGAGGCCGCGGAGTGGCGCGAGTACATCGAGTACCTCCAGCGCCTGGGCTACCTCACGCCCGACGTGGAGGAGCTGGAGCTGGACGAGCTGCAGGGCGCCCAGGGCCTGCGCGCGATGCGCGTCAGCGTGGACCTGGCCAACCGCGAGCTGGACGTGCCGTCCACGGCCACGGTGACCGCCCAGCCCCGGGCCGAAGGCGAGAGTACGCCGGCGGCCTAGCGGTGGGCCGGACCGCGCGGCGGTCTGTGCTGATCCTGCTCGCCGCGACCCTGCTGGCGGGGTGTGCGACCACGGCGCGACCGTCGGCCTCCCGCACCGAGCAGGCGTCTCAGGCGCCCCCGCCCTGCTCCACCGCCGATCCCGACCGCTGGGCCTGGTTCTGCGTGGTGGGCCAGATCCTCTACGGCGCCGCCTCGTTCTTCACGCCGGTCAACGAGCTGACGATGCGGTAGGCGTCCCGCAGCCGGCGTCCGGCAATCGCCGGGCGCTAGCTCCCCATCACGATGCCGCCGTCCACGTTGATCGCCTGCCCGGTCATGTAGTCCGAATCCGGCCCGGCGAGGAAGGCCACGATCCCGGCGACGTCCTCCGCCCGTTCCGGCCGCCCCAGCGGGATGTGCCGGATCCGCCGCTTCCACGCCTCCCCCTGCCCCAGCCCCTCAAGCGCGCCCCACTCCTTGTCGATCTGCTCCCACATCGGTGTCTCCACCGCCCCCGGGCACACGCAGTTGGAGGTGACCCGCTCCGGCGCCAGCAACTGCGCCGCGGACCGCGTGAGGCTCACCACCCCCGCCTTGGACGCCGAGTAGGGCGTCATGAGATGGTTGCCGCCCCGATACGACGCGATGGACGCGGTCTGGATCAGCTTGCCCCGCAGCTCCGACCCCGGCATCACGTCCTGCTTCACCATCCGCTTCGCCACCGCCTGCAGCACGAAGAACACCGCGCGGAGGTTGACGTCCATGACGCGGTCCCACTCCGCCTCGGTCACGTCGAACATGGGCTCCACCCGGATGACGCCCGCGTTATTGAAGAGCACGTCGAGCCGCCCCCAGCGCTTGTAGGGCTCGTCCACCATGCGCGCGATGTCATCGGGCCTGGTGACGTCGGCCTTCACCGCCACCTGCTTGAGCTCGGCGGCGAGCTTCTCCACGCCGGCGCCGTCCTGGTCGGCCAGGACCAACCTGGCGCCTTCGCTGGCGAGACGGCGGGCGGTGGCGGCGCCGATGCCGCGGGCTGCGCCGGTGATCAGAACGGTGCGTCCGTTGAGCGATGCCATCATGGCTCCTCCGCGATCATCGAGTCATTGCGTATCCGACTGGATACACTACACGACGCCACGGTGAGACGAGTGAAGTAGCTGACGACGCCGAGCCGCGAGCGCGGCGGAGCATCGCCTGCACTTTTCGCTTGACGGGCTGCCGCGTGTACTCCTAGTGCGCCCTGGATCGTGCGAGGGAATGCCGGCTGAGCGCCTCATCTCCGGCGCATGCTGAGCGGTCCCGCCGCCGGGAGCCAGTGATCATGGCGGATGCGACATTCGCGCGTCCTGGTGGCGCCCAGAGGGTGGCGATATCGGGGTGTAAAGTCATCCCAGCAGAAGGAGGGACTCGCCATGGAAACGCGCCCGCCGGATTTTCCAACCACGTTGCAGCCCACGTCGCCGCGCATCGCGGAGCTGGATCGCCTGGGCGACGAGATTGCTGAGCTCTCCGCCCACCTCGAGGCGGCGACGGCCCGCCTGCTTGCCCTCATCCGGGAGTTCGACGCCCGTGGCGGGTGGAACACGGGCTTCCGCTCCTGCGCCGAGTGGCTCGCCTGGCGCGTAGGACTCGCCCCGGGCGCCGCCCGCGAGCGCGTGCGGGTGGCGCGGGCCCTCGGGACGCTGCCCGCCCTGGCCGAGGCCCTGGCGCGCGGCGAGCTCTCCTACGCCAAGGTCCGCGCCATCACCCGCGTGGCGACCCCGGAGACCGAGGCCCGGCTGCTCGCGGTGGGGCGGGCGGGGACGGCGGTCCACGTGGAGCGCATCGTGCGAGGCTGGCGCCGGGTGGACCGGCAGGCTGAAGCCCGCGAGGCCACGCGACAGCACGCCGGGCGCGCGCTCCACGTCTACCAAGATGAGGACGGTATCGTGGTGCTGCGCGGGCGCCTGACGCCGGAGGTGGGGGCGCTGCTCCTGCGGGCCCTCGACGCGGCGCGCGAGACGCTGTACCAGAAGCGCCGCGTCACCGCTGCCGCCCTGCCGCCCACCGACCCGGCCGCGGAGGCGCCGACCCGGGCGCAGCAGCAGGCGGACGCGCTGGCGCTGCTGGCCGAGACGGCGCTGCATCAGGAGCTCGATCCCGGGGCCCCGGGTGAGCGGTACCAGGTGGTCGTCCACGTGGACGCAGCCGTGCTGGCGGATCCGGAGCAACCCGGCCAATCCGTGCTGGAAGAGGGGAGCCACGTTCCCGCGGGAACGTCGCAGCGGCTGGCGTGCGACGCGAGCCGGGTGGTGATG
>WNFF01000774.1_pt1 | contig 35672 bp, 32 predicted proteins | sample 5400441 | NCBI WGS metagenome assembly WNFF01 (sample SAMN13153345, study PRJNA577476) | soil metagenome | isolation source: 120 cm saprolite under Douglas fir tree site 2 hole 3 replicate 1 | place: USA:California | collected 2015-04-18
TGGGCGTTTTCCTCGGTGGGGCGGCCGTGGGTGGCCCAGCGCGTGTGGCCGATGCCGTAAGTGCCCTCCAGCGGGGACTTGGCGATGACCTCTTCGAGATTGCGAAGCTTGCCAGGGGCGCGACGGACCTCGAGCTTGCCGCCCTGGGTTACGATGGCGATGCCCGCGGAATCATAGCCGCGGTATTCGAGCTTGCGCAGGCCTTCGATAATGACGGGCACGACTTTCTTGGGCCCGAGGTAGCCGACTATTCCGCACATACGCGGGGTCTCCTCCGAGAGTTTCTAGCAGCGTAGCATGCTGGCGGTGCTGCCAAGATGAATTCCCGGCAGCGTGTCGCGAATCGGATTAGGGCTGGGAGACAGAGACTGCCTCTTTCGCAAATTCGCGGGACTGGAGATCGCCGCCGCATCAAAGTGAGTGTCAGATCAGTCCACGATCTCGAAGCGATATTCTTCGATGACCGTATTGGTGAGCACTTCCTTTGATATATGTTCGAGCTGTTTCTGCGCTTCGTCGCGGCTCCAGCCATCGAGATTCAAGACGAAGAATTTCCCCTGGCGAACATCGCGCACAGCGGAGTAACCGAGGCCGGAGAGGGCGTGCTGGATCGTCTGTCCCTGGGGATCGAGTACGGTTCGCTTTGGCATTACCCAGACGTATGCTTTCATGGCGTCAGTATAACATCGCCGCGGACGGCTTTATGCGCGGCGCGTTTCGCTTGTCGGCTGAAAGGCGTACTGAAAACCCATTTCGACGATACGGTTCAGCTCGTCTTCGCGCAGTCCCATGCGCGCGGCGTTGGCGTACTCTTCGTTCAGCGTGGTGTGAAACATGGCGGGATCATCGGTGGAGAGCACGATGGGAATCCCGTGGCGCAAGAGTTTGGGAAGCGGATGATCTTCGATGGTTGCGTTTTCGAGGCGGAGTTGTTTGGCGAGGGCGGCGGTTTTGATATTGCTTGCCGGGCAGATTTCGAGCGGAATTTTTCGCTCTGCGAGTAAATCCATTAACGCCGGATCGTGGATGGCGGCGATTCCGTGGCCGATACGCTCCACGCCGAGGATTTCGACGGCTTCGCGAATTTTCTCCGGGCCGCCGACCTCGCCCGCATGCATCAAGCGGTGCAGACCGATTTCGCCGGCGCGATCGTAAATGGGGCGAAATTCGTTTGTCGGGATGCGGAGCTCGTCGCCGCCGATGCCGAAAGCCACGATCGCTTTCGAATTGCAGCGCTTTGCGGATTCGACGACTTGCATCGCTGCGTCCACCCCGAACTGGCGCGCCGCGTCGAACACCCAACGGAAACGGAGGCCGCGGCTTTCAAATGGCTCGGTGGCGTGGAGAAGGGCTTCGAAATTGGCTTCCGGCTGCTGCTTTCTGAGGAGCATCACGCCGATGGAGAGCGTAACTTCCGCGTAAACGACGTTCTGTGTGAGCAAATGTTCGGCGAGGTCGCGCGCGATGAGCGCAAAGTCCTGAGGATCGCGCAAGAACGAGGTGACCCAGATGAAAGCCTCGATGAACTCGGGAAAATTGCGATACGCGTAGCGCCGGCGGACTTCGTCCTCGGTCACACTGGCGCCGTGACGGGCCGCCAACTCGCAGACAGTTGGCGGCTGGATGGAGCCTTCGAGATGGAGATGCAGCTCGGCCTTTGGCAGGGAAGCGATGCGGCTGTCTGGCAACGGCAGTGTCATGCGCAAAAAATCAGCGCGGCAATTGCGGCCGGCCGGCGTTTACCCACGCGGTGAGCCAGAAAGAGCCCACATCGGTTGCGGCGTCGGAGAGCTGGCGGATCAAAATGGCCGCGGCTTGATTGTAGAAGCGGTCGTAATATTCGTCGGTGAAGGAGTTTTCTCCGCGACGCGCGTTGCGGTCGGCGAGAAGAATGTTCTCCAGCCAGCTGTGAGAGCTGAGGCAGGCTTCGAAAGCGCGGTCCGTGGGGTCATTGATAAAAATGGCGTCGTTGGGGCGCATGGGGAAAAAGGACGAATAGCGGTCGATCAGCGTGGTCCCGAAGCGCTCGTTGACTCCCGGCTGGCCGCTCAGGCGTCCGTCGAAATTATCCGTGGTGTTGAAAGGATCGTGGGCCTCCGCGACATAGTTTGCCAGTATGGCCGCGTCCACGCGGGCTTCGTCCCACTTGCCGACCTTCATCGCTTCGGTCATTTTCTCGCTGTAGACACCGATTTGCCAGGGAAGCAGGCCGTTGGCATCCAGTTTTGCTTTGCCAAACTTGGTTACCGCGGCTTTATAGTTGCGGGGCAGAGCTTCGAACGGGAATCGACCATACTTATCGAGAAGAATGAAATGGTTGTGGCGCTCGAGGGGAGATTTGGCGATGGCATCCAGAGGATCGGTAACATGCTGCGCGAGCAGCGCGAGGTTGGATTCGAAAAACGGGCGAATATCCTGGGGCAGCGTTTCGGTGGCTTTGCGGACAACCAGCCGGTGCCCGTTCTTTCCCCAGGCCCGCGAATTCTGGGGTAATGAAAGGAAGAGCACGAGGCAACTGAGCGCGACGGCTGCGCGCGTTCCCCTATTCTGAAAAGGCAAATCCTGCATGCGGCGATTCCTCTTACGCGCGATTTGCTGCTCTTAGAGTGCTGTGGTTCCGGCCGTAAAAATAATAGAGCACCAGGCCGAGTATCATCCAGACAAAGAAGCGGATCCAATTCATGATCGGCAGTCCGGCCATCAACAGGACGCAGGTGAGAATTGTGAGCACAGGTGCTATCGGTCCACCGGGGGCGCGGAAGGCCCGCGGCCGGTCTGGTTCGCGGTAACGAAGAATCAGCACGCCTCCGGCCACCAGAGCGAAAGCGAAGAGCGTGCCGATGTTCGAAAGATCGGCAAGCGTTCCGATGTCCAGCAAACCGGCGGGAATGCCGACGACGAATCCGGCCATCCAGGTAGAAAAATCGGGCGTCTGAAAGCGCGGATGTACGCGCGAGAATATTCTGGGGAACAGGCCGTCGCGCGACATGGCAAACCACACGCGGGCCTGGCCGAGCTGGAAGACCAGCAGGGAAGAAATCATGCCCATCATTGCGCCGATGAGGACGACCAGGCGAACTCCGGTGAAATGAAGCTTTTTGAGGGTGTTGACGACGGGGGCGGCGTCGTCCAAGAGGGTGTCCCACTTCACCAGTCCCGTGAGCACAACGACCACGGCCACATAGAGTACCGTGCAGACGACGAGCGTTGCGATGATGCCAATCGGCAAGTCACGCTGCGGACGTTTACATTCTTCGGCCGCCGTAGAAACGGAATCAAATCCAATGTAGGTGAAGAAAACGATCGACCCACCTGTCAGAATTCCGGGCCAGCCGTTTGGCGCGAAGGGATGGTAGTTCGCGGGATGGATGAGCTTGGACGCAAAAGTCACGAACACCAAAATGGCGACAATTTTCAGCAGCACCATGACGTTGTTGGTGCGCGCCGATTCTTTGATGCCGCGCACCAGAATTACCGTCAGCAGCATCACGATGATGAACGCGGGCCAGTTAAAGCCCAAATGCCAACCGGGTCCGTAGAGCATGTTGCCTTCCAAGTCGGAAAGGCCAGTAGGGAGGAAGGCGGGTGAAATCCAGCGAGGGTTTGGATGGACGCCGAACCAGTCCATAAAATTGACAAGATGTTGAGAGAAACCAACACTGACGGCCATGTTGCTGACGGCGTATTCCAGAATCAGGTCCCAACCGATAATCCAGGCGACGAGCTCTCCCATGGTGGCGTAGGTGTAGGTGTACGCGCTGCCCGCAATCGGAATCATGGCGGCGAGCTCGGCGTAACATACTGAGGCGAATCCGCAGGCGATGGCGACCAGGACAAAAGAGAGAGCAATCGCCGGTCCCGCGCCGGGGCGTCCAAAGGAAGCGGAATGGTGAATCAGGTATTCCAGAAGAGGGGCGTTGAGGATGGAAGAGGCTTGAAACTTTTGACCGGCAATGGCCGTGCCGATGATGGTAAAGATTCCCGAGCCGATGACCGCGCCGATGCCCAGCGAAGTGAGGCTCAGCCATCCCAGGGATTTTTTTAATCGGACTTCCGCATTTTCCGAATCTGACAGCAGCTGGTCGATACTCTTGCAGTGGAAGAGTTGTGATGCCACTCCTGCTCTCCGATCGCATCCGGGCAAGCCGGCAATCTGTATTACCCAGTACGCTTTTGAGGATGGAACGCGCCTCAATGTACCCTGAGTAGCCCCATCACGCAACTTGCAGGCGCCTTCATGCACAGGCGCAGGTTCCTCTCGCTAGGCCTGTTCGAGTTGCGCGTACCGCTCGATGAACTTTTTCGTGCCGCGGCCTGGGAAGCTCACGGATACGCGGCGGTCTTCGTCATCGCCTTCGACTCCCACTACGGTTCCGACGCCGAAGTTCGGATGACGCACTTTGCGCCCCAGCATGGGATTGGCATCGGCGCCGCGTTTTGCGGCGGGGCGCCCGAAAGAAGGTTTGGCCGCCGGCTGGCGCCGCAGAGCTGCTTGTGCCTGCTTCGGTTCGCCGCGGACACGGCGAAGGAATTCTTCCGGCGAATACGAATACTCTGGGTCAGGCTCGTAGCGGCGCGTCTCGCCGATTTCTGCCATGGAGCCGCGAACGGTGTCCACCAACTCGCTTGGAATTTCTGCGAGAAAGCGCGACGGCAGGGAAGCGCGCAATTGCTGCTCATTGCCGAAGATGCGCCGGTACACGGCGCGCGTCAGCGTGAGCGACTGCCGCGCCCGCGTCATTCCCACATAAACAAGACGGCGTTCCTCTTCGATTCCTTTTTCTTCGGTTAGGGCGCGGCTGTGAGGGCAGATGCCTTCTTCCATGCCGGTGAGGAAGACGTGATCGAATTCCAGGCCCTTGGTGCTGTGCAAGGTGATGAGAGTTACGCCGGGCTTGCCTTCAAATTGATCAGCGTCACTGACAAGCGCCGCGGCATCGAGGAAATCGGTGAAAGTCTCTCCTGCCTCGATGCCTTCGGCGAGGGCGCGCGCGAGTTCTTCGAGGTTTTCCAGGCGCGCGACATCCTCGGGAGTGTTGCGGTCCTTGAGCATGGCCATGTAGCTGGATTCCTCGAGAACGGCATGCAGGAATCCAGGGGGTTCCTTGGTGGCAAGCGCTTCTTGTAATTTTCGGATGAGCTCCTGGAATGCGCGCAAGGGGGTTACCGCCCGGCCCGCTGATGCACCTGACACAAATGTCTCGATGGCCGCCCAGAGTGGCGTGCCTTCAACGCGCGCGGACTCGCGGAGCGCATCCACCGTCGTCTTACCGATGCCGCGCGGGGGAACGTTCAATACGCGGAGCAGCGAGATGTCATCCTCCGGATGCATCGCTAGGCGCACGTATGCGAGGGCATCCTTCACTTCGGCGCGATTGTAGAAACTGAATCCGCCAACCAGCTTGTAGCGCAGGCCGCGCCGGCGGAAAACCTCTTCGAAGGCACGGGACTGGAAATTCGTGCGGTATTCCACGGCGCACGTCTGGTCCGAATCGTCATTAAGAGTGCGCTCGAGCTCACCGGCAACGAATTCCGCTTCGGCCTGCGTATCGCGCGCCTCGAAATATTTCAGATTTAATCCCGGGCCCTTTTCGGCGCTCAGCGATTTGCCCAGCCGCTCCGGATTGTTGGCGACGACCGCGCCGGCCGCATCGAGGATATTCTGGGTCGAGCGGTAATTGCGTTCCAGTTTGACGATTCGGGCGGCGGGAAAATCCCGGGAAAAACTCAGCAGGATGGAAACGTCGGCGCCGCGCCAGCGGTAGATGGATTGATCTTCATCGCCCACAACACACACGTTTTGTTTCGGCCCGGTCAGCAGCCGCATCAGCTCATATTGCACTCGGTTGGTGTCCTGGTATTCGTCCACGTGGATGTATTGGAAGCGGGCTTGCCACTTCTCGCGCGTCGGCGCGGATTCGCGCAGTAAACGCGCGGAACGCAGGAGCAGGTCGTCGAAGTCCAAGGCTTTGCTATCGTGCAGGAGTTTTTCGTACGCCGCGAAAATATCGGCGGTGCGGCGGCCGTTTTGGTCGAACGCTTCGGCGCGCAACTGCTCCGCCGTTTGGCCGTGGTTTTTCGCATAGCTGATGCGGCTTAGAACATTCCTGGGCGTCAGGCTGTCGTCATCGATCTGCAGCTTGGCCATTGCCAATTTTACGGCCGCGACTTGGTCGTCATCGTCGTAAATGGCGAAATCCCGCGGGAGGCCGGCCGCGGCCGCTTCGCGGCGAAGCAGGCGCGCGCAGAGAGAATGGAACGTGGAGAGCCACGGCTGCGCCGGCGGAATCCCGGCCCGCAACAAGAGATCCGAGACGCGATTGCGCATCTCTTCGGCGGCTTTGTTGGTGAACGTGACAGCGAGGATGGCTTCGGCGGGCACTCCGTTGGCAACTAAGTTGGCCATGCGAAAGGTAATGGCGCGCGTCTTGCCCGTACCGGCCCCGGCAAGAATCAGCACCGGGCCTTCGGTGGTTTCAACGGCCTGCCGTTGCTCGGGATTCAGTTCATCGAGGAGAGCGAGCATTTGTCCGCTGTGGTTGGAGAAAGTTGGCACACGTCATGTTAGCTGACGGCGGCGATGCGCGCAAACTGGCGCGATTCGTCTTACGTTTCGAGCGGTTCAGCGCTCGGAATTGCGGCTCAGATCAATCTCGAAGTACATGAGGCCGTGATTTTTTTCGATGGCCAAGACTTCTGGCACGTAAAGATGAGCGGTATTGAGAAGCTCGAACTGACTTCGCAGGTCGAAATAAAGAAGCCCTTGCACAGTGCTGTGCGGCGCGACGACGCTAGCCTGCACAACCGCATCCTCCAGAGTCTTCTCCACTTCTGTCCAATGCTTGTCATGCCCGGCCTTAGGAGCTCCGGTGGGAAAAGGAAACTTTTTTCGGGTTTTCGTCGGATCCCTCGCGCCTGGGTTCATGATCACATCGGCCGCTTCTTCGGGCGAAAGCGGGTCCAGCGCTTGATGATCTTCTTCCGAAAGTGTGACGTTCAATCGAATGCGCTCAAGATTAATCTTCATGCTGTCGTCGGAGTCATTTCGAAAAACAACCTGTATGGCAATGATGCCTGCCGCATAGGGAGATTTTTTGGAGAACTTTGCGTTATAGAGTGCGGGGTCGGTCCATGGCCGAGCCGTAATGGTCATTCCCTCGTGGGATTCCAAAGATGACGTCTTGAGCGAAGACTGCTGCTGGGGAGTTACGCGCTTGGCCAACAGAAGGAAGGCGGCAAGAACGGGAAGGATGAGGGTAAGGTTTCGCATCGGGTTATAATAGACTTTTCTCATCTTGAGGCCTTCGATTCCTGGGGGTTTTGCAGGGTTGCCCTGCGTCGCGCGCCGCCGTCTACCGGTGGAGCGCGTACAGACCGGAGCCACGGTTAGTGTATTTCATTTATAGCATTCTCATGGTCTTCGCGGCCCTTTTGCTGGCGCCGTATTGGCTTGCGCAGGCACTGCGCCACGGAAAGTACCTTTCGAACCTTAAGGAACGCCTGGGCATCTCTTTTCCGGCGCTGGCCAAGCTGGCCGCGCATCCCACGGGGGCGATCTGGATTCATGCGGTGAGTGTCGGCGAAGCGCTATCCGGCATTGCCCTTGCGCGGCGCTTGAAAGAGACCTACCCCAATCGGCCTCTTATTATCTCGACGACCACCAACACGGGCCAGGCGCTGGCGCGCGAACGCATGCCGTTTGCCGATGCGGTGATTTATTTTCCGTTGGATTGGGCTTTTTGCGTCCGCCGCGCGCTCGATGCCGTGCGTCCGTCGGTGGTGCTGGTGCTGGAGACTGAGATTTGGCCGAACTTTCTGCGGGAAGCCGGGCGGCGCGGAATTCCCGTACTTCTCGTCAGCGGACGCATTTCGGATCGCTCGTTTGCGCGCTACCAGCGCTACCTCGGAATTTTTGGCTTTTTCCTGCGTCCCTTCCTGAGAAATGCGCTGTCCAATGCCAGCGCCTTTCTGATGCAAAGCGAAAAAGATGCGGAGCGGGTGCGCGCGCTGGGCGCGCCAGCCGATCGCGTGCGGATCAGCGGAAATTTGAAATATGACCTGGAGCTTCCATCGCCCACGCCGTTGTCGAATTGGTTTGCAAACGAGGTCCAGCGCAGCGGCCGCTCGCCGATCATCGTTGCAGGAAGCGTCGTCGCGACTGAAGAGCCGCACGCGCTCATTGCCTTTGGAACTTTACAAGGCGAGTATCCGAAGGCGCTTCTCGTGCTTGCGCCCCGCAAGCCGGAGTGTTTTGATGAGGCCGCGGAGTTCATTGATGAATCGCATCGCAAGTTCATACGGCGGTCGCGATTGCCGATTCCAGTGCCTGCTTCGAAGCAATCGGATGGGAATTCCGATGCGGCCAGGATTCCCGATGACGTCACCGTTCTCTTGCTCGACAGCATCGGTGAACTGGCCTCGCTCTATGGACTGGCAGATGGCGCTTTTGTCGGAGGCTCGCTCGTTTCTTCCGGCGGCCACAATATCCTTGAGCCGGCGGCCTTCGGAAAAATTCCCGTGTTTGGTCCATCGATGGAAAACTTCACGGAAATCGCTTCGCGTTTTGTTTCGGCAGGGGCCGCTATTCAAGTGGAGAGCCCGGAAGACGTCGGGGTCGCCTGGATCGAATTGTTTCGCGACCCGGAGCGCATGAAAAAAATGAGTGAGGCAGCGCGACATTTGGTGGCTGACTCGCGTGGAGCCACCGATCGAGTAGTAGCGGAGATTGCGCAGCGCCTGGACGGTGCCGGGCGATGAATGTTCCGCCGCTATTGCGGAAACTGCTCTGGCCGCTCTCCGTGCTTTACGGCGCGGGGGTCCGCGCGCGCGTTTGGCTTTATGCGAACCGCTGGTTCGAGCAAAAACGGCTGAATGCAACCGTGATCAGCATCGGAAATCTGACGGTTGGCGGCACTGGCAAAACACCCATGGTGATTTGGCTCGCGGAGAAATTTCTCGCTGATAAGAAGCGCGTCGCTATTCTGAGCCGCGGCTACCGGGGAGCAAATGGCACGAGCGACGAAATCGAGTTGATGAAATTCCGTTTGCAGGGCCGCGTCTGCTTTGGGGCGGGCAAAAACCGCTTCGCTGAGGGCCGCCGGATTGAATCGCAGCAATCCATCGACGTTTTTCTCCTGGATGACGGTTTTCAGCATTTAGAGCTTGCCCGCGACTTGGATATTCTTTTGATGGACGCGTCTCGGCCGCTGGCTGGGGAATCGTTGCTGCCGGGAGGCCGGCTTCGGGAACCATTGGCGGCCATGAGCCGCGCAAACTTAATTATTTTTACTCGCGCCGAAACGACATCGGGAACCCTCGAGGCCATCGGGAAACTCCATCAGTATCCGGTCTTCGCTGCTTCCACCCGGCTGCTCGGATTCCGTCGCTTCGGCGGAGAAAGCGACTTGCTCGGCGCCAACGACATCGGCGCCGGCCCATTTTTTGCGTTCTGCGGTCTTGGCAATCCGGATGCGTTCTTGCGCGATCTCGGAAATTGGGGGCTAGCCGTTTGCGGACAGGCTATTTTCCCCGATCACCATCGCTACATACGGCCGGAAATCCTGGCGGCCGAGCGGGCGGGGAAACGCCTAGGTGCGAAGGCATTTGTGACGACGGAAAAGGATGCGCAGAATTTGAACGGTCTTAAATTCGTGGAAGCTCCGCTATACGTCGCGGTGATCGACGTGGTTGTGACTCCGGAGGCTGATTTCAGAAGAGTCCTTGATCAAACGCTCGCGGCTGGCGCGGGAGCGGTGGCGTGAAGATTCTCATCCGCGCGACGAACTGGGTCGGGGATGCCGTCATGGCGCTGCCGGCTCTGCGAGCGGCGCGCAGGCGTTTTCCTGAAGCGGAAATTGCGATTGTCGCTCGGCCTTACGTCGCGGATATTTATCGCGATCAGGCGATCTGCAATCAACTCATCGCGTACGACCCGAAAGGCTTGCACTCGGGGATTTTCGGCCGCGAGCGGCTGGCATCGGAGCTTCGAGCCCTGAAGTTTGATGTGGCCTTGCTGCTGCAAAATGCCTTCGATGCCGCCTGGCTGGCCTGGCGCGCCAATATTCCCGAACGCATCGGTTACGCGCGCGACGGCCGCAGCTTTCTATTGACCAAAGCTGTGTCCCTTCCTCGGCATGGAGAAATTCCTACGCATGAAAAGTTTTATTATCTGGAACTGCTGCGCCGCGCCGGGTGGCTGGATTCCTTGCAGGACGAAACGTTCATTGAGATGCGCGTTCCAGAAGAGAAGCGCCGCAGTGCCGAAGAGTTTCTTTGCGAATCCGGCGTGCCCCGGGGTGCGCTGCGAATTGCCATTGGGGCCGGCGCATCGTACGGTTCGGCAAAGTGCTGGCCGCCTTTGCGGTTCGCGGAGGTGGCAAATCGACTGCAGGCAGAAGCGGATGCCGACGTCATTCTCTTTGGAACATCGGCAGAGGCAGACGTCGCGACGGCGATCTCCGCGGCTATGCACCGCGCTCCGGTTGATCTCACGGGGAAGACCGCAATTGCCGATCTCCCTGCTCTGCTTTCGCAATGTCATCTCTTTATAGGCAACGATTCCGGCGCGATGCACGTTGCCGCCGCTGTCGGCCTGCCTGTTATCGCGGTGTTTGGGCCGACTGATTCTGAGGGTACGGCTCCTGTTACTCGGCGCTCCAATATCGTTCAGCAAAAACCCTACTGCAGTCCCTGTTTTCTTCGCCGCTGCCCGACCGACCACCGGTGCATGACTGCAATCACTCCCGACATGGTGGAAGCCGCGGCCAGTTCCTGGCTGTCCTTGATCCAGGTGCAGCGTGGCTGAGCAATCCCGGTTGCGCCCCGCCGTTTTCCTCGATCGCGACGGCACCATCGCCGAGGAAGTGGGCTACTTGAATCACGCCAGCCGTTTTCGCATGTTTCCTTTTGTCGCGGCGGCCATTTGCCGGCTTAACGAAGCAGGCCTGCCCGTTATTGTCGTTACCAATCAGTCCGGCGTCGGCCGGGGTTACTTCCCGGAATCGCTCGTGCACACCGTGAACGGATTGATGACGCAGCAACTCGCCGAGGCAGGCGCGAAGCTCGACGCGATTTACTATTGTTCGCACACGTCAGCGGAAAACTGCGCGTGCCGCAAGCCAAAAACCGGCATGCTGGAGCGCGCAGCGCACGAGCATGCTCTTGATTTGGGGCGCTCGTTCGTGGTCGGCGATCGGCTTGGAGACATGGAACTCGCGCGAAATGTGCGTGCCAGAGGCGTCTTCGTGCGCACTGGCTACGGTGAAGGTGAGCTTGCGTGGCATGCGGCGAAGTGGCCCGTGCAGCCCGATTTTGTTGCGGAAGATCTCGCGCAGGCGGCAGACTGGATACTGAGGCAACTCCAATGAAGCATTCGCGCGTGCAAAAACCAGCTTCAACGTCCGTCGACCTTCTTGCCCTGGGCGAGTGCGTCGAGCAGTTCGCTGCAAAAACGATCGTCTTGCTGGGCGATTTCGTGGCCGATGAATTCCAATACGGCGAAATCTCGCGCGTGTCTCGTGAAGCGCCGGTCCTGATTCTCAGGCATCGCGAAAAGCAGATTGTTCCGGGTGGCGGAGCCAACGCCGCCAACAACTTTGCGTCTCTTGGCGCTCGCGTCCTGCCCGTCACTGCGGTTGGCGAGGACGCCGCCGGAGATGCGCTTATCTCTCACTTCCGCCGTAAGCTTGTAAATGTTTCCGGCATTCTTCGCGTGAAGGGCTGGAGGACGCCGACTAAATGCCGTTTTCTCGCCGGCTGGGCGCACACCGTGGGGCAACAAGTTCTTCGCGTCGACTACGAACCGAGCTCTCCTTTGCCGGATGCCATTCGAAAAAAGCTGCATCGGCGTCTTGCCGTGAATCTGCGCCACGCCAACGCGCTGGCTGTTTCCGACTACGGCTTTGGCATAGCAACTCCGGAGTTTGTGCAGCAGACTTGCGCCAAGCGCAAGAGTCCTCTGCTCGTCACCCTCGACGCGCGTTACCGGCTGCATCGCTATGCGAAAGCAGGCATAACTGCCGCTACACCGAACGAGGCGGAGCTTGAAGCCGAACATCACACAGCCATCGGTCAAGACGCCAGCGAGCTTACGCGGGCGGGACGCGCGACTCTGTCCGTGATGAAATTGCAATCGCTGCTGGTCACTCGCGGAAGGCACGGTGCGGCCCTTTTCGAGCCGGACGATCGGCTCACGCAAATTCCTGTTCACGGCAGCGACCAAGCCGTGGACGTCACTGGCGCCGGCGATACAGTTCTCGCCGCGTACACTCTGGCGCTCGCTTGCGGGGGATCCCCTCTAGAAGCCGCCCACATTGCCAACATCGCCGGCGGCCTGGTGGTCATGAAACGCGGCACCGCCACCATTTCGCGCGAAGAGCTTCTTGTGGCCATCCGCGCCGAGGCCTCGGGAGCCGCCTTCTAAGGCCATGCGCGAAGCCGCATCCAAAATCGTCTCGCGCAATGTATTGCGCGCAAAAATTGCGGAGCACAAGCGCCACGGCCGGCGCATTGTCTTTGCCAACGGCTGCTTTGATACGCTGCACGTTGGACACATTCGTTATCTTGAGGGCGCCCGGCGCGAAGGCGACGTTCTCGTTGTCGGTGTGAACGCCGATTCCAGCGTCTGCCATCTGAAAGGATATGGCCGTCCCATCTTGGATGAAAACGCGCGTGCCCAGCTAGTCGCCGCGCTGCGCTGCGTGGATAGCGTCGTTCTCTTTTCCGAATCCAACGTCGAGGCCCTGTTGGAAGAATTGCGCCCGGACGTCCACGCCAAAGGGACTGACTACACTGCCGAATCCGTGCCGGAGCGCGCCGTCGCCACCCGACTCGGCATTCGCGTGGCCATCGTAGGAGATCCCAAGGATCACTCCACGCGGGAGCTGCTCGACTCCATTCGCAAGGCGCCGCATGCCTGAGCCGCGCTTCCTGGTGGTGCGTCTAGGTTCTTTCGGAGATATCGTCCACACCTTTCCTGCCGTCGCGGCTTTGCGCGAATCGTTTCCGCAAGCTGAAATTATTTGGCTGACGCATCCCCGCTGGAAAGAGTTGGTCGAGAGCAGCGAACTGGCAACTGACATCTGGGAGACGGAAACTCGCTCCTTCAGCTCCTTGCGCGAGGTTATCGGACGAATCCGCAAGTACCGCTTTACGGCTGCCATCGACTATCAAGGGCTTTGGAAGTCTGCGTCACTTCCATTCTTGGGAGGCGTCTCGCGCAGGACCGGTTTTTCCTCGCAAACCATTCGCGAGTTTGGCGTGCCGATCCTCTACACCGACCGTGTACTTTGCGCTCAAACGCACATCGCCGAGCAGAATGGAGAACTGTCAGTGCGTGCCGGCGCTCGCAACGTCGTGGCCCCCGTAGCGCTCTCCGTGCCGTCGATTCAGGAAGTCTTTGTGTTGCAGTTGCTGCGGAGCTTTGCCATCGAGCGGTACATCGCGTTAAGCCCGGCCGGCGGCTGGCGCTCGAAATGCTGGCCGCCGGAGCGATACGGCGCGCTCTGTCGGAAAATCCGCGGCACCCTCGGACTGCGTTGTGTTGTGAATTATGGCCCCGGCGAAGAGGATTTGATCTCGGCGATCAAAGCTGCCAGCGGGGAAGCCGACCCCATCGCTTACAATGGTTCGCTCAGCCAACTCATGGCTCTTCTGCGCAATGCGCTTTGCATCGTTGGGGGCGACACTGGGCCGCTGCACTTGGCCGTCGCTCTTGGAACGCGAGCAGTCGCCATCTTTGGTCCGACCGATCCGGCACGGAACGGTCCCTATCGCTTCGGAGATCGCTCTCGCAACGGCGCTCCGGTCGACATCGTTCTGCGCAGTCCGCATGCGGTGACCACCTATAAACGCGGCGACCAGGCCGCATCTTCCATTCTGGAAATTGACATTGACACCGTTTTCGACGCCGTCCGCCGGCAAGTTGAGGCTGGCCCATGAGTGCGGCTAGCAATTTTTTCATGCGTTGGCGCGTGCGCCTCGGCTATCCGCTGGCGATAGCGGTTCTTGCTCTTTCCTGGCCCACACCTCGAAGTATATTGCTTGGCGCCCTGGTTGGTGTCGCCGGACTGTGCCTGCGCGCGTATGCAGCCGGCTTTCTTCACAAGCAGGAGGTCCTCACCGTCACCGGACCTTACGCTTACACCAGAAATCCGCTCTATCTTGGCAGCGCCATTCTGGCCCTTGGGGCAGGAATTGCCACGCGTTCCTGGATCTCTGGCCTCATCCTTATTCTTTACTTCGCTCTGTTTTATTCGGCCGTTATGCGGCGGGAAGGGATGGAACTTAGTCGTCGCCACGGCGCATCCTTTGAGGAATACGCCCGCACTGTCCCCCTTTTCCTGCCACGGCTCACACCTGCGAAATTGCCCGGAGAATCGGCCGGTTCCTTTTCTTTCGCTCAATACAGGAAGAATCATGAATGGCAGGCCGCGGCTGGCTTTCTACTTCTCCTCTTCGCCCTAATGGTGATCTGGCGTCTCCGCTTGCGCTGATGTCGCGGCGTTGGGCGCGCCTGCGCACGCGACGAAGCACGTAATCGCCAACCGCGATCCATCCGTCAAAACATGTACGGCGCCATCTTTGTCCGTCCGCAAGATGCGCACGCCCGCATTCTCCAGTCGTTCAATGAGTTCAGCGTTGGGATGGCCGTAAGGATTGTCTTCTCCAGCGGATATGATTCCGACCCGCGGCTGCACTGCCGCGAGAAATTCCGGCATGGTCGAATTCTTGCTTCCGTGATGGCCAATCTTCAACACAGTGGATTGCAGCAACTCAAGACTGTTCTCCGAAAGAATTTCGCGTTCCACCTGTTTTTCGGCGTCCCCAGGCAATAAGAACGTTTCACTGCCGAAGTGCAACCGCAGCACCAGGGAATCGTTGTTTTTCGGGGAAGGAGCGACCTCCTCGGGAGCAATCTCCGGCCACAAGAAGTCGCCATCGACGCCGTCCCATCGAAAAGACTTGCCGCGAAGTTCGTGCTCTATGGGGACTTGTCGCTTCCGAGCCAGTTCCTCCAGCTTCGCAAGAGCCTGTGACGATACTTCACGCCCGATCCAGAGTCGCCCAACGCGAAAATTCTCCAGGATTGCTGTCAGACCGCCCAGGTGATCCTGATGAGCGTGCGTCAGCGCAACAACGTCTAGCCTCTGAAATCCTCGAGACCATAGATACGGCGACACGGCTTCTTCCCCCGGGTCCACGCCACTGTGTACTTCATGCCCGGGGAAACCGCCGAAAGCTCCGCCGCCATCGATCAACAGAGTTTTTCCGCCAGGAGATACGACGAACAGCGAGTCGCCCTGGCCCACATCCAGCACCGTCAACTCCAGTCTGCCCTTCGTCCACTTTTCGCCGAAGGGATAAACTGTAATCGTGAGCGCGCAGGCGGTGAACGTGGCGCACAATCCGCACGCCACAGTTTTCCGTAACGCATGCTTTAGCCGCATCTCGGCAGCCAGCAGAGTGGCGGCGGTGAAAAACAACACCATCAGCCAGAACGGCGGCCCTGGAATCCGGTAACTCCACCGCGGAAAATGCGCGAACCATTGCACAATGTGCAAAAGCAGCGCGGTTATCCAAGCCAGTGGCGCCGCGAGGAGCTTTCCAACCGCTGGGAGAATCAACCCGCATGCCAAGGTGAGAAAGCCAAGGGGAACCACGACGCCCGTCAGCGGAACAGCCGCCAGATTTACCAGCGGCGCCGACAACGTGATGCGATGAAAATCGCGCGCCATCAGCGGCAACATCCCCGCTTGCAGCGCGATTGTCAGCACCAGCAACTCCCAAACGCGAAACAGCAGAGACAGCCCGCCAACGATAGCGCCTCCCGTCGGCTTTCCTAATCGCTGGGGCAGATGCGCGGAAAGCCACTGTGCCAGCGAACGCAGATCGATTCTGAATTGGATGACGCGGGGCTCGTGGGATCCGTCCCGTGTTACGTCTCGCCAGCCTCGCAGAGCGCGCACGTACGCCTGCACAGTTTTCTCCAGCCACGGCAGCGCCAGGCCGGCAATGCAGCCGATAGCGACGAACGTCAGTTGGAAGCTGGAATCGAGCAGCGCGAGCGGGTTCGCTGTCAGGAGAATCAGGGCCGCTACCGCCGCGGAATTGAGCAGCTCCAAACGGCGATAGAAAAATCCGCCAATTACGACGATCGCCGCCATCATTCCTGCCCGTAATACGGGAGCCCGCTGCTCCACGACGGCCACATAAGCGGAGAGCAGCGTGAGCGTGAACAGCATCATCCACACGCGCGACAGCCGCAGCTTCCGCCCCACCCAGTAAAGCGCGAACGCCAGCGCCCCCACGTGCAAACCCGCTACTACCAATATGTGAAAAACGCCCGTCTTCTGAAAATCCACCGCCTCCGCCCGGTCAACAAAATTCCGGTCACCCAGAAGCATCGCCTGTAGCACGCCGGCGACCTGCGGAGTGTCCGCGAATAGCAAATCAATTTCGTCGCGCAGCCGCCTTCGGACTCGCGCGAGAACCGTGCTAGCTGCAGGCGTCCCAGCGGACAGCCGCTCGATCAATTCCGGCGCTCGAAGAGTAGCCACTAGATCGACGTTTTGTTGCGCCAGATACGCGCGTCGATCGAACGCGCCTTCATCCCTGAAGACTTGCGGCCGTCTTGCTTCCGTCAAAACCGCCACTTCGTCCCCTGCATGAAGGTCTGGCAGCGGACCTCCCTCGGGACGCGCCGTGAAGCTCACCCGCAAGCCGCCTCGAGCCGAATGCAGCATCTTTCCGAACGCGACGCCGGATAGTTCGATTTCGTATCCATAGCCCCACGGCAGGCGCGCTGGCTCATCGCGAAGGTGGCCGTACCAGCGCAAAGGTGTCTTCAACGGAAGACGTCCTTGCTCCAAGAGCGAAACCACGTGGTCCGCCTCTCGCGGCTGTTCGGCAATGCAAACTCCCAGAAACCCAAGCGAAGCCCAGATGAAAAGAGAGATGGCAGCGGCGAGGAAGAATCGCCCGATTTTTGCAAGAAAGATTCCAGTTAGAACTAGAACGGCTATGGTCACGAAAAACAAGCAGAGGAGAAGATGAGAGGTTGCATTTCGAACGACCGCCGGATGTAGGCCGAGTATGATGCCGCAGGCGAATGCCGCGGCGACCGCTACGGCCGGCAGCCTCATGGCACTCTTCGCAACCTCAAGAGTGCTTCGATGTGAAAGGTCTGCGGGAACAAATCGAACGCATGCATTTCCGCGATTTCATAGCGAACGGCTGGCCCGGTAATCTCTTTTGGTTTGCGCGGTGAACCCGTCAATACCGCCAAATCCCGAGCCAGCGTGGATGGATCGCAGGAAAGATACACAATCTCTTTGGCGCCGAGCTCCGCGAGCTTCTCCGCAGCTTCCGCGCCCAATCCTGCTCTCGGCGGATCCAGCACTACGAACTCCGGTCTTTCTTCTGTCTTTTTCAGAAACTCTTCCGCATGTTCGTTGTGCGAGATGATCGTGACGCCTGCGATCTCCGCATTGGCGTGGAGATCCCGCGTAGCGGCGAGATTCGCGTCCACGCTCACGACTCTCTCGAACGTCTTTGCCAGCGCCAGCGTAAAGAATCCCACACCGGAATATAAATCCAGCGCCACCGCGCCCTGCGCATTGGCCGTCACGGTCTTCAGCAAATCCTCAATCAGGAAACGGTTCACCTGAAAGAACGAAAGATGGCTCACCCGGTATTTGTATCCCCCAGCTTCGTGAGTCAAATAACCAGGCCCCGTCAATTCAAACCGATTCTTCTTCTGGTCCAGGAGCAGCAAGCTATCGATCTCGGGCAAAGCCTCCCGGAAAGCGGATGCCAGCTCCGCTGCCGGCTTCGGGAATTTCTCAAACGCCACATTCAGCGCAATTTTGTCATCTGCAGAATCGGCAAACGCTTCGATTTCCTGGATACCCTCTGGCAGCCTCCCCGAGCGGGCCATTTCTTGAAGCTGCGCGAACGTGTGCGCCAGGCGCGGCGAGAGCACCGGACACTCATCAATCGGCACGATCACCGAACTCTCCGGCAGGAAGTATCCCAGCGCCCGGGGCATTCCGCTACGCACCGCCCATTGCGCGCGGTTGCGATAGCCATATGGCTCGGAGGAATGTTCCACAATCGCGCCATCCCAGGTGATTCCGCCCAGCCGCGAAAGGGTTTCGCGCAAAATGTCTTTCTTGAGCCGCAACTGTTCTGTTGCCGCAATATGCTGGTAATGGCAGCCGCCGCATTTTTGAAAGTGCGCGCATTTCGCTTTCCCACGCTCTTTCGCCGGTGATGTCACCTCCAGCAATTCGGCCCGGATCAATTTCTTCTTTCGCGATTTCGCATTCGCACGCACCTCTTCCCCGGGCAGTACAAAGGGAACGAAAACGGTGTTTCCATCGGCGTGCGCCAAGCCCTCACCGCCGTAAACGAGCTTCTCAATCGATAATCTTAACTCATCAGCCATAGTGGTGTCCTATTCTAGAATAATTGTCCGCCGCAGGGGCAAAAATATGCCGCCCCATCTCGTTCTTCAACGCCGTACGATTTTGCCGGCCGACTCTAAGACAAGTAGAAAAGACTCAAGCGCGGGACTCCAAACTCTTCCAACAGCCGTTTTTGCACGTACTGTTTTTCGACCATCGCGAGCTGCTCGGCCTTCATCTTCCGCCTGTACATCGACAGTTGCCCGTCCACTTCGCGCCGGATCTTCAGCATCAGCTCTTCCGGCGCATGGCCCATCAGCAGCGCTTGTATCTTCTCGTCCAGAATCGTCAGTCGGCGCTCTAAATCTTCCAGGTCCAGCGCCCCCGGCGCCTCGAGGAGCACGCCGCTCGTCTCCAGCGATTCCGCAATCTCATTCAGCTTGCCGGCGAGCTCTGGCTGTTGCGGAAAACTCTTTTCTGCCGCGCGTTTCAAATGCGCCACATTTTGCGCAAAATACGCCTTCAATTCCTCTCGAGAAAACGCCTCGCTGGCCGTCGCGCGCGCTGTTTTCGCAATGCTCCCCGCTGCGGCCTCCAGTTGTTCTTCCGCGGCCTCCAGCACCGCGTCCGTGCAATACGCCAGGTTTTTCAAAGGCTTGCCTGCTCCACGGCGTGACCTCTGATAGCTCTCGAACGCCCTGTCAATTCCTTTCAGCGCCGCTTCCAGCGGCACCCCGGCTTTCTGCCACGCCTCCATGATCGCCCAGTCCAGCGGCGACACCAGCAGATGCGCCCCGCGTTTCTTCCAGAAGTACTCTTCGATTTCCGTAAAGTAGTTGAAGTAGTTCCAGCCGTCCATTTTGTTGGCGGTGCGTCGCCGCACCCGCATGAGGGGCGCCCTGTCCGAATCAGATCGCGCCCGTGAGAATTATCGCTGCGCTTTCTTCTCTGTCGCTGCTGATGGCAGCCCGCGCGACTCAGCGGCAGCGCATTTTCCGCGCTCGGCGGGCTGATTCTTCTCCCAGATCAGCCGTAGTCCCTTCAGCGTAAGAAGCTCATCCGTATGCTGAATGTGCTTAGACCCTTTTGCGACCAGCTTGGCCTGTCCCCCGGTCGCCACCACCGTGACTTGTTCCCCAAGTTCTTTTTTCATCCGCGCGAGCATCCCATCCACCATGTCCACGGCGCCATAGAACAAACCCGCCTGCATATGCGTCACCGTGTTCGTCCCTATGACCTTGCCTGGATCTTTGATTTCCACGCGCGGCAACCGCGCAGCGCGCACAAACAACGCTTCCGAGGAAATTCCCACTCCCGGTGCAATCACGCCGCCCAGGTATTCGCCCTTCGCGGAAATGGCGTCGAACGTGATCGCCGTTCCAAAATCCACCACGATGCACGGCCCGCCATAATCATGAAACGCGGCCACGCTGTTCACGATGCGGTCCGCGCCGACCTCCGACGGATTGTCCACCAGAACGGCCATGCCCGTCTTCACGCCCAGTTCAACGAACAGCGCTTTCTGTCCAAAATAGACTCGCGACATTTCCTCGAATGCCCAATTCACCGGCGGCACCACCGAGCTGATGATCACCCCGGTGATAGCCTTTTCGTCTAATCCGGCCAGCGCGAACAAATTCCGCGCGAGCACGCCATACTCATCCACCGTGCGCTCCCGCGCCGTGGTCAAGCGCCAATTCGCGATCAGCTCTTCGCCGCGAAAAACGCCCAGCACCGAGTTGGTGTTCCCTACGTCAATGGTCAGCAGCATCTAACGCGCCTCCGTGACGTCGCCCGAAATCACCGCCGAGATTCGACCGTCTTCGCGTTCCACTTGCAGCAATCCTTCCGGCCCGAGCCCCGCGGTCGTTCCGATGTAGCTCTCGCTTCCGTTTGTAATCCGCACGCGCTTGCCTCTCGCATAACTCGATACCGACTCGAACCGTGCCACCACGCCGCCCACGCCTTCCCGCAAGAAACGATTGTAATCGCTCTCGAATTCCCGCAGCAACCGCACCAGCAGTTCCATGCGCGATTGCGCCTTGCCCGTTTCCGCGCGCAGGGAAGTGGCTAAGCTCAAAAGCTCGCTGGGGAACTTTTCCTGGTTCACGTTCAGCCCGATCCCCACAATCACGAAGCGCACCAGACCTGGTTCCGCGTGCATCTCCGTCAGGATGCCGCCCACTTTTTTCCCGCGAATGAGCAGGTCGTTTGGCCACTTCAAGTCCACGTCTAGTCCTGTCACCGCCTGCACCGCGGAATGCGCGGAGAGGCCGGCCATCATGGTCAGCAGCGGAGCTTGCACCGGCGCTAGCTTCGGCCGCAGAAGCAGCGTCACGTAAATCCCGGCCGCGCGTTGGGAATGCCACGCGCGCCCTGCCCGGCCGCGCCCCGCAGTTTGCTCTTCCGCAAGGACGACCGCGCCCTCCGGCTCGCCGCCGTGTCCTAATTCCAGCGCTACCCGATTCGTCGAATCCGTCTTGAAAAAATGAAAGATGCGTTTCCCAAAAAGACTGCCCTTTAACCGCTGTTTCAGCATGTCCGGAGTCAGGATGTCGGGAACTTGCTCCAGGAAGTATCCCGTGCCTGCTTGGCTTTTTACCTTGACGCCCAATTCGCGCAGCCGTTCCACCCACTGCCATACCATCGACCGCGATACGCCAACCTCTTTCGCGATGCGCACCCCGCTGAGCACGATGGTGGCATTTTCCGCCAGCAGCGTAAGCAACGCCGCCAGCCGACGGTCGGTCGTGCCCGGTAGAGATTCTTGAGTCATCGGGATGTCGCCGCGCCCCTTCGTGCCGCCTAAGCTTACGTTTCCTCGATGCTGTCCACAAGCAGGCTGAGGTTGGCAGCGGGCGCCGAGTGCGTCAGTATCCCGGAAGAAAGAAAGTCAGCACCGGCCTGCGCATAAGCGCGCGCGTTCTCCAGCGTGATTCCCCCGGAGATTTCGATCACGCACTCCGCGCGAATGCCGCGCGCGATCGCCACGCATTCCGCCGCGCGTTCTGGCGTCATGTTGGCCAGCAGCACCGCTTCCGCACCAGCCCCCAGCGCTTCTCTCAATTCTTTCAGATCGCGAACCTCGATCTGCACCGGCAATGGTCCCGGGCCGACGACCTCCGGGTCCAGCCCTGCCGCATCGTAAGCGCTCGCCGCCCGCGGCGGCGGCGCCTTAGGAGACACATAGGTGTGTGCTTTGTCCAGCGCCGCCTTGATTCCTCCAGCCAGCGCAATGTGATTTTCCTTCAGCAGAATCGCGTCATAGAGTCCGAAGCGGTGGTTGGCGCCGCCGCCCGTCTTCACCGCATATTTTTCCAGCGCTCGCAGGCCGGGCGTCGTTTTCCTCGTATCCCGAATTCGCGTCCTTGTCCCTGCCAGTTGTTCCACGAAGCGCCGCGTCAGCGTGGCGATTCCACAGAGATGCGCCAGAAAATTTAGCGCCGTTCGCTCGCCCGTAAGAATCGCGCGAGCGTTTCCCTTGATTTGCACGATCTCCGCGCCTGGTTCTACGAACGATCCATCGTTGCGCGAGAAAGTGACACGCATCTCCGGATCCAGTGCCTGGAAGATCCCTTCGGCAATCGGCAATCCCGCGCAAACCAGCGTCTGCCTGGCTAGGATGTGGGCCCGTGCCGACGCTCGCGCGAGTATCGTCGCTGCGGTCGTCGCGTCTCCCGCGCCAATATCCTCATCCAGCGCCCGCCGCACTAGGTCATCGATGTAGGGAGCATTCCAATCCATAAGCCCCCGAAGGACTACGATTCTCCATCGAGTTGCGACAAGCGATCCTGCAACTTACGAAGCTCGATGCGCTGCTCGCCGAGCGTTGCTTCCAGCCCTTTGATGATTTTCTCCGGCGCGCGGCTCCGAAACGTGTCATCGCTGAGTTGCTTCTCCTTTGACGCGATGGCCTTTTGTAGTCGATCGATTTCCTTTTTCAATCGTGCTTTCTCAGCTGCGACATCCACTACATCCGAGTACGCAATCCGCACGTCAAATACCGCCGTCGACCGCACGGCTCCGCCAGTTTGCTCCAGCGCCGCCTGCGAAATCTTCAACTCGCTTAGAACCGCGAGCCGCATAATTGCGTCAGACTCGACGTGCACCCTGTTGCGGATTAACTCAGCGGTGCTCCAAAATTCGGCAGGAACTTTTTTCTTCGCGTCAAGCTTCATCTCCGCGCGGATATTTCGCAGCGCAGTAATAACGTCTTGTATTTGGGTGAAGATATCAACCGCGTCGACAATTTTCCCTTGTGCCCACTTTTTCCGTGCCGTAGGGAATGTGTCCAGCGCAATCGACTTGCCGCCGCTCCTCTGCGGCAACTGGTGCCACAGCTCCTCCGTCAGAAACGGCATGAAAGGATGCAGCAGCCGCAGCGCGTCATCGAATGCGGCAAAAAGATTCTTCCACGCAACAGTAGCCTGCTCACGGTCTGGGCTCTGGAGTTCCGGCTTGATCCACTCGATATACCAGTCGCAGAAATCGCCCCAAAAAAATTGGTACACGCCCTGCGCAGCCTCGTGAAAGCGGTAATTCGTCAGCGCATCGTTCACCAAATCGATCGTGCTCGCCAGCCGCGAATAAAGCCACTGATCCACAAGCGGCACCGCAAGAGAGGAATCTGCTTCACCGCGATACTTATACGGTGCCTGCGCGCGCACTTCCGGTGCTGCCAGTTCTTCCAATTTCGTCCCGCCTTCCTCAAACTTGTCCAAATTCACGAACAAAAATCGCGCCGCATTCCATATTTTGTTAGCGAAGTTTCGCGCACTCGCTAGTTTGTCCTCGGACAGCACGCTATCCGTCCCCGGCGCAGCCATCGAAGCCAGGCAGAATCGCATCGCATCGGTTCCGTACTGCTGATTCAGCGTCACCGGATCGAGTCCCGTCCCTTTGGACTTGGACATTTTCTCGCCGCTTCCGGTGCGCACCAGTGAGTGCAAATAAACGGCGCGAAAGGGAACTTGGCCCGTAAAGTGAATCCCCATCATGATCATCCGCGCCACCCAAAAAAACAGGATGTCGTATCCGGTGATCAAAAGGGTCGTCGGATAATACCTCTTGAAATCAGCCGTCTCTTCCGGCCAGCCAAGCGTCGAAAACGGCCAAAGTCCTGAACTGAACCACGTGTCCAGCACATCGGGATCCTGCTCGAGGTTCGTCGATCCGCACACCGCGCACTTCGCCGGCGTTTCGCGAGCCACGGTGATGTGCTTGTTTTCCTTGCAATACCACGCCGGGATCCGGTGTCCCCACCACAGTTGCCGCGACAACGTCCAGTCGCGAATATTCCTCATCCAATTAAAGTATTCCTCGCGCCGGTTATCCGGCACGATCTTGATCTCGCCCCGCTCGACGGCCGCAATCGCCGGCTCCGCCAGCGGCTTCATTTTGCAAAACCATTGTGTTGAAGCCCGCGGCTCGACAATGGTCTTGCTCCTTTCACAGATGCCAATCGCATTCGTATGCTCGGTGATTTTTTCCAAAAGCCCCAGCGCCTTCAAATCCTCAACAATCTTTTTCCGCGCCTCGAACCGGTCCATCCCCGCGTATGCCCCAGCAGCCGCGTTCATTTTGCCGTCGTCGGTCATCACATCGATTTCCGCCAGCTTGTGGCGACGCCCCACTTCAAAGTCGTTTGGATCGTGTGCGGGAGTAATCTTCACTGCGCCAGTCCCAAACTCGCGGTCCACCATTGCGTCCGCAATAATGGGTATCTCGCGGTTCATCAACGGCAACAGCACTTTTTTCCCAACCAGCCGCGCATACCGTTCGTCTTCCGGATTCACCGCCACAGCCGTATCGCCGAGCATCGTTTCCGGCCGCGTGGTGGCCACAACGAGGAACTCTTTCGCTCCCGCCACAGGGTACTTGATGTGCCAAAGATGTCCTTGCCGCTCCTCGTGCACCACTTCCAGATCGCTCAGCACCGTCAGGCACACGGGACACCAGTTCAGCAACCGGTTTTCACGGTAGATCAATCCTTCTTCATAAAGCCGCACGAACACATCGATCACCACGCGCGACAATTCCGGTGATAACGTGAACTTCTCGCGCGACCAATCGCAGCTCTCGCCAATCTGTTTCATCTGTCGTGTAATCATGCCTCCCGACTCTTCTTTCCACTTCCAAACCCTCTTCAGGAATTCCTCGCGCCCCAGGTTTCGGTAATCGATTCCTTGTTCCGCCAATTGCCGCACCACCACCCTTTGCGTCGAGATCGAGGCGTGGTCCATTCCCGGCAAATAGAGCGTGTTGTACCCCCGCATCCGGTGCCAGCGCGTGAGGATGTCGATCTCTGTGTGATCCAGCATATGCCCGATGTGCAGCGACCCTGTCACGTTCGGTGGCGGAATCACGATCGAAAACACCGGCCCGGGCGCATTCGCGTCCGCCTTGAACAGTTCTTCTCTTACCCAGAAGTCTGCCCACCGCGGTTCAATCTGTTGCGGTTCATACGCCTTTGCGATCTCGCGAGCCATCCGGTGCGCTTCTCCCTGTAGGGACGGGTCTTTAGACCCATCCTTCCTTGCCTGGAGGAGGGAAAAACCGGCTGCGTCAATTCGGCTCGAACGCACCACTCCGAAGAAACATTCACCCTTGATTGAGTGCAAAACACGGATCGATTTCCGAAGCAGTTCGGCAGGAAACTAAGACTTCTTCGACTTCATCTCTTCCTTCACCATCGCTTCCACCACTGGTTTCAGGATCTCTCGCGTAACCGCCTGCAGTACCTCAGGACTCATCTTCGCGAGCACTCGGGCCACCAAGTCGTCCATGCTTGCGCCCGGCGTAGCCGCAGGCGCCGCCGCTGGCGCCTCTACAAGTTCCTCAGGCGCATAAAAGTTCGCTCCGTCGCTCGCTTGTAGCTCCGTGCCATGCGTCGCGTCTTGGGCTACTTGCGCGGCCTCCTCGCGAATAGCCTCCACCGCGGCCGGCGGCAAAGCCGCCTCCTCGATGACCTTCTGTGTCGTTTCACTGACGGTCTCCGCAGCTCTTTCCGTTCCGTTGCTTGGCGCCGCGGGAGCCACCGGCACCGGCGCGGCGGCGTCCCACGCGGAAGCCAACCGGTTGGCCTTTTCCATCTCCGCGTTCCAGGGATTTGCCGGCACGGAAAACCACGGTTCTTTGGATGGTTTCGTTTGCGGCTCGCTTGGCGCCACTTCAGGTGCGCCCGCAGCCGCCACTTCCCCCGGCTTTGGTTCGGCGTCCTTCATGCGTGCTACTTCTTCCACGGCTGTGGCTGTCTTCGTCGAACTCTTTTCCTGCGCTGCAGGTGAACTCGGCGCAGCCCAAGCGTCGGTCATAAATGGCGTGGGCGAAATCGTACCGGTCAGCGTTGTCGCTTCAGGTACGCTGGCCGGAACGGCAGGCGCTTCCGACACAAAGGTGCTTGCCGCCGGCGCCGTCTCCACGAGTTCCGGTTTTTCCTCCGCCGGCTCCCACGATTCTCCGTGAGCCTTCCTCGCTTGAATCTGCTCGAAGCTACCAGAGCGCCAATCCTTTGCCCCGCCCTTTGTTCCTACATCGGGATAGCTCTCCGCTGCCTCAGGCCGCCACGCCCCAGCCGGCTTTTCCTCTTCGTCTCCCTCGTCCGTTTCCTCTGCATCGGGATCGCGCCAATCACGCTCCGGCACCAATTCGGCATGCGCCGCCGGCATAAAGGCAATATCGTCTTGTTTTTCCTCTGGGGTTGTTTCCAGCAGACTCCCAAACGCCACCGTTTGCGACCCGCTGTCTATTTGCACTGGCGCTGGACGCTCAGGCACCTCATCCACAAAACTTTCCTGCTCGAAAGCCGCAATGGGAGCTTCGTGCGAGGTCGTTGGCACGGGAACGCTCGCCAGCGTTGGTATCGTCGGCACCGTCGAGGCGGTTGGCCTAAGCAGGTCCGAAGCCCTCATTGCCTCCGGTTCCGGAGTTTTTGCGGCGCCAGTGTTTCCGCGCGCCACTCCCGCGCGTTGCAGCGCGGACTTCACCATCGATATCAGCGGATCCGGTGGAACAAACGGCTTCTTCAATACGCCATCCGCTCCAACTCGCTGCGCTTCCTGCTCATCCAGGGGATCAAACGCCCCCACCAGCAGGATGACCGGGATATGCGCCAAAGATGGATCAGCCTTCACATACTGGCAAACTTCGTAACCGTTCCGCACCGGCATGAATACATCGGCCAGCACCAAGTCGGGACGCAAATCGGAGATTTTTCGCACGGCGGCTTCGCCGTTGCCAACGGCAACGACGTCGATGCCTTGATCTTTCAGGGCCAGCCCCACCATCTTCTGGATGTTGCTGTTGTCGTCTGCCACCAGAATCTTGGCCACCGAACGTCCTCCGACGAACCTCTGCGCGCCTCTGCCACACTTGGCGCGCGGCCATACCGAATGGCCTGCTCACAACTATTGGAGCATCCGCTGGACTGGGCGTCAATCTCAACAGGGCGCCCGTGTGTCGGAAGTGAATACTATCGTTTTGGTCTCCCCAGGCCCCAATTGGCGCCAAAATGCGCACGGGGTACGGCCCCTTCCGGCCGCACCCCGTGGTGTTTCTCCCGATCTTCGCCCCGCCCTGAACTCACCAGGGAACGATTTTTCTCAAGCCTTTCTTTTTCTTGCTCGTCGATTCTTTCCTGTCGTTTCCATTGGTTCCATTCTGCGTTGCGTCTTGAGCCGTCGCCCCGTCCGTCTTAGCCGCATCCGCGGCCTGGCCCGCCGCCGTTGGCGTCGCATCCGTTTTGGTCGCGGCGTCGGCGGTACCCGCTGCCGCCGTACCGCTCGCGGAATTCTCCGCCGCCGCTGGCGCGTTTGCATCCGGTTGCGCCGCAGGTTTCTCTTCGCTTCCCTCCGGTGCTGGAGCCACACTCTCCGCACCGCTTGTCGTCCCGCCGCTTCCCGGCGTCACCGTCGCCACGATTCCCAGTCCCGGGGCGCCGCCGCCTCGCGCTGGGCTCCCGCCTGTCAAAATATCAGTTCCCGCATCGCTCTCCGACTCCGGAGTCATCGTCGGTTTTCCCACTTTGGCCGCCACCGTCAGCTCCTGCCCCGGCCCGTTCGTAACCAACCTCAGCGGCCTCTTGATCAGCGCTTCATGCTGCCGCGGCGCATTCTGCTCCGCCGTCATCCAGGCCACCGCCTGCGGATCCGGTTGCGGCACCGGCGCTCCCAGCGCCTTCAGCCGGCTCTTTGCGCCGGGAACCAACGGCGATAGCGGATAGTTCCTGACGATTCGCTGGTAAAAGGGCGCCGCAATCTCCTTCTTCTCCGTGGATTGCCAGATGTTCCCCAGCATCCACAAAGCCTGGTCGGCCTTGCTGTACAGCGGGTACCGGTTCACGATCGCTCTCAGCCGCGATTCTGCCGCCTTCTTGTCTTCCTTTACGTAGTAGTAGTAACCGATGCGAAAGTCGCCTTCCGCCAGCACTTCCTGCACTTCCCGCAAATGCTGCTCCGCCTTCGCCGCCAGCACGTCATTCGGATATTTGGCCAGGAACGTTTGGAACTCATCTTCCGCTGCCCGCGCGTGCGTGCGGTCGCGGTCCGGCTTTTCCATCTGCTTGTAATGCGTCATCGCGACCTGTAGCTGGGCGTAGGCCGCTTCCTTCGACATCATCGGGAAAAAAATGATGAAATCCTTGTAGGCCTGGACCGCCTGCGTCAGGTTCGCCGTTCCGCCCTCTTTGTAGAACGAATCCGCGATGGTTAGCTTGGCCTTGGCCAGATAGTCGCTGTCCGGATACGTGTTGATCAGCGTCTGCAGATTCAGCCGTGCGACTTCGTGCCGCCCGTGCTTCACGTCATCCATCGCCTTGTCATACAGAATCTTGTCCGGCTCCGCGGTATTCTCCGCGCTAGTCGACTTATTGAGTTTTTTCTTCTTGTGGAGGATTTGCGCGTCGCACTGCGTCGCGCTCAGCAGAAACAACCCAGTCACCACCAATAATGTCAATCGCCTTACGGTCGCCAGGAAGGTGGACCGTTTTACGGTCGCTAGGTACGAAGTACGCCGCAAACTTCACCTCTCTCTCAAATCTGGGGTTCCGCGCCGCCGTCCGCAACACCCCGGCTCGCTTCGGGCCCCAGCAGCTTTGGAAGGCTTCATTATACCCTGAACCAAAGGCCAGTCCGAACAACATCTTTGCCCTGCTGGCCAGGTTCCGCCCAAACCGCCCCTCTCTGTGATGCCGCCTCGCCGTGCAAAAGGTTGCCTTCCAACCCTCGCCACTTTGAATCTTTTCACCTCCTAACAATCGCTTCTCGTCTCCCTCCCGCGTTTTACTTCAGTCTGCCTTCTTCTCTTTGTCGTCCCCCCGCGCTTCCACGTAAACCAGTTGGAAAACGCTTCCTTGCCCGTTCGCTTGGATTCCAACGATGTGCTGTTTCTCTTTCGTTCCAGCCTTGAACACCAGCCCGCCGTGAAACTCCAGCACGTCCCGATTCCTTAGGCTTTGTTTGTTCACAAGTCCTCCTAATGCTTAGAGATACGCGGTTTCGCCCGCTGATGTTCCCTGTATTCCCCTCGGCCTTCCCTTGGCCAGAGTTCGTGGAATATTTTCGCTATCACCGTGGTATTGCATATGTGGTTTTCATGAAACGCACGCTCGCTCTGGGGCTACTGGTCGCTGTCGCACTTGCCGCCGCTCCCGCTGCTCCGCAAGCCGGGAAGTCGGAAGTTGCCAAAATGACCCTCAAAGTCGGCGACACTGCCCCTGACTTCACTCTCCTAAGCGATCAGTGGAAGACCGTGAAGCTCAGCGATTATCGCGGCAAGAAAAACGTCTTTCTCGCCGTCTATGTCCTGGCCTTCACTGGCGGTTGAACCAAGCAACTTCAGGCGGTCCAGGCTGGAATCGCCTCCGGTAAGATTGACACCTCGGATACCGAAGTTTTCGGAGTAAGTTTGGACAGTCCTGCGGCCAACGCCGCTTTCGCTAAGCAGGCGGGCCTAACCTTTCCGCTCCTCAGCGACATGAACAAAAAGATGCTCAAGTCCTACGGCATCCTCAAGGGTTATGACGTCCACGACGACACCTTCGAATGGGCTTTGCGCGCCAAGCATCATCCAATTCGTCGAAGAAGGCGACAGCGCCGTCGATCCCAACACCGCCCTGACCATGTGCACCACCCTCCACAAAAAGGAACCAGCCAAGTAACTCGCAATCTCGTTGCCCTGATTGCCAGCGGGCTAAGTCATGGGTCCGCACAGCACGGGCGGGGAAGCAGTATCAGTGCCGGTTGGCGATTTGATCCAGATTCTTCAATTCGCGACGGTAAGTTCAATCGTGGAGGAAGCCGCAATACGCGTGCCGCTCATCGGAGACTGGTCGATCACCGCGCCGTGCGGCCATTGCGGTGCCGTCACATAGTTCACCTTGCGCCGCATTTGCGCCATATCCAAGCGGTGCTGCGCATCCGTCTCATTCAATCCCGCCATGTGCGGCATCACGTAAGCCATTTCTCGCGGCCCCTGCGAAACCAGCACGTCCACGCGCGGCGTCGCCGCCCCCGCTCCCGGCTTCGGGTTCTGTATCACCACCGCATCCACCGGTTGGTCCGCCATCGTGATGGCGGAAACTTCCCCTACCTGCAATCCCGCGCGTAAAAGTTCAATCCGCGAAGCCCGCAGCGAATTGCCCTCCAGCAGCGGAATCTGCAGTTGCCGCTGCCCCAGGCTCAGCACCACGTGCGCCTGCTGCGACACTTTCATCAGCAAGCCCGAAGTCGGTGTCTGCCGCACCACCACGTTGATCGGTTGATCGCTGTAAATCCGGTCCGCCACGCGCAGCAACAGTCCCCGCGACTGCAGCATCTGGCTCGCCTCGGAAACATTCTTCCCCACCAGGTTCGGCATCGTCACTTCGCGTCCATGAATCGCAATCCGCATCGCCGTGATCGCGCTCAGAAACGCCGCCGAAGCCAGTATGAACACCAGCACCGTCATCCGCCCTAGCCATTCCAATCTCTCTCGAAGCGTCATACGCTAAGCCGCTCCTTCGTTTTGTAGGGCCCGCCTTCTGTTTACACCGACTCCTGTCGGGGAAGCGGGCCGCTGCCTCCCAGGCCCAGCTACAGTCTCAAATCTCCGCCTCAATTCGTCAACAGTTTTGCGCCAAGGCTGCACCTATGTTGCGCGCATGCTGCGCCCCTATTCAGCAAGCAGCCAGCCCCCAATCGCATTTTATTTCCTGAACCGAGCCCATCCGCGCTTGGCAGGCAGCGACACATTCACGGAGCCTTTTCGATTCGCTCCATCATCTGCTTGGCGTTTGTATTCTCCGGGTTGAGCTCCACCGACTTGCGATAGGCGTCAAGCGCATGCTGTTTGTCTCCCGAATTCGCGTAGGCTTCGTCCAGCCGCAACCGTCAGGGCTGCAAAGACCAGGCACGCTGCGATAGTTAAGGATGCAAACCTCGAACTTGACCGTCCACGAAGAGTGATCATATAACGCGGTACGAAGGATGTCGTAGAATGTTCCCGAAGGCCCGCATGGCCATCAACTGGGCCTACTTTCTAGGGGCCAGGGTTACCGATCTTCCTGTCACCGGGCCCCACGGTCGCCCAGCCGTAGGGGAAGTCAGTCTCGGCAATTTTGCGGGCTGCGCCTCAGCGGAGCTACGCGTCCCTGGGCGAAAATCCCCGCCACTTTGCATCTGCCAGCACTACCGACGTTTCCATCTGGCGTTCCGGTATCGTCCAATACCGTTTGAGGAGCCGCTCCTTCTCCCCGGAACCAACCAATTGAAAGCCGTACTTTTCATAAAAACGGATCGCCCAGGTCGCATCCGCCCAGGTGCCGATCAACACCGCACTCTTCGCCAGCTCCCGCAAATGAGACAGCAAATGCGCTCCGATCCCGCGCTTCTGGTGGCTGGTGAGAACATAGGCGTGCCGAATGAGAGTCACGTCCTGGACCTGTTGATGGCCCATGACCGCTGCCAGCCTCCCGCTCTCCTCGTAGCCCCAGAACACAACTCCCTCATCGATTTCATCCTGCAGTTCCTTCTTGGACATGTACGGCTCTGTCCAGCAATTTTCAGGGATGACCCCTTTGTAAGCGCCCGCGCCATCGTTGATGATGGCCCAAATCTGCTCAAAGTCGCGGTCGTCGCAGCGGCGGATCATAAGCATTCAGCCTCCCGCCCCGGCAGTCTCTCCATCCAGGAATGCTATGCAGGATCGCATCGCCCTGATCGCGCTCAATAACGCCGCCGATGCTAGCATGAACACCACTTCCGTCATCCGCCCTAGCCATTCCACTCTCTCTCTAGCCGTCATAGCTTAGAGTCTCGATTCTCCCCACCAATTCGTCAACCGTTTTTGCAGCCGTCATGCCTGTTTGTCGCGCCCGCATTTAGCCTGAATCTCGAAATTGTGCCGATGGCAGGTGATTATCCTAAAACTACGCCAATGCAGCGTGGCTAGCTTGTCCGTCGCCAGCGTCTCATTTGGGACATTCAGGCTTTTACAACTTGCAGTATGCTTACCCTGAAGGAGACACCTGACTCATGCTTAGAGCTCTGGCCGTCTTACTCGCTCTCTGTTTTGCCAACCTCCCCGTCCTCCATGCCGCCTCGGCACACGCGAGCTCGTTCTCGCAAGATCAGCCGCCACCGCCAGATCAGTCGCAAGATCAGCCGCAGTATCAGCAACAGGATCAGCAACAGGACCAGCAACAGGACCAGGGACCTGCCTACCAAAACTTTTCGCCCGAGCAGCTCGATAATCTTCTTTCGCCCATCGCCCTCTATCCCGACCCGCTGCTTGCTCAGCTATTCATTGCCGCAACTTTTCCCGACCAGGTCGAAGAAGCTGCCCGTTACGTTCGAGCGAATGGCCCCAATGGCGTGGATAGCCAGGACTGGGATGTCAGCGTAAGAGCCGTCGCCCACTATCCCACTGTTATCGAAATGATGGCCGACAAGATCGACTGGACCACCTCCGTCGGCCAGGCCTACGTCAATCAATCCACCGATGTCGCCTCGTCCGTCCAGCATCTCCGCCACATGGCCCGCGACGTGGGAAATCTGGCCTCTTCCCCGCAGCAGGAAGTCATTGAACATGACGACTACATCGCGATTTCTCCCTATCAGCCCGAATATATCTACGTCCCTGTCTACGATCCTGCCATCTGCTACTACCGCAGGCCCTATTGGGGGCCGGCCATCGTCTTTGGCGTTGGATTCCCCATCGGTGCTTGGCTGAACCTGGATTTCCGCTGGGGCTACGGTGGCGGTTGGGGCGGCGTGTACTACACCGGGTGGCGGCGGGAAGGCTGGGGTGGCCGCGGCGGTGATTGTTGGAATTGCGGTTGGATCGGTCGCAGCCGCGGACGCATCAATATCAACAACAACGTTTACATCAACAATCGCTATAACAACATCACCGTCAACAGAACCGTCGTCAATCGCACCGTAAACGTGAACAACATAAATCGCTATAATTATGTCCACAAAAACGTCAACTACAACAACGTCCAGGCCAACAACAGCCGGGCCAACCGCGTGAATAACGGCAACGACGGGCGCCGCGGTAACCCGCCTGGAAACTATGCCAGCAACGGCCGCCCCGGCAATTCCCCCGGCGGCGACAATCGCCCCGGCGTAAACAACAAGATTATCGATCGCAACATCGACCGCAACAATCCACGCATCGATCAGTACCGCGGCCGCGACAACAGTGCCCGCAATGACCGTCCTCCAACCGCGCCGCAGCGCCCCATGCCTGGGCCGGCCCAGCGCGTTGAAAACCGCCCCAGCTTTCAGCAGCCGCAAACCCGCCAGCAGAACCAGCAACCGCAGGGTCGCCAGGCTCCTCAATCACAAATGACTCGGCCCACCCCTCATACCTTTAGCCCCAACGAAGGCAATTTCGACCCGCGCGCGGCCAGCCAGCGCGGCCAGGCCAGCCGCCAGCAATCTGCTCCGCAGCGCTCGGCTCCTCAGCCCAGAGCCCAGAGTAGTAGGCCCGCACCTGCCCAGCGCGGTGGCGGTGGGAGGAAGCCATGAAGAGAGAATCCACGATGCCGCTCGAATTCACGGGAGGGAACCGGCAGATGCTTACCGCGAAACTTTTCCTCGCGTTTTTCTTGGCCGCCACGATAGTTCTCGCTGCTAGCTTTTTCGCCCCCGCGCCTGCCGCCCAGGCTCAGTCGGCGATCTCTGCCTCTACCCAGGCAACCTACGCTTCCCCGGAGGAAGCTCTGCAATCGCTGGTTGCCGCTGCCAAGGACAAAGACCGCGCTGCTTTAGCTAAACTTTTTGGCCCAGATTACGACCAGTTGCTCTCCGGCGATGAAGTCGAAGACAACAAGGATCTCGCCGAGTTTGCCGGCGCCGTGCAGGAATCCGCTCAACTCCAGAAAGTCAACGACAACAAGTTCACCATCACTGTGGGCAAGGACAACTGGCCCACGCCCGTCCCCCTCGTTCAAAAGGATGGAAGGTGGCTGTTCGATACCAAAGCGGGCCTCGAAGAAGTCATAAACCGCCGCGTGGGCGAAAATGAATTGTCCGCCATTGCCACCTGCCGCGCTTACGCCGTGGCTCAGTGGGAGTACTACACCGAAGGCGATTGGGATCACGACAGCGTCGCCGAATACGCGCAGAAGCTCATCAGCACGCCGGGCAAGCACGATGGCTTGTTCTGGGAAAGTCCGGAAGGCGAAAATCCAAGTCCTCTGGGCAAATTAATCGCGGCAGCCTCCGCGGAGGGCTATGTCTCCAGCCAGGGAGCACCCGGTGCCGCGGGGAAGGGAGGCTCGGACAAGGGCCAGGCTCCGTTCGGCCGCGCCCCGTATCATGGCTACTACTTCAAAATCCTCACTCGCCAGGGACCTCATGCACCCGGCGGAAAGTACGGCTACATCATCAATGGCAACATGATTGCCGGTTACGCGCTCGTCGCCTACCCCGACAAATGGGGCAATTCCGGCGTAATGACCTTTATCATTAATCAACAGGGCCGCGCCTATGAGAAGAATCTCGGCCCCAACACCGCCAAGCTCGCCTCAGCAATGACCGAGTACGACCCCGACCCAACCTGGAAACTGGTCCAGGTGCAACCCTGAATAAATTCGCGATGTTGCCACGGTCGCTCTGGCACGCTGGGCAAACAGCCAGCTATGTGAAATACACCTGCTACCGTTTCTCCAGCCCGGTGGCTCTCGCTATTAAAGCGGCGCAACGGAAAACGATTCTCTGAACTGCTCGTGGGATACCGGGCAGGTAGCCCTGGGTAGTCTTGAAAAATACGAACCTCGCGATCGGATTCTTGGGCAATCCGTCGCTGTCCGCCCCGCCATCGTTTGCTATCCAGTAGGCCAACTGAAATGCCTTTACAACACCGCCGGCAGGCCTCGTTTCGATCGTGAAAATGACCGGCTCTTCATGATGATTGGCAAATCGATGCGGCTGCCCGATCTGTGCTGTCGCGCTTTCTCCCGGCTGAAGCACGAGATGTTTCTCGTCTCTGCCTAAGTACATGTCGAGCTTGCCTTGCTTTACGGTGAACGTCTCAATAAATTCCACATGGTAATGAAGCGGCGGACCAGGACGCCGCGGCGGCAGTCGCACTTCATAGACTTGGCATGCGCCGCCGTTCTCCTCCTCGCTGACGAGCATGGTCAACGTTTCGCCCGTCGCATTGTTCCTGATGCTCTGATTCTTCTTCATCCCTCCCCCATTATTGGTCTCGTTCCCTTCGATCAGGCAGCGAGCGACTGAGTTACCGAGGTTTCACCGCGCCAAGAACCGCTGCGATTCGGCACGGTGATGGGGCTATCTTTTTCTCCTTCAGTCATTTCCAGGCCCTCCGGTTTATCTGTTCTTTTGCCTTGACAGACTGACGCTTTCCTGGTATTCTAAAGAATAGGTATATCTGTCGTTAATCCCGTGGCCCCGGTCCAGCGTCCGTCCACTCCAAACGGACAAAATAGTTGCACAATTTCGGTGCAACGTAAGTCCCTTTAGAATCAACACTTGCAGAAAGGCTACGGAAAGGGCGATTCAGAAGTGTTCATTCTAAACAACTTGAGACCCTGTAGAACCACACTGGATTAAAAAACAGGCCGAGAGAGCCCACTTTGCATAATCTTGGTGCAATGTAACTACCTTTAGAATCAACACTTAGGCTCTGTTGACATCCTCTATGAGGGAAGGGATGCCTCTCAGGCGGTAGATGTTATAGGCCAGGCCGAGCAGCAGGGCTTGGCGGACCTGCGTGGCCAGGCTGCGTCCCGGTGCGCGCGAGGAGAGCTTGCGTTTGACG
>WNFF01000297.1_pt1 | contig 35628 bp, 26 predicted proteins | sample 5400441 | NCBI WGS metagenome assembly WNFF01 (sample SAMN13153345, study PRJNA577476) | soil metagenome | isolation source: 120 cm saprolite under Douglas fir tree site 2 hole 3 replicate 1 | place: USA:California | collected 2015-04-18
CGGCAGGAGGAGTGGGAGGAGCCCAAGGGCCGGGTGAGCCGACCGCACGGTGCCGACCCCACCTTCACGGACTGACCGCAGGGTTGATGTCCGTCAACCCGTGGGTTGAGCTGACGGTCAACCCGGGTCCCCACCCGCGGGGCGACGCGCGGGAGGGTCCCCGGCGGCAGGCTCGGGGTCATGAACACGACTTCCACATACATCATCAACGCGATCCTCGTCCTGCTGGTCGTCCGCCAGATCCGCGAACACCGGCTGGACCTGCGCGGCCTGGCTGTCCCGGTGCTGGCGGTCGGCGCTGCCGCTGTCTTCTTCCTGCGTTCGGTACCCGGCCGCGGCAACGACATCCCGCTGGAGCTGATCTGCGCGTCAGCCGGGGCGGTCATGGGCGCCCTGGCCGGGCTGGCCACTCATCTTCGCCGCAGCGGCGACGGCCCGGTGCTGGGCCGCGCGGGCTGGCTGGCCGCCAGCCTGTGGATCACCGGCGTGGGTGCCCGGATGGTGTTTGCCTTCGCCGCCACCCACGGTGCCGGCCCCGCGATCGCCCGGTTCAGCGCCGGCCACCAGATCACCGGCGCGGGCGCGTGGGTCGCGGCCCTGGTGATGATGGCGCTGGCCGACGTGCTTACCCGCCTGGTCGTGCTGTTCGTGCGGGGCCGCCGGCTGGCCGCTCGGCCTGCTGCCGCCCCCGCGCTGGTCCGCGCTGGTATCCATGCCTGACCTGGCTTCGGCGCCCGCCGCGCGCCAGACTGTGACCATGAAGGCACGGCTGGCAGCGGCGGGCCTTACCCATGGTCCGGCAGATCCGGCCCAGCCGCCGCCCGCGGCGGGAGCCGGGGAGCCGGCCTCCTCCCGGGTAGCGGACGCGCGGTCGCGCGCCGGTGAGCGCCGGTACCGCCAGCGCCAGATGCTGCGGGCCGCTGCGATCACCGTGCGCTACTGCCCAGACCGCACTGTCCTGACGGTCGAGAACCACGCCTGCCTGGCTGATGCCGGCCGAGCTGATGCCGGCCGAGCTGATGCCGGCCGAGCTGATGCCGGCCGAGCTGATGCCGGCCGAGCTGATGCCGGCCCGGAAACAACCGCCGAGCATCACCCGCCCGCGCTGGCCGGCGCGGGTGGCGGGCATGGCCTGGCCGCGATGCGGGAGCGGGCCCAGCGAGCCGGCGGCACCGCGCGGGCTGGCCCGGCCCCGGACGGATGGCTCGTCGAGGTGGAGATTCCGGCGTGATGGCGTCGCCGCAGCAGGCCAGTATCCGCGTCCTGATCGCCGATGATCAGCGGGTGGTCCGCGACGGCCTGAGCATGCTGGTGGCGCTCATCGACGGTGTTCAGGTCGTGGGGGCGGCGAGCGACGGCGGCGAGGCACTGGCGCTGGCCGAGGCATGCCGCCCCGACGTGGTCCTGATGGACCTGCGCATGCCGGGCGTTGACGGCATCACCGCAACCGCACAACTCCGCCAGCGCGTCCCGGCTACCCGGGTACTGGTGCTGACCACCTACGCCGACGACGCCACTATCCTCCCGGCGCTGCGCGCGGGCGCGCTCGGCTACCTCACCAAGGACGCCAGCGCCGAGCAGATCGAAGCAGCGATCCGTGCGGTCCATGCCGGGCAGACCCACCTCGACCCCGCGGTCCAGGAACACCTCGTGGCCGCCGTCACCAGCCGCGCGCCCGGGGAGTCCGAGGCACCCGAGGATCGCGTCCACCCTCAGCAACTGCCTGCCGGGCTGACCACCCGCGAGGCCGAAGTGCTCACCCTGCTCGCCTCCGGCCTCACCAACACCGAGATCGCCCAGCGCCTCTTCGTCAGCAACGCCACCGTGAAGACCCACATCAACCGGATCTTCGCCAAGACAGGTGCCCACGACCGCGCTCAGGCTGTCCGCTACGCCTACCAGACCGGCCTGGCCAGCCCAGGCACGTGACAACACAGATCTGCGGCGGCTAGAGGCTGTCGCGCGCGCTTCGCCCCGCGCGCTGCCCATCCCTGAGCTGACAGGCCATCGCTGGCTGACGGCCGGTGTTCCGGTGCGGCGTTATCGTCGTGTGCGACGGGCAACACCCGATCCCGCCAGGCTGGGGTGTACGGCAATGATCAGTGAAGACACGTTGCGCCAGATGTCGCGCGAAGAGAGAGCGGCCCTGAGCCGCAGCCTCGCCGCGCTCGACGCGGAGCTTCCGTCGTTCAGTGCGGGCGATCGGCGACGGAGACGGTTCGTTATCGTGTTGACCGCCGCCGCGGTCGGCCTCATCCCGTGGGTCATTCTGCTCGCGATCACGCTGCCGCACCACTATCTGGCGGGCCATTGGCGGGTGACCTGGGTTGGCTTCGACATCATTCTGCTCGGCTGCCTGGCCCTCACGGCGTGGCTGGCGTGGCGCCGCCGACAGGCGGTGATTATCGCCGCGTTCATCACTGCGACGCTTCTCACCTGCGACGCATGGTTCGACATCACGACCGCATCAGGACGTGCCGACACCATCATCGCGATCGCGTCTGCCTTGCTCCTCGAACTGCCTCTTGCCGTGCTGCTCTTCTCGGTGGCGTTCCATCTGCTGCACCTGACCGTGCGCCGGGCGCAGGCCGCGTATGGCGTACTTGATGCGCCGACCGCACTGCATAGGCTGCCGCTGCTGGGCGTGCCGAGGGAATCCGCGATGGAAAGCCGGGCCCGTTAACCGAGATAGACAGCCGGTACAGGTCATGGCAAAGAGGGCCGGGGGCGATGGGTTCGGTGTGACATCCTTGCGCCGGTGAGGACAGGCCAGCTCCGGCGGGACGGGCTCCAGGCGCCCGTGCGGCATGCGATGAGCAAGGTCCCGCAGATCACGGCCTACTTCTGGATCACCAAGGTGCTGACCACCGGGATGGGTGAGGCGTCGGCGGACTACCTGGCTTTCCGGCTTGGCCCGGTGATGGCCGGCACGCTGGGCGCCATCGGCCTGGCGGTCGCGCTGGCGCTCCAGTTCCGCGCCCGCCGGTATGTGGCCTGGATCTACTGGGCCGCCGTGGCCATGGTCGCCGTGTTCGGCACGATGGCTGCTGACGGCCTGCACATCGAGCTCGGCATCCCGTACGTGGTGTCCACCCCGTTCTTCGCGGTCGTGCTGACCGTGATCTTCATCGCCTGGTACGCGACCGAGAAAACGCTGTCCATCCACAGCATCTACACCCGGCGCCGGGAGGCGTTCTACTGGGCCACGGTGATGGCCACATTCGCGCTCGGCACCGCTTTGGGCGACCTGACCGCCATCACCGTGGGCCTGGGCTTTCTGTCCTCGGGATTCATGTTCGTCGTGGTGATCGCTGTCCCGGCCGTTGGCTACTGGCGGCTGGGCCTGAATTCCGTTCTGGCCTTCTGGTTCGCCTATATCGTGACGCGGCCGCTCGGCGCCTCATTCGCGGACTGGATGTGGGTGCCGCACAGCCGGGGCGGTCTTGGCCTGGGCCGCGGGCCGGTCAGCCTGATCTTGACGATCGTGATCATCGGCTTCGTCGGCTACCTGTCGGTGACTCGCAAGGACGTTGAAGAACGCGCCGGAGCACGCTCGCCCAGGCGGGGCCGCCATCGCCAGCAATCGGCCTGACAGCACAATTTAGTGCACGACCAGGCACAACGTACTCTGGAGTGAACACCAGGCGGCAGGATACGGGGCCTGCGGGGGCGTCGGCGTCTCCTCTCTCCCGGACCCGGCCGTCGGGCGGGGGGTTAGTGCATGAGCAGGATTTCGCCAGGGGTGCTGTCCGCGCCGCATCCGGTGCTTTCACCGCAGGAGTGGCGACAGTTGGGCCGTGAGCGACGCAAGTTGGTGCCCAGGTCCAGCCACGCCGAATGGCAGCCGCCCAACCGCCCAGACCCCGTCACGATCCTTGAGGAACAGGCCAAGACCCGCGTCAGCGACCTTGTGCCGATCCGGCACGGGCGGATGGCAGCGTCCGCCTTCGCTTATTACCGCGGCGCTGCCGCGCCGATGGCCTGGGACCTGGCGCACCTGCCGACGACCGACATCCGGGTGCAGTGCTGCGGTGATGCGCACCTGGTGAACTTCGGCATGTTCGCCGCGCCGGACCGGCGCCTGGTCTTCGACATCAACGACTTTGACGAGACGCTCCCCGCGTCCTTCGACTGGGACGTCAAGCGGCTCGCGGCCAGCGTCGCCGTGGCCGCCCGGGACAACGGGTTCCGCGACCGTGACGTTCGTGCGGCGGCCCGGCGGTGCGCCCGGATGTACCGCACCGAGATGGCGGTCTTCGCCGGGATGCGCTTCCGCGACGTCTGGTACTCCAGGATCGACGTCGACGAGATATCCCGGCTGTTCGACGCTGTTCAGTCCCGCAGGGCCGTGCGCCGCCGCCACCGCGACATCGAGCAGGCGGTCCGCCGAACCAGCCTGCGGGCGCTGGGCACGCTGTGCCACGAGATCGACGGCCAGTACCAGATCAAGCCCGCCCCTCCCGTGATCGTCCGTTTCCCGGTCGAGCATGACCCCATCATGATCGAAGAACTGCGTGCCGCTGTGGCCAGCTACCTGGAGACCCTCCAGGCGGACCGGCGCGAGATGCTCCGCCGCTATTACGTCGTCGACTTCGCGCGCAAGGTGGTGGGAGTCGGCTCGGTCGGCACCGAGGCGTTCATCCTCCTGCTCATGGGTGACCGGGCCGATGAGCCGCTGTTCCTTCAGATCAAGGAGGCCCAGGAATCGGTTCTGGCGCCATTCGCCGGGCTGAGCGAGTCCCGGCACGAGGGTGAGCGGGTCGTGAACGGACAGCGGCTCATGCAGGCGGCAGGCGACGTCTTCCTCGGCTGGACCAGCGGCATCCGGGCGGACGGCGTGGACAGCCGGGACTACTACGTGCGGCAGCTTCGCGACATGAAGGGCGCCATGAACGTCCCGGCCATGGATCCCGAGCAGCTCACCTGCTACGCCGGACTGTGCGGCTGGACCCTGGCCCGCGGGCATGCGCGCACCGGGCGGGCATCCATGATCGCCGGCTACCTGGGCACCAGCGACCGCTTCGACCAGGCCATCGAGGAGTTCTCGGTCGGCTATGCCAGCCAGAACGCGGCCGACCATCAGCGGCTGCTCAACGCGATCGACGACGGCCGCGTGGCGGCGGTCGAGGGAATCTGAGAACGGCCCGCACGGTCACCTCCCGGGCGGGCCCCGCGGGGCCCGCCCGCATGAGATCGGCGCAGCCGATGGTCTCCGCGGCGGGTAACCGGGCCTGCACCGCGGCAGCCCGGGCGCCGCTGTGACGCCTAGCTGCCAGACGGCACGCTGCCCGACGGCTGGCTGCTGCGGGTGGGATGGCTCCCGCCAGACATGTTCGGGCACTTGTGCGTCGTCGACGAGCCGGACTTGCCGGACGGGCTCGACGCCGATGGCGTCGCCGACGCGGCTGGCGACGTCGTCGAGGACGTCGTGTGAGATGTCCCCGCCGTGGACGCCGAGCCGGTGGACGCGCCGGCCATGGTCAGGCCCAGGCCCAGGCTCGCGCCGAGGACACCGGCGCCGATGGCGGTGCCGATTAGTGGCCGGGTGATTCTCAACTGTTCTCCTCACCTATCCGCGGGTCCGGGGCCGGTCGGGCCCCGGAGCGGGCCGGGTGGCCCGCGAGACCCAGTAGGCGCGGCGAATCTCGGCGCGCTCTGCACGCCGCCTATCATTTCGCGCTGACTGAGCCGAGGATGGCCGTCGCGACCGGGCTTGGGCGGTTTGGTCCTAAGACCAGCGCAGCAAGCGTCCTCAGGCCGTCGCCTGATGCGGCCGGGCATCGCCCCGCCGATGCTGAAAGCATGGCCGTCGACCGGGCGCCGCGCTGCGCCGCCAGAAGATAACCCTGTCGCCGCGCCCCTCAGGGCGCGCATATTCTGTTCGCGCCCCCACCCACCACTTGGAGAGATGACGTGCTGATCCGGCTGTTGCGCACCCAGCTACAGCCATATCGCAGGCCAGTGGCGCTGGTCGTGCTGCTACAGCTCATCCAGACGCTGGCCACCCTCTACTTGCCGACCCTGAACGCCGACATCATCGACAACGGGGTCATCAAGGGCGACACGAGCTACATCATCCATACCGGCGGGATCATGATGGCCGTGGCCGTGGTTCAGATTGCCTGCTTGGTCGGCGCCGTCTACCTCGGTGCCCGCACGGCCATGGCGGTGGGCCGTGACCTGCGCCAGGCCGTATTCAGCCGGGTGATGGACTTCTCGGCCCGCGAGGTCGGCCGGTTCGGCACGCCGTCGCTGATCACCAGGACGACCAACGACGTGCAGCAGGTCCAGATGCTGACGCTGATGACATTCACGATGATGGTCTCGGCGCCCATCATCTGCGTCGGCGGCATCGTGTTGGCTCTCAACCAGGACGTCACGCTCTCCTCTCTGCTGCTGGTGGCCGTCCCGCTCCTGGCGATCATCGTCGGCCTCATCATCTGGCGCATGCGGCCGCTGTTCCGCATCATGCAGGAGCGCATTGACGGGATCAACAGCGTGCTGCGCGAGCAGATCACGGGGGTCCGCGTCGTCCGGGCCTTCGTCCGCGATGGGCGCGAGCGGGCGCGTTTCGCCGGGTCCAGCACCGAACTGCTGCAGGTCGGGCTCGGCACCGGCCGCCTGATGGCGCTGATGTTCCCGTCGGTGATGCTGGTGCTGAACCTCTCCAGCGTCGCGGTCCTGTGGTTCGGCGGGCACTTGGTGGCCAGCGGCGCCATGCAGATCGGCTCGCTGACTGCCTTCCTGAGCTATCTCCTGCTGATCCTGATGTCCGTCATGATGGCGACATTCCTGTTCATGATGGTGCCGCGAGCCGAGGTGTCCGCCGAGCGCATCGTGGAGGTGCTCGACACCGAACCCGACATCATCTCGCCGGCGGACCCGGTGCGCGGCCCGGCCACCCGCGGCCACCTGGACCTCCGCGACGTGGAGTTCCGCTATCCCGGCGCCGAGGAGCCGGTGCTGCACGGCATCAGCCTGGCGGCCCGGCCCGGCGAAGTTACCGCCATCATCGGCGGCACCGGCAGCGGCAAGACAACCCTGCTGAATCTCATCCCGCGGCTGATGGACGTCACCGGCGGCAGCGTCCTGGTCGATGATGTAAACGTCCGCGACCTGGATCCGGCGGTGCTGTCGGGCGCGATCGGCTTCGTGCCGCAGAAGCCGTACCTGTTTTCCGGCACCGTTGCCTCGAATCTGCGCTATGGCAATCAGGATGCCACCGACGAGGACCTCTGGCGGGCTCTGGAGATCGCGCAGGCGCGCGACTTCGTCGAGCAGATGCCAGGCGGCCTGGAAGCCAAGATCGCGCAGGGCGGTACCAACGTGTCCGGCGGCCAGCGGCAGCGCCTGGCCATCGCCCGGGCGCTGGTGCACCGGCCGGAGATCTACCTGTTCGATGACTCCTTCTCGGCCCTGGACTACGCCACCGACGCCGAGCTGCGTGCCGCCCTGGCGCGGGAAACCACTGACGCGACCGTGATCATCGTCGCCCAGCGGGTCGGCACTATCCGCCACGCGGACAGGATCGTGGTCCTCGATGCGGGCCGGGTGGTCGCCACCGGCACGCACGACGAGCTGATGAGCACCGACGAGACCTATCGGGAGATCGTGCTCTCCCAGCTCACCGAGCAGGAGGCCGCGTGAGCGAGCCGCAGGGGCGCGGTGGTGCCTGGACTGAGGAGCGACGGAGGAGCGACGAGGGAAGGCGCCGCCTTCAGGCGCCCCGGAGGCGAGCGGGAGACACAGCATGAGACACCCTCCGTCAACCTCGGACCGCATTGGCACGCCGCAGCCGCCGGGCCGAACGCCGCATAAGGCCCCCCGGGGGCCGTTGCGGTGTCCCCGCGGCGAGGACCGCCTCCCGCGCGGCCAATTTGCGCGCCTCCGGCACGACCAAGCGAAGCGCCCGCGAGGGAGGCAATGAGCGGGGAGCGGCCGACTCCGCGCCGTGGGCCAGGGCCGACTCCCGGCACTCTGCCGGGCGGCGGGCGAGGGCCGGCCGCCTTCATGGGCGGCAGGTCGACTGAGAAATCGCTCGACTTCCGGGGCTCCAGTCGCCGGCTGGTGGGCACGCTGCGTCCGGAGCGGCCGCTCGCCGTGGTGGCCCTGGTGCTCGCCGCCGCTGGCGTCACGCTGTCGGTGCTCGGACCGATAATCCTCGGCCACGCCACCGATCTGATCTTCTCCGGCGTGCTGAGCCGCGAGATCCCGCCCGGCGTGACCAAGGCCGAGGCGGTGGCCCGGCTGCGCCAGCACGGCCAGGGCACCCTCGCCAACATGCTCAGCTCGATGCACCTGACGGCCGCCCGCGGCATCGATTTCAGCCAGGTTGGCCGGGTCCTGCTGACGGTGCTGGTGATCTACGTGGCCTCCTCGGCCGCCAGCCTGATGCAGGGCCGTGTCACCACCACCATCGTGCAGCACGCGGCCTTCCGGATGCGCGGCCAGGTCCAGGCCAAGCTGTCCCGGCTGCCGCTGAGCTACTTTGACCGCCAGCCGCGCGGCGAGATCCTCAGCCGGGTGACCAACGACATCGACAACCTCGCGCAGTCGATGCAGCAGACGCTGAGCCAGATGGTGACGTCAGTGTTCACCATCGCGGGCGTTTTGACCATGATGTTGGTTATCTCGCCCCTGCTCGCGCTGATCGCGCTGGTGACCGTGCCGGTCTCGGTGTTCCTCGTGGCGCGGATCGGCAAGCGCGCCCAGCCGCAGTTCGTCCGGCAGTGGTCGACGACCGGCAAGCTCAACGGCCACATCGAGGAGATGTACACCGGCCATTCGCTGGTCAGGGTCTTCGGCCAGAGCGAGCAGGCCATGAACACCTTCACGGAGCACAACGACCAACTGTTCGGCGCCAGTTTCAGGGCGCAGTTCATCTCCGGCACCATCCAGCCGGTGATGATGTTCATCGGCAACCTGAACTACGTCCTGGTGGCTGTGGTCGGAGCGCTCCGGGTGGCCTCAGGGGCGCTGTCGCTGGGCGACGTGCAGGCGTTCATCCAGTACTCGCGGCAGTTCAGCCAGCCGCTGACCCAGGTCGCCAGCATGGCCAACCTGCTGCAATCCGGTGTCGCCTCGGCGGAGCGGGTCTTCGCGCTGCTCGACGCGGACGAGCAGGATCCCGACCCCGCTGAGCCGCTGGTGCCCGCGGAGGTTCGCGGCCGGGTGGAGTTCCGCGATGTCAGCTTCAGGTACTCCCCGGACGTGCCGCTGATCGAGAACCTGTCGCTGACCGTCGAGCCCGGCCAGACGGTGGCCATCGTGGGCCCGACGGGTGCCGGAAAGACGACCCTGGTCAACCTCCTGATGCGCTTCTACGAGGTCAGCAGTGGGCACATCACGCTCGACGGGATTGATATCGCGGCCATGACCCGCGACGAGCTGCGATCGAAGACCGGGATGGTGCTGCAGGATGCCTGGCTGTTCGGTGGCAGCATCGCGGACAACATCGCCTACAGCGCCGACCGGCCCTCGCGCGAGCAGATCATCGAGGCGGCGCAGGCCACCTACGTGGACCGGTTCGTTCGCACGCTGCCCGATGGCTACGACACGGTCCTGGACGACGAGGGCTCGAGCGTCAGCATGGGAGAGCGGCAGCTGATCACCATCGCCCGCGCCTTCCTGGCCCGGCCGGCCATCCTCATCCTGGACGAGGCCACCAGCTCGGTCGACACCCGCACCGAGGTCCTCATCCAGCGGGCGATGAACTCGCTTCGGGAGGGCCGGACGAGCTTCGTCATCGCACACCGGCTGTCGACTATCCGTGACGCTGATCTGATCTTGGTAATGGAATCCGGCCGCATCGTCGAGCAGGGCACGCACGAAGAACTGCTGAACGCGGGCGGGGCCTACGCGCGCCTGTACGCGGCCCAGTTCGCGCAGGCACTGGCCGACGTGGACTGAGGACACCGGACACCGGACACCGGAGACCTGGATCAGCGGATGAATAGGACACGATGAGCCGGTGACCGTGAAGCACGCCACCTCGAGCGTCTATGTGTTCTCCCATCCGCCTGGCGGGTGGCGGATCGGCCTTATCCGGCATCCGCGTTTCGGCCGGATGATGCCACCCGGCGGCCACGTCGAGGCCGACGAATCCCAGGCCCAGGCCGCGCTGCGCGAAGTCGCCGAGGAATCGGGCCTGGCGGTGCGGCTGGTGGACGCCCCGGCCGCGGCACTGCCTGACGGTTTCCTGCCCACCCGGGTGGCGCCGCCCTGGTGGATCGTTGAGCATCCGGTCCCGGCCGACAACCACCTCGCCGAGCCACATGTCCACATCGACCATCTGTACGTGGCCGAGGCCCGCGGCAGCGAGCCAGTCACCGAGCCAGCGCATCCGTTCGGCTGGTATGCGGCCGGCGACCTGCCCGGGCTGGTGATGTTCGACGACTCACGGGTCCTCGCCTCGGCCTTGCTGGCCTGCCTCGACGACGAAGCGGATGACGTCGCCGCCCTGCTGCGGCGGCCACGCTGCTATCCGGCGTGATCGTCGTCGTTCACGCCCGTCCACAGAGCACGGACGGCGTCGATCGTGTCGGCTTCTGAGGCGTCCTTGTCCTCGCGGTACCTGATCACCCGGGCGAAACGGAGCGCCAGCCCGCCCGGGTAGCGTGAGCTCGCCTGCACACCGTCGAAGGCGACCTCCACCACCAGTTGAGGGCGCACCCGCAGCACCCCGTACGCGGCGCGGCGATCGCCCGCCGGCCGCGGCGCGGCAGGATCGGCGAGGTCCAGCAGTCTCTCCGTCTGCCAGCGCAGCATCTGGTCGGTCAGCCCCTTGAAGGTCTTTCCGAGCATGACCAGGCCGCCTGTGGCGGGATCCCGGGCTCCCAGGTGCAGGTTGGACAGCCAGCCGCGGCGCCGCCCGTGCCCCCACTCGGCTGCGAGCACGACCAGGTCCAGCGTGTGCCGGGGCTTTACCTTGATCCAGTCGCCACCTCGCCGGCCAGCCGTGTACGGCGCGTCCAGGGACTTCACCACCACGCCCTCGTGCCCGCGGGCGACCGCGTCGCTGAAGAAGGCCTCCACCGCCGCGACATCCCCGGTCACCATGCGCGGGACCAGCAACTCCGCCGGCACCACGGTCGCCATCAGGGAGTTCCGTTCGCTCGCTGGGGCGTCGATCAGGTCCCTTCCGTCCAGGTGCAGCAGGTCGAAGAAGAAGGGCGTGAGCGGTACTTCTGCGCGCTGACGGCCGACATCGATCTGGCTGCCGACCCGGCCGGCGGTGATCTGGAATGGCTGTGGCCGCCCGCCTGGGCGCAGCGCGACTACTTCCCCGTCGAGCACCAGGGAGTGCGCGTCGAGGGCCCGCACCGCGTCGGTGACCTCGGGGACCCGGGCGGTGATGTCGTCGAGCGTTCGCGTGAACACGCTGACCTCGCCGCCTCGCCGGTGGACCTGGATCCGGATCCCGTCGATCTTCCACTCGGCCGCGGCCACGGACAGCCGTTCGAAGGCCGAGGCAACGCTGGCCGCCGACGCGGCGAGCATCGGGCGCAGCGGCCTACCGACCTGCAAGCCAACGGAGCGCAGCGCGGCAGAGGCGGCCGCGGGCCCCGCGCCCGCCAGCGCGATCTCCGCCACCCCCGGGAGCGACCCGCCCAGCAGGAAGGCCCGGCGGACCTCCTCGGTGGGCACTCCGGCCGCGCCGGCCACGGCCTCGACCATGAGGCCTTCAAGGGCACCCTGGTGCAGTTCACCCGCGATCAGCCGGACCAGGAACGAGCGCTCACCCGGCGTGGCCCGTTCGAACAGGGCAGACAGCAGCCGGCGCCGGTCCGCCTGGGAGCCGGGCCCGGTGGCCGTGCCGACCGCCGCGAAGACGGCGTCTGTCTCGGCCAGCGTGATGGTCGGCTCCGCAGCACCAGCCTCGTCGCTGTCTCCCCCGGCCGCGCGCTGCGCGGCGGCCGGGTCAGCTCCGAGCAGGTCGCTGAGGGCCGCGTAGCCCACGCCGATCTGCCGCTGGCGCAGTTCGCCGGCGAGAAATGCCACCGCCACGGGGACTTCGGCGGGGCTGGCCCGGCGCAGCAGGGCGGCGATCTCGTCGGCTTTGGCCCGGCGTCCGGGCGCAGCGGCAACCGCATCCGACGTGCGCACCAGTTCCTGCAGAAGCACACAAGGCATTGTGCACGACGCCGCCGACCGTCCGGCGTGCGCCCGGACCGGACCGGGACGGGATCAGAAATCCGGCTGGGCCGACCGCGTCGGTGCAGGCCACCAGTGGTGTGATCAATGAGGCTGAATTTGTTACCGGCCAGTACTTGACCGTCATGGCTACTAAGCGGTAACTTCCGACGCGATTGCTCTTATGTGGTGTGTGTCACCCCGGCGCGTGTCACCCTGAGCAGTCGAGCCCCCGTCAACGGTGCCGGTCCGCAACCCCCGCAGCGAACTGCCCGCACCATGAAGAACAGTGGCAGGAGCCGCCATGGCCTCGTTTGGGAACACCACACCGGAACTGTCCGCAGGGTCCGCGCCCGGCAGGGTCCGCTGGCGGCGCTTCGCCATCCTCTTCGTCCCCGCGCTCGCCGCCGCGGCCACGCTGATCGGGCTGACCGCGCAGGGCGTGCTCGCCGCCAACATCTCCGTATCGGGGAGCGCCTTCAAGATCACTTCCACCCAGCTGAACGGGACCGGGTTCGAGCAGTTCGGCGGGGTCGTCACGGACGCCGGCGGCCACGTGCACCCGGTGGCGATCTCGGGGATCAAGAGCGCCACTCTCGCAAACCTCTGCCAGAGTGTCTCCGCGGGCCCGTTCATCCTCAGGCTCACCGCGGGTGGGGGCGGCACGCCCGTGTCGGCGAGCAACCTCATTGTCGACGCGGACCAGCAGACCGGCAGTACCGCCATTTTCCACAACATCACCATCGGCCAGGACGCGGGGTCGCTGACATCAGACCCGGGCGTGGCGGGCCAGGCCGGCGGTTTCGGCCAGCAGGCGGACTCGGTCACGATCGACAACTTGCAGCAGAACACCTGGCTGACCACGGCAGGCACGTTCACGCTCCCGGGGTTGAGCGTCAGCTTCGGAAAAGCCTGCTACTAGTGGCCTCTTCGGAACACAGCGGGGGCTCTCCCGGCCAGGAACCGGCGGAGCCCTCACCTCGCGAGGAATTCACTCCCGGCGGCGGATGGCCGCCGCGGGAGCCCGAAGATGGCCCCGCAACAGGTCCGGAGCCCGCGCCAGGGGAAGGAACCTCGCAGGTGAGAGGCACGCCGCCGTGGGAGGCGGCCGACAGCGCGACCGGGTCGACCGCTGCGGCGCAGGCACCGGAAGAAATCTCTGCTGTGGCACCGGATGAAACTTCGGCCGCGGCAGCGGATGAAGCCTCGGCCGCGGCAGCGGCGGGAAAGCAGCGCGTGACCGGGGCCCGTGCCCGCGACGCCCGGCAGGCTTTCCGGACGTGGCGGCACAGCCGGCCGTTCTGGGGCGGCCTCCTGCTCATCCTGGCCGGCGTAGAGATGATCGCCATCCCGCTGCTGAGCGTGGTCGCGCACAACTCCGTGAAGGTCGTCATCTACATCGGGATCGGCGGCATTTTCGGCGTGCTGATCGGTGGCCTGCTCGTGACGTGCGGGCTGCTGATCTGGTTCCATCCGGTGCAGCGGGTCTTCTATGCGATTACCGGCGTCCTGCTGTCCGTCGCGTCGTTCGTCGCGACAAACCTGGGCGGATTCTTCATCGGCATGCTGCTCGGGGTGACCGGGGGATCGCTGAGCTTTGGCTGGACACCCGGCGCGGGACGGGAACAGCCGGGCCGGCCGGGCTGGCCCGGCCGACCACGCTGGCCAGGCCGAGGTGGCCGGGCGCCGCAGGCGGACGAGCCGTCGGAAGGCCTGGGCATCGTGCTCCGCCGGGACACAGGACCGGGTGATCATCGTCGGAGCGGCGGCCGGCTGATGGCCCTCGCGATCACGCCGGTCATAGTGTCCGGCCTCATGCTTCCGGGCTACATGAGCGGCCCGATGCTGCCGGCTGCCTCGATGCGGCCGGCTGCGCAGGCGGGCTGCATCATCCCGATCCCCATCATCTGCCCACCGCCGTCGCCCTCTCCCACCCCGTCGGCCGCGCCCGGGCCCACCACAGGGCCCTCCGCGCCGCCCGGACCCATCCTCCCGGTTCCCGTGCCCACTGTGCCCGGGGCCCCCGGGCCGGCAGCGAGCGGCTCGGCCCAGCCCAGCCGATCGCCGAGCGCGTCGGCCCGCGGGAGGGCTGCCGCGGCACCAACCCAGATGGCATCGACGGCTCAGTCCAGTCTCACCGCGGACTCGGCGTACCTGTACGGGCTGTCCTATGACGGGCGCGCGCAAGTGGCGACTGCGAACGGGTCCGTGACGATGATGAAGTTCAGCCTGAGTGCGCTCACCTTGTCCGGCCACATCACCCTGACCGTCACCCAGGGCGGCACCACGGCCGTGACACAGAGTTCGTCCATGCAGTTCGGCGGGCCCGTGGTGCTGTATGCGACCAAGCTGTCGGGTAACCTGCTCGGCTTCGCTCCGGTGACCCTCACGCCGAACAGCCCGATAGCACTCATCCTGCAGGCGGTGGCGCAGATAACGCAGGCGCTCACCCAGACAACGCCCGTGCCAATGACGAACGTGGTGACCGACCAGCCCTACACCACCGCAAGCTCATTTCAGGCGGACGGCCTGCGGATCGGAACCTGATGTCGGCCGGGAGTCTGATCCAGGTGGCACCAGCACATCCAGGGCGGCACCAGCACATCCAGGGCGGCACACCAGCCCAGCGGCTGGCCAGCCGCTGGGCTGGCCAGCCGGGCCAGGGCGGCCGTTATGGCGTCCGCACCTGCCCGTTGACGTCAGCCGTCTCCGCATCGGCCATCTGATGCCCGCCAGGCGGGCCGCTGGGCGCCGGCATGTGCTGGCCGCGGACATCCGGCCTGCTGATGAGGCCCGGCCCACGACGGCTGCGCAGAACGGCCGCGGCCGCGCTGCCGACGGCCAGCACGAGGATCCCGGCCACGATCTTCGGCCAGCGGCGGCGACGGATCGGCTGGGCCGGTTCCATCCGGCGCGCGGTGGCGGCCAGCATGGCCGAGACCTTGGGCGCGACCCGCTCCTGCAGGGCGTTCCCCGTGCGCTCGACACGCGGGGCGGCCCAGACCCTGGCTCCGTACACGCCCCGCTTCGCCGTCCGGCGGGCACTCAGGGCGAGCGGGGTAACCTGTTTAGTGGCCCGGCGGGCGCGCCGCCGAGCGGTCGTTGCCCCGGCTCTGGCCGCGGCCCTGGCATCGTATTTTCTGGTCCTAAGGGACACATGAACCTCCCCAAGTTTGCTCCCCGCCCGTCTCACTTCCCCGGCCGGCCAGGCTCAACCATTACTCCGCCGCTTCGTCGCATACGTCCGGACGTGCGAGGATGGCGTAAGGGGGGAACTGCGGGGCAGAGGGTCGCCACTGCCACAAGGGTTCGTGCGAGGATGCCAGCCATGACTACGACGCTCACCGCGACACTGCAAACAAACGAGGGACCGATCGTGATCCGGCTGTTCCCGGATCACGCACCGAAGACCGTCCGGAATTTCGTCGAACTGGCCCAGGGCCAGCGCCAGTGGACCGATCCACGCACCAGGAAAGCCAGCACCGCCAGGCTCTATGACGGGACGATCTTCCATCGCGTGATCCCCAACTTCATGATCCAGGGCGGGGACCCGCTCGGCACCGGTACGGGCGGCCCCGGCTACCAGTTCGGTGACGAATTCCACCCGGATCTCTCATTCACCCGGCCGTACCTGGTCGCCATGGCCAACGCCGGGCCAGGCACCAACGGCTCCCAGTTCTTCATCACGGCGGTGCCCACGCCCTGGCTGAACGGTAAGCACACCATCTTCGGCGAGGTCATCGAGGGCACCGACGTGGTGGACAGGATAGGCAGCGTGGCGACGGACGGCCGGGACCGCCCGGCCGAGGACGTCGTCCTCGAATCCATCGAGATCACCGGCACCGGCGGCGCTGCGGGATCCGCAGGCTGAATCGTGGACGTTCCCCCAGCGCCGGACGCCGATGGCGGCGCGAACGCCGATCGCGGTACTAATGCCGATGGCGGCGCGAACGCCGATGGCGGTGCGGGCGCCCCTATGTGCTACCGGCACGGCGACCGTGAGACCTATCTGTCGTGCGTCCGGTGCGGGCGTCCCGCCTGCCCGGATTGCCTCCGCGCAGCCCCAGTTGGCCAGCAATGTGTGGACTGCGTCCGGGAGGGCAACCGGGACGTCCGTCAGCCCGCCTCCGTCTTTGGCGGGCGCATGGTGGCGGGCGCAATAGTCACCTGGGTCCTCGTCGCCCTCAACGTCGCCTTCTATGTCGCGGAGTTGGTGTACCCGCGGACTGTTGACTACCTGGCCATGGTGGCGAGCCTGAATGACGGGACGATCCAGCAGGTCATCGGCGTCGCGCACGGGCAGGCGTACCGGCTCATCACATCGGCGTTCATACACGAGCCGGGGCTGAGCGGGTTCGGCCCGGCGCACATCATCTTCAACATGTGGGCGCTGATCCTGGTCGGCCCGGCGCTGGAGCGCCTGCTCGGTCACCTGCGCTTCGTAGCCCTCTACCTGCTGAGCGCGCTGGGTGGCTCGGTGCTCTTCTATCTCCTCGCCCCGGCGGGGGAAGTGGCGCTGGGGGCCTCGGGTGCCATCTTCGGCCTGTTCGGCGCCTATTTCGTGGTGTCCAGGCGGCTGCGCCTGGACACCCGGGGAATCGTGATCCTTATCGTCCTTAACCTCGTGATCAGCTTCGCCTTCAGCTCGGCCATCGCCTGGCAGGCCCACGTTGGCGGGCTCATCACGGGCAGCCTGATCGCTGCGGCCTACGCGTACGCGCCCCGGCACCAGCGGACGCTGGTGCAAGCCGGCGCCACCGTGGCCGTGCTGGCCGTGCTCATCATCGCGGTGCTGTCGCGGAACAGCCAACTGGCCGTGTCCGCGCTGGGCTGATCAGCGCCGCCTGGAGCCGATCAGCACCGCCTGGGGCCGATCAGCGCCGCCAGGCAGCTGATCAGCGCCACTTGGTGGAGAGAACCACTCCGGAGATGATAAATCCGAACCCGATGACCAGATTCCAGTCCGACAACGCCGAGATCGGCAGGCTGCCCTGCGTGACGTAGAACAGCGCGATCCAGGCCAAGCCGATGATGAGGCAGCCCAGCATGGCGGGGACCAGCCAGCGCGGACTGACCTTGCTCCTGGCTGACCTGGGCGGCGGGGTATAAACAGCCTTGCTTCTGACGCGGGACTTGGGCACTGTCGCTCTCCTGCTCTATGCCTTTCACGCACTCGGCCCGAGTGTAACGCCGGAGGTGGCGTGCCCGACTTGCTCGTGAGGGCTTGCGTCGTCGCCCCCGAGCGATGCAAGCCCTCCTCCGCGGAGACTAGGGCCCGGTCGGCGTCGCTGTCGCGCTCGCCGTGGGTGTCGCCGTCGCCGTTGCGCTCGCCGTCGGTGTTGCACTCGGCGTCGCCGAGGCCGTGGCCACGTAAATGGTCACCGTTGACCCCTTCGGCAGGGTGCCGCTGCTCGGCTGCTGCTGGAATACGTTGCCCACAGTAGCGCTGGCCGGGCCGGGCGCAGGGTTGACCTGGACGTTGAAACCGGCCCCCTTCAGGATCGACGTTGCCGTTGCCTGCGGGTCGCCGACAACGTTGGGCACCTGGACGCCGCCGCCGGATACAGCGATGGTGACCTTGCTGTTCGGAGCCACCGGCGTGCCGCCGGGCGGGGACTCACTGACCACAGTCCCGGCCGGCTTGGACGAGTTCTGATCCGTGTTGACGATCACGCTGAAGCCGGCGTTCTGCAAGGTGTTCTGCGCGTTGCCCTGCTGCTGGCCCACCACGTCAGGCACCTTGACCATGTGCGGCCCCGTTGACACGTATAGCGTCACCACCGAGTTGGCCGGCACCTTGTTGCCGAACGGCGGGTTGGTGCTGACCACCTCGCCCTTGGGATATGTCGATGAGGCCTGCGGCACGGCCCTGGACTGCAATCCGGCCTTGGCCACCGCCGCCTCCGCCTTGGCCTGGGTCAGCCCCACGACGGAAGGCACGGCGTCCTTCTGGCCCCCGCCGTTGAGCGCCAGGAAGGCGACCAGCGCGAGGAGGATGGCCAGGACGGCGCCCAGGACCCACCAGAGCGTCTTCCTCCGGCGGCCGCCCCCGCCCCCGTACGCGCCATCCTGGGGCCCGTACTGGTATGGCGGGATCGCGCCGGTCCGGCCGTCCGTCGAGGCAGGACCCAGGCGCTGGGTGGCCGGGTACATGTCGGCGCCGCGCGGGGGCGCGGCGACCGGCACGCCGGACAGCGCGCGCTGGATGTCCGTGCGCATCTCCGCCGCCGACTGGTACCGGTCGGCCGGGTCCTTGGCCATCGCCTTCAGCACGATCGAGTCGGCCCATCCCGGGATCTCCGGGTCCACCCGGGACGGCGGGATGGGGTTCTCCCGGACATGCTGGTAGGCGATCGCCACCGGGGAGTCCCCGATGAACGGGGGCCTCCCGGTGAGCAGTTCGTACAGCAGGCAGCCGGTGGAGTAGAGGTCGCTGCGCGCGTCCACCCGCTCACCCCGGGCCTGCTCAGGTGAGAGGTACTGCGCGGTCCCGATGACCTGCGCGGTCTGGGTCATGGTGGCCTGGGCGTCGCTTACCGCCCGGGCGATGCCGAAGTCCATCACCTTGACCTCGGCCGACCGGGTCAGCATCACGTTGGCTGGCTTGATGTCGCGGTGCACGATGCCGTGGCGGTGGCTGTAGTCGAGTGCTCGCAGCACGCCGTCGGTGATCTCCAGGGCACGTTCCGGCAGCAGCCGGCGGTCCTCCCGGAGCAGATCGCGCAGGGTCCGGCCGTCCACGTACTCCATCACGATGTACGGGACGTTCGCCGGCCCGGCCATGTCTTCGCCGGTGTCGTAGACCGCGACGATCGCCGGATGGTTCAGCGAGGCGGCCGACTGGGCCTCGCGGCGGAACCTGGCCTGGAACGTCGCGTCCCGGGCCAGGTCCTCGCGGAGCGTCTTGACCGCGACCACGCGGTCGAGGCGGATATCGCGCGCCCGGTACACCTCGGCCATGCCGCCCCGCCCGACGACGCCGTCGAGTTCGTAGCGGCCGCCGAGGAGGCGGGACTGTGTCATGTCTGGCACGTCAGTAACCATCCTGCGTCGTAGTCGTCGCCCCGGCGGAGCCTCGGTCCCGCCCGGTGGTGCCGGCCGGCCTGCGGTGGCGCATCTCTCTCATCTCAACGGATCTCGCTGGTCGTGGCGTTCATTGCTTCCCCACGGAGGCCAGGTACGCCTGGATGACCTTGACGGCGATGGGGGCTGACGCGTCGGCGCCGAGGCCGCCGCCCTTTACAATGACGCCGACAGCTATCTGCGGGTTGGGACTGTTGGCCGGGGCGAAGCCGGTGAACACCGCGTCGTCCAGGCCCGAGTTGTTGGCGCCGTTCTGTGCCGTTCCGGTCTTCCCGGCGATCTCGATGTTCGGGAGGAAGGCCACGGCGTGAGCGGTGCCCTGCGGCGACTGCACCACGTTGATCATCATGCGCTTGACATCTGAGGCCACGGACGGGGTCACCGTGGTGTTCAGGGTGGCCGGACTGGCCGTCTCGAGCGGCGTCAGGTCCGGTGCGGTGATCTTCTGGACCATGTAGGGCGTCATCAGGGTGCCGCCGTTGGCGATGGCGGCGGAGAACATCGCCTCCTGCAGCGGCGTCACCGTGTCGCTGTACTGGCCGATCGCCGAGTAAGCGGTGAAGCTGGGGGCCGACACGGGCGGGTAGTTGCTCGGCGAGACGGGCAGCGGGATCGTCAGGTTCGCGTCGTTCATGCCGAACTTGTCGGCCTGCGCCCGCAGGGCGGTCCCGCCGAGGGTCATCCCCAGGTTGCCGAACACGGTGTTGCAGGAAACGGTGAACGCGAATATGACGGGCACCTTGCCGGTGCCGGTCGGGTTGCTCCCGTCGTTGCACGCCTCATTGTCGAAGTTGATCAGCTGGTTGCTGGTCTGCGGAAGTTTGAGGTTGGTCGGCGCGTAGACCCGGGTGTCCGGGTGGTAGTTCCCGGTGGAGAACGCGGTCGAGCTGGTCACGATCTTGAACGTGGACCCGGGTGGGAAGGTCGCGTTGATGGCCTTGTTCGTCAGCGGCTGGTTCGGGTCAGCGAGCAACTGCTTGTCGACCTTGTTCAGTTCTGTGCCGTTGAACGTGGCTAGCTGGTTGGGGTCGAAGCTCGGGTAGGACGCCATGGCCAGGACCGCGCCGGTCTGCGGGTTCAGCGCCACGACCCCACCCTGCAGGCCGGTCGCCTTGAGTCCGTCGTACGCCGCCTGCTGGGCCGCGGAGTTGATGGTGAGCTGCACCGTGGCGCCGCGCTTGGGCTTACCGCTGATCAGGTCGAGCAGGTTGTGCACGGCGAGCGCCGGGTCCGACCCGGACAGCTGCCGGTTCTCCGCCTGCTCGATGCCGGTCGCGCTGTAGATCGAGTTGAAGCCGGTCACCGGGGCGTATACCGGGCCGTTTGTGTAGTACCGCTGGTACTTGTAGATGCCTTTGACCGCGCGGGACTCCGCGATCGTCTTGTTGTCCGCGGTGACGATGGCGCCACGCTGGTACTGGAACTGCTGGGAGAACGTGCGGGCGTTGCCCGGCTTGTTAACCAGGCTGTTGGCCTCGAACGCCTGCACGTAGTTCGCGTTGACCAGGAGCAGGACGAACATCACCAGGCAGGCCAGGGAGATCCGGCGAAGTGCTCGGTTCATCCGGCTCTCACCACCTGCGTCATCCCCTCATCCTGGATCGGCTGCGGAGCGGGCCTTCGCGCGGTGTCGCTGACCCGCATCAGCAGCGCGATCATCATCCAGCTGGCCACCAGCGAGGAACCGCCCTGGGACAGGAACGGGGTGGTGATACCGGTCAGCGGGATCAGCCGGGTGACCCCGCCGACGATCACGAACACCTGCAGGGCGAGCACGAACGCCAGCCCGCCAGCCAGCAGCTTGGAGAACGGGTCGCGCACCGCGACCGCGGCCCGCAGCCCCCGCTGGACGATCAGCCCGTAGATGAGCAGGAGCGCCATCAGCCCCGCGACGCCGAGTTCCTCACCGAACGCGGTGATGATGAAGTCACTTTGCGCCAGCGGGGTCCAGTAGGGCTGGCCCTGGCCGAACCCCCGGCCGAGGACGCCGCCGAAGCCCATCCCGTACAGGCCCTGCACCAGCTGGTACGACGGCACGCAATGGGCCTGGGTCGCGGGGTTGCAGAACACGTTGGCCGATGTGAACGGATCCAGCCAGATGGTGAACCGCGCGCCGACGTGCCCGAAGAGCCTGCTGGCCACGAACGCGCCGGACGCGAACAGCATGACCCCGATGAGCAGCCAGGACGTCCGCTGGGTGGCGATGTACAGCATCACCACGAACAGGCCGAAGAACAGCGCGGACTGGCCGATGTCGGTCTCGAAGACCAGGACGAGGAGGCTGGCGGCCCACGCGATGAGCACCGGACCGAGGTCACGCGCGCGGGGCAGGTCGATGCCGAGCACCCGCCGCCCGGCCAGCGCCAGCACATCCCGCTTGCTGACCAGGTAGCCGGCGAAGAACACGGCGAGGGCCAGCTTCGCGAACTCGCCGGGCTGGATCTCGAGGCCGCCGACGATGATCCACACCTTGGCGCCGTTTATCGCGCTCATGGACGCGGGCAGCAGCGCCGGGATGACCAGCAGTACCAGGCCGATCGCGCCGAGCGTGTAGGTGTAGCGCTGAAGAATGCGCGGCTGCCGGATCAGGGCCAGCACGACCACGAAGGCCGCGATGCCGACGGCGCTCCACATCACCTGGAGGGTGGTGGTCGACGCGGTCATCGTGCTGATCTGGTTCCCGGCGTTTCCGCCCCGCCCGGATTCCTGCAGCCGGTAGATCATCACTATGCCGAGGCCGTTCAGCAACGCGGCGAGCGGCAGTATCAGCGGGTCCGACCAGGGCGCCAGGCGGCGGACGGCCAGGTGGGCGGCGCCCACGATGACCGCGAACGAGATGCCGTAGGTGAACATCCCGGACGGCACCTTGCCGTTCAGCCCGAGCCCGACGCTCGCGTAGGCGAACATGACCACGGCCACCACGAAGATGAGCATGGTCAGCTCGGTCCGGCGCCGCCCGCGCGGCATGGCCACCGGGCCTGCCTGCCCGGCCTGGACGGGGGTGGTCACCGAGCCGATGCGCAGCGGCTCGCCAGGCTGGCCCGGAGGGGTGGTGATGGCGCTCATGGCGTTCCCCCGCTGGCTGGCAGCGGCGGGCAGTCGGACGGGATGGGGGGCGCCTGCGGTTTCGCGACGAGCTTGCCCTTGACCTTCGTGGGCTTGAGGTTCTGCCACTTCCGGTAGGCGGTGTAGGCGTTCTGGCAGCGCTGGTAGTCGTTGCGGATATGGCCCATGATCCGCTGCGCCTCGCCCAGCCCGCTGGCCGGGATCGTGGACCGGATGGACTGGACGTCGGTGGGAGGCAGCATGGCCAGCGGAACGCTGGTCCGCTGGTACACCTTGGACAGGCTCACCCAGGCTACTTTCGGCGTGATGCCGCGGTAGATGACGACCTTGCCGTTGTCCGCGCCCACGTAGTACTGGCTCTGCGTGTAGCGCCACCCCGCGTAGCCGCCGCCGACGACCAGGATGACGAGGACCGCGAGGGCCGAGGTGACGAGCGGCCAGCGCCGCCGGTGCACCACACCCTCCTCGTGATCGTTCGCCTTGCGCGGGACCGGGTCGTCGTGTGCGATCGCGACCGCGATCGCGGCCTGCGGCGCGGTCTGGGTGAGCATATGGGCGCGCGCCGCCGGGCTGTCGCTGTGCAGTGTGGGTCGGCCGGTGCCGTTGGACGCCGCCCCCACGACCACGGACACGTCACTGGGCGGCAGCGGCGCCGTCGCGCTGTCCACAACGTCCGCGACGATGCAGGTGATGTTGTCCGGCCCGCCGCCCCTGATGGCCAGCTCGATGAGCTGCAGCACCACCTCGTCGAGGTCCCCGACCGTGGCCAGTGTCTTGTGCAGGGTCTCTTCGCTGACCACCCCGGACAGGCCGTCCGAGCAGAGCAGGTACCTGTCGCCGGCCCTGACCTCGCGCAGCGACAGGTCCGGTTCGACGTCCGCCCGGCCATCCAGGGCCCGCAGCAGCATCGAGCGCTGCGGGTGGGTGGCGGCGTCGTCGGGGCTGATCCGCCCCTCGTCGACCAGCGTCTGGACCAGCGTGTGGTCGTGCGTGATCTGGTGGAACTCGCGGCCCCGCAGCAGGTAGGCCCGTGAGTCGCCGATGTGGACGAGGGCCATCCGGGACCCGGACCAGAGCATGGCTGTCAGCGTGGTGCCCATGCCCTCGATGGCCGGGTCGGCGGCGACCATGTCGTGCAGCGCGTGGTTGGCCTCGGTGACCGCGTCGGCGAGCGCGTCGAGCAGGTCGTTGCCGGGCACGTCATCATCGAGCCTGGCGATGGCGGAGATGGCGGCGGCGCTGGCGACCTCGCCGGCCGCGTGGCCGCCCATGCCGTCGGCCACGGCCAGCAGGCGCGGGCCTGCGTACGCCGCGTCCTCGTTCCCCTCCCGGAGGAGACCGACGTCTGAGCGGATCGCGTACCGCAGTGCAAGTGTCATCTGCGCAATTCCAGAACGGTCTTGCCGATGCGGATCGGCACGCCAGCCGGCACCGGTGTCGGCTGCGTCACCTTCTGACGGTCGAGGTACGTGCCGTTGGTGGACCCGAGGTCCTCAACTATCCACTGACCATCCTGAGGAAATAGCCGGGCATGTCGGCTTGAAGCGTAGTCATCGTTGAGCACGAGCGTGGCGTCATTCGCGCGACCAATGGTGATTTGCTGGTCGGTAAGCCCCAGGCTGGTACCGGCCAGGGCACCGGCCGTGACGAGCAGGCGCTGCGGCTCACCGCGCCCGGCCCGCTGGGACCGGGCCGGTTTGGCGGGGCGGGAGCGAGGCTGCTGGCGCCGCTGCTTGCGCGCGGACGTGGAAGGGCCGAACAGGTCCGTGCGTACCACGCCCACCGCGGCGATGACGAACAACCACAGGATCGCCAGGAAGGCGAGCCTGATGAGGGTGAGAGTGAGCGTGTTCATCGGGTCATGTGTCCTCGGGGTGGCCGTGGCCGTCAATAGATGCCGTCTCTGCGGAACACCAGGGTCGTCCGCCCCAGAGTTACCTGTGTGCCGTCGGTCAGCGATACCCGCCGGACCGGCTGGCCATTCACGAACGTGCCATTGGTTGAGCCCAGGTCCACGAGGACCACATCCCCGTCCTCCACCCGGAGCTCGGCATGGTGCCGCGAGACACCCGGATCGACCAGGCGCAGGTCGCAGTCGGTGCCCCGGCCGAGCATGGTCACCGGTGCGTTCAGCTCGTAGGTGCGCTGGGTGTTGCCATCCGCCCCCGGCTCGGGCCCCGACACGAGCAGCCGTGGCCGGCCGCCGACGGATCCGGGCACCGGCGCCCGGGGCAGGTCACTGCTGGGCCTGCGGATCTCACCGCCTTCGACGGTGGTACCGCGGATCACCCCGGAGCGGATCCGGAAGGTGCCCGTGGTCAGGTCCGGGACGCCCTCAAAGCGCATCCGCACCGGCCCGACGAAGGAGTAACCCTGCTCGCGGGCATGCTCGCGGGCCAGCGTGGACAGTTCGATGCCGAGGTTGTCGGCATATACCTCCAGGCGCTCGAAGTCGCTGTCGGCCAGTTCCACCACGAAATCGTTTGGTACAAGGGTTCTGCCTTGCGCCACGATCGCGGCACGGTCATCCATCTCGCGCTGCACCGCGCTGGCAACCTCAACCGGCTGCAGCTCGGACTTGAACGCTCGCGCGAAGGCACCCTCCACCATGCCCTCGAGCCTGCGCTCGAAGCGCTGAAGAACTCCCACCCGGGTACCTCCTTCCCGTATCCGCATCCGATGGTATCGGCGGCGGGGGGCAGGTCGAAGACGTGCTAACCTGACTCCTTGCCTAGGGCGGGTGGCGGAACGGCAGACGCGCACGGTTCAGGTCCGTGTGTCCGCAAGGACGTGAGGGTTCAAATCCCTCCTCGCCCACAAGGTGTTCTGGCCTGCAGCTTATGCGCCCGAACCACCTGTGCGGATCAGGGTTGGGCAGGTCGGCGAGCCCAGTGTCACCAAGAGCCAACACTCGCCCCTTGCTCCCGGGCAAATTTCCGGCAAAACGAAAACCGCCGCCGGCCCCGTTCGCCGGGTTCCGGCCCGACGATCACGGCACCACCATCACGCACGATGATCACGGCACGACGATCACGGGGCAGTGCGCGTGCCTGGTGAGCCAGCCCGGGACCGAGCCGGCGACATGGTGCCAGACGTGCTCGGGCGCCCCGATCACCAGGGCGTCCGCGCAGAACTCCCGGGCCGCCGCGGCGAGTTCCTTGGCCGGACTGCCGCGCCGGGTGAGGACCCGCACGTCGAGCCCGGCCCGGTCGCAGACCTCGTCCAGCTCGGCGAGGAGCCAGCGCTGCATTTCCTCGGTGTCCCGGCCGGCCCCGATGACCTGGCCGGTCAGCGGCTCGCAGTAGACGCCGGGCGAGCAGATGTACGCGACCACGAGCGGCCGCCCGAGCCGCCGGGCCATCCCGGCGGCGTAAGCGAGCGCGTGACGGCTCGACTGTGATCCGTCGTAGCCGGCCACCACCGGGTGGTCCAGGTCGCTTGATGGGGTGGACCGGGACTGGGCGTCGTCGCGGCGGTCCGGGCGACCTGGCTCGGCAGGCTGGCCCTGGTGTGGTTGAGGCTCTGCCTGTTCCATGGCTTCGCGTCCTTGTGAGTCCATGCTCCGCACACCGGAGTATCTGTAAAATATGTTAGTTTCGCTCAAGCAAATAACCTAGCCAGGCGCGAGTCTCCGAATGGCAGGGCCGCGTCGGCAGGGTATCCCGCCTTCTTTGCCATGGGCCTCGCTTCCTCCGGCCCAAGTGCTCATGAGAAGAGGATGCGCTCGCCGGGGCTGCCGGGGAAGAGCCGAACCCCTTCCGGGCTGACCTGGCGGAACCGGCACTGCCCGGAACCAGGCAGAATTGATGTCGTGCCGGAACTTCCCGAGGTCGAGTCGCTCGCTATCTTCCTGCGCGAGCGGGCCGCCGGGCGAGTCATCGAGCGGGCCGACAGCGCCGCGATCTCGGTGCTCAAGACCTATCAGCCAGACCTGACCGCGCTGCGCGGGCGGGTCCTCGACACGGCGGTCCGCCACGGCAAGTTTCTGGACCTGGTGGCGGTGGCTCCCGGAAGCGAGCCGCTGCATCTCGTCATGCACCTGGCCAGGGCCGGCTGGCTGCGCTGGAGGGAGAACCTGCCCGCAGAGCCACCCCGCCCCGGTAAGAGCCCGCTCGCCTTCCGGCTCCGGTTCACCGACGCCACCGGATTCGACCTGACCGAGGCCGGGACCAAGAAGCGGCTCGCTGTCTACCTGGTCGCCGATCCCGCCGAGGTCCCGGGTGTCGCCGCGCTCGGCCCCGACCCGCTGGCGGACTCCTTCACTGTCGAGGCCCTGGCGGGTCTGCTCGCCGGGCGCCGGACCCAGATCAAGGGAGTGCTCAGGGATCAGAAGATCGTCGCAGGCATCGGCAATGCCTACTCGGACGAGGTCTTGCACGCGGCGAAGATGTCCCCCTTCAAACTGGCCAGCACGCTGACCAGCGATGAGGTAGCCGGGTTGCACGAGGCGATCCTCAGCACGCTCCAGACCGCCGTCGCTCGGTCGGCCGGGCTGGCGGCAGGTGACTTGAAGGCCGAGAAGAAATCGGGCCTCCGGGTACACGGCCGGGCCGGGCAGCCGTGTCCGGTGTGCGGCGACACGGTGCGCGAGGTCTCGTTCGCCGACTCGGCGCTGCAGTACTGCCCGACCTGCCAGACCGGCGGCAAGCCCCTGGCCGACCGGCGGATGTCCCGCCTCCTCCGGTAGCCCGGGCCCGGCCCGCCGGCCCCGCGGGTTCTAGCGGACCGGGTTGAAGACCTGCCCAAGTTCCTGCCAGCGCACCGGCCGCGGTCCCCGCACACCCGACCCCCGGCTGCCCTCGCGGCCCGGACCTCCCGGCTGCCCGGCCCGCATGGCTGTTCACATAGTTCACATAGGTACTCAGGAAACAACTCCTGTCATTCCAATAAGTGACAGCAATGAACTATTGTCTGAATTGCACGAAATGAACCGGGCCCGCCGACGGGAGTGGGCGAATAGGCACGCATAGTGATTACGAACTAATTTCATGGTGTTTCTGCACAAATGAAGATGCGGTACTGCCATCATGACGCTCGCTGCTCTCCGTGACCCGCGCGGCGAGCCGTCTGATGGGGGCATCGATGCGTCTAGTCCGTTCCGCAGCACTGCGACGGGCGGGTGGCATCGCCGCCGTCGCCGGCCTGAGCGTGCTCGGCATGGCCGTCCTGCCGGAGACCGCCGCCCCGGCCGCCACGCTGGCCGGGCCGCTACGGATCGACCGGTTCAACGTGGGGGCCCCTCACTCGCCCGAACTGCTGCGGGCACTGGCCGGCCCGCCCGACCCGACCAGCCTGGCGCACCCGGCGAGGTCCATAAGCCCATTCCCGGGCGTGACATCATCGGCGAGCACAGCGGTGCGCGGCGTGGATGTCGCGTCGTACCAGCACGTAAACGGCGCCGCCATTGGCTGGTCAAGTGTCGCGAGAGCCGGGTACAAGTTCGTGGCGATCAAGGCCACGGAGGGGAACTATTACGCCAACCCGTATGGCGGATCGGACCTGACCGGCGCCGAGCGGGCGGGGCTGTCGGTGATCGCCTACCACTTCGCGATCCCAAATGTCTCCGGCGGCGCTGCCCAGGCGGACTACGTGATCGCCAACGCCGCGGACGGGAGCGGCCGGGTGGCGCCGATCGGCCTGGACATCGAGTACGACCCTTACTCGGCGACGGATGGCACCAACGAGTGCTACGGGCTCAGCCCGGGCGCCATGACCTCGTGGGCGGCCGCCTTCAGCAACGAGGTCAGGCGCAGGACGGGACGCCTCCCGATCCTCTACACCACCGCGGACTGGTGGAACACCTGCGCGGGCAGCACGGCCCTGGGCCAGGACTCGCTGTGGGTGGCCGCCTACACGACCGGGGGCGGTCCGCCGCTGCCCGTCGGCTGGGGCACCTGGGCCATCTGGCAATACACCAGCGGTGGCACCGTGCCCGGGATCGTCACCAGCGGGAACACCGACCTGGACGTGTTCAACGGGCACGCGGTCCCGGTCTTCAACCCCGGGAACCAGGCGACCAGGGTCAACACGGCCGTTACGCCGGTCAAGGCGGCCATGCTGACCGTCGCCGGCAGCGCGGCGCCGTCCTACAGCGCGACCGGGCTGCCGCCGGGGCTGACCATCAGCGCCGCGACCGGCCAGATCTCCGGTGTCCCCACCGCGGCGGGCGTGTATCACGTGAAGACCAGCGCCACCTCCGGCGGGCTGACCGGGTCCGCCTCCTTCACCTGGACGGTCAGCCAGGTGTTCCCGACCAGCACAAACGGGCCCATTGCCCTGGCTCTGGCGGGCAAGTGCCTGACCGACGGCGGCGACAGCAACGTCATCGGCCATCAGGTCGAGACCTGGTCCTGCAACGGCCGGGGTTACGAGAACTGGACGGTGGCGGGCGGGGCGATCCAGATCCACGGCAGGTGCATGGCGGCGCAAGGGACCGCTAGCCGGTCCAAGGTCGCGCTGGCGGCCTGCACCGGGGCCGCCAGTCAGCAGTGGCGGGTGGGGACCGGCGCCAGCCTGGTCAACCTGGGATCGGGCATGTGCCTGGATGACCCCTATTCGAGAACGGCCAACGGCATCGCGCTGTGGATCTATACGTGCCACGGAACACTGAACCAGAAATGGACGCTGACCGCCGGCCCCGTGCTTTCAGCGGTCGCGGGGCAGTGCCTGGACGACGCGGGCGGCCGCCTGGCGGACTTCAACAAGGTCGAGATCTGGCCATGCAACGGGTATCCGGCGCAGAGGTGGGTGGTCCAGACCGATGGGACGGTGCGGACCAGCGGGTGGTGCCTGGACATCTACCATGGCGGGACTGCCATCGGCTCCCGGGTGGACCTGTTCTCGTGCAACGGCACGGCCGCGCAGCAATGGCACGTCCTGGCCGACGACTCCGCGGTCAAGCTGCAGAACCCGAAATCGGGTAAGTGCCTGACCGACCCGAACGACTCCACGGCCTACGGCACCGGCTTGGTGCTCGGCTCCTGCGCGTCCACCGGCCCGGGGACCGCGTGGCTGATCCGTTGACCCCGCCTTCGACCCGCCTTGTAACCCCATGACTGGCCCCGGGTACCCCAGGATTCGCTGCGCCCGGATGTGATATGACTTCTCCTGCGCGCTGCGACAGGGGGGTGTACCGTGCGACGGGGGGTACTGGTGGTGCGGTTTCGCTTGAACCCTGACCGTCCCTGCCCCGGAGCACTCATGCGCGCATTTCCGTCCGTCCGGCGAGCATTCGCCGTGGCCATCGTCGCCGGGCTGGCCGTCCTGGGGGGGCCCGCCTGGCCAGCGGCTGCGGCCGGGGCGCAGGCGACGGCCCCGGCGTCCGCGCTGGCCAGCAAGCCAGGGATCAACCATTTCAATGTGGGCGCCACGCACTCGCCCCAGTTGCTCCAGGCGCTGGCCGGCCCGCAGAGCCAGACCGCCCTCGTGCATCCCGCGGCGTCGGCGGCGGCGGGCTCCGTGCTGGCGGGCCCGGTGGCGCCCCCAGCCGCGGCACTCGCGGGCGCGGTGCAGGGCATCGACGTCGCGTCCGCGCAGCACCCGAAGTCCGCTAAGTACCCGCTAGGCGCCCCCATCAACTGGACGCAGGTCGCCGGGGCCGGGTATCAGTTCACGGGGATCAAAGCCACCGAGGCGGCGTACTACACCAACCCCTATTACGCCTCGGACCTGGCCGCCGCCAAGACCGCCGGGCTGTCCGTCTTCGCCTACTCTTTCGCGAACCCGTGGCCGGGTGACCAGCAGGCGAACGGCACGGCTGTCCAGCAGGCGGACTACCTGGTTAGCAATGCCACGGTCGTCGGCAGCGTGCCGCCACTGGCGCTGGACATCGAGTACAACCCGTACATCAACCAGGAGCCAGGCGGCAATATTTGCTACAGCCTCACCCCGTCGGCCATGGTGACCTGGATCTCCCAGTTCATCGCCGAGGTCCAGAGCCGGACCGGCCAGCTTCCGATGGTCTACACCACCGCGGACTGGTGGCAATCCTGCACCGGGGGCAGCACCGCCTTCGGGCGGGACCCGATGTGGGTGGCCAACTACACCACCGCCGCCAGCCCCACGCTGCCGGTCGGCTGGAGCAACTGGGCCCTGTGGCAGTATTCGAGCACCGGCATTGTGCCAGGAATATCCGGGAAAACCGATCTCGACCAGCTGAACCCCGCCGTGATCCCTCTCTTCGCTCCCGGCACCCAGAACAGCATTGCAGGCTCCGCTGTGACGCCGGTGACGGTGAAAGCCTTCACCGTCTCCTCGGGGTCGGCCCTGGCCTACGCGGCGACCGGCCTGCCACCGGGACTGTTGATCAATTCGGCCTCCGGCCAGATCTCCGGCACCCCGACGGCGGCCGGTAATTACCAGGTGACGGTGACCGCGACCGCGGGCGCGGCGACCGGGTCGGTCAGTTTCACCTGGGACATCCGCGGCAAGGTCACCGTCACGTCGCCTGGAACGCTGAGCACGGTCGCCGGCAATCCGGTCGATCTGCAGGTGCAAGCGGCCGACTCGGCTGCCGGGCAGACCCTGTCGTACTCCGCGACGGGCCTGCCAGCGGGCTTGTCGATGAGCAGCCGGGGACTGATCACCGGCTGGCCCGCATCACCAGCGGGAACCCACCCTGTCACCGTCACCGTGACCGCCCCGCTCAGCGTCCCTGGATCCGCCTCGTTCACCTGGGCGGTGACCGCGGCGCCCGGCACCGGCCCGACTGGGCCGGTGCACCTGAACCTGGCCGGAAAGTGCCTCGACGACAGAGGTGACAGCAGCGCGAACGGAACGACGATCCAGATCTGGTCGTGCGTCAGCGGCGGCAAGTCCCAGCAGTGGACCGTCGCCGCGGACCAGACGCTGCGAATCAACGGCAAGTGCCTGTCCGTTGCCGGATCGGCCACCGCGCAAGGGTCGAAGGCGGTGCTGGAGACCTGTTCCGGGGCTGCCAGCCAGCAGTGGCGGGTCGGAACGACGGCGGAACTCGTCAACCCGGTCTCGGCCATGTGCCTGGACGATCCCGGCTCGAGTACGGCCAACGGCACCCCGGTGGAGATCTGGTCGTGTACCGCCGCCAACGCGGAAAAGTGGACGCTGCCGGCCGGCCCGGTGGTGTCGCAGATCCCGAGCGGCTGCCTCGATGACTTCGGCAATAGCACCAAGCCCGGCAACCCGATCGACCTCTGGCCGTGCAACGGTGGCGCCGCGCAGAATTGGACCGCCGAGCCGGACGGCACCGTGCGTGTCCACGGCATGTGCCTGGATGTCTACAATGCGCTTACTGCCAGCGGCTCTGTCCTGGACCTGGCCGGATGCAGCTACGGCGCCGTGGCACAGCAGTGGAAGATCCTCACCGATGGCGGCGGCGTCGAGCTGCAGAATCCCCATTCTGCCCTGTGCCTGGCCGACCCCGGCGACTCGACGGCCAGCGGCACGCGCCTGGTCATTGGCGCCTGCTCGACCGCCGACCCAGGCGTCCGCTGGCGTATCCACTAGCCAAAACCACGGGCGGCTCGGGCGGCGCGCGAATACGCCGGACCTTAGCTTTTGCTGAGCCGGGGCTGCGCTGCGATGGCACGATGTGGGCGTGGAGGTCGAAACGCCACCGGCTGGCGGCCGGGACCGGGTGGACGCGACGGCACGCGCGGTTATCGAGTGCGCGGCCGACGCGATCGTGGCGTTCAGCACGGACGGGACGGTGCTGCTGTGGAATCCGGCCGCCGAGCGGATGTTCGGCTGGTCGGCCACCGAGGTCGTTGGCCAGGAGCCCCCGATCATCCCGGAGGAACTGAAGGCCGAGCACGGTGCGGTCCTGGAGCGGCTCCGCAGCGGCGGCCAGATCTCGTTCGCCACCCGCCGCGCACGCAAGGACGGCAGCCTGCTCGACCTCCGCATCGACATCAGCACGCTGACCAACCGCGCCGGCGATGTGATCGGCTGGGTCAACGTCTGCCACCGCTCAGGTGAGGACGACGCGGCCCGCAGTCACATCGCCAAGCGGGCCAGGGTGGTCCGCAAGCTCGGCGACGTGGTGGCCGACATGACCGCCCAGCGCGACCTGGAGGCCGTCCTTGACCGGATCGCCGCGAGCCTGCGCGAACTGACCGGCGCGGACGCGGGTGGGTTCGTGCTGATCGAGGAGGGCAGGCTGCGCCTGGTGAGCATGGACGGGCTGCCGCGCAGCCTGCGCGGCCGCACCGCGGACCTGCCCACCAGCCTGGTCGGCGAGCTGATGCGGTCCGGCAGGACCGTGATGATGGCCACCGACGAGGACGGCGGCTTCGGCGACCTGATCTGGTCCGCGCTGCCCGGGCTGCACACGATCGCGCTCAGCCTCTCCCATGTGGGGGGGCGCCCCTACGGGGCGCTGTACGCGCTGTACAGCCGGCGGAAGGTCGGGCACGTCGAGCTGGAACTGCTCGAGCTGATGGCCGGCCACGCGGGTGTCGCCCTCACCAACGCGATGGCCTTCGAAGAGGTCGTCAGGCAGCGGGCGCACGAGCGGGCCGTGATCGACGCCAGCGCCGACGGCATCGCCGTGCTCGACGGCGACGGGCTCATCCAGCAGTGGAATCCCGCCGCACACCAGCTCACCGGCATGTCCGCCGACGAGGTCACCGGACGGCCGCTGCCGTTCCCGGTCCCCGAGCCCGGCGGCGCCAAGCTGACCTACCGGCTGCCCGGCGGCCGCTGGCTTGACGTGCTGTGCAACGTCCTCAACGGCCGGAATGAGCGCGTCGTCGATTTCCGGGACGTCACCGCGGCCAAGGAACTGGAGGAGGCCAAGGACCTGTTCCTCGCCACGACCAGTCACGAGCTCCGGACGCCGATCACCGTGGTGCAGGGATTCGCGAGCACCCTGGCCAGCCGGTGGGACAAGCTGACCGACGCCGAGCGGCGCGGCGCCGTCCAGACCATTGCCGAGCGCGCCGGGTCGCTGGGCCGGCTGGTGGAGCAACTGCTGCTCGGCTCCCGCGCGGGCGCGGATCAGCTCACCGTCACCAACGGGCCGTTCGACCTCGCGGCCCTGCTGCGCACCGCGGCCGTGGCATTCCGCCCGCTGTCCGAGGCGCACACGCTGGCAGCCGACATTCCCGACCGGCTGCCCGCGGCCCACGGTGACCCGATGGCCACGGACATCATCGTCGGCCAGTTGCTGGAGAACGCCTTCAAGTACTCACCGGAGGGTGGCGCGGTCACGGTGGCGGCCCGGCTGGCGGGCGACTGGATCGAGGTCAGCGTGCAGGACGAGGGGATCGGCATCGCCCCCGGGGATCATGAGCGGATCTTCGAGCGGTTCGTCCAGGGTGAGACCGGCGACCGGCGCAGGTTCGGCGGGATCGGCCTCGGACTCTATATCGTGCGCCAGCTGGCCCGGGCCCAGGACGGCGAGGTGGCCGCCAGCTCCCGGCCCGGCGGCGGCACCTGCATGCGCCTGCAGCTGCGTCGCGCACGCTCCTGAAAGCGGAGCCAGCCCGGCTCCGACGATTGATTTTTCCCGGCTTGCGGGCCGCTGATCTGCTGCTTTTACGGCGGGTTTCTCCTTGCCTGGTAATACTTCCGAAATCTATTGTCAGTGTCCTTTACGGACTGATATAGATCTCTATGGCTGTGGCGCCACTCGGGGTTGACGACACCGCTCCCCAATGCGGTGAGGCAATCTCTCCGCTTTCACTTCCTCACGGAGGATTCATGCGCGCGTTCATGCGCCCATGGCGGGCCGGCGTGCTCGTCGCGGTGCCAGCCCTGGCCGTCCTGGGACTGGCGGGCATCCCGTCGCTGGCCGGGGCGGCCACCGGACAACCGCCGCCCGCGCCTGCCGGGGCCGCGACCGTCGCGCCGGGGGGGCCAGCCCAGGCCGCACCGCGCTTCCTGTCGCCGCTGCCCACACCGGTGCTGCCGGCCGGAATTGCCCGGGGGTGCAACACCCCGGCGCGGGCCGGCCAGATGCAGTGCGATGTGCTGGTCAACACGAAGGCCAGGCCGCATGCGGCCATCAAGCCGAACGCAATCCCAACGGGTGTCGGGTACACGCCGGCCGACCTGCAGAACGCGTACGGCCTGACGTCGGCTGCGGCGGCGCCGAACACCGGCACGGTGGCGATCGTGGACGCGTTCAACGACCCGAACGCGGCGGCCGACCTCGCCAAGTACCGCACGGACGCGGGCCTGCCCACTTGCACCGTGGCCAGTGGCTGCCTGACGATCGTCAACCAGACGGGCGGCGCGACCCTGCCCGGCACCGACTCGACCGGCGGGTGGGAAATCGAGGAGTCCACCGACCTGGACATGGTGTCCGCGATCTGCCCGAACTGCAAGATATTGCTGGTCGAGGCGAATTCGCCCAGCTTCACGGACTTGGCCCGGGCGGAGAATTATGCGGCCAGCCAGGCCAAGTTCGTGTCTAACAGCTGGGGCAGCAGCGCCGAGTTCACCGGCGAGAACTCCTTGGACAGCGCCTTCAACCACCCGGGCGTGGTGATCACCGCCGCGTCAGGCGACTTCGGGTACGGCACGCAGTACCCGGCCACGTCACAGCTGGTGACTTCGGTGGGCGGCACCACGCTGACCGGCGCTTCCCCGACTACCAAGGGGACCGAGACGGCCTGGGCCGGCACCGGGTCCGGCTGCTCGACTCTAGAGCCCAAGCCGTCCTGGCAGACCGACACCAACGCTACGACCGGCTGCCTGAACCGCACCGAGAACGACGTGTCCGCCGTGGCGGACCCGAATACCGGTGTGGCGGTTTACGACACGTTCCCCAACACGGTCGGTCTGGTTTCGGGGTACAACCAAATCGGTGGCACGAGTGTGTCCACCCCGATCATCACCTCGACCTACGCGCTGGCCGGAACCCCGACTGCGGGCACCTACCCGTCCTCCTACCCGTACCAGCACACCTCGGCGTTCAACAAGGTCACCAGCGGGTCCAACGGAGCGTGCGAGTCCACCCGGCTCTACCTGTGCAACGCCGCGGACTCCCTGGCCGGTTACAACGGACCCACGGGCGAGGGCACCCCCAGCGGCGTCACCGGATTCTCCGAGGGAGCCACCGGGGACATCGTCACCGTGCTCAACCCGGGCACCGTGGACATCGCCAACGGTGTCAAGCTGACCCTGCCGGTCCATGCCGTCGATTCCGTGTCCAGCCAGACACTGACCTACTCGGCAACCGGTCTCCCGACCGGGCTGGCCATCAACCCCACGACTGGGGTCATCTCGGGCACCGACACGGGCCTGGCAGGAACCGGGTCGGTGACAGTGAAGGCCACCGACGGCACCGCTGCCAGCGGGTCGGTGACGTTCAATATGGCCACGGTCGCGTCTATGCGGGCCGCCTACTTTGCCGCGGCCGGGACG
>WNFF01001430.1_pt1 | contig 35524 bp, 30 predicted proteins | sample 5400441 | NCBI WGS metagenome assembly WNFF01 (sample SAMN13153345, study PRJNA577476) | soil metagenome | isolation source: 120 cm saprolite under Douglas fir tree site 2 hole 3 replicate 1 | place: USA:California | collected 2015-04-18
CCTCATTTCGTTCAGAAATTCCTGCAGGAAGTGGGGCGCTACAACAACCGGCATTGCTTGAAGGTTGGTATCACCGGGTGGGCGCAGGTCAATGGGTGGCGCGGTGATACCTCCATCGAAAAACGCGTCGAATATGACCTGTACTACCTGCAGAATTGGACGTTCGGTTTGGACCTGCGAATCATCGGCATGACTATCTTGTCCGGGCTCATCAACAGAAACGCTTACTAAGAGGTTCGTCGCTGCTGGTTTGATCCGGCATGCTTGTTTTCAACGCCTCATCACGCGATCACGTTCCTCGATTGGTCTTCAGCAGCAGTTCCCTCGTGACCCATCGGTTCCTCTTGATTCTTCCGGCCTGAATCCGCTCGATCCGCCTGTTACGAAACGTCCCTACACTGAGAGTAGTGAGAGTGCGCAGCTGTGCGCCGTTGGCGCAATTTCCATGAGAAAAACTTGGCGTTGGCGACGATTTTGGTAGCCCGGACGGGAATCGAACCCGTAGTCTCCGCCTTGAGAGGGCGGCGTGTTAAACCGATTACACTACCGGGCCACTTAGGCATTCTATCGTGCTTCAGTGACTTTGAGCAATCTGACGCAAAATAATGCTAGGTTTTCCCAACGTAGGTTGCAACAGTGACCGTTGCGGGCGAACGATCCATAAGGTGTTCCCTTTCATTTTTTTTGATTCTTTGCATCAGGTCTTTCGATTGACGGTCGGAAGAGGCACGCGATACCCTATTGCCGGGCCGGCGGTCCCTGGCCGGCCAAGAGTTTGCCCCGAAGGTTGCGTCTTATCCCACTTTGAGGAGATTCATGTCGAACGAACTGCGTAATTTTCTAGCTCTTTCCTATGATGAGCTGGAGCAACTGAATTTGAAGGCCAAGGAGCAACGCCAGAAACGAGTTGACGCGCACAAGATTCAAGAGGAACGCCTCAAGTATTTGACCGACGAGAAGCGCATCAAGGCCGTGACGGTGCTGTTCAGCGACCTCGAAGGCCGGTTGCACATGCTCGACTACGACAAAAAGTTTTTGATCAAGAGCTGGGACAACCTGACGTTTGACGGTTCCTCGATTCGCGGGTTCACCGCGCAGCGCGAGAGCGACTTGCGGCTGGCGATGGATTGGGGAGCGTTTTATTGGGCGCCTGCGGATGTTTTTGGGTCCGGCAAAGTCCTTATTTTCGGGCATGTGATCGACAAGGACGGTTCGCCTTACTCCGCCGACATTCGCGGAGTCTTGAAGGGCTATGCTGACAATCTTTACGAGAAGAAAGGATATACGCTCAATGCCGCCAACGAAATCGAGGGATTCCTTTTCAAGGGGCAGAACGCGGAGCGGAGTTACAACGAAACCGGCAAATTCGAATACGTCAATACAGGCGGCTACTACCATTCGCTTCCCGGCGATCCGCTGCGCACGTTTATCGATACTACCGCCGAAGTGCAACGGGCCATGGGTTTCCAGAATGAGAAAGATCACCCGGAAGTCGCGCCGTCACAATTCGAAATCAACTACGGGTATGGAGAAGTGGTCGCAGCTGCGGACCAGATTCAGCTGTACAAGCTGATATGCCGCCAGGTGGCCACCAACATGGGATTCACCGCTTCCTTCTTGCCGAAGCCGGTGGTCGGCGTCAACGGCAGCGGCATGCATACCAACGTCTCCGTCAGCAAGGATGGCAAAAATCTCTTCTGGGATCCCAAGGGTGAAGAAAAGCTCAGCAAAATGGGTTGGGACTTCGTGGACTGCATCCTCACGCATGGCAACGACATCTGCCTGCTCTTCAACTCCAGCGTGAATGCCTATCGCCGCCTTGACCCACACTTCGAAGCGCCCAATCAGCTGAATGCTTCGGCCGTCAACCGTGGAGCCATGGTGCGCATTCCCATTGGCAACGAGCGCAGTATGCGCACCGAAGTGCGCGCCGTCGCGCCGGACGCGAATCCGTACATGGTGATGTACTCGATCTTCAAGTCCGGTCTTGATGGCGAAACGGCCAAGATCAAGGATTTACGCTCCGCGAAACGTTTTCTGCCGGACAACATCTACACCGCCATTGAAAACTTCGAGAAAGCCGAGTGGACCACCCAGCTCTTCGGCGCCGATGTCAAGGGCCGCTACGCGGAGCTGAAGCGCGTCGCTGCGGACCGTTGTCCTCGTTCCCTGGGCACGGTCGTCAAAGTACCGGAAGTCCAGTATCACCACGAGGTGTACAACCAGTTCCTCTGGAACCAGTTCTAGAAATAATTATTTGGAGCAAGAACAAAACGCCTCCGGCAATTCGGGGGCGTTTTGTTTTTTGCTTGAGATGTTTCGCGGGAGCGCTCAGTTCTTCTTGCCGTAGGCGCAGGATGAGGTGATTCCTTTTCCTTCGGTCACCGTGACGGTTTGACTTGCGGCCACATTCGAGACGCGATCAATCTGGCCGCTGGGCCAGCGGATCTCGACGGTGTCGGCTTTGCCGTTATGCGCCAGGCCGAAGGTCAAAACGAGTTCGCTGGCGGAGAGGTAGCTCGAACCGCTGCGAAGCATTTGCGTTTGCGTTTCGCCGCCGGCGGTCAATCGCACGGTCGCGCCGATGCCATCGCGGTTGGATTTTGTACCGATTAATTTGATGCGCAGACTCCTGTTCGATGCCGCGGCGCCATGCGCTTCATTTAGGAACAAATAGGCTGGCCCGCCATTCGTGGAGAGGAGCAGATCCAGCCGGCCATCATTGTTGATGTCGGCGTAGGCGGCGCCGCGTCCCACTCGGGGTGTGGAGAACGCTTGCCCGAGTGAGTCCGTGACTTCTTCGAATTTCCCTTTGCCGACGTTGCGGAAGAGGTGCGGCGGCATGGCGTATTTCACGTTGGCCTGCACGCGCTGGATATCCGCATCGATGTGGCCGTTCGCCACCAGAACGTCTGGCCAGCCGTCAAGATCGTAATCGAAGAAAAAGCAGCCGAAGCCGAGAGTGAGCAGGGAAGCGCGGCCGATTTCCGAGCGCGGCGCTTCATCAACGAAGAGTCCTCTTCCTTCGTTGTGATAGAGCGAGAGCATCTGGTTCGAAAAATTCGTAATCAGCAGGCTGGGGAAGCCGGAGTGGTCGTAGTCGGCGGCATCCACACCCATGCCCGCGCGGGCCACGCCGTCTTCGCTGAACGCAACGCCAGCGACGACCGCTTTTTCGGTGAACGTGCCGTTGCCGTTGTTGCGATAGAGTTTGTTCGGTTGCGTATCATTCGAAAACAAAAGGTCGGGCCAGCCATCATTGTCGAAATCGAGGACAGCAACACCAAGAGTCTTGGACGTGGGTTCGCCGAGACCGGCTTTTTGGGTCACGTCTTCAAACGTGCCGTTGCCGCGATTGCGCCAGAGGCGAACGGAGGTTCCTTTGTAGGATTCCGGAGTGCAATACGATTTACTTTTTCCGTCGAGGGTGCAATAGAGATCGGTCTCCGGGGCCCACTGGACATAGTTGCCGACGACAAGATCAAGATGGCCGTCCTTGTCGTAGTCAACCCAAGCGGCGCTGGTGCTGAATTCCTTGGGCCCGAGCAGGCCGGCTTCTTGCGTGACATCGGTGAAGGTGCCGTTGCCGTTGTTGTGGAACAGATGGCTCTGGCCGTAGGCGGTGACGAAAAGATCGTCGTAGCCGTCGTTGTCGTAGTCGGCGACGGCCACGCCCATCCCGAACATTTCGACGTCGAGGCCAGCCTTATGCGTTACATCGGTGAAGGTGCCGTCGTGATTATTGTGATAGAGCTTGGGCGTCGAGTGTTTCCGGACGTGCCCGGGCCAGTCCATGCCGTTCACGAGAAAAATGTCCGGCCAGCCGTCGTTGTCGTAATCAATGAAGGCCACGCCCGGTCCCATGGTTTCAGGCAGGAATTTCTTTCCAAAAGAGCCGTTGTTATGAAGGAAGCGGATTCCCGCTGATTGCGTGACATCGCGGAACTGAATCGTCGAGGCTTCCGGCGTTGCTCCGATTCCTATTTGTCCAGGGAGAACTGCTGCCACCGCGAGAACTAGAATTTTTGCGAGCGAGCGCTTCACTATTCCCCCAAGTTTCAGTCGCGACCCACGCCGAGCGCATCAGCCGCGCGATTGATGTAGTTGAACCAGGACGCGATTAGCGTAATCTGCAGAATACCGCGATCGTCGAATCCCACGGCGCGCAGCCTGGCGTGATCTTCCGGGCCGCATTGCGTGGCGTCTTTGGTCAGCTTCACGACGTAGTCCAGCATCGTGCGATCCTGCTCGCTGACGGGTGCGGTTCGGTAATCGTTTCGCAACGCATTGACCATCGTTTCATCCAGCGTGACCCGGCGCAGAAACTCTGCGTGTGACTCGATTCAATACTGGCAGCGGTTCATTACCGAAACCATGGTGGCGATCATTTCATGCTGACGCCGCTGCAGCGGCAAGTCCGGCGACATCAACGCGCCAAACGTGCCAAAAGCATGGAAGAGCACGTCGGGAAGGAGCGTATGGCTCGCCACAATGCCGGACGTTTCGCCCTCATTCACGGGATGGACAGGCGTGGCGTATTCGATGGGATAAAGTTTGCGCTGCGCTTCCATGGCGCTCTTGACGCGAGCGTCTTCTTCCATTCGAACGGTCTTGATCCAGGTCATGCTTCACTGCTCCTTGAACCGGCTATCTTCGGGAGAATTAGTTTGAACCGCCGGGACGCGCGCGCTCCCCGCTCGTGTTTTGCCCTGGTGGGCGCGTGGCAATCGGCTTTTTCGTTTGCGCCGGTGCAAGCACGACGCTAACGTGTTCGTGAATCGGCTGCCGCTCGTTGTTGTCCTCGGGATGAGCCTGGCGGTAAGGCCCGGTGATGGCCTGCGCCGACTCATCCGCCTTGAACCGCAGGTACCGCGCTTTGTGTTCATTCGCTTTGGCGTCGTCGCCGAGGCCGTTGTAGCAAAGCATCAGGTTGTAGTGCGCTTGCAGGTCTTCGGGATCGATCGAAAGCGTCTGTTCGAATTCCTTGACGGCGTCGGCGTAGCGCTTTTCCAGAAACAGAACGCGGCCAAGCTCGTTGCGCACTACACGGTCGCGCGGGAATTGTGCGAGCACGGTACGCAGGTGTGTCATCGCACCGTCGTAATCGCCATCTTCTTTGAGAGCGCGGGCGTAGAAGTAATTCGTGCGCGCCAATTGCGGATTGATGGCGAGGGATTTCTCAAGAACCTTGCGCGTGCCAGCGGTGTCTCCCTCCTGGAGAAGGGCGCGCCCGATGTTGGTCCACCCGTCGGGATTCTGCGGGTCAGCTTCGGTGATTTTTTCAAAGGCAGCGGCAGCCATTTTCAGATCGCCCTGCAAGAAGAGGCCGATGCCGTAATCGTTCCAGCGCGTCCAGTCTTCTCTTGTGCTGACGGTTCTGGGCTGCGGGACGGCAGCGCCATGAGCAAGAACGCGCAGTGTCTTTGTATCTTCCGCAATCGTGGTGATTGGAAGATCGGGAATCGCCTTGAGATTGCCGGAGACTTTGGAAGTGTCCCCGTTGAACGCCCATTTGCGATCGTCGTAATCGGGCGTGGTCGTGGAATTTGCCGAGGCCGCAGCAAGCACGGCGGCTTGAGCATTCGAGGCGGTCTTGTCAGCTTCGACGCCCGCGAAAGAGAAGCGCGTATTGAACCAGCTAAACTTGCGATAGTTGAGCTTTGCATGCAGCGTAATTTTGTCACCCGCATTTTCCGGAATGTGCAAACGAAAGTGCGCGGTGTCGGCCGCGCCCGGAGGAATGAGATGGACGTACACGACGGAGCGCGTGGCCCAGGCATTGCGTTTGTTGACGGGATTGCCGTGCCCATCGATCTGCAGCGAACGATAGAAGTGCGCTCCTGGCTCGACCGGGCCTTTGCCGTCGTCCTCCACCTTCCCGCTCCAGAAAATTACTTGGCCTCTTTCATCGGTAGCTTGGAACTCCAGCCACACATCGAAAGCGTCCACCGTGCCGCCGGGGAAGAAGTGCCCGACCTTGCGCGTGCGTACGACTACGTCCACGCGAGCGTCGTCGCCTCTCCGCACTGCCGCACCCGTACGATCGATGGGCGCCGTAATCGCGCGAACTTGGCCGGCTGGCCCTTTCGGCAATGAACTATCAGACTCCTCGCCAACCGCGAAAGTCGTCGCAATCTCCGGCTTTCCAATTTCGCCTCGCACCGGAGCGTTCGTTTCTTTTCCCGCTGGAGATATCGCAAAAATGTCCACGCTCAGTTGCTTGTCCTGCAAAAACTTCTTGGCAAATTCATACTGAGCCTGGTCCTGGTTCGCGGTCGGCACCGCCGTGTTCGCTCCGGGAAAGCGATGCGAATGCACTAGCCCATTCACGTTGCCGTCGTCGCCCGAGGGCACCTGCGGCATGTGGCAATCGGCGCAATTCATCGGCGCCTTCGGATAGTAAAACGCCCGCGCGCCCTGGCCGGAAACGCCGCTGGCCTGCCAGTTGTCATATTCATTGAAGCCGCGAATCCACCGGTAATGATTCACGGGCACGTCCAGATGCACCTTGTGGCACGAAGAACAGAACTCCGCGGTGTCCGCGCGCATGAAAGGCTTCAGGAACGTGCGGCGATGCGGCTCGGGGTTCAAGCGGACCACAAAATCGTGCAGCTTGCGCACAAGAGGATTTTCGCTAGCGGCGAGTTCGTGCAGCTTCGGGTATTCCAGAAAGAAGTCGCCCTGCCCCATCGTGCTCTTTACTTGCACAATGCTGTGGCACATCAGGCAGCCCAGCCCTGCGCGAGCTTCCGGCCGGTCAACGATCTGCTTGATCGGCGTATCGAATAACCCGCTGTAAAGCAGCGCGGGATCGTGACAGCCCGCGCACCACTTCGAAGACCTCACGCCGGCCACGTCCTGCATGTACTCGATGCTCTTCCGGTACCACTGATTGTTGAACGAAGAGAAATGATGCATCGAGCTGTCCCACTGCTTATAAATGTCCGCGTGGCAGCGCTGGCAAGCGTCCGATTTCATGAAGTATTTGGAAGGAATGTTGCCGCCATGTTTGGTTTGCGCGGAGCTGGGGAAAAACTTTCCTTGCGGGCCATCGCCTTCGCCGTCCATGGTCTCTGCCGGCATCGGCGGATTGGAAATGCGATTCGCGTTTTTCCACGCCACGTCGCGCGTCCACCAGGTTCCCGCCGCGATGCCCGCCGCCAGCAATGTCAGCGCGGCAAATCCGAATCCGCGCCTGGCAAAGCTGTCGCCCAGCCAACCTTTTGAAAACACCCACGAGACTGCTAGGAAAAGCGCGCCAACAAGGCACAACGCAATATGCGCATACAACCATGGCTTCAAGCGAAGAGGCGTGCCGATTTTAATCAGCGCGATTCCGAGAAGCGCTCCCGCCGCCAGCGAGATCCAGCCCAGCCGGGCCAGCAGCGTTTCGCGGGGTAATAAGCGGACAAAGTAAATCAAAAGCAGAATCGTCAACACGATTCCAGCCGCTACGTGCAACAAGTCCACAGCAAAGTAAGAAATCGTCGCCGAAGGATATCCGTACAGGTAAACCGCGCTGACCGCCAGCGCCACCACGATTCGCGATAACCAACGCCTTACAGATTCCATCTGCATCATCTCCACCAACGCGCGCGGTCTGCGGTTGTCAAAACAGCGGCCGGATGCTTGGGTAACATCCGGCCGCGATTCAGTTTGGGGTGCCCCGAAGCGAGCCAGGATCTGGCGGTGCTGGAGGCGATGTACCTTGTGGGCATACTTGTATTTCTTGGCGCGCAGCCTGGCAATACTGCAAAAGCATTAGAAGCGCGATGATAATGCAAAAGGACTAGCGCCGTCGCAATAATACAAAACCATTAGAAGCCCTCTTGCGGCTCGATTCGCTTTGCTTCCACGCATTTATAACTCTTGCCCGCACGCAGGTCCTTGTATTCTTCCGTCTGCCCGCTCGGCCAGTCGATCACCACGCGGTCGATTTTTTCGCGAGCGCCGACGCCAAACGTTACCGGCAATTCCGATTGCGAAAGGTAGCTCGATCCTCCTCGCACCGTTCTCGATTGCATTTGACCCTCGTGGAAGATTCGCACCGTCGCGCCGATCGCATCCCGATTCGACTTCGTGCCCTTTAAATGAAATCGCATGCTCCGAAAATTTCCCGTTTGATCGTTCCGGTACAAATACGCCGGCCCATTGTTGGTGGTCATTAAAATATCCACGTCGCCGTCGCGGTCAAAATCTCCACAAGCCAGCCCCCGTCCAACTTTCGGAATTTCAAATCCTCCTCCGGCCGCCTCCGCCACATCCAGAAACTTTCCGCCGCCGCGGTTCAGGAAGAGTTGCGGCGGCTGCGCGTATCCCGTGTTACCGCGAATATTTCGGACCGTTTCGTCGATGTGCCCGTTAGCCACCGCCAAGTCCAACGCACCATCAAGATCAATATCAAGGAACATGCACCCAAACCCGAGAGTGTTCCGCGACGCCGCCCCGATGCCGGATGCCATGGACACATCGTCGAAAACTCCCGGAGCGGTGGCCCGGTACAGGCCAATCATTTCGTTGTCGAAATTGGTGATGGCCACGCCGGGCTTGCCGGAACCATCGAAATCTCCTGTGTCGACGCCCATGCCGGCGCGAGCTTTTCCATCGGAACTGAACGCCAACCCGGCCTCCACCGCAACATCCTTGAACTTCCCGTTCCTCAAATTGCGATAAAGCTTGTTGGGCTGCGTGTCGTTGGCCACCAGCAAATCCGGCCAGCCATCCTGGTCATAGTCGAACATCGCCACTCCCAGCGATTTCGAGCTACTGTCGAATATGCCGCTTGTTGCCGTAACGTCTTCGAACGTTCCATCACCGCGGTTGTGGAAGAGCCAGCAGGTATCACCGCGATACGCTTCGGGCGTGCAGTACGATTTGTGCGCGCCATCCAGGCTGCAAAAGACATCGTGCTCGGGGGACCAGCGCACGTAGTTGCAAACGAGAAGATCCAGCAAGCCGTCACGGTCGTAATCGAACCACACCGCGGAAGTGCTGAAGCCCTGGCGGCCGAAGAGGCCGCTGGCGCGTGTGGCATCCACGAAAGTTCCCTTGCCGGTGTTGCGAAAAAGCCGGCTCTGCCCCACGCACGTGATGAAAATATCAGGGAAGCCATCGTTGTTATAATCACCGACGGCCACTCCCATTCCATACATCTCGATGTCGAGCCCCGCGCTTCGCGTCACGTCCGTAAACGTGCCGTTGCGGTTGTTGCGGCAAAGCTGCAACGTGGATCGCTGCCGCTTGTGCCCGGGCCAATCCATGCCATTCACAAGCAGGACGTCTTGCCACCCGTCGCTGTCGTAATCGAGAAACGCGCAGCCCGATCCCAGCGTCTCCGGAAGTAATTTGCCGCCATATGCGCCGCTGTGGTGCCGGAACCGGATGCCTGCCGCGTTCGTAACATCAGCCAGGCGGAATCCCAGCGAAGAATCTGAATGGCCGAATGTCCAGGGTGATGCCGTCGCCGTGGTGAGGCCCGCGCCGATCGCACTGAACAGGAAATCTCGCCGCTTCACGGCAGATTCACCAAGCCGTTTCGAATCGCGTACACCACCAGTTCTGCCGTCTTGTGAATCCCCAGCGTGTCCATGATATTCGCGCGATGTACCGCCACGGTATTCACGCTGAGTTTCAAATCGGACGCGATTTCCTTGTTGGACTTGCCGCTCACGATGTGTTTCAGGATTTCCAGCTCGCGAGGCGTCAATCCGCCGCCGCGCTCTCCTTTGAGCGTGTCCGGGCGCGACACTTGCGGGTCAAGTACGCTCTTGCCCACGGCAATACTCTTCACCGCGCTCACCAGGTCGAGGTCTATGGCATTTTTCAGCACGTAGCCACGCGCGCCGGCTTCGAGGGCCTGGCTCACCAGCGTTTCCTCGGAATGCATGCTCAACATCAGGATTCCCGCCGCCGGAAACTTTTCCAGGATCTTTCGCGTGGCTTCGATGCCGCTCAGTTCCGGCATCGCGCAATCCATCACAATAACTCGGGGCCGCAGTTCGCAGGCTAGGCGCACCGCTTCCTTGCCGTCGCTCGCTTCTCCCACGACGGAAATTTCCGCGTCATCTTCCAGCATGCGGCGGAATCCTCGGCGCACCAGCACGTGATCGTCGGCCAGCAGAACCGTTATCTTAGGCGCCATTGGCATCCACTCTTGTCCTTGGAATCTGGAGACTGATCTTAGTCCCGCCCTGCGGCCGCAGTGAGATTGCCAGCGTGCCGCCAATAAGCTCGGCGCGTTCGCGCATGGCCACCAACCCGATTCCCCGCGGCATCTTCTCTGCCGCGAATCCCTTGCCGTGATCTTCCACTTCCAGCTCCAGGGAATCCGTGGAGAATCTCAGCCCGATCCAAGCCTCGCCGGCCCCGGAATGCCGGCTCACGTTATTCAACGCCTCCTGCAGCACGCGATAGATGTGCACGCCGGCGCTCGTCTCCACGGGAAAGGACTGTCCCGTCTTTTCGTAATGCAGCGTCAGGCCAGTTTGCCGTCCCACCGTCGGAATATACCAGTCCAGAGCGCTTTCCAGCCCTGCCTCATCCAGCAGCACCGGATGAAGCGCCTGGGAAAGCGTCCGGATATTGTTCAATGTCGATTGCGCGATCTCCTGCACCTCCTTCACGTCCTCGCGAAGCGGCGAACCTTCCGGGGCGTGCTTGCCCGCGCGGCCCAGCATAGACCCGATGGCCGTCAGCACCTGTCCAAACTCATCGTGCAGTTCGCGCGAGATGTGGCGTAGCGTGGATTCCTGCGTGGAAATCAGTTTCTGCGCCAAGTCGCTGCGCTGTTCGGAAAGTTCCGCCAGCCGCGCAAAAATCTGCCGGTTGCTGCGAATCAGGTACAAGCTCGTCAAAACAATGGCGATGAGCGTCGCCGTCAGGAAAATGTAGAGTTGCCGCTGCACGCCGTCGTAAATCTGCGCGATGCGCGCGGCCGCCTGTTCTTCGCCTTCGTTATTTCCCACCAGCAGCCGCGAAACTGCCGTGCTGAGCGCTTGCTGGCGCGCCTGCAGCGACAAGCGAATCTGTTCCTGTGCTTCCGCCTTCTTGCCGTTCTGGGCCAGCGCGAACATCCGGTTCACGGCGTCCCAGAATTGCGCCACGGCTTGAGAAAGAAACAACCGCTGCTCCGGAGTGCGGTTCGCCACCGCCAACCCCTCTTCCAGCTTCAAGCCGGTGTCCAGGTCCTGGTGAATGCGCTCGAACTGCGCCGTCCACGCCGTCAACGGATACGGTTCCGTGGTGTCCAGCATGTCCCGCATGGCTAGCGCAATGGAATTGAGATCGTTTTGCACGCGCAGCAGTTGCAGCGAGTCCTTGCGATTGCGATCCACCATCTCGCTCTGGAGTTTTCGGAGACCGGAAAGTTGAACAGTAATATACGACGCGTAAGCCAGCACTACGGCCAGCGTGATCACCAGCCCCAGCAGCAATCCGTTCGTAGGTGAGCGTTGCGACGATGCGTCATTCGGCACGGCCTAAGAATACCTCACGCCGTGGTCTGCCGTCGCAGCAACACCGTCAGGAAAATCAGAATCGCCGCGCAAGCCAGCGGCACGAGCAATCCAATTCGCAAGCTACGAGAAAATTGTGAGACAGTTCCGACCAGCCATGGTCCGACGGATCCACCTAGCGAAGCCAGGGCAAAAAGAACGCCCCCGATTTTCTTGGCGCGCACCCCGTACCATCGCGCGAGCCAGGCAATGTAAATGGGGTAGACGCTGGCACAACCCAGGCCTGCGAAAAAGACCGCAGCGATGGCCACATATAGACCAGGAGACACGATCAGGAGAGCGTCTCCGGCGGCAGCCAAGGCCAACGCGCCAAGCACAAGAGTTCTTTCCTTCAGGCGGCGCAATGCCAGGGGTGCAGAGGCACGGCCGAGGGTTAGCCCGCCGTAGAAAAACGTCGGAGCGAGAGTGGTCAAGCCGGTGATGCCATTCGCGAGACGTTTAGAAAATTCAGCCGCCCAAATTCCAATGCCGTTTTCCATCGCCACATAGATAAAAAACAAAGAAGCAAGGGCGAGCGCGACGTGGAATGCAGGCCCTGCGCCTGTCGTTTCAGCGACATTCGCTTCATGAGGCCTTTCATCCGCGCCAAACGACGCGAAGAGCAAACCAATGACCATCACAACACCAAACGCCGCACACCCCAAAAGAGTGAGGCTGATTCGGTTGTGCTTCAGCGCGAAGGCGATTAACAGAGGACAGGTCATCGCGCCTACGCCCCACATGAAATTGAGCAAGTTCACAAGCGAGGCGCTTCGCACGCCCCCGAGCTCAGCCACCAGCAGATTCGTCCCCGCGGTGAGCAAGCCGTAGCCAAATCCGAAAGTAGCGGTGGCCGCCAGGGCAAGGATGCGAGTGTCCGCGTTCAAGATGGCCAGCCCACCGCCCATCAGCGCATAGCCTAATACCAGAGCGGGACGGTAGCCGCGCCACGAAGCGATGGCGCTGGACGCCAGGGTGCCGATCCACGCAGCCATGAATTGAACCGTGGAGAAAAGGCCGGCCTGGCTGTCATTGAGAGACCATCTGCGGATAAAGACGGGCAGCATGGGGCCGACGATGACGGTTGCGATTCCGCTCAATACAAACCCTGCAAAGAGCAGGACGAGCAGGTTGCGGTTCCCGTCCGTTCCCTTGACGACTGCGTTTTGTTCGCTCATCGGTAATCTGTCATTCTGAGGGACGCCGCCCTTTCAAGCAACTTCGTGCTACTGAATAATCCTTCTGCCTGGAATTGGAAAGTTCGATACTCTTTAGCGTTCACTTTTCCGGAAGATGGAAGCCCATGATCGAAGTCGGCCTCGTAGGATTCGGTCTCGCAGGTCGCGCGTTTCACGCGCCGGTGATTCGCGCCGTGCCTGGTTTGCGTCTCGCGGCCATCGTGCAGCGCAGCGGCACGGAGGCGGCGGAGAAATATCCCGACGTTCGAATCGTCCGGAGCCTGGACGAATTGCTCGCAACACCGGAAATTCGACTCGTCGTGATTGCCACTCCCAACGACACGCACTATCCTTTCGCGCGGCAATGCCTTGAAGCGGGCCGCGACGTCGTCGTCGACAAGCCGTTCACAACCACTCTTCAAGAGGCTGTTTCGCTAGTGCAGCTTGCGAAGGAAACAGGCCGCCTGCTCACCGTCTATCAAAACCGCCGCTACGATGGTGATTTCCAGGCCATTCGAAAGCTGGTTGCCGACGGGACCCTCGGCCGCATCGTCCGGTTCGAAACGAGTTACGACCGCTTCCGCCCGCAGCTCAAGCCCGGCGCTTGGCGCGAAACCACGCGCCCCGGCAGCGGAATTCTATTCGACATCGCACCACACCTGATCGATCACGCGCTGGTACTTTTCGGTTTGCCGGAAGCCGTGACCGCCGATGTTCGAATCGAGCGAGAAAACGCCGTCGCCGACGATGCTTTCGATATTACGCTCCAGTATTCGAAAGGCATGCGCGCTGTTCTTCGATCTAGTATCCTAGCCGCCACACCGCGCCCGCGCTTCGTTCTGCTTGGCACTCAGGGGAGCTATGTGAAACAAAGTTTCGACCCCCAGGAAATGAATCTGCGCAAAGGCTTCATTCCCGCGGACGAGCCATGGGGATTCGAACCGGAAGAAAATTGGGGCGTCTTGACCGTCCCGGCAGGCGATTCCTTCGAACAGCGCCGCGTTCCCTCCGCCACCTGCGACTACCGTGACTACTATTCGAACGTCCGCGACGCCATCCTTGGGCGCGCCCCGCTGGCGGTTACGCCGGAGTGGGCACTAGATGTGATGCGGCTACTCGAGTTGGCGCGAGAGAGCAGCGAACGTCAATGCACTCTCAAGTGGGATTCAGGGATCATCTGAAAGTTTAGCGGAAGCCTGGATCCAGGCAGAAATTCAAGCACCGAGCTGCGAAAGTCCTGTGTTCGAAAGCGGTTGCGGAAGACGCGGACAATCAGGATTCTAATCAACCTTCAATGTGACCTCGAAGACCGCGTTGCAATTGGTCTCGGGATCGTCGGTGACGGTCGTCGACACCGTGCCGCTCTTGATGAAAAACTCCAGCGGCTTTTTCGGAAGACTGGGCAACCCGGTGACCCGCGCCTTGCCATCGCTATTGGTGCCGACTTCCACCTGCGTCTTGCGCTTGCTCAAGAATCCGTATTTGATGGTCAGGCTGACCTTGGCGTTAAAAATAGGTTTGCCTGCGCCATCTTTCACAGTGAAATCCGCGCGACACGAGCCGAGGCCGGCGTCAACAACTGGCACTTCTGGCGAGTCGGCAGCGAAAAGTCCGCCAAACGGAATCAAAAGGAAAATCGCACACAGAAGGCGAACGGGCTGAAATTTCCAAATGGGCATTCTTGAATCGTTTTCCTCCAGCTCAAAATCTACGCCGCTCAAAGTTCGCTTGCAATCCTCTTGATGCGGGCGTGTTGGCATTTAGGACCGTCTTCCCGCCGCGCAAGGTAGAACGTGCGCAGAGCAGTCAGAAGCGCCGCACGATTCTGCGGCAGCGCCCCAGTCCCGATTCGAATGCACTTTTCAGGGAGCAGCGGGAGAGTTCCGCGTATAATCTGTTTTCTCCGGAAGGCTAAGGAGCGCTCCGCAAATCATGTCCATCGAACTGGCACCCTCGATTCTTTCCGCAAACTTCGCGCGGCTGGGCGAAGAAGCGAAAGCCGCGCTCGACGGCGGCGGCACCGTAATCCATTGCGATGTGATGGACGGCCACTTCGTGCCGAATCTCACAATTGGGCCGTTGGTTGTGGCCGCGCTTCGAAAAATTCTTCCCAATGCCATCCTCGATTGCCACCTGATGATTGAAAATCCCGACGAGTTCATTCCCGCATTTGCGGATGCCGGCGCAAATTGGATCTCCGTGCACCTAGAAGCCTGCGTGCATCTCCATCGCACGCTGCAACTGGTTGCGTCGCACGGATGCAAGTCTGGCGTGGTCCTGAATCCCGCGACGCCGGTTCACATGGTGGATGAAGTACTGGAAATGGTTCACCACGTTCTGATCATGTCCGTGAATCCGGGATTCGGCGGGCAAAGGTTCATTCCCGGCGCGCTCCACAAGATCAAGACTCTCGCCGAAGTTCGCGAATCGCTTGGCCTGTCGTTTCGCATCGAGGTGGATGGCGGAGTGGCGCTCGATACTGTTGGCGACATTGTGCGAGCGGGCGCGGAATTGCTGGTCGCTGGCAACGCCGTTTTCGGCAAAGGTGACATCCGGGAAAACGCGAAAAAATTACTGGCGGCGGCGCGCGCCGCGGCGCTCACCCGCGCTTGATGGAAACGGCGACCGTCAAATCACCAACGCTCGCTTGAATAGCCCATTCATTTTTTTTCTACTGCTCCTGATAATTCCAGGTGAGCCCGCCATCGACGACAAACGTCGTTCCGGTGGCGTAGTCGGATTCCGACGACGCCAGGAACACGGCCATCGAGGCCACATCTTCGGGCTTGCCGAGGCGCTTCAGCGGAATGTTTTCGAGCAACGCGTTCAGCTTGTCAGGGTCGTTTAATAGCTTTGTGTTGATGGGCGTTTCGATCGCTCCCGGCGCGATGTTGTTGATGGTGATGCCGAGCGGGGCCAGTTCGATCGACAGATTGCGCGTCAGCATTTTCACGCCGCCCTTGCTGGCGCAATAGGAGGTGAAATGCGGGAAGGGAAGCTCTTCATGCACGGAGCTGATGTTGATGATTTTTCCTCCGGCCTTGGCCTCCATGCGGTGCTTCACGAACGCCTGGGTGATGAAGAAAACTCCTTTTAGATTGATGTTCAGGACGGCGTCGTAATCGGCTTCAGTGGCGTCCCAGAAATCGGCGCGGCGTTCGAGGCCAGCGTTGTTGACGAGGATGTCGATCTTTCCAAATTGCGCCACCGCGTCGGCGATAAATTTCTGCCCTTCCGCGACGCGGCCCACGTCGCACTGAAATCCGCCAACCTTTCGCCCAAGCTTCCGAATTTCTGCCGCCACTTCCTCGGCTCCTGTTTTGTTGGCGCGGTAGCAAAACGCGACGTCCGCGCCTTCCCGCGCGAAGCGCTGGGCGATGGCCAGCCCAATACCCTGGCTTCCTCCCGTGATTGCCGCCACTTTTCCGTCCAGCCGGTTTGCCACCATGGTCTCCTTGCGATGCGTTCTGGAATGAGATGCGCCAAGTTGGGTTTTGTGTTCGAGCCGCTTTGCGCGGCCAGGCAGTGCGCTTGCTGACGGGGCAAGTCCCGCCTCCACAACGTGTTACGAGCCGCGAACTCTGGAGAGTTGTTTCTAGGATGACGCGGCTTCCGCGGATGCGTGGAGAGTGGAAGGATCGTTGACGGAGAGGAAGGTGAGTGGTAGATTCGCGGCCTACCCAGTGGGGGCCAAGTCTGGGCCCAATTCGATCCGTCAAAAATTTGAGGAGGTACCATGAGGAAAGTGCTGTTGACCACGATACTTGCCGTTACTTTACTTGCCGCGAGCTCCGCGTTTGCGCAAAGTCCCAACTTCGATCCTGGACCTGTTTGGCGCATAACCTATTATCATATCAAGACAGGACAAGCAGACGCATTCTGGAAGGACTTCCGGGAGCATACCAAACCGATCTTTGAAGAGTTCAAAAAGGCAGGCTTCATTTCGGATTACAAGACATTTACGAATCCGGTGACCGATCATCCCGGCGATTGGAACGTGGCGATATCGATTTCCTATCCAAATTATGCCGCGCTCGACCAACTGGCTGCCAAAGGGGCCAGCATCGTCAGCAAACACTTTGGTTCGAGGGAAGCAGCGCTGGCATCTGCAAAGCAGCAAAATGACGTCAGCGAAGTGATCGCGAGCCATCTGGCGCGCGAAGTCATGTCGAAGTAGAACTGAAAGCCGAAAGTACGAGGGCGGCGCACGACTTCACGATAGGAATATCCGGGGCTAAGCGTCCCATCAGGAGACGGAGATAGGGATACGGAATTCCCGGGTGGCGCGACGTTTGTTGCGAAACGCCGGAGTGAGAGCGTCTCCGTGCTCGCGGCAAGTTTCCACCATTTTACGAGCAACGCCTTGCGCGATCTCGACGGTTTCGGAGATGCTCCGGCCTTCGGCTACCAGTCCGGGTACGTCCGGGCTAGTGGCCAAATAGCGGCCATTGTTTAGGCTTTCCACGCGAACTCGAATGGCTGCTTCTTCAACTTCTGTCAGATGTTCTTGGCGTTTCATTCTGGAGCGCCGCTCTTTACGTCATATCAGAAGATCATGTTGCGTTTGGACCGCAAAGCCATCTGGGGTGGGGGGGGACGCAAAATGCGCGATGGCGGGCTAGGCAGGGCGTCGGTAGAGGTCGAGGGCCCATTGCGGGGTGGCCTGGCGGGCGGCGCGGACCAAGCCGGCGGACTCGAGGACGGCTGCCATGCGATTGGGCGAGTGGACGAAGGCGCGGAAGGGGTTTTGCTTTACAGCGGGGCATGATGAAACCCTCGACGGCGCGGAAGAGCGGGCGGCATGCCCCGCCCCTACAAAGAGAAGGCGCGAGCCCACGCGAAGGCAAGCCCGCAACTAGGCGACGGTGACGTCGGGGCTTAGGTAGACGTCCTGGATGGCGTTTAGGAGTTGGACGCCTTCTTTCATCGGGCGCTGGAAGGCTTTGCGGCCGGAGATGAGGCCGGTGCCGCCGGCGCGCTTGTTGATGACGGCGGTGGCTACAGCTTCTTCGAAGTCGTTGGCGCCGGAGGCGCCGCCGCTGTTGATCAGGCCGGCGCGGCCCATGTAGCAGTTGGCGACCTGGTAGCGCGTGAGGTCGATGGGATGATCGCTGGAGAGGTCGGTGTAGATGCGCTTGTCGAATTTGCCGTAGCTGGAATCGCCCATGTTGAGCGCCAGATAGCCGCCGTTATTTTCGGGGAGTTTTTGTTTGATGATGTCGGCTTCGATGGTCACGCCGAGATGATTGGCCTGGCCGGTGAGGTCGGCGGAGAGGTGATAGTCCTTGTCCTTCTTGAAAGCGTTGTTGCGCAGATAGCACCAGAGGACGGTGGCCATGCCGAGTTGATGGGCGTGGGCGAAGGCCTGGCTGATTTCGACAATCTGGCGGCCGCTCTGGTCGGAGCCGAAATAGATGGTGGCGCCGACGGCGGCAGCGCCGAGGTCGTAAGCCTGCTGCACCGTGCCGAAAAGAATTTGATCGGCTTTGTTTGGGTAAGTGAGCAGCTCGTTGTGATTCATCTTCACGATGAAGGGGATTTTGTGGGCGTACTGGCGCGCGACGGAACCCAGCACGCCGAAGGTGGAGGCCACGGCGTTGCAGCCGCCCTCGATGGCGAGCTTAACGATGTTGCCGCCGTCGAAATAATCGGGATTCTTGGCGAAGCTGGCGCCGCCGGAGTGCTCGATGCCCTGGTCGACGGGCAATATCGAGAGGTAGCCGGTGCCGTTGAGGCGGCCGTGGCCAAACATGCGCTGAAGATTTGTTAGCACGCGTACGTTGCGGTCGGTCGCGGAGTAGACGCGGTCGACAAAATCAGGGCCGGGAAGATGCAGGCGCTCTTTGGCGATTTTCGGCGACTTAAATCCGAGTAGGGATTCGGCTTTTGCGCCGAGGTAGGTTTCGATTTTTCCTGATGTCAAAGTTGTTGCCATTTCTCGCTCCTCGCTTCATTCGGGAATTTGCAGGTCACCATTGTACAGTGATTGCAAGGCAGTGAACTAATCACGAATTCCTATGGTGAGCATGCTGCCGGCGGCGGCGTCCACCAGCCAAAGCAGCTTTCCGTTCTTTGGCTGAAGTAATTGCGCGGGCAACTGCTCCGGTTCGAATGGCCCTTCCAAGACAGCTTTCAGCGCACAGGCTTTGTCCGCCCCCGTCACCATGAAGATGATTTCCGCCGAATTGTTGGCGGCTGGAGCGGTGAGAGTAATGCGCTCTGTGTACAGCTTGCCGATCCAATTTGAAACCACAATGCGCCCGTCAGGGTGCAACGCCTTGGTGCCCGGGAAAAGTGAAAGTGTGTGGCCTTCGTTGCCCATTCCCACCAACAGGAGATCAAAGCGCGGATACTCTGCGTCTTTCAGCTTGAAATACTCGCGCAGAGCTTTTTCGTATTCGAGGGCGGCCTTTTCCGCGTCGGGATACTCGGCTTTGATGCGCGTGACCTGCGCAGGCTTGAGCGGCGATTTGGAAATCATGGCTTCGGGGCGCTCGTCCCCAAAGAATAAATGCAATTTATCCCAAGGAACCTGCGAGCGCAGAGTTGGATCGTTGACCAGGAGACTATAGAGCGCCTTGGGAGTCGATCCTCCTGCAAGCGACACGTCGAAGGAGCCTTTGGCGCGTACTGCTGCTGCCGCGGCTTGAACGAACTCTTGCGCGGCGCGCCGCGCTATGGCTGCGCCGTCCGGCAGAATTCGAATCTCTCGCTCCACGCGGGCGGCTCCTAAGTGATGATTCCCGTTTTGTCCGGCACGGCAATCCTGCCGCGCTTGTCAACTTCTTCTTCGCCGATGCGCCGCCAAGAGCGGCCGTCGCGTTCCAGCAAGTCGTCGGCTTCGATGGGACCCCACGATCCGGCGGCATAGTTGGGGAAACCGCGGGCGGGCAAAGCATGCCACACGTCCAGGATGGGCTGAATTACATTCCATCCGGCTTCGACCATGTCCGCGCGCTGGAAAAGCGTGGCGTCGCCGGCCATGCAATCACGCAGGAGCCGCTCGTAACCGGTGCTGTGCTCCAAACCGAAATAGGTGCCGTAATCGAAATCCATATTGACGAGGCCAAGCTTCATGATCGAGCCGGGAACCTTTGCGCCGAAGCTGAGGGAGATGCCCTCCTCAGGCTGAATGTGGATGACGAGCCGATTGGTCTCGAGATTTTTGACCGCCGTGTTGCGGAATAGGACGAAAGGTGTGCGGCGGAACTGGATGACGATTTCGGTGGTGCGCTGAGCGAGGCGCTTGCCGGTGCGAAGGTAGAAAGGGACGCCGGCCCAGCGCCAGTTGTCGATCTGCAATTTCAGGGCGACAAACGTTTCCGTGTTCGAATCGGGAGCGACATCCGGTTCGCTGCGGTAGCCGGCCACGCGCTGGCCGTCGACCGTGCCGGGCCCATACTGGCCGCGCACCATGTTTTTCAGCACATCTTCGGGACTGAGTGGCTGGATGGCGTGGAGGACTTCGGCTTGCTTGTTGCGGACTTGATCGGCATCGAAGGAAATGGGCGGCTCCATGGCGGTCATGGTCAAGAGTTGAAAGAGGTGATTGGGGACCATGTCGCGGAGTGCGCCGGCGGTCTCATAGAAACCGCCGCGATGCTCGACGCCGACGGTTTCAGCGGCGGTGATCTGCACGTGGTCGACGTAATTGCGGTTCCACAACGGCTCGATGATGTTGTTGGAAAAGCGAAAGACCATCACGTTTTGGACGGTCTCTTTTCCGAGGTAGTGATCGATGCGATAGATCTGATTCTCCGTCAGAACCTGCTTCAATTCCTGGTTGAGCTGCTTGGCGGATTCCAGGTCATGGCCGAAGGGTTTTTCGACGATCACGCGAGCCCAGTGTCCGTTTTCTTCCTTGGTCAGGCAGCATTCGCCCAGCATCCTGGCAATGGGCGAAAAGAATCTCGGCGCGACTGCCAAATAGAAGAACCTGTTCCCCTGCGTGCCATGAAGCTTGTCCGCTTGCTCGATTTGGTCTTTGAGCCGCTTGTAGGCTTCGATGTCCTGAAAATCGCCGCGAACGTAATAGACGCGCTCGGCGATCTCGCGCCAGTACTTCAGGTCGAACGGCGCCGGAGCGTACTTGGGAATCTCTTCCGTCAGCATCTTGCGAAAACTGTCCGTGGTGTAGTCGTTGGTCGCAAAGCCGACGATGGCGAACTGCTGGGGAAGAAGATTGTCCTGAGCAAGATTGCAAATCGCGGGAAGCAATTTGCGCTTAGTCAAGTCGCCAGTCGCGCCAAAAATAACCATCACGCACGGCGCGGCGGTGGGATTCGAATCTGGGTGGTTGGGGATCATTGCTGGAAGTTCCTGTCTTGGGATCGCAAATGTCTTGCGTAATTTCTAATGGCCGGACTTCTTTTCGATATGCCCGCCGAATTGGAAGCGCATCGCGGACAAGACTTTCGCCGCAAAATCGTCTTCGCCGCGCGACGTAAACCTCTGAAACAGAGACGCGGTGAGAACGGGCGCGGGCGCGGTGGATTCAATGGCCGCGAGGATGGTCCAACGGCCTTCGCCGGAATCGGAGACGCGGCCGGAGAAGCGCTCAAGAGTGGGCTGATCGAGCAGGGAAATGGCGGTGAGGTCGAGCAGCCAGGAGGCGACGACGCTGCCGCGGCGCCACACCTCGGTGATGTCCGCGAGATTGAAATCGTATTGATAGTGTTCGGGATTCCGAAGCGGGGTAGTTTCCGCGTCGGTCTCGCGATGGGATTTGCCCGCGTTGGCATGCTTGAGAATGTTCAAGCCCTCAGCGTAGGCGGCCATCAAGCCGTATTCAATGCCGTTGTGGACCATCTTGACGAAATGGCCGGCGCCGGAAGGGCCGCAGTGAAGATAGCCTTCTTCGGCGGTGCCGGGCACTTTTTCGCGGCCAGGCGTGCGATCGACGTTGCCGCGGCCGGGTGCGAGCGTTTTGAAAATCGGATCGAGGCGCTTCACGACTTCTGTTTCGCCGCCGATCATCTGGCAATACCCGCGTTCGAGGCCCCAGACGCCGCCGCTGGTGCCGACGTCGCAATAGTGGATGCCTTTGGCGGAGAGTTCTTTGGCGCGGCGGATGTCGTCGATGTAGTAGGAATTTCCGCCGTCGATGACGACATCGTCCTTCTCAAGCTTGCCTACTAAATCGTGCAGCGAGGCATCGACGACCGCGGCGGGCACCATGAGCCAGACCGCGCGGGGCTTCTGTAGTTTTCTTACGAAATCGTCGAGCGACGTTGCTCCGGTCGCGCCTTCGCCTTCTAATTGTTTGACTGAGTCTGCGCTGCGGTCATACACGACGCACTTGTGACCGTTTTTTTGCAGGCGCCGGACCATGTTGGCGCCCATTCTTCCCAGTCCGATCATCCCAAGCTGCATCGTCTGCGCTCCTCAGCATTCCGCAAAGTAGAAATTTTTTGCAACTTTATGCAATTGCTTTTTGCAGGGCCTTGGTCAGAGCGGCGAGCCCTGACTTCACATTCTTCCCAAGATGCACCCTCAAGGCGCGCCGGCCTCGTTCGGCAAGGACAGCAAAATCGCCGCGGGCTTGCGCGGCTTTCACGATTCCGAAAGTATATTTCTGCCCGGGCACCGGGAGATCCTTGGCATCGTCGCAAGTGATCTGCAGAAAAACGCCGCTGTTGGGGCCGCCTTTGTAGGCTTGCCCGGTGGAGTGCAGGAAGCGCGGGCCAAAGCCAAGAACGGTAGCCACTTTTTTCTTGTCGCGCACGGCGTGGCGAATCTCCTGCAAACTCTTTTCGTTCGCGGGATTCATTGTGATATAGCCGAGGACGGCAAAATAGTCGCCCGCTCCCAGGCGTGAGAGATGAGCTTTCAACACGTCGGCCAGCTTCGCACCGCCCTTCAATACGGCTGTGTTTTTTTCATCGGCGAAAAGCTTGATGCCTTTCTCCTCGAAGAAGGGCGATTCCGGCGGAAGACTTCCCGTCGTTTCGTACTGGCTGGTCAATTTTTTGGTTTCGATTTTACTGGCTTCCACGTCAGGCTGATTGAAGGCGTTGATGCCGATGATGGAGCCCGCGACGGCCGTGGCGATTTCCCAGCGGAAAAATTCCTGGCCGAGAGTATACGTATTCGGGAGCGTGATGCGCACGACAGGATGCCCAGCTTTTTCGAGCGCGGCAACCGCGGCATCTTGCGCCTTGTTGGGCTTCGACGCCAGACGCAGATAGGCGAAGACGCGATCGTTGCCATAGATTGCCGGCTTAGCGAGGCGCTCGCGATCCACGGGAATGATGCCCTTGCCGATCTTCCCGGTGGATTCGGCGATCAACTGTTCGAGCCAGGCGCCGAGATCGAAGATTCCCGGCGAAGCGACGATGGTAATTTTGTCCCGGCCCTGCTTGGCGGCGACGCCCAGGATGGTTCCCAGAATGACTCCCGGATTGGAGTCGGGGGCGGATGAAGCGCCGCACGCTTGGACCATTTCCTGCGTGTTCTTCAGAAATTTTGCAACATCCAGGCCCATGACAGCAGCGGGTACCATGCCGAAGTTGGAAAGCGCGGAATAGCGGCCCCCGATGCTCGGCACGCCCATGAAAATCTTGCGAAACTTATCCGCTTCGGCGACCTGCTGCATTTTCGAGCCTGGATCGGTAATGGCGATGAAGCGGTTGCCGGCTTCTTTTTCGCCCACCTTGGTTTTCACGCGCTCGAAAAAGTATTGCTTGTAAATGTTGGGCTCAAGCGTGCTTCCGGACTTGCTCGAAACGATACAGATCGTGCTCTTGAGGTCCACTTTCGCTTCGATGGCCTTGATTTTCGCGGGGTCGGTGGAATCGAGAACGTGCAGCTCGGGAAAACCCTTGATTTTTCCAAAGGTCATGCGCAGAACTTCGGGGCAGAGGCTGGAACCGCCCATGCCCAGCAACAGCGCGTGCTTAAAGTGCGCCTTCTTCACCTCCTCGGCGGTCCGCTTCAGAACATCGATGTGGGCGAGCTGCTCATCGGCGATTGTAAGCCAGCCGAGCCAATTACTCTCGTCCGTGCCGCTCCAAAGCGAAGCATCCTTCTGCCAGAGGCGCGCGACTTTATTGTTGTTTTTCCAGTCGACGAGGGACGCGGCGACCGCGCCCGCAAGTTGATTCGGCAATTTGTAGGTTTGTTTGTTGACGCTCACGCACGCACCCCTGCGTTTTTGCCCACGGCATCCAGCAGGGTCTTGAAGGCGTCGGCAAACAGCTTGACGCCGTCGACCATCAGTTTGTCTGTCACTTCCTTCATGGAAATTCCGGCCTTCGCCAGATCCGCCATGGTCTTAGCAGCGCCTTCGACGTTTTCGGTAAGGCTGGGGCGCAGCCTGCCATGGTCGCGGAAGGCATCAAAGGTTGCCGGAGGAATGGTGTCGACGGTATCAGCGCCAATCAACTCTTCGACATAGAGGACATCGCGATACTTGGGATTCTTGGTGCTGGTGCTGGCCCACAGCAGGCGCTGCGTCTGCGCGCCCTTGGCCGAGAGGGCCTTCCAACGCGGGCCGCTGAAAAGTTCCTGATACTTCTTGTATGTGATGCGGGCGTTGGCAATGGCAACCTTGCCTTGGAGGCTTTCGAGCAGCGCCTTCTGGCCGGCATCCGAAGTAGTCTTGAGCTTTTCGTCGATCATGCCATCAATCAGGGTATCGATGCGGCTGACGAAAAAGCTGGCCACGCTGGCAATGTGGCTGATGTCCTGGCCTTTGGCGGCGCGCGCTTCGAGAGCGGAAAGGTATGCTTCCGCAACTTTCTCGTAAGCGGACTGCGCGAAGAGGAGCGTTATATTGATGTTGATCCCGTCTTCGAGAGCCTGGCGTATGGCGGGGAGGCCTTCCGGAGTGCCGGGAATTTTGATCATGACGTTCGGGCGATCCACGGCCTTCCACAAGCGGCGAGCTTCCGCCAGCGAGGCTTTGGTATCGAAGCCAAGAAACGGCGAGACTTCCAAGCTGACATAACCGTCGCGGCGCTTCGACTCCGCATAGACCGGCTTGAAGATGTCGCAAGCGTCCTGCACGTCACGGAAGGCGATTTTCTCGAAGAGACCGTTGGCGTCGAGTTTCTTCGCCTCGGGCGAGTTCAGGATGTCGTTGTATAGATTGCTTCCGGTGATGGCCTTCTCGAAGATGGCGGGATTGGAAGTCATGCCGCGGAGGCCATCGTTGTCGATGTATTTCTTCAACTGGCCGCTGGTGAGCAAGTCCCTGCGGATGTAGTCCATCCAGGGGGATTGCCCGTAGGCGAGCAGCCCCTTCAGCGGATTGGCGCCCTGTCCGGTGGCCATATTCGGAATCGTGGTTGTCGTCGTCATGATCGTTCTCCTTGCATCAAACCTTTATTGTACGCCCCGGAGGGCAGGAGAGCTTAGGGCTTCAAATACCGGCATTATCCCTCAGGCCTTCCACGCAGCCGCAAACTTTGCCTCCAGCGCTTTCACTTTTCCGAGCCGGCGCGCGTGCCGTTCCTCGTTGGTGAATTTCGCGCCGAGAAAGGCTTTCACGAGGTCTTCGGCCAGTTTCACGCCGATCACGCGCGAGCCCAGCACCAGCACATTGATGTCGTCGTGCTCCACTCCCTGATGCGCCGAATACGTGTCGTGGCACATGCCGGCGCGAATTCCAGGCAATTTATTTGCCGCCACGCTGGCGCCGACGCCGCTGCCGCAGATGAGCACGCCGCGCTCGGCCTTGTGGTCCAGCACCGCCCGCCCCACGGCTTCGGCAAAGTCCGGATAGTCGGAAGGATTTTCATTGAACGCGCCGACGTCCAGTACATCGTGTCCCAGGGAGCGCAGCAAATCGCCCATGGCGACCTTCAATTGAAACCCAGCGTGGTCCGAGCCAATCACGATTTTCATTGCCGGCTCACTTTCCGAGAACTTCTTTTGCGGCCGCCACGACCTTGTCCGCTTCGATGCCGAATTTTTTCAACAGGTCTTTCAGCGGCGCCGATGCGCCGAAACTGCGCATGCCAATCATTTTGCCCTTGAGGCCCACGTAACGCTCCCAGCCAAACGTGGAAGCCATCTCCACGGAAACCCTCGCGCTTACGCTCGCTGGAAGGACACTCTCCTTATACGCGGCGTCCTGGCGTTCGAACAGTTCCCATGACGGCATGCTGACGACGCGAGCCTTGATGCCCGCGGCATTCAATTTTTCGCCGGCTTCCACGCAAAGGGAGACTTCGCTGCCGCTGCCCATGAGAATCACATCAGGTTTCCCGCCCGGAGCTTCCGCAAGTACGTAAGCGCCCTTGGCCACTCCCGCGGCGGGAGCAAATTTCGTGCGATCAAAAGTGGGCATGGCCTGGCGCGTGAGCACGAGGGTCGATGGCCCATGGTTATGCTGCAGGATGATTTTGTAGGCTTCCACCACTTCATTGGCATCGCCGGGCCGCAGAACCAGCATGTTGGGCATGGCGCGCAAGGATGCCAGTTGCTCGATGGGCTGGTGTGTGGGCCCATCTTCGCCAACGCCAATCGAGTCGTGCGTGAAAATGTACATCGAAGGGATTTCCATCAGCGCGCCGAGGCGCATGCTCGCCCGCATATAGTCGCTGAAATTGAAGAAAGTCGCGCTGAAGGCGCGGAGTTTCGTCAGAGTCATGCCGTTCACGATCGCGCCCATGGCATGTTCGCGCACGCCGAAGTGGACGTTGCGCCCGCGATACTGATTTGGGTAGAAATCGCCCGCGCCATCGAACGTCAGGTTGGTCTTGTTGGATTTGGCCAGGTCCGCCGATCCGCCCACCAGCCAGGGAATATTCTTCGCCAGGGCGTTCAACGTTTTTCCCGAGGATTCGCGCGTTGCGATACCCTTCGGATCGGCGGGGAAGCTCGGCAAATCCTTGTCCCAGCCATCCGGCAATCGGCCGGTCTGCATTCTATTCAGTTGATCGGCTTGCTGCGGAAACTGTTTCTTGTACTCCTCGTATTTTGCTTTCCACCCCGCGCGGGCCTCGGCTCCGCGCTTTCCAACGCCGTTCTTGAACTGCTCATACACTCCATCGGGTACCAGAAACTTCGCATCTTCGGGCCACCCGTAATTTTTCTTCACCAGTTTGACTTCCGCCTCGCCCAGCGGCTCGCCATGCGCTTCGTAGGAATCCTGCTTGTGGGGCGAACCGTAGCCGATGTGGCTGTCCACCACGATCAGCGTCGGCCGGTCTTTTGACTTGAGAAAATTATCGTAGCCGCGCGCCAGCATTTCCAAATCGTTGGCGTCCGTGACGTGCGTGACGTTCCACCCGTAGCCTTTGAAACGCGTCATCACGTCTTCGCTGAACGACCACTCCGCCGGACCGTCCAAGGTCACGCGGTTGTTGTCGTAGATCCAGCAAAGATTCGGCAGCTTCAGATGGCCGGCGAGCGAAGCCGCCTCGCAAGCCACGCCTTCCATCATGTCGCCATCCCCGAGGATGGCGTAAACATTGAAATTGAAAATGTCGAAGCCGGGGCGGCTGAAATTTTCCGCCAGCCATTTACCGGCGATGGCCATTCCCACGCTGTTGCCGGCGCCCTGGCCCAGCGGCCCGGTGGTCGTTTCCACGCCAGTCGTTAAGTGCGACTCAGGATGTCCCGGGGTCTTGCTGCCGATTTGGCGGAAGCGCTTGATCTCCTCCATCGAAACGGCGAGATCGCTCGAAACTTCTCCCTTGGCGTTGACCGTGCGAACGCCCGCGAGGTGCAGCGTGGCGTAGAGCAGCATCGACGCGTGGCCGGCGGACAGAACAAAACGATCGCGGTTCGGCCAGGTGGGATCCGCCGGATCGTAGCGGAGGAATCGTTGCCAAAGAGAATAGACCACCGGAGCAAGCCCCATCGGCGCGCCGGGATGCCCCGAATTTGCCTGTTGCACCGCGTCGATGGCCAGAGTTCGGATGGTATTGATGCACACCTGGTCGCTCACCGCGAGTCGGTTGGGGTCACCTAGGGCAAGGTTCGGCTGGCTCACATTCGCTCCTGCTGCGGGCAGGAGGACTCCCGCAGATTTTGGTCAAGTTTTAGATGCACCGCGGAACGCAACGGACCTACGGATTTTACGCCAAAATGAAGCGGCCTGCTCGTTTGGCCTTGGAAGGAGGGCTTGACGGAATCGCGGGACATCGAGACAAGGCCTCCAAGGCCTATATTTTTGTGTGGGCGAGCATCCCTTATGCTATGAGGAAAGGCGCGGGCCTTGCAGAACGGCGGAAGGCTCGCGCGCTGCGTCGTGGGTCAAGTGCGCGGCAAAGTCCTTATACCAAGCTGCACGGCGCAATAACTGGTGGAAGGGAGAATGTCGATGAGAATGGGGATAGTTGTGGGGTTGATCGTAGCTGCCACGCTCAATGCCGAGGCCAAAGACGCGCCGGCCTATGAAAAGGGCGTGCTGGTTCAAATGGATTCCTCGGCTTGCGGTTACGCCGAAAAAGATGGCAAGACCATCGCCGGCCAAATTTTTGGAACCGACGGCCAGCATAAGAACACCAAGCAACTGCTATGTCAGGAGTACGTGCTGCAAACCGATCGCGTCATTTATCGCATTCAGCCGAAAGACGACAAGCACCCCGTGCTGCTCCCAGTCGGCGAAACGGCGCAATTCCGCATTCACAAGGATAAAATGCTGCTTCGTGTTCCCGAGGCCGACGGCAAGGAGCGCGAATACGTCGTTCTTTCGATGACTCCGCGAACGGACGCGACCGCGGCCAGCAAGCTAGCGGCGCGCGGAGAAAATCGCTAACCGCCTAAGGCCGGGCGCGGGCCGAGCAAGAGCATAGGCTTCGTGGTAGTTGCGGCGTTGGGCACAAGCGCGGGATTGCGGCGATTCCCTTGAGGATTCCCGCAGTCCCGCCTTGGATTTAATTCCGCCGTCAAGATCTCCCTTCGTTTCAAGCTTTCTGCAAGCTTTTCCATTCCACCTGCTCTCTCCCATGAAGTTTGGCACCCGGTTTCCGCAGCCCTCAGAGAATTACCTTTGGTGCGCGAAGGGCGACGATTGTCTTGTCCGCTCCCCGATCCTGCCTCAACATGAATCCGAGCGGGGGATGGGCCAAAATAGGCCCAGCGCATGGCATCCGTTCTTGAAATCCAGGACCTGCACGTCTCGTATCGGTCGCGCGAGGGCGCCTTTCACCCGGCGCTGGCCGGCGTCAGCTTTGGTCTCATGGCTGGCGAGATTTTGGGTGTCCTTGGCGAGTCTGGATCAGGCAAGAGCACTCTCGCGGTGTCGCTCCTGCGGCTTCTGCCCGGAAACGCAAACATCATTCGGGGGACGGTACATTTTGAAGGAAAGGATCTTCTGCAGGCCAAGCCTGAAGAACTTCAACAAATCCGCGGCCGGCGCATTTCGCTGATTTTTCAGGAGCCGTCCCTCGCGCTACATCCCACCATGCGCGCGGGCGAACAAGTTCGCCAGGTGCTGGCCGCGCACGGAGCCTCCGGAAAAAGTGCGCTGAACGAACGGACGCGGCAAGTTTTCGCCGAAGTTTTTCCAGAAGACGCGAACCGCATAGCGCGCTCCTATCCGCACGAATTGAGCGGGGGACAACGCCAACGCGTGCTGATCGCGCAAGCCATCGCCTGCGGCCCTGCCGTGGTGATTGCCGATGAGCCGACGGCATCGCTCGATCCCGCAACGCAAATGGAAATTCTCGAAGTGTTTCGCTCGCTCCGGGAAAAGCTGCGCCTGGCGATGATTTTCATCACGCACAACCCCGCTCTGCTTGCCGGCTTTGCCGATCGGGCGCTGGTCCTCTACGGTGGACGCGTCGCCGAGTTGGGCCCAGCCGCAGCCGTGCTGGCCTCCCCGCGCCATCCCTACACAAAAGCTCTCTTTGCGTCCCTTCCGGCAGTGTTCGAGGAGAGCGGAGGCGCCCGCGGGAAGCGGCTCCCCGTAATCCCCGGCGATTCGTCGCCCTCGTCTTTGCCCCGGCAAGGCTGTTGCTTCGAGCCGCGCTGTGCGGAAAGAATGGACATTTGCAAAGAGCGTGAACCCGGCCTGATGAACGTAAGCGCCTCGCACACGGTTTCTTGTTTCAAGTATGAAGGTTGAAGCGTCTAGCAGCGGCCAAAACATGCAGCCACTCTTGAAAGTGGAAAATCTTGTGAAGCGCTACGCCAAGCGGAGTCTCGCTGACGCGGGCGAAGAGCTGCACGCCCTGAACGGCGTTTCTTTCTCCATTTTTGCGGGGACCACCCTGGCGATAGTTGGAGAATCTGGATCAGGCAAGAGCACGCTCGCCGCGTGCCTTGCCTGCTTGGAATCTCCCACGGCAGGAAGCATTTGGTATGAAGAAAAAGACCTCGCCAAGCTCGGAGAGGGCGCTCGACGCGAAGTACGCCCGCAACTCCAGCTCATCTTTCAAGATCCGGCCAGCTCCTTAAATCCAAGATGGAGCGTACTCGAGATACTACTTGAACCGATGGTGTTGCAGCGCAACTTCTCCCGTAACGACAACTTCACCCGCCAAGAAATGAACCAGCGCGCGAATTCCTTGCTCGAACGAGTACGTCTTTCTCCAGACATCGCGCGCAGGTCGCCCACAGAGTTAAGCGGCGGCCAGCGCCAGCGCCTAGCCATCGCGCGTGCATTGGCGCTCGAGCCCAAGCTCCTGATTCTGGACGAAGCGCTCTCGGCTCTCGATTGTTCCGTGCAAGCCCAAATCGCCAATCTCCTGATGGAACTGCAAGACTCTCTACGCATGACCTATCTGTTCATTACACATGACCTCGCCATGGCCGCTTACCTGGCTGACGAGATCGCGGTGATGGAGGCCGGCCGCATTGTCGAGCAAGGCCCGCCAGAAAAAATCTTAAAACGCCCACAACACGAAACCACACGCCAACTGCTCGCGGCCGTGCCTAGAATCGCCCGCCCCGCGCTGCCTGCGGTGGAGCAATAATGCGCTACCTGCTGCGCCGCATAGGGCACGCTTTTTTTCTACTGGCCGGAGTGTCCCTGCTCGCCTTTCTCTTCACGGCGCTGGCCCCGGGAACCTACCTGGACGAAATGCGATTGAATCCGCAAATCGCACCGGAGACGGTGGCGGCGCTACGCGCCCAATACGGTTTAGACAAGCCTCTACCTGTCCGTTACGCCTCTTGGCTAAATTCCGTAGTTCACGGCGAGATGGGATTCTCGTTCGCTTATAACAGCCCCGTTGCGCCCCTTCTGCTGGTGCGCGCGCGGAATACTCTGCTCCTCACCATTACGGCAACGCTTCTTGCCTGGGCCATCGCTCTGCCACTCGGTGTCTGGAGCGCGGAGCGGCTCGGGCGACTGCCGGACCGCCTGCTTTCGTGGGGAACCGCGGCGCTCATGGTCATCCCCGATCTCGCGCTCGCGCTGGGCCTCCTGCTGTTCGCGGTCAGGAGCGGCTGGTTTCCCTCGGGAGGCATGGCTTCCCTCGATATCGAAACTCTTTCACCCCTCGGCAAGCTGCGCGATCTCGCGTGGCACATGGTTCTCCCCGTGGCGGCGCTGGTGCTCACTGCCCTGCCGTTGCTCGTTCGTCATGTGCGTGCCGCCGTCGCCGATGTGCTCCACACTCCGTTTCTCCTTGCTGCCATGGGACATGGCATCCCCAGACGCACGCTTCTCTATCGCTATGCCCTCGCGGCAGCGGCCAATCCCCTGATCTCTCTTTTTGGTTTCAGCATCGGCGCATTGCTGAGCGGATCGCTGCTCATCGAAGTGGTGATGAGCTGGCCGGGGCTCGGTCCACTGCTATTGGAAGCCATCCTGTCCCGCGATCTCTACGTCGTCGTGGGAGGCATTCTGTTCTCGACGATTTTCCTGGTGGGAGGGAATTTCTTGGCTGACCTGCTCCTTTACTGGGCTGACCCGCGAATCCGGACGGAGAGCGGCTCACCATGAAGGCGCGGCCTACCTTTGCGAAATGGCTGGCCGCCCTTGCCGTGTTGCACGGGATCGTGATTTGTGCCGGTTTCTTCGCCCCTTACGATCCGGTCGAGCAGGACCGCAACAGCCCGTATCTGCCGCCCATGCGGCCGCATCTCGTAGACGCCCAGCGCCATCTCCACTTCCGGCCCTTTGTGTATTCGCTCAGATTGCGCCAAGGCTCGTTCGACCAATATGAGGAAGACACCGCGGAGCCCCACCCCCTCACGTTTTTCCAGACCGGGGCTCGCTACCGTTTGTTGGGATTTCTGCCCTGCCGAATACACTTTCTCGGCGCCGAACACGCCCGTATCTATCTTCTTGGCACCGACGCCTACGGCCGCGACCAGTTTTCGAGATTCCTTTTCGGTGGACAGGTGTCGCTGCTCGCCGGCCTTCTGGGCGCCGGGCTTACCTTGCTTATCGGCTTGAGCATCGGGGCGGCGGCGGGCTACTACGGTGGGCGGACAGATAGCCTGCTCATGCGTCTCGCCGAACTCTTCCTGGCGTTGCCATGGCTCTATCTTCTTTTCGCGCTACGCGCTTTCCTGCCATTGGGGGTCAGCCCGCTCGAAGCTTTTTTTCTAGTCATCGCCGTGATTGGAACCGTGGGCTGGGCGCGCCCCGCGCGGTTGGTTCGTGGTGTGGTGCTTAGCGCCAAGGAACGCGATTACGTTCGCGCCGCGCGCGGCTTCGGCGCCTCCCCCGGATACTTGCTTCGACACCACATCCTGCCGGAGACTTACAGTGTGCTCTTGACACAGGCCGCGATTCTGATCCCTCTCTACGTGATGGCCGAGATGGCCCTTTCGTTTCTCGGTTTGGGCGTTCCCGAGCCGCTGCCAACCTGGGGCAACCTGCTCTCCAGCCTTCAGCATTACAGCGTGCTGGTCTCCTACTGGTGGATGTATTTACCGGCTTTCCTCATGGTGCCGTTCTTCCTAGGATACTTGGGACTCGCGGGTTCATTGCAGGAGCGCGAAGACGCGTACAAGATAGAAAGCTGGAGTCCTGGGAGCCTGACGTGAAGAACGGAAGAGTGAGCCACTCTTGCTGCCGGATGCTCTTGTTTCCGCTCCTTGTATATGCCGTTCTTCTCGCCCACCCTGCCTGTGCCCTTCCCCAACAGAAAAACACGAAGGAAGAATTGCTTGCCGTCCCAGGAGAAATAGGCCGTCCCGGAGGGCGCCTCGTCGTGGCGCTCCGAGGCGAACCAAAGACCCTGAATCCGCTGCTTGCCGTTGACACGCGATCTCGCGAAGTCATCGGCGCCATGCAGGCCGACCTGGTCCATATCAACCGCGCCACTCAATTGACGGAACCGGCGCTCGCAAAGTCTTGGAAGGTTTCTCCGAACGGGCTCGAGTACACCCTCGTGCTGCGGCAGGGAATCAAATTTTCGGATGGCCAGCCGTTGGATGCGGATGATGTTCTCTTCACTTTCCGCGTGTATCTCGACGAAAGCCTCCACGCCCCGCAGCGGGATTTTCTGATTGTTGGCGGGAAACCGATCGTCGTCCGGAAGCTGGACACGCAAACCGTCGTTTTTCAATTGGCGAAAACATACGGCGCGGGCGAAAGGATTTTCGATGGCGTAGCCATTCTGCCCAGGCATCTGCTGGAAAAACCCTACCAGGAGGGCAAGCTCGGGCAGATGGGAACCCTGGCCACCGCGGCGAATCAATGGGCCGGCCTCGGCCCCTTCCGGCTGAAGGAGTACGTGGCCGGGCAGCGTCTCGTCCTGGAGCGCAATCCCTATTACTGGAAAACCGATGCGAAAGGGAATCGCCTGCCCTATCTCGATGAGCTCGTATATCTCTTCGCGCAGAACGCGGACGCGCAAGTGCTGAAGTTCCAATCGGGCGAGACGGACGTCATTAGCCAGACAGGCGCGGAAAATTTCGCGGCACTCTCGCGCCAGCAACACACCTACACCATGACGGATGCCGGGCCGGGGCTTGAATACTATTTTCTCTTTTTCAATCTGAGCGAACCCGGTGAGAAGACCACGGCGGAAATGCGGCGGAAACAGAAGTGGTTCCGCGAAGTCAAATTCCGCCAGGCGGTTTCCGCGGCCGTGGATCGCGACGCGATTGTGCGGCTTGTCTATCAGGGACATGGCGCTCCTCTTTGGGGATTGGTCGCGCCGGGCAACCGGCGATGGGGCAATGAAAAACTCGCTCATCCGCCGCGTTCGCTCGACCGCGCCCGCGCCCTTCTGAAGGAAGGCGGATTTTCCTGGAGCAATGGGCCCAACGGGGAATCCACGCTGATGGATGCCGAAGGGAAGCCGGTGGAATTCTCCATCGTCACGAGTTCCTCCAATGCAAACTTCTCCAAGATAGCGGCGCTCATTCAGGATGACTTGAAGCAGCTCGGCATGCGCGTCCAGGTGGTGCCCCTCGAGTTTCGCTCGCTGCTCGATCGCGTCACGCAGTCGAAAGAATACGAAGCCTGCGTGATGGGATTGGCAAGCTACGACGCCGACCCAAATTCCGATATGAACGTCTGGCTATCGAGTGGCGGGACACACTTCTGGAACCCCTCGCAAGCGCACCCTGCCACCCCGTGGGAGGCGGAAATCGACCGCCTGATCGAAGAACAGATGTGGACGGGCACCTTCGAGCAGCGCAAGAAACTCTATGACCGCGCGCAGGAGATTCTCGCCGAGGAACAGCCGATCATTTTTCTGGCCAGCCCGCACATCCTCGTGGGCACGAAGAACGTCGTAGGCAATTTCCACCCGGCCGTTCTGGAACCCTACGTACTCTGGAATGTCGAACAACTCTACTTCAAGGCTGGCCCGGTGAATGCCACACGATGAGCCCCGTTTTGAGCAAGGTCAAGAAGAAGCCGCCAGCCGCCTGGGACGACAAGCGGCTCGTCAGGGCTTGCCTCGCAGGGGATGAAGAAGCGTGGTCGCTGCTCATCGATAAATACAAAGCGCTGATTTACTCGATTCCCGTCAAATACGGTTTGTCGCGGCAGGAAGCCTCGGATGTTTTTCAGGCTACCTGTACGGAACTTCTGCTGCGCCTGCCGCAACTGCGCGAACCACGCGCCCTGCCCAAATGGTTGATGCAGGTGGCACACCACGAGTGCTACCGCTGGAAGCGGCAAAACCAGCGCATGGTGAGCCGTGATGGAGAGACGGAATTACCGGAGCCGGCAACGCCGGCCGTCGCCGAAGGCCTCGTTCAGCAAACGCAGGAAGAGCAGATGTTGCGAGAAGCCCTGGCCAAGTTGACGCCGCAATGCCGCCGGCTCGTGGAACTGCTGTTCTTTGAATCGCCTTCGCGGGCGTACACGGAAGTCGCCGCGGAACTGGGCCTTGCCGTGGGCTCCATCGGATTCACCCGCCAGAAATGCCTCGAGCGCCTTCGTGGGCAACTCGAGGAGCTGGGTTTCCACTGATGCCCCCAACTCTCAGGAAATCTTCGAGCGATACTCTGATCGCCAAGCTAGGGCAGCTAACCGGCGAAACGCCGCGCCGCAAATTTCTCGCAAAACACAAAGGGTTGATTCGCCAGGAGATTGTCGAGCAGCTAGCGCAATTGGTGGTCCACCAAGTCCGCGTAAGCACGCAAGAAGCGCTCCACCTTGCTGAAGCCGCCGTGCTCATCGCCAAACGCCTGCGCCGGAAAGAATCCCTGGCGCTGGCCCTGCGCGCAAAAGCCAACGCTCTCTATTCCTCCGGCGACAACCGGGCCGCTCTCGAGCACCATCAGCAGTCTTTCCGCCTGTACGAATCCTTGGGCATTTGGAACGAAGCCGCTCGGACGCTGAGCAGTTCCATCCAGCCGATGATCCTCCTCGGCGAATACGACCAGGCCTTTCAGGCTGCCGACCGTGCCCGCGAGATCTTCACGCGTCTCGACGATCCCCGGCGCCTGGCCCGCCTGGAAATCAACGTTGGCAACATCTTTCACCGCCAGGACCGCTTCGAAGAAGCGATCGCTCATTACGAGCACGCCTACGCCAGTTTG
>WNFF01000736.1_pt1 | contig 35395 bp, 34 predicted proteins | sample 5400441 | NCBI WGS metagenome assembly WNFF01 (sample SAMN13153345, study PRJNA577476) | soil metagenome | isolation source: 120 cm saprolite under Douglas fir tree site 2 hole 3 replicate 1 | place: USA:California | collected 2015-04-18
TCACTCCGGCGGCGGCGGGAGGTGACCAGGTGCCAGCAGACCCCCAGGAGGATCAGGATCAGGCCCTAGCCTGGGAGATGGCCGCGTTCCCCGCCGAGGACGAACCCGACTGGGACGCGCTGGAATACCTGGAATACTTCGGCGACGCCGAGCCCGATGAGAAGCCATGGCCGGAGGACCTGCCCGCCCCCGTGCCCGGCACCCCGGCTGCTGCCACCCCCCCGGAGGGGGACGCTCGCCGCCTCGCAGATGGCCGCGTCGGCGGCAAGGCCCACCGCCGCGCTGTCAGTAACGACCAGGCCGACAGTAACGACGGCGACCACGCCAACACCAGCGGCACTGCTGCTGCCACCCCCGCCGCCGACCACGCCGATGGCGGTGACACCGCGGCCGGCCTTGTGGCGACGGGAGCGGGGTTCGTGCAGGGGGGCGTGGCGGACGTCATGCCCCCGGGCCCGGTGCTTGCGGGACTCGCTGACCGGGCATCGCAGGGCGGCCTGGGCAGGCTGGACGATGATGAGCTGATCGGGGTGCTGAGCGCGTGGCAGCGGCTGGGTGCCTGGGCGGCCGCCGGACTGCTCTCGGCTACGTCGGAACTGGCGGCCCGGCGGGAAGCTGAGGGGCGGGCGACCGGGGACGGGCGGATGTTGGAGCATGTCGTCGATGAGGTCGCCCTCGCGTTGACGTTGACTGGGTACAGTGCCGGGCGCGTTCTCGGCTTGGCCCTAGCCCTGGACAGACTGCCGCTGACCCGGGCCGCCCTGGCTGCGGGACGGATCGACGAACGCCGCGCCGCCCTGATCGCTGATGAGCTGAGCGGCCTGGACGACGAGCACGCCGCCGCCGTGGAAGCGTCGGTCATCGGGGATGCGCCAGGCCTGACCACTGGGGAGCTGCGGCCGGTATTGCGACGCGCGGTGATCGCTGTGGACCCGGCGGCGGCGAGACGGCGGAAGGAACAGGCGCTGAAGGACGCGCGGGTGGAGGTGTACAACGAACCCTCCGGGACCGCCTCCCTGGCCGGGCGGGATCTGCGCCCGGCGGAGGTGCTGGCCGCGGACAAGAACCTGACCGCCCTGGCGATGGACATGAAGAACGCGGGAACACCCGGCACCATGGACCAGCTCCGCGCTCTTGCCTATCTGCACCTCCTGTCCGGCCAGCCCGCCGAGACCCTGTTCACCACCGGCCAAGACAGCCTCGGGTCCCCTGGCACGGGCACCACCGGCGCCCCGGGAACTCCCGGCGCCGCCGGCCCTTCGGACGCCGGCCCTCCGGGCACGAGCACCACCGGTGCCCCTGGGACTCCGGGCACCGGCACAGCTGGTGATGGCACGGCAGGACCGGGGACCGCTGGCATAACTGCGCCCGGCCGAGGACCGCGTTCCCTGCGTGGGTCAGTGAACCTCACGATGCCGCTGGAGACGTGGCTGGGCTGGTCTCAGTCCCCCGGCCAGATCCCCGGATTCGGGACGATCGACTCCGACGACTCCCGCGCTCTCGCCGCCCGGCTCGCCGCCTATCCCGGCAATCAGTGGTGTATCACGTTGACCGACCGCGCCGGGTATGCCGTGGCCCACGGCTGCTCCACCACCGGCCCCGGGCCCTACCCGAAGCCTGATCCCGGTCCAGCACCTCGCGCCGGCCCGAGTCCCGGCCCTGGCCCTGGCCCTGGCCCTGGCCCTGGCCCTGGCCCTGGCCCTGGCCCAGCACCATAGCCTGAACCTCCGAGTCGTGGAGAAGACCTCGGCCCGGATCAGCGCACACCGCCGTTACGGCGTCTCAGCGTTCGGGCAGGGTGGGATGCGGGTCCGCCGGGACGATGCCGATCATGCTGCTGGTGATGGCCCATCGTTCGTGATCTCGCCACGCGCCGTCGATGAACAACAGGTCGGGCGAGTAGCCCTCGTTGCGGAAGCCGAGTTGCTGGACCAGCCTCACGGAGGCATGGTTGCCGGGCTGGATCTGGGCTTCCAGCCGGTGGAGTCGCAACTGCTCAAAGGCATAGCGCAGCACGAGGCCGAGGCCTTCGGACATGTAGCCCTGGCCCGCCGTGGGGGCGAAGGCTGCATAGGCGAGAGAGCCGCACTGGAAGCGTCCGCGGATGATGCTGTTTATGTTGACCACGCCGGCGATGGCTCCGGTGTCACGCACGCAGATCAGCAGTGACGCGTCGGTGGGCTGCTCGTATCGCGTCAGGTAAGCCTGAAACTCCTGCGGAGTGGCCGGCAGGGACATCCACGGGTGGTGCAGGTCGATGCTGGCGGCGGCCAGTTCAAGGAATTCGCTCTGATCACGGCGGCCCAGCGGGCGCAGGGTTACTCGGCGGGAACCGTCCCTCCGATCGGCTCGGGACGCCTCGCTCGCCGCCTCTGCCTGGGTTCCGTCGTCCTGGATCACAAATGGAACGGTATCGAGCGCCCGTCGATCATCGCTCCGAACCGATCGGCTTCACCGGCCGACGCGGGAGATCATGTGACCGTGCACAGTTCACAGGTCCGGATCAGGCCCGCCAGCCGGGTCGACCCCAGCACGGTAGGTGACCTGGCCGGCGAGCTGGCACAGTCGTTCGCGTTTTCCCGGACAAAGTTCGATCTGAGCTACCCGGCCTTGCTCGCTGCAGAGCATGCCTGCCTGCTCCTTGCAGCCGAGGGGGGTCATGGCCTGGGTTACCTTCTCGGCTTCCGGCACCTCACCTTCTACGCAAACGGGCCTGTGGCCTGGGTCGAGGAGATCCTGGTCCGCCGAGAACATCGCGGCGCGGCGTCGGCCGCGCCCTGATGAGCGCGTTCGAGTAGTGGGCGGCCGGGCAGGGCTGCGTGCTAGTCGCGCTCGCGACCCGGAGGGCGGCACCGTTCTACCTTGCGCTTGGATACGAGGAGTCGGCCGCCTACCTGCGCAAGGTGCTGGGAGAAAGGCAGCACAGTAAGTCTTGACCAGTCCGCGGCCCACCGCATCCTGGCGTTCGGCGTTACTCCGCTTCGTCAGGGATGCTGGCTGCTGACCGACACCACCTCGCCCGTCAGGTACGAGGCGTAGTCGCTGGCGAGGAAGACCATGACGTTGGCTACCTCCCACGGGTGGGCCGCACGGCCGAACGCCTCCCGGCTCGCTAGTTCGGTCAGCAGTTCCTCGCTGGTCACCTTGGCCAGGAACGGATGGGTGGCCAGGCTCGGTGCGACCGCGTTGACCCGGATGCCGTGGCCGGCCACATCCAGGGCCGCGCACCGAGTAAACGCCATGACCCCTGCCTTGGCGGCCGCATAGTGCGCCTGGCCCGGTTGCGCGCGCCAGCCAAGCACCGACGCATTGTTGACGACGGCTCCGCCATGGCCTTGGGCGACCATCTGGCGCAGCGCGGCCCGTGTGGCGCGGAACGTGCCTGTGAGCGTGACATCCAGCACCCGCATCCACTGCTCGTCGGTCATCTCCAGCACCGAACTAGTGCCGCCGAGCCCCGCGTTGTTGACGAGGACGTCGATGCGCCCGAACTGGCGGACCGTCCCGGCTATCAGCGCCTCAACCTCTCCCTCGTCGGTGACGTCGCAGACCAGAGACCACACGCGCTCCCCATGCGCTTCGGCCAGCTCGTCCCTGGTCGCGGTGAGCCGGCGCGCGTGGCTATCGCTGATGACCACGAAGGCGCCCTCCTCCAGGCACCGCCGCGCGGCCGCCGAGCCGATGCCGGTACCAGCGGCTGCGGTGATCACCACCACCTTGCCCGCCAGCAGGTCACGCCCGGCCCGGGGGACCGCAGCGGAGCCCGGCGGAACCGCAGCGGACCCCGGCAGAACCGCAGCACGCCCGGCCGGGGGGACCGCAGCAGAATCTGGCGGAACCGCAGCGGAGCCTGGCGGAACGGCGGCGGAGTCTGGCGGGATCACGGCCTGGCCTGGCGGGGCAGGCCGAGCGCCCGCTCGGCGATGATGTTGCGCTGGATCTCGTCGGACCCGCCGTAGATCGTGTCGGCCCGGCTGAACAGGAACAGCCGCTGCCAGTCGTCGAGGTCATAGGGCGTCCCCCGGGCCTCCATCGAGGATGCCCCCAGCACTTCCATGGCCAGCTCGCCGAGTCCCTGGTGCCAGCGTGACCAGAGCAGCTTCATCACCGATGCCTCGGCGCCCGTTCCGTCGGCGGCCGGGTCGGCCATCGTGGCCAGGGCGTGCGCGTGCATGACCTCGAGGCCAATCCACGCCCTGGCGAGCTTGTCGCGGAGCACGGGATCGGTTCCCGCCGCGCTGCGCCGGGCCAGGTCCACCAGGCCGTCGAGCTCGCGCCGGAACCCGACCTGCTGGCCGAGCGTGGCCACGCCCCGCTCGAAGGCGAGCGTGGCCCGGGCGATCCGCCAGCCGTCGCCGACCTCGCCGACGACGAGGTCGCGTTCGGTGCGGGCGCCGTCGAAGAACACCTCGTTGAACTCGGAGGTGCCGGTCAGCTGGCGGATCGGGCGGACCGTCACCGCCGGCTGGCGCATGGGAACCAGCAGGTAGGACAGGCCCGCGCCGCGCCGCGACCCGGCCTGCGTGCGAGCCAGGACGAAGCACCAGTCGGCCACGTGGGCCAGTGACGTCCATACCTTCTGCCCGGTCACCACCCACTGCCCGCCGTCGAGGGTGGCCGAGGTGGCCACGGCCGCCAGGTCCGATCCGGCGTCCGGTTCTGAGTAGCCCTGGCACCAGAGCTCCCGCACGGCCGCGATCGCGGGCAGGAACCGCCGTTGCTGCTCCGGCGTGCCGAACGCGATCAGAGTGGGCCCGAGCAGTTCCTCACCCATATAGCCGACCCGCGCCGGCGCGCCGCTTCGGGCGTACTCCTCGTGGAAGATGACCTGCTGCGCCAGCGTGGCGCCACGGCCGCCAAACTCGGCTGGCCAGCCCAGGCAGGTCCAGCCGGCCGCCGCGAGATGCCCGTTCCAGGCCAGCCGCTCGGCGTGCGCCTCATGCTCGCGGCCAGGTCCGCCCGCTCCCCGCAGTTCGGCGAAGCGGCCCGTGAGGTTCTCCGCCAGCCACTGCCGCACACGACCACGGAACTCGTCGTCCTGCGGGCTCAGCTGCACCCGTGCCTCCCTGCGGCTGACCCGCGGGCCCGCCGGGGGGAGGGCGGGCCCGCGGGCGCCTGCCTGGCCAGCGACTGCCGCCGCGCGTAGGCTCAGCCTACCAAGCACTTGCTTTGTCGGAGGAGTTCGGTGGAGCTCACCATCCCGGCGGCCGTGGCGAGCGCGGCGAGGGACTTCGGCGACGCCACCGCCCTGGCCGAGCCCGGCGGCCCGCGACTGAGTTACCGCGAACTGCATGAGCAGGTCACGGGGGTGGCCAGCGCGTTCATCGCCGGAGGTGTGGCACCGGGTGACCGGGTGGCGATCTGGTCCCCGAACACCCATCACTGGGTGCTCGCCGCACTCGGCGCGCTCTATGCCGGCGCGACGCTGGTCCCGGTCAACACCCGGTTCACCGGCCCCGAGGCGCTCGACGTGGTCAGCCGCAGCGGTGCACGCGCCCTGATCGTCGCCGGCCGGTTCCTCGGCGCCGACCGGCTCGCCGCGCTGCGCGCCGCGGCCGAGGAAGAAAAAACCACCATCCGACAGAACGCAAAGCCCGCCAGTCAATGCCTCGATCAGCTCAGCTTGATTGTGCTGGTCCCCGTCGAGGCCGATCCGGAGGCTGGCCCGGTCGCCGGGTGCATCGACGGGGCCATCGACTGGGCCGAGTTCCAGGAGCGGGCGACGGAGGTTCCGGCCGCGCTGGCCGACGCGCGCGCCGCGATGGTGCAGCCTGAGCACGTCAGCGACATCCTGTTCACGTCCGGTACCACCGGGCGGAGCAAGGGCGCGATGAGCGCGCAACGCCAGTCGCTGGCGGTCGCCCGGGCCTGGGCCGAGTGCGCCCGCCTGACCAGCGCCGACCGCTATCTTGTGGTGAACCCGTTCTTCCACAGCTTCGGCTTCAAGGCGGGCATCCTAGCCTGTCTGGTCAGCGGCGCCACCCTGGTGCCGCAACTGGTGTTCGACGCCGGGCAGACTATGCGGCTGATCGAGTCCGAGCAGATCACCGTGCTGCCTGGTGCGCCCACGATCTACCAGGCCATCCTCGATCGCCCGGACCGCGCCTCGTGCGACCTGTCCAGCCTGCGGCTCGCGGTCACCGGCGCGGCGACCGTGCCGGTCGCCCTGGTCGAGCGGATGCGCCGCGAGCTGAGCTTCGACACGGTGCTCACCGCCTACGGGCTGACCGAGGCCGTTGTGGCGACGATGTGCCGCCCGGGTGACGATCCGCAGACCGTCGCCCACACGTCGGGCCGGGCAGCGGCCGGCTTCGAGGTACGCATCGCCCGCCCGGACGACGGGCGCGAACCCAGCCAAGCCGCCGACCTCGCGCCCGCCGACATGGCGCCTCCCGACCCCGCGCCTCCCGAGCCCACGCCCGCCGAGCCCGCGCCCGCCGACCCCGAGCCCACGGCCGCCGACACCACGCCCGCCGACACCGCACCAGGCGAGCCCGCGCCCGCCGACACCACGCCCGCCGACACCGCACCGGGCGAGCCAGGCGAGATCCTGCTGCGCGGGCCGAACCTGATGCTCGGCTATCTCGACGACCCCGCGGCCACCCAGGCCTGCATTGACGCCGACGGCTGGATGCACACCGGCGATGTCGGGCGCCTGGACTCCCGGGGGTACCTGACCATCACCGACCGGCTCAAGGACATGTACATCTGCGGCGGCTTCAACGTCTACCCGGCCGAGGTCGAGCAGGTGCTCGCCCGGCTCGACGGGGTCGCCGAGTCAGCCGTCATCGGGGTCCCCGACCCCAGGCTCGGCGAGGTCGGCAAGGCCTACCTGGTCACCCACCCTGACTATGCCCTGGACGTGGCCGATGTGCTGGCCTTCTGCCGGGGGCGGCTGGCCAATTACAAGGTGCCCCATCAGCTGGAGTTCCGGGCCAGCCTGCCGCGCAACCCGTCCGGCAAGGTGCTCAAGCGACTGCTCCGGGAGGAGTCTGGATGACCAGCGACACCACGGCGGGCGAGCCGGGCGCACCCGAGCGGCCCGCGCCGGACAGGCCCGCAGCCGAGCCAGGGACCGCGCCGCCCAGGCCCGACGAGCCCGTGCTTGACGAGCCCGTCCGCTACGAGCAGCGCGGGTCCGTCGCACTGGTCACCCTGAACCGGCCGCGGTACCGCAACGCACAGAACTCCGCCATGACCTATGCCCTGGACGCGGCCTTCGCCCGCGCCGTCAACACCGAACAGGTCGCGGTGATCGTGCTGGCCGGCGCCGGTGACCACTTCTGCGCGGGCCATGACATCGGCACTCCCGGCCGGGACGTCGATCAATCCTTCGACCGCCAGGCGGTGCTGTGGTGGGACCACGTGGGCAAGGCGGGCGCCGATGCCCGGTACGCCCGCGAGATGGAGGTCTACCTCGGCATGTGCCGGCGCTGGCGGGAGATCCCCAAGCCTGCCATCGCGATGGTTCAGGGCGCCTGCATCGCCGGCGGTCTCATGCTCGCCTGGGTGTGCGATCTGATCGTCGCCGCGCAGGACGCCTTTTTCGCCGACCCGGTGGTGCGGATGGGGATACCGGGCGTGGAGTACTTCGCCCATCCGTGGATGTTGGGACCCCGTTTTGCCAAGGAGGCGTTGTTCACCGGCGACCGCTTCGACGCTCAGCGCGCCTACCAGCTGGGCATGGTGAACCGGGTCGTGCCGCGCGCCGAGTTGGCCGATGTGACATTCGCGCTGGCGGATCGTATTGCCGCTATGCCGCCGTTTGGCCTGGCTCTGGCCAAGCGGGCAGTGAACCAGTGCGAGGACCTGATGGGAATGCGGCCGGGGATGGACTCGGTCTTCGGGCTGCATCATGTAGCGCACGCGCACAACGCCGAGGTGTCGGCCGACTCGCTGGCCGGGATGGACGCCCGCGCGATGAAGAAGGCCGGCGAGTGAACATCGACATCGCCGCGTTCCGGGCCGAGGTGCGGGACTGGCTGGCCGCGCACGTGCCGGCCGAGCCGCTGCCGTCGGTGGACACCGCCGAGGGCTTCGCCCGGCACCGCGAGTGGGAGCGCGAGCTCGCGGCGGCACGGCTGGCGGTGGTGTCCTGGCCCGCCGAGTACGGCGGGCGCGGCGCGTCGCTGCTGGAGTGGCTGGTCTTCGAGGAGGAGTACCACACCGCCGGCGCGCCGGTCCGGGTCGGCCAGAACGGGCTGTTTCTGCTCGCCCCCACCCTGTTCGCGCACGGCACGGCCGAGCAGCGGGACCGGCTGCTGCCCCGGATGGCCACGGCGGACGACGTCTGGGCGCAGGCCTGGTCGGAGCCCGAGGCGGGCAGCGACCTGGCCGCGATCCGGGCCAGCGCCGTCCGCGCGGACGGGGGCTGGCTGCTGTCGGGGGCGAAGACGTGGAGCTCGCGCGCGGCTCTCGCCGACCGGGCGTTCGGCCTCTTTCGCAGCGATCCCGCCGCGGAGCGGCACCGCGGCCTGACCTACCTGCTGTTCGACCTGCACGCCGAGGGCGTGACCGTGCGCCCCATCCGCCAACTTGGCGGCGAGGCCGGGTTCGCTGAGATCTTCCTCGACGACGTGTTCGTGCCCGACGCCGACGTCGTCGGTGCGCCCGGCGACGGCTGGCGAATCGCGATGAGCACCGCCAGCCACGAGCGAGGGCTGTCCCTGCGCAGCCCGGGGAGGTTCAGCGCAGCGGCCGCGCGCCTCGTCGAGCTGTGGCAGCGGGCCGGCGATCCGGCCGACACCGCGCTGCGGGACCGGGTGGTCGACGCGTGGATCGGCGCGCGGGCCTACCTGCTGCACACCTTCGCGACCGCCGCCCGGCTCGGCGCGGGCGGCGCGCTAGGCGCGGAGTCCAGCCTGGGCAAGGTCTTCTGGTCCGAGCTTGACGTCGCCCTGCACGAGACGGCGATGGACCTGCTCGGGCCGCACGCCGAGTTGCGCGGGCAGTCGGCCCCGGACGGGCGCTGGCTGGGAGACTACCTGTTCTGCCTGGCCGGCCCGATCTACGCCGGCACGAACGAGATACAGCGCACGCTGATCGCCGAGCGGCTCCTCGGACTGCCCAAATGAGGCGGCCCAGATGAGGCGGCCCAGATGAGGCTGCCCAATGATGCTGCCCAGATAAGGCTCGCCCAGATGAGGCTCGCCCGCTCGGCCGAGCAGGAGCAGTTCGCGGCTGCGCTGCACGAGATGCTCACCGACGCCGACGTGCCCGGCGCCGACAGTGAGCCTGGCGGCGACGGCGCGCTCCGGGCCGCGCGGCGATGGGCCGCAGGTGACCATGGGCCGGGTCTCGCGCTGTGGCGCACGCTCGCCGGGCTGGGCGTCACCGCGCTCGCGGTGCCGGAGCATTGCGGCGGGTTCGGCGCGACCCCCTCGGACGTCGTGGTCGCCTGCGAGGAACTCGGGCATCATGCGGTGCCGGGGCCGGTGGCCGAGTCTGTCGCCGCTGTCCCGCAACTGCTCGCTGCGCTGTCCGATGAGCCCCCCCGCGATGAGCACCCGTGCGCAGGGTGGCTCCGTGGCCGGGCCGCCGGAGAGCTGATCGCCACGCTGGCCATGCCGCCGCGGCTGCCGTACGCGGTGGACGCCGACGCCGCTGGCCTGGTCCTGCTGGTCGAGGCCGACGCCGTGTACCTGGGCGGCGTGCCGGGCGCCCGGCACCAGTCGGTGGACGGGACCCGGTGGCTGTTCGAGGTCTGCGGCGGGCAGATGCTGGCGCGCGGCCCGGCCGTGGCGGCCGCGGCCGCGCACGCGCTCGATTTCGGCGCCCTGGCCAGCGCGGCGCAGCTACTCGGCGCAGGCCGCGCCATGCTGGAGGCCAGCGTGCGGCACGCCCGGCAGCGCGTGCAGTTCGGCCGGCCGATCGGGGCGTTCCAGGCCGTCAAGCATCACCTGGCCGACGTGGCGATCCGGCTCGAGTTCGCCCGGCCGCTGCTCGACGCCGCGGCCATCGCGCTCGCGGACGGCTCGCCGACGGCGAGCAGGGACGTCTCGGCCGCGAAAGTCGCCTGCGCCGACGCCGCCTACCTGACAGCCCGGGCCGCCCTGCAGGTGCACGGCGCGATCGTCTACACCCAGGAACACGGAGCAGCGGGCCCTGCGCGATGCCGTCCGCGCCCTCCTGGCCCGCCATCTCGCGGGCGCCGGCCCCGCGTCAGGCCCCGAGCCGGAGTCGCCCCCGGGCTACGACCGGACGCTGTGGAAACGGCTGTGCGGCGAGATCGGCGTCGCGGGACTCGCAGTGCCCGAGCGTTACGGCGGCGCTGGGGCCGGCCCGTTCGAGACCCACATCGTGCTCGAACAACTCGGACGTACACTCACCCCGTCGCCCATGCTCGGCTCCGTCCTGGCCACCCAGGCCCTGCTGGCCTCCGGTGATACCGCCGCCTGCCAGCGCCTGCTGCCAGCTATCGCCGATGGCACCGCGATCGCCGCCCTGGCCTGGACCGGCCCGGCCGGGCACTGGGATCCCGGCGAGGTCGCGTGCCACGCGACAGCGATCGCAGACCCCCCGTCGGGCGCCGGGGCGGGCACAGAGGCGGGCGGCTGGGTGCTCAACGGCGAGGCGCACTACGTGCTCGACGGCGACGTCGCCGACGTGCTGCTTGTCGCCGCCCGGACACGAGACGGGATGGGGCTCTTCGACGTGGACCCGCGGCATAACGGCGTCACCCGCGAAGCCGTCACCACGATGGACTCGACCCGCCGGCTGGCCGTCGTGCGCCTGGCCGACGCGGCCGGCCAGCGCACCGGCGACTGCGCGGCCCTGGCGCAAGCGCGGGACATCGCGTGCATCGCGCTGAGTGCCGAGCAGGTGGGCGCGGCGCAGCACGCTCTTCAGCTGACCGTCGCCTACACCAAGGTCCGAGTCCAGTTCGGCCGGATCATCGGCAGCTTCCAGGCGCTCCAGCACCGGATGGCCGACCTGCATGTCCTGGTCGAGTCGGCACGTTCGCTCTCCTACGCCGCGGCCTCGGCGGCCGCCGACGAGGCCCCGGACCTCGGACTGCGCGCGGCCGCGGCCAAGGTCTACTGCTCGGAGGTGCTGGCCCGGGTGGCGGGCGAGATGATCCAGTTGCATGGCGCCATCGGCATCACCTGGGAGCACGACGCCCATCGCTACCTCAAGCGGGCCCACGGTGCTGCCCAGCTCTTCGGCCAGCCAGCCGAGCACGTGGCCAGGATCGCGGCGGCCCTGATCGACCGCTGACCTGATCGACCGCTGACCTGATGACTGGTCCCGCGAACAGCACGTTGACGCTTTGAGCCTCAACCTGCTACTTTTTCTTTGCAGGTGCCAAGAAGGGTGTCTATGGAAGTCACGAACCTTACCGGAGACGAACTGCTGCAAGTGCTGGCAACGCTCGCCAACCCGCATCGGCTGCGGGTGGTGAGCGCCCTGGCGGAGGAGCGCAACTACGTCAGCCGACTGGCCCGCGACCTGGGCATCAGCCGGGCCCTGCTGCAGGTCCACCTGCGGAAACTGGAGGCGGCCGGGCTCGTCTCGGCCCACATCGAGGTCTCAGAGGACGGCAAGGCGATGAAGTTCTACGAGGTGACGCCCTTCGCGCTGCACCTGACGCCAAAGACGATCATGATCGCGGCGCGGTCACTGGGCACGGAAAGCGATCTGGAGGCGGGCGTGCGATGAAGCCCAGGACGGTAACCGAAACGGCGATCATGTGCGCGACCGGCCTGATTGCGCTAGCTCTGCTAGTAACCGGGCTCGTCATGACGCATGCTAATGGCAAGTCATTGGTCTTGCTTTTCGTTTTCCCCGTGATTGGGGTCGGGATAGTCGCGTGGTCCCGGTATCTCACCACCAAGAAGAGAGCACAGATCGAGCTGGCCAGCGGTGAGCAATACCGACAGCTGGCCGACGAGTACCGGCGACTGGCCGATATGGCCATCACCGCGCAGGAGCACACCGACCTCAAGCTCGGAGACGTCAGCGCGCAACTCGATTACCTGCGGGAGCAGAACGAGTCATTGCAGAAGATCCTCAAGGAGGTCGAGTAGGTCCGGAGCGGCGCCGGCTGCCATGGCGCATAGGCGCACCAGAGCATTCCGCTGCGCCGAGCATGTCGGCTACCCGGTCATCGATCGCGTCGCCGAAACGTGAGAGAAAGCCGCCAGTGGACTCCATCTGGCAACCCGCGATCTGGCCACCCGCGCGGATGCTGCGGTCAGCCCGGTCAGCTACCGGCGGCTGGTGCTGCTGCTGCTGCGCAGACGAGCACGGGTGGTGAGCTGCGGGACAGTCGATGGATGTGCGGTTATCCAGCATCAGGTGCTGTCCTTCCGTGACCTGCGGCGCCTTCAGAACTCGGCTGCAGCCATCGAAGGCTTCCTTGCACATGCCAAAAAAGATTAGCAGATGCAAGGACGGTTGGCAACAGGCGCGGGCAGCTGTACGCCAGTTCTGCCCGTCACGCCCGTTTTCTGCCCGGGACGGTCCTCACATCCAGTCGGTGTGCCGCGGCCAGCCGAGGAGGGTGTCCACGACCTCGGGCGGGCCGTCCGACGGCCGTGCGGCCGTCGCGGCGAACCGGCCGCGGTAGAAGAGCAGCGGCGGCCCGGCGCGGCATTCGCCAAGCTCGGTGACGCGGCCTAGCACCACGTAGTGGTCCCCGGCCTCGTGCACGGTCTCGACCGTGCATCCCGCCCAGGTGAGCGCGCCGTCCAGGACGGGCGCCCCGGATCGCGACGGCGACCAGCGCACGCCGGCGAACTTGCCCGCCCCGCTGGCACCGAAGATCCTGGCCAGCTCGCGCTGCTCGTCGGCCAGCACGCTGGCGCAGAAGTGCCCGGCCGCCGCGATACGCGGCCAGGTGGCCGACAACCGGCTCGGGCAGAACAGCACCAGCGGCGGGTCAAGGGATACAGCCGCGAACGACTGGCAGGCGAAGCCGGCCGGCCCGCCCTCATCGAGGGTCGCGATGACGGTGACACCGGTGCAGAAGTGGCCGAGCACCTGGCGGAACCGGGCCGATTCTGGCTCGAAGCTCACCGGCCAGGCATCGCCGTCATCGTGTCGCTGCCGCGGTGTCTGCCATGCGGCCTCAGTGCCCGCCTGCCGGGCCGAAGCTGTGCCCCCACAGGCTGATCGCGGTGGTCTCCCGGCTCACCCAGGTCGCGTCGTCGACGAGCCTGCCGTCGGTGCCGTACTCGATGTCGAACCCGCCTGGCGTCCGTACGTAGAACGACACCATCAGGTCGTTGGCGTGGCGGCCGAGGGTGGCGCTGACCGGTGCGCCACGCCGGGCGCACCGGTCCATCGCCCGGCCGACGTCGTCCAGCGAGCCGACCTCGGTCATCAGGTGCACGATCCCGGCCGGCGCCGGAAACGGGGCCAGCGCCAGCGAATGGTGCCGTGGGTTGCAGCCGAGGAACCGCATCCAGAGCGGGGGCCCGGCTGGCCGGCCGAACAGCTCTGGCGCCATGCGCATCGAGTCGCGCAGCCGGAAGCCCAGGACCTCGGTGTAAAAACGCAGCACGGACTCGTCGTCGGATATGGGCAGCACGACATGGCCAAGCCCAAGAAGACCTGTGACGAAACGATTCCCGTACGGACTCACGGCTACGCGATGTTCGAGCGCGGCACCGCAGAACACCTCAAGGGCGTTTCCGGCCGGGTCGTCGAAGCGCAGCAACTGCGTCACCCGGCGGTCGGCGAGTTCGGCCTCGGTGCCGGCCTTGACCGCGACGCCGGCCTCCTCAAGCGCCCGCACCACTGCGGCGAGGTCGCGATCGCCCGGCACCTCCCAGCCGGAGGCGAGCAGCCGTTCCCGCTCCCCCGGCGTGATCACCAGCCGGGCTGGGAAGTCATCCATCCGCAGGTACAGGGCGTCGGCGTCGGGCCCGCGGCCCTCGACCATGCCGAGCACCCGGACGCCAAACTCGCGCCACGCCCCGATGTCGGCGGACTCGATGCGCAGGTACCCCAGCGACCGGATCATTTATCTGCCTCCCTCGCGGGCGGCCGGCCCTGGGGGGCCTCCCATGGTCGTGCCGGAGGCGCGCAAAATAGCGCCGCGGGAGGCGGGTCCTCGCCGCCGGGACACCGCAACGGCCCCCGGGGGTGCGTCGTGCCGGAGGCGCGCAGGCCAGCACTTTGCGGCGTTCGGCCCGGCGGCTGCGGCGTCACTTGGTGTCTCATCGTGCATCCGCCTCCAGGAAGCTGATCGCCAGCCGGTTGAACTCGTCGAACTTCTCCAGCTGCGCCCAGTGCCCGCAGCGGCCGAACACATGCAGCTGGGCCCGCCGGATGAGCTTGAGCGCCACCAGCGCGCCGTCGAGTGGGTTCACCCGGTCCTCCCGCCCCCAGATCAGCAGCACCTCCTGGCGCAGCCGGTGGGCTTCCCGCCACAGCAGCCCTTCCTCGGCGCTGGCCGGGTCGAAGAAGGAGGCGCCGAGCGAGGCCATCGCGGCCAGCGCCTCAGGGTCGCTGGCGGCGGCGAACCGCTCGTCCACCATCTCGTCGGTCACCAGCCGCTGGTCATGGACCAGCGTCCGCAGGAAGGCGGCGAGCTTCTCCTTGCTGGGGCCGGGCGGTGCGCCGAATTCCATCAGCCTCTTGACGCCCTCGGTCGGATCTGGGGCGAAGACGTTGAGGCTCAGCCCGCCGGGCCCCATCAGCACCAGCCGGCCCGCGCGCTCGGGGTAGCGCAGCGCGAAGCGGACCGCTGTGCCGCCGCCGAGCGAATTACCGATCAGGTGCACCCGCTCGATGCCGAGCGCAGTGAGCAGGCCAGCCAGTGCGTCGGCGGCGAAGGTAAAGTAGTTGCCGGTCACCGGGGGCCGCGCGGACTTCCCGAATCCCGGCTGGTCGATCATGAGCGTGCGGAAGCGTTCGGCGAAGACCGGGAGGTTGGGTCCGAAATTGCTCCACGCTGACGCGCCGGGCCCGCCGCCGTGCAGCAGCACCACCGGAGCGCCCACGGCTGGGCCGGCGCCATTTCCTCCGGCTGGGCCGACCTCGCTGCCGTCGGCGGGGCCGGCCTCGTGGTAGTGCAGCCGCATCCCCCGCGCCTCCACGAAGCGGCTCGTCGAGGCGAACTCCGTCGGCGGGGCAGTCATCGGCCTGCTCCCGTCATAGCATGCCGTCGGGCTGTATCCGCAGGCCGAACTCGCCCCGGCCGAACATCGACAACGCGCGCTCCGGGTCGTTGATCGCGTGCACCCGGCCGGCGTGCGCGTCGCGCCAGAACCGCTGGATCGGGGTACCCAGCTTCAGCGCCCGCCCGCCGGAGTTCTCGAACAGCCGGTCCACCGCGGTGATGGCATGGCCGGTGCCTCGCACCTGATCGCGCCGCACCCGCAGCCGCAACGGGACCGGAATCTTCGTGCCCACGCGGGCGAGCTCCATCAGCTCCGCCATGTTGCGCTCCAGGGCCAGCCACGCCGTGTCCAGCTCGGCGGCGGCCTCGGCCACCCGTACCTGCGCATGCGGGTCCTCGGCCGCCTTCTGGCCGACGTAAGAGGCCCGCACCCGGTCCTGCTGGTAGGCCACATGCGCCTCGTAGGCGCCCGTCGCCATCCCGATGATCGGCGTCGTGATCGCGTAGGAGAACAGCGAGCCGTACGGCAGCCGGTACAGCGGGGCCGGATTGGCCTCCTGACCGGGGCAGGCGCAGCGAAAGACGTCGTTGAAGCTGAGCGACCGGTACTCGGGCACGAAGGCATCGGAAACGACGATGTCGTTGCTGCCGGTGCCGCGCAGCCCGACGGTGTCCCACACGTCGTCGATCACGTAGTCGCCGACGGGCAGCAGGAAGGTGCGGAAATCGGCGGGATTGCCGTCCTCATCGGGCACGATCCCGCCCAGCAGCACCCAGCTGGCATGGTCGCATCCGGACGAGAAGCTCCACCGCCCGCTGAGCCGGTGCCCGCCTTCGGTCGCCACGGGCCGGCCGGTCGGCGCGTAGGACGATGACATCCTGGTGCTCGAGTCGGCGCCCCAGACATCCTCCTGCGCCTGGAGCGGGAACAGGGCCAGCTGCCAGGCATGCACGCCGATGACCGAGGCAACCCACCCAGTCGACCCGCAAGCGCTGGCGATCAGCCGGACGGCGGTCAGGAACGTGATCGGGTCGGCCTCGTACCCGCCGAACCTGGCCGGCTGGAGCAGCCGGAAGAACCCGGTCTCCGCCAGCGCCTTGACCGACTCGGCGGGCACCACCCGGGCGTCCTCGGTTTCCTGCGCCCGCTCGCGGAGCACCGGCAGCAGATCGCGTACCGCGTCGACTACCGCCTGCTCAGTATCCACCGGACGCACGGGGTTCTCGCTCACTGTGTCTCCCGCTCGCCTTCGGGGCCCCGCCCGCCTCCCCATTCCCCCTTCACTGCGCCGCCTTCCCTCGTCGCTCGTTCCTCGCTCCTCAGTCCAGGCGACGCCGCGCCCCTCCGCTCGCTCACCTGACGTCCTCCGATCGCATCACGGGTTGGCCATCGCCACCAGACTAGAACATGTTCTACTCTGTTAGTAAGGCCAGCGCAGGTCGGAGAGCAAAGGCGCGGAACGAAACAGGCGCAACCTGTTTCAGCTACACGAGCGACATGGAGGGTCCCAATGAATGACCGGGACGGCGTCCGGGCCATCGACCGCGGCGCGCCGCCGGCCAGGTTCGCGCGCGGCTGGCACTGCCTGGGGCTCGCCGAGGCGTTCCGTGACTCCGGCCCGCACGCGGTGCAGATATTCGGCACCAAGCTCGTGGTCTTCGCGGACTCGGGCGGGCACCTGCACGTGCTCGACGCATACTGCCGGCACATGGGCGGCGATCTCAGCCGCGGCACGGTCAAGGGCGACGCGATCGCCTGCCCTTTCCACGACTGGCGCTGGGGCGCGGATGGTCGGTGCGCGCGGATCCCCTATGCCCGGCGCGTTCCGCCCGCGGCCCGGACGCGATCCTGGATCACGCTGGAGCAGAACGGGCACTTGTTCGTGTGGCACGACTCGCAGCGAAATCCGCCGCCTGAGGACGTAACCATCCCCCGGATCGAGGGCGCGTACTCTGCCGAGTGGAGCCAGTGGACCTGGGACTCGATCCTGGTCGACGGGGCGAACTGCCGCGAGGTGATCGACAACGTCGTGGACATGGCGCATTTCTTCTACATCCACTTCGCCTTCCCGACGTACTTCAAGAACGTGCTCGAAGGGCACATCGCCACGCAGTACCTGACCACCCGGGCGCGGCCGGATATCGAGACCGGCTCGAACTACGCATCAGGAACGGACACCGCGCTGCGCTCTGAGGCCTCGTACTTCGGGCCGTCGTACATGATCAACCAGCTGTGGCACGACTACCACGGCACGACCATGGAGAGCGTCCTGATCAACTGCCACTATCCGGTCACCCCGGATTCATTCATGCTGCAGTGGGGTGTGATCGTTAAGCGTCCTCCTGGTCTTTCCGATGCGCGCGCCGCCAAAGTCGCGGCCAAGTTCGCCGACTTCATCGGCCTGGGTTTCCGGCAAGACGTGGAGATCTGGACCCACAAGAGCCGCGTGGACAACCCGCTGCTGTGCGCCGAGGACGGCCCGGTCTACCAGCTACGTCGCTGGTACGAGCAGTTCTACCTCGATGTCGAGGACGTCGCGCCCGACATGGTGGCCCGCTACGAGTTCGAGGTCGATACCACCCGCGCGGTAGCCGAATGGGAGGCGGAGGTGGCGGAGAACCTCGCCGGGCGGCAGGCCGAGGCCCGCTGACCATGGCCGACCGGCAGCACCAGGCGAGCACGCCCAACGGGCAGCACCTGGCGAGCACGCCCAACGAGCGGCACCTGGCGAGCACGCCCGACGAGCGGGACGCACGATTCGGGCGGGTCGAGTGCGACCACTGCGGCGTGGCGGTCCTGGTCGCCAAGTTCAGCCTCCAGCACACCAGCGTGCAGTGGAGCGCGGCGTCCGTGCGGGCCTGTGCCGAGTTCAGCGCGCGGGTCGCCGCTGGCGAGCAGACCGCCCTCATCGACACCTGTGCCAGGCTGCGCGGCAGCATCGACCGCGCGGCGGCCCAGGGACGTCTTGAGGTGTCGCCGCCTTGAGCACGCCATGACCGTGCCGCGCGCCTATTACCAGGTTCAGGTGGCCGAGGTGATCAGCGAGACCGACGACGCGTGCTCGCTCGTGCTGGCCATCCCGCCGGAACTGGCCGGCGCCTTCGCCTACCGCCCCGGCCAGTTCCTCACCGTGCGCGTCCCGCATGACCGCGACGGCTCGGTGGCCCGGTGTTACTCGCTGTCGAGTTCGCCGCACACCGGCGACCGGCCAACGATCACCGTCAAGCGGATGACCGACGGGTACGCCTCGAACTGGATGGCCGACCACTTGGCGGCCGGGAGCATGCTTGAGACACTGCCGCCGGCCGGAACGTTCAGCCCCCGGTCGCTGGAGGGCGACTTTCTGCTGTTCGCGGGGGGCAGCGGGATCACCCCCGTCATCTCCATCCTCAAGTCGGCCCTGGAGCAGGGGCACGGCCGGATCATGCTGGTCTACGCCAACCGTGACGAGCGTTCGGTCATCTTCGGCTCCGAGCTGCGCCGGCTGACGGCTGCCGCTGAGCACCGGCTGCTCGTGGTGCACTGGCTCGATTCGCTGCAGGGGCCGCCCACCGCCGCTGCGATGGCGGCCCTGGCCCGGCCGTACGCCGATCATGACGTGTTCGTCTGCGGGCCTGATCCCTACCTGGCAGTCGTCCGGCAGGGCCTCAGCCAGCTGGGCGTGCCCACGCAGCGCGTCCACGTCGAACGGTTCCTGTCGCTGGCGGAGAACCCCTTCGAGGCCACCGAGGCGAGCGGGGGCGTGGCCGCGACCCTTCAGGTCACCCTGGATGGCGAGACCCGGCTGCTGCCGTGGCCGGCCGGGACCCGCATGCTCGATGTTCTCATCGATGAGGGCCTCGACCCGCCGTTCTCCTGCCGCGAGGGAATCTGCGGGGCGTGCGCCTGCCAGCTCACCGGCGGGGAGGTCGAGATGGCCCACAACGAGGTGCTCGAAGCGGAGGACGTCGCCGAGGGGTACATCCTGGCCTGCCAGGCCGTGCCGCTGACGGAGGCGGTCAGCATTACCTACTGACCGCGCTCCCGGACCCCGTGGCCGGGACGCTCACCCGTCGCCCTAGTTCGCGAAGCGCAGGGAGACGGTGCCGAGCCCGGTGAACTCGGCCAGGAACTGATCGCCGGGGTGCGCGTCGACCGCGCGGTCGCATGCCCCTGGCAGGATGATGTGTCCTGCCTTCAGCCGCACGCCGAACCGGGCCACGGCGCGGGCCAGCCAGGCGACCGCCGTTGCCGGGTTGCCCAGGACCGCATCGGAGCGTCCCCGGGCGACGACCGCGCCGCCCCGCCGGAGCGTGGCGTCGATGCCTCGCACGTCGACGTCGGCCGGGCTGACCCGGGCCTGCCCGAGGACGAAGCCGGCCGAGGAGGCGTTGTCGGCGATCGTGTCCGGAAGGCCGATCCGCCAGTCGAGGATCCGGCTGTCGATCAGCTCGATCGCAGGCGCGAGCGCCTCGGTCGCGGCGAGCACGTCAGCCTCGCCGCAGTCCTCCCCCGGCAGGTCCGCACCGAGGATGAAGGCGACCTCGATCTCGACCCGGGGGAAGCAGTAGCGGCCGGCGTCGGCCGGCACATCCTCGGCCAGGTGCATATCGGCCAGCAGGTGACCGTAGTCCGGCTCGCCGACGCCCATCATCTGCTGCATCGCGGCGGAGGTGAGGCCGACCTTGTGGCCGACGACCGGCGCGGTCCGGCGCCGGATGTTGCGGAGCTGGATCGCGTACGCATCGGTCGGCTCCAGCCCCGGATGGGACTCGGTCAGCGGCGCGATGGGCGCGCGGTCACGCTCGGCCGCGCGCAGGCGGTCAGCGATCGCGGACAGTTCCTGCTGCGCGAGCACTCTCATGCTGTGTCTCCCGCTCGCCTCCGGGGCGCCTTGGGGCGTCCCTCCGGCTCGCTCACTGCCTCCCGCTGCCAGGCATCGATGGCGGCAGCGGCGTGCCGCCCGGCGCGCCGCCCGGAGAAGACGCAATCGGCCAGCGAGAGCCCGCTGACGTAGGAGTGCGAGCATAGCCCGACCGCGTTGCGGCCCGCGGCGTACAGCCCGGGCACCGTGGTTCCGTCGGCCCGGCGGACCTGGCCGGTCTCCTCCGCGACCACCAGCCCGCCGAGGGTGAGCATCGGCGCCGGGTAGGCCAGCCGGGGCCGTACCGAGAGGTCGATGAGCGAGTAGGGCGGCCGGTCCTGCGCCCGGACCAGGTCGGCGGGCTTGCCGGCCGGGTCGGCGGGCTGGCCGGCTGGGTCGGCGAGCCCGGCCGCGGCAGCGGAGTTGTAGGCGTCGAGGGTGGCGGCGAGGCCGCCCGCGTCGATGCCAGCCCGCGCCGCGAGCCCGGCGACCGTGGGCGCGCTGACCCGGCCCGCGGTCAGCAGGTACCACGCTTGCAGCCGCTGGAACCACAGTGTCGTGCCGCGCAACTGGCGGCGGGCCGCGGCCACGGTCGCCTGGTCGACGAGCAGCCAGGCCTGTCCGTGATGCCTGGTCACGATCGCCTCGCCGATCGCCGCCCCGTAGCGGGACTCGTCGCACACCCGGAGCCCGGCGCGATCCACCAGCACCCCGCTCAGCAGGGCCGCGGGCGGGCTGAGGAAACGCCAGACCGAGACCCGGTCCAGGAACGCGGTCGCGCCGCCGGCCTCGGTGCCGAGCCGGATCCCGCTGCCATCGTCGCCGGGAGTCCCCAGCGGCAGGCCGCCGCGGTAGGCCGGCGCGTGCTCGCGCATCATCTGCCGGTTGGCCACGAACCCGCCTGCGGCCAGCACCACGCCGCGGCGGGCCGCCACCAGTAGCGGGCGGCCGTACCGGCGCTCCAGCCAGGCCACCGGCCGGTGCAGGGCGCGGCCGAGCTTGGGCGCGTACAAGTAGGGCTTGGCCGACCAGCGGTGCAGGACCCGGTGCGCGGCTCGCGCCCAGCCCGGCGCGCCGCGGAGCGTCCGGCACTCAACCCCGACCACCCGGCCCGCCGAATCAGTGACCAGCCGCCTCGCGCTGGTCTGTTCCAGCACGTGGGTGCCGGACCCGCGCACGGCCTCGGCCAGCCGGGCGAACAGCAGGCCGCCCGATGTGCCGCGGCCGCGGGCCCGGTGCCCACGCGGCGCCGGCGGCGCGACGTCGCGAGCGGACAGCTCGCTGCCGGAGTAGTACAGGTAGTGCCGGTTGGTGGGGTAGGAGGTCTTGTCCGGGCACAGGCTGCCCTCGAATGGCACGCCGTGGCGCTCAAGCCAGGCCAGCATCGCCGGACTGCCCTGGCAGAACTCCAGCAGCGTGCTCGGCGACGCGGCGTCGCCGACCTCCAAGCTCAGGTAGTCGAACATCGCCTCCGGCGAATCGCTGACGCCCGCTTCGCGCTGCTGGGGCGTACCGCCGCCGGCGTAGACCACGCCGCCGGACAGCGCCGTCGCGCCGCCACCCTGGAACCGGTCAAGCACAACCACGTCGGAGCCGGCGCCTGCGGCCTCCAGGGCAGCACAGGCACCGGCGGCCCCGAAGCCCACGACGACCACGTCGGCCTGGATATCCCAGATCTGCGGCACCGGCGCCTCCATCGGGCGGAACCTAGTGGTCTGTAAGGGGACCCCCCGGATCGCCGCTCGGCCAGAACTGTAACGTGTTCTAGTATGGAGGGCCGGAGGTGCCATGACAACGGACCGGGCCCAGTTCGACGAAGCACAGTTCGACATCGTCGTGGTGGGCAGTGGCGCCGCCGGGATGACCGCCGCGCTGGCTGCCGCGCACCACGGCCTGCGTGCCGTGGTGCTGGAGAAGACGGACTGGTTCGGCGGCTCCACCGCCCGCTCTGGCGGCGGCATCTGGGCGCCCGGCAACGAGGTACTGCGCAAGGCCGGCGTCCGGGACACGCCGGAGCAGGCCCGCGCTTACCTGGCACACGTGGCGGGCGACTGCGTCCCGGCGGAGCGGCAGCGAGCGCTGCTCGAGCACGGCCCGGCCATGCTCGCCCTCGTGCGCGCCGCCGCCCCCGTCAACTTCACCTGGGTGCCGAACTACGCCGACTACTACCCGGAGGCTCCCGGCGGCCTGGCCCAGGGGCGCAGCATCGAGCCGGTGCCGCTCGACGGGCGGATGCTCGGGACCGAGCTGGCCCACCTCAATCCTCCCTACCTCCCGGCGCCCAACGGCATGACCATCACCCAGGCCGACTACCGGTGGCTCAGCCTCGGCCCCCGGCACCCCCGGGCCATGCTCGCCTCTGCGAAGGTCCTCGCCCGGCTGGCGCGCACGCGCCTGCTCCGGGAGCGCACCCTCAGCATGGGCCAGGCCTTGGCGGCCGGCCTGCGGGCAGGCCTGATGGCGAAGGAGGTACCGGTATGGCTGGGCACCCCCATGACCGGCCTGCACGTGGAGGATGGCCAGGTCACGGGAGTCCAGGTGACCCGAGACGGGCAGCCCGCGCTGATCCGGGCGAGCCGCGGCGTCGTGCTGGCCGCGGGCGGCTTCGAGCGTAACGAGCAGATGCGGCGGCGCTACCAGCGCCAGCCGATCGGCACCGAGTGGACTACCGGCTCAGCCGGCAACACCGGCGACGCGATAGCCGCGGGCCAGGCCGCCGGCGCAGCGCTCGATCTCATGGACGACGCCTGGTGGGGCCCGTCGATACCGCTGTCCGGCGGGCCGTACTTCTGCCTCGCCGAGCGCAGCCTGCCCGGCTGCATCCTGGTCAACGGCGCGGGCCAGCGCTTCGTGAACGAGTCCGCCCCGTACGTCGACGCCGTGCACGCAATGTACGACGGTCACACGGAGGGCAACCCGCATATCCCCGCCTGGCTGATCATCGACCAGCGCTACCGCAACAGTTATGTTTTCGCCGGCCTGCTGCCGCGCAAGCCGCTGCCCCGCCGCTGGTACCAGGCGGGAGCGGTCTATCGTGCGCCCACCGTCGCGGAGCTGGCCGGGCAGGTCGGCTTGGACCCGGCGGCCCTGGCTAAGACGCTCGTCAGGTTCAACGAGTTCGCGGACGCCGGCCAGGACGAGGACTTCGGCCGCGGCGACTCGGCCTACGACCGCTACTACGGCGACCCGCGCCAGCGGCCCAACCCGAACCTCGCGCCGCTGCGGCAGGCGCCGTACTACGCGGTGAAGATCGTGCCCGGCGATCTCGGCACCAAGGGCGGATTGCGCACCGACGCGCGGGCGCGGGTGCTGCGGGAGGACGGCACCCCGATCGCCGGCCTCTACGCGGCCGGCAACACGAGCGCGGCCGTGATGGGCCACAGCTACGCCGGCGCGGGCGCGACCATTGGCCCAGCGATGACGTTCGGCTATATAGCCGCCCTTGACCTCGCCGACCATTGATTGGTGACAACAACCAGCTGGCCGAATGGCAACGGCTGCCTTGTACAGCACCGGGTGGGTGCTCAATGCCGTGTAGTTCAGTGTTCTGATCGTGACGGCGGTGGGCGTGGGCGGTGGGCGGGGTGTTGAGCGGAGAGTGACGGCTGCGGCCGGGCGTGCTTGTGGCCCGGCTGTCGCTCCGGGCGGGCGGCCGGGTCCACGGTCCGGCGGCGGGCGGTGCTTGCGGGGTCGGGGACGGGACGGCGGTGGTCAGCTGGCGAGCGGGCCGCAGACTGCGATCTGGGCGGGAGCTGTCCGCGTGACCAGGCGCGGGCCGCTGGCCGGGAAGCCCGGGCGGGCTTTGGTTTTCCGGTCGCGGTGGCGGTTGCGGTCTACTTGGACGCGGCGGCGGGCCAGGACGGCCAGGACGCCGTCGCGGTTCGCTTCGGCCAGCTGGACGTGGAGGCTGGCGGTGGCAGCGCCATAGCGGACGGAGGTGATGACAGCACGCCGGGCTGCGGCGAATGAGATCTCGCGGGGGTGCGGCGGCTGGCCGGCACGCGGTCCCTTGCGGGCGGGGAAAGCGACGCCCGCGGCGGCGCGGGCGGTGGCGCGGGCCAGCTCCACGGCGATCACCCAGGCGGCGTGCTCCTGCGTGATCAGGGCGGGGGATGCGGAGCGGAGCATCGCGCCGGTGGACGGCCCGGCGCCGCTGATCGTGGACTTCGCTTCTTTCAATGCTGTTTCTGACCCGATCCAGCGCCAGTGGTAAGCGGCGGCGAGGATGCCCGCAGGGTAGGCGGCGTGGTCGGTGAGGTCGCTGATCAGGCAGAACATCTCGGGGGCGTCGCGCTCGGCGACGCTGACCGTGTATTCGATCACGCGGACGGTCAGCGTGACGCCGCCGCCGGACATCTCCGCCAGATAGGAGCCGTCGGGTGCGAACCTGCCGGCCCGTCGTAGCGGGATGTCGCTCTTGACGCGGATCAGCACATGGGTGCCAGTCGCGAGCATCCGCTGGATGCGGAGGGCTCCCGGGAAATTCCTGTCCATGATCCACAACTGGCGTGGCGTGAACAGGCGGGAGTAGTTTTCCAGGGCCTTGTCCAGCAGTTTCTGCTCCGCCTCTCCTTTGTCCCGTCCGCCGCTGGCCGCGGCGCCGGACGGGCCCCAGGTCACCGCCAGGGCAGCGCGGGTGGAGGCGTTAGTCAGCCGCAGCTCCCTTAACTGGGGGTAGGGCGAGGAATCATCCGCGGTGCCGGCTGACCCGAACGCCTCCCGGTTCGCCGGGGTATCCGGCACCCGGGTCAGTGACCCATCGATCGAGTGCGCGTCCAGGTCCCCTACGGTGACCGCCCGGTAATCACAGGCCTGATGCTCGGTGCCGATGGCGGCCAGCAGCATGTCCCGCAGCCGTTCCAGCGGACCGGGCCCGATCGCCTCCCGCCAGGTGGAGGCTACCGTCGCGGTCGGCAGCGCATAGGGCCGCTGCCACGGCACGCCCGCCAGGTCCCCGAGCAGTCCGGCCATAACCTCGGCATAGTCCGCTGTCCCCATCAGGGTCATCAGCAGGACAAACCGGATTGCCAGGCCGGGCGTCATCGCCCGCCGCGCCTTACCCTTCACCTTGCCCTTCAGGGTGACAGCCTGCGCGATCTCCCGATCGTGTCCGGTCTGCCGGCCAGCGCGTCCAGCCGTTCTTCAGCCAGGCCCAGCCGGGCATGGTCAGCCGGATGCCCGGCGGCCTGCACCCGCCCGTCGCGGCGCACCACCGCCACCGCGACCGCGACCGGCTTGCAGAACACCACCAGGTCCCCGGTGCGGATCTTGCCCGCGCCGGTCGCGACCAGCGCCGAACGGCCGTCCTTCCCCAGCCCCTGCCCCGCCGGCGAGGCCAGGTCCGCCACCCGGACCGCGACCATCTGCGCCTCGCCCGGCAGCCCGGAAACGGTGCCCCCGGCAGAAGACGTGACACCGGACGGCGCAGCAGGGTAAAACGGCATGCGGAGGCTCCTTGGCGAAAAGGTTGCTAGACACCTCCTCTTCTACTGGGAGCCTCCCCCCATATCCACATCCGCCGGGCGCGTGTCGCGGCAACCTGCCCCGCCGCTTCCCCCGGACGCCCCGCAACCTGCGCAGCCACAGCCCGCACCCCGCCAGCAAATACACTCCGTAGCCGGAACTGGCGGACGCTCGCCTCGCCGCCACCGAAGGGCCGCAGCGGATCTGGACTGGGGCGAGGCAAGTCCGGGCCGATCTGCGCAGCCGCGGCGGCAGGCGGAGTCACGGATCGTGAGACCGCGGCGGCGGCCGGGCGAGCCGTCACTCCCCGAGGTCGGAGATGAGCTTGGAGCGCCGCTCTTCCAGCGCGGCCAGCTCAGCCCGGAGCCGCTTCAGGTCGCGGCTGACGCGTGCCAGTTCAGCCCTGGCCTGCCGTTCCCTCAGGCCCCGGTCGCCGAACCTGGTCCCGGCAAGACCCTCGACCTCGCGCCGGAGGAGCCGCAGCCATGGGTTCCCGTGCGCCGAGCTGAGGCGGTAGTGGAGCTGGCCCGCGCGGATCGCCTCGGTGATCTCATCCTGGGTCAGCCCGAACTCCTCGCGAGCCGTCTTGCCGCTGAGCGTCGCGCCTTTGCGCTGCCATTCTTCGTCGCCCATGGCTGGTCCCGGTGGCGGCCGCCGCGCAGTCCAGCAGGACGGAGGTTCCGTCGCGGCCGATCGTAACCCCTGCCGGCGCTCGCCCGCGCGATGTCGCCCGGGCTATCCCGCACATATTGCCGCCTGGCGGTGCTTGAATACCTGCGTGCAGTCCGCGGCCGTGACTAGCAGCGCCTGGGAGGGCCGATGGGGAAGGGCCCGAGCCAGAGCCGCTCAGCTGGGCAGCGGGAGCTACGCCGGCGCCGGGGCGAACGCGCGTTCCTGTTCGACAAAAGCCTTTCGCGTTGCCTCGCTGAGTTCGAGCGCGGGCAGTGGGAGCGGGCACTGTCGTCATGCGGCGGCGATACCGTTCATGCTGCCCGCCAGTGTGGTCTGAGCGGCGCGCCTGCCGGGATGAAGGCCCTGTGGGGACGATCGGCCGGGGAAGCCCTTGGCACCTACCGGCAATGGCAGAAGCGGCGGGGCCGCAGCTGATGACAAAGGCGCAGGTGACGAGGATGCGCATCGCCGGGACGTGGCGCATATCCGGGATGGAGTTCTGGGACCAGGAGTCGGTCGAGCTGCTGGGCCCGGCTTTCATCGAGTTCGGCAAGGACGGGACGGGCCAGTTCCGGTTCATCGCAGTTGAGGGATGGATGGACTGCCGGCACGGACACCGGGACGGCCGCGCTTGCGTGGAGTTCACCTGGGACGGGCAGGACGACTGTGATCCGGCCAGCGGGCGTGGCTGGGCAGCCATCGAGGAAGACGGCACGCTCAGGGGCCACATCTTCATCCACCGCGCCGACGACTCGGCCTTCAGCGCGATCCGGGCCTCAAGCGACCCCCCATGACGAGCAGGCATCGCCCGCGCCGGCGGCGGCAGAACCTGCAAATCCCGCAGAACTGCCTCCGGGCCAGGTGCCATCGTGACCGCCTGTGCCCCTATCAGCGCATGCCGCAAGCGCCCTGACCAGCATCAACCGTCCCTGCGATCAAGGAAAGGAGAATCCCGGAACGCCCCCCGGTCGCTGTCCCGGCCCAGCTATCGGGCGTCTCACGCCGTCAATCGCGGACACGGCCGGGCTAAAGCAGCCAACGGTATAAGGCACGTAGCCCACAGGTAACACAGCCCGTAACCGGGCAGGCGGGTCAGGAGACGTAGCCGCTCCAGTACTCTCAGCAGCGATCATGCTCTTCTACATGGCATTGGGTGGGTGCTGGGCGTGCTCGCGGGCGGGTAACCCGGAAGCTGTTGCCGGACACTAACAAGTGTGGACGTCTCAGACGGCGATCTGGTCGGGCTGGCTCGCGACGGCGACGCGGCGGCGTTCCGGCTGCTCGTCGAGCGATACCGGCCGCTCGCACGCGCCCGCGCAGCACGGCTGTGCTCACGTTCAGATGATGTGGATGACATCGTGCAGGAGTCGTTTCTCCAGGCATTCGTGGCGCTGGACCGGCTGCGGGACCCGGACCGGTTCGGTGCCTGGCTGGGCGGCATCGTGGTCAACGTCCACCGGGCGATGGCGCGCCGGGCCTCGCCGACGCTGCTGGCCGACTGGCCTGAGCAACTCCATTCGCACTCGGCGGACGGCCTGCCCTCGGCCGATGACCTCGATCGCTCCGAGGTGCTGCGCCAGGCGGTCGCGGAGCTTCCGGTCGGGCAGCGGCGGGCGGTCGCGATGTTCTACTACGCTGATCTGCCCGCCGGGCAGATCAGCGACTCGCCCGGAGCGGCTAAGAGCAGCCTGCACAAGGCCCGCCGCCGGCTGCGCGATTACATCTCTGCGCACCGCCCCGATCTCATCCCGGCCGCCTACCGGAGGAGCATCATGACCCCCGTTCGCATCGCGCACGCCGAGGCCCGTCCCGGAATGCTGGGGGACGACATGTTTTACACGGAGCGCGTCCTTGTCGTGCTCGCCGACGACGCGGGCGGCCGGGCGCTGCCGATCTGGCTGCGCGCATTTGACGGCCAATCGGTTCGGGTGCTCCTGGACCGGCCGGCCGGATACACCGGTATGGCCGTGGTCCCAGAGGAACTGACCGACCGGCTGCTGCGTGCGGCCGGCGTCACCGTGACCGCCGTGGATATCGATGAGCTGGGCCCCGAGGTCGCCGCGGCGCGGATTGAGCTCGGCACTCCCACCGGGACTCGGCACGTCACGGCGCGCCTGGCCGACGGCCTCGCCCTCGCCGCCGCCGCGGGCGCTCCGGTCCGGGTGGCCGACCCGGTAATGGACCGGCTAGCGGTCCCGGTCGGGGGCGACGACCTGCTCGGACCGTTCATCGCCCGTGAGCCCGCGGCCGCCGAGCGCGAGCGTGGCCTGCCACGGCGCCAGGCACGCAACCTCGCATTCACCGACGGCTTGGATGGATGGAGGCTACGCGGCAACTTCCTGCGCGACGTCAGCGGGTCGCATTGGCAAGACTATTCCTGCGCTGTCGAAGACCAATCCGCGATCCTTTTCTCCGCCGTGCCTGAACCCTATGGGTACGCCCATCTCGGCCAGGAGATCCTCGCCCGCGACTACCGCGGCCGGACGCTCGTCTTCACCGGCGACCTCCGGGCGAAGGACGTCGCCCACGAGGCTCGGCTTTATGTCCGGGTCCATGTCGAAGAACCCACCCGAGCCATCGAATACCATCACAGTGCCACCGTCACAGGCAGCCACGACTGGGCCGGGCATCAGGTCACCGCGCAAGTCCCCGAGGGCGCCATCATGATCCGATTCGGCCTCACCCTCACCGGTCGCGGCCGGGTCGAGCTGCGCAACGCCGAACTGACCTGCGCATCCTGACCCTCAGCCCCGGCGCTCTCCGGCCATCCACGGGCGGGGCCGACCCGAGCCAGGGCGTGTGGTAGCCCTCTTATGGTGTTACCGCTTACTCAAGACCTTTGACAAATGACGCAGTACGCGATGCGCAGTACGACAGAAACACCTGCTAGGTGAGTGGTAGGCGGATAGACCAGAAACCTCTTACCGGCAACCTGCTACGAACCGACACTTCGGTGGGCCGGCCCCGCTTTCGGTCAGTCTAGCTCGGCCAACTCTGTCTTGTTGGCCTGGTTGATCGCCTGCTTGACCCGCTGGGCGAACTCGCCGATCCGGTCGATCGCGTCCCACTGCTCACGACGGGCCACCCCGAAGTCGGTCACCTGGTACGCATCGTCGCCGTCAAGCGTCGCGGTCCGGTAGGACCGCCGCTCGGTGCCCGCCAGACCCAGCCTGTTGATCCAGTTCTGCAGGTCAGCCGCGAGCTTCTTACGCCGGTTGAATGCGTCACCCAAGGTCAATGTCACGGACGGGACATTACCCCCAGCATTCGCCTATGTCGCCGGCGTTTCGCCAGACCCCTCAAGAGCACCAAGGCCCCGGGGTCGAGGTGATCGCATCTCATCAGCGGGTACCGGTAATGAGCCGTTCGCGGTCGAACGCGGCCGAGGTGATCCGCCAGCCGAGGCTGTTGAGGACCAGCAGAGCCACCGCGCCGCCGAGGGCCACGCCGGGCGAGGCGTGGATCACGTTCAACGCGATGAGCGAGGTCACCGCGACCGACGGGAGGCTGGCCAGCAGGCCGAGCTGCTGGGCGACGCGGACGTCGCGCGATCGGGCGGAGATCGCGATGCCGATCCAGATCGACCAGCCGGCCAGGAGCGGGGTGAAAAGCAGCTGGGCGAGTATGTCCGGGCCTCGCACGAGCGCTGAGGCCACGCCCGGCTGTGCGAACAGCCCGACGCAGGCGAGGAAAAAGGCGTAGACCGCATACGCGATGACAAGAGAAGGGACAAGGGCCGCCAGGGCCTTGCCCAGCAGGAACTCCTCGCGGCGAACCGGCGTCGTGAGCACGGGCTCGAGCGTGCCCTGCTGGCGCTCGCCGACGACCGAGTAGGCGGCGACACAGGCCGGTACGAGCGCCGGGATACCGAGCAGGTACAGCAGAGGATCCTCATGCCTGAGCGCTCCGGACGCCGACGCGGGCAGGGCGAAGACCTCGATCAGCGGCTGGATGAGGAAGATCAGCGGGAGGATCGCCATCGTCGCAATGATGAAGCCGTTGCGCCGGTACTCGCGGAGTTCCTTGCGGAAGATGGCCCGGACACGCCTTTTGCTTATGTTCATCTGCGGCTCGCCTCCTGGTCCTGGTCGATCAGCTCGAGGTAGACATCCTCGAGCGAGTGGTGTGACTCGCTGATTGACAGCACGTCGGCGCCGGCCGCCACCAGAGCCCGGGTGACGGCTGGTGCGGCGGCTGTCGAGTCCGACACGGCGAGGACGTAGACGGCGGGGCCGTCCTGATGCCAGCCGTCGACGGCGGGGAGGCCGGCGAAGACGCGGCCCGGGTCGGGGAGCGGGGCGAGGGTCTGGACCGTGAGCGTCCTGGCGAACAGCTGGTCGCGCAGCTCGTCGGGCCGGCCGATCGTGCGCAGCGTCGTGTTCATGATCGCGACGCGGTCGCAGAGGCGTTCGGCCTCCTCGAGGCGATGCGTCGTGAGGAAGATCGTCACACCGCGGCGGCGCAGCGCGTCGATCAGCTCGTGGACGTCCCGGGCGGCGGCCGGATCCAGGCCGGAGGTCGGCTCGTCGAGGAACAGCACCTGCGGGTCGCTGAGCAGCGCCCGGGCCAGGGCGACCCGCTGGCGCAGGCCTTTGGACAGGGTGCCGCAGGCATCGTTGGCCCGGTCGGCCAGGTTGACGGCGCGCAGGGCGCGGTCAATGCGGTCGCCCGGATCAAGCGCCTCGTAGAGGTCGGCGAAGCACGCGAGGTTCTCGGTCACGCTCAGCCGTAGATACAGGCCGGGCGACTCGGGCATGATCGAGATCCGCCGGCGGATCTCCACTCCGTTCTCGGGCGTGAGCGGGATCCCGGCGACTGTTGCCGACCCCGAAGTCGGTGCAACGAGAGTGCCGAGCGTCCGCACGGTCGTCGTCTTCCCGGCACCGTTGGGGCCGAGGAACCCGAACACCTCGCCGCGGGCGACGCTGAACGACACGTCCGCGACGGCGGTCCGGCCGCCGAAGTCCTTGGTCAGGTGCCTGACCTCGATCGCCGGCGGGTCGGCTGAGGCCTGCCGCCCAGCCTCGTCACCGTGCCGCCGGCCTATGCCGGTCAGTCCGGGTGCTCCGTCGTTGCTGTTCACATGTCTCGCCTCGTCCCGGGCCGGGCCGACGCCGCGGTGCATGCCATGCACACCGCGGCGCGGCCCCTTGCCAAAAAAAATAGATATCAGTATGCTAAACATGTGTTATCAGGTACGTCAACCGGAGGAGGCACCAGATGGCCACCCAGGACACAACGGCCGCAGGCCCGGAAATGGCCACCCAGGACACGCCTGCAGGCCCGGAACTGCCTGCCCGGCGGGTGACCGAGCGCGAGGCCCGGTTCTTGCCCGGCCTGCGCATGCTGGTGCTGGGCATCGCCGGGCTGCTGGCCGGGGTGGCGCTCCTCGTGCTGGCCAGTCACCAGCGCCGCGGCGCCGGCACGGCGCTGGTCCTGCTGTCCGTCCTGATCTTTATCGCCAGCGCCCTCGCGCTGGGCGGCCTCACCCCGGTCGTCCCCGGGCGGGCACGCGTCGTCCAGCTGTTCGGCAGGTACCGCGGCACCATCCGCGACTCGGGCTTGCAGTGGGTGAACCCGTTTACCCGCCGCATCGCGGTCTCCACCCGGATCCGCAACCAGGAATCAGCGCAGGCCAAGGTCAACGACGCCGACGGCAACCCGATCGAGATCGCCGCCGTGGTCGTCTGGCAAGTCCAGGACACCGCCAGCGCCCTGTACTCCGTCGATGACTTCACGGAGTTCGTCACCATCCAGACCGAGACCGCCGTGCGGCACATCGCCTCCAGCTACCCCTACGACAACCGGGGCAGCGGCGCGCTGTCGCTGCGCGACAACGCCGAAGAAATCACCCGCAAGCTGTCCGCCGAACTCGCCGCGCGGGTCGCGCCGGCCGGCGTGCACATCATCGAATCCCGCCTCACCCGGCTGTCGTACGCCGCCGAGATCGCCCAGGCCATGCTGCGCCAGCAGCAGGCCAGCGCCGTGGTCGGCGCGCGGCAGAAGATCGTGGAAGGCGCGGTCGGCATGGTCCAGCTGGCCCTGCAACGGCTCGAGGCAGAAGGCGTCGTCGAACTGGACGAGGAACGCAAGGCCACCATGGTCTCCAACCTGCTCGTGGTCCTGTGCAGCGAACAAGCCACCCAGCCCGTCATCAACACCGGCTCCCTCTACCAGTGACGGCGGCAGCCACGGAACCACAATGACCGAACGCAAAAGTGTCCTGCTGCGGCTCGACCCCGCCGTCCACGACGCCCTGGCCCGATGGGCCGGCGACGAACTGCGCAGCACCAACGCCCAGATCGAGTTCCTGCTCCGCCGCGCCCTCGCCGAAGCAGGCCGCCTGCCCGGCCGCGCGCGACCGATGCGGCCCCGCGGCCGGCCACCCGCCACCAGCCCAGCCGAAAGCAGCCCGGACAGCGGACGATAACGGTCCAGCTAACGGCGCCCCGGTTCCTTAACGTACCGGCCGGGGGTCAGGCCGACGATGCGCTTGAAGTGCCGGGTGAGGTGCGCCTGGTCGTAGAAGCCCGCCTCCGCGGCGACCTGGGTGATCGGCAGGCCTGCTCTCAGGAGCGACTTGGCCCGGCGCACCCGAACTTGCGTTTGGTAAGAATGGGGAGGCATTCCCACGGAGTCCCGGAAGACACGGCAGAGGTGGAAGGCGCTGAGGCCGGCGAACCGGGCCAGGGCTTGCAGAGTCACGTTCTCCTCGGCATGCTCCTCCAGGTACTCCCGGCTGAGGCGGATCGCCCTACGTTCCCGGCCGGGCGATCTGGGTGCCTGCCGGGGTGCCGCGTAGCGGCTGACCAGCAAGACGAGGGTCGCGGCGAGATACGCCTCCCGTTCGAGCAGGCTCGATCCGGGTAGCTCCGAGAGCCGGTGGAAGCGGCGGAGACGCGCCGCGACCTCCCGGTCCCGCACGACATCCGTTCCGAACTCGGGCATCGTAAGACTGTCTCCGGGGAACTCGGCCATGATCTCGCGCATGAGGTCCGAGCCGGGATAGAGGGCCCGGTACGTCCAGGAACCCTCCGCCGGGGGACCGCCGGCGTGGGCCTCCTCCGGGTTGAGCACGATCAGGTCGCCGGGGCCGATCACGTGCCTGTCCCCCCGGTAGGTGGGCGTGGCCAGGCCTGTCTCCGTGAGGGCGATGAAGAATTCCTCGTGCGCGTGCGGGTGGAAGGTGAACTCGCTGATGGTGGCCCGGAAAAGCTCCAAGCCGCCGAGGTCTTCTGCCCGCCACATCCGGGCGCCACCGGCCTCCTGCCGGTTCGATGAAGGGCCGGAGGCTATCGTCACGGGACCAGGCTAGCCGGAGCAATCTCGTAGCAATCTCGTACAAGACCGGAGCTCTGGCTCCGCCTAGGGTCCTCGTGAGAACCGCCACGGAGTCTCGGAGGAAGTCACCGGTGGAGATGAATGTCAGGGGCGAGTCCCGCCCTCCGGCCGCGATGTCAGGCGACCTGTTGATCCGCACGGCGGAGATCGCGGCCGACTGGCTCCAGTCGCTGGACCGACGGCCGGTGGCCGCGTCGGCAACCGTCGATGAGCTGCGTTCGAGGCTCGGTGGCCCGCTCCCCCGCAGCCCCGTCGATCCGCTGGTGGTCGTGGAGGACCTGGCTCGTGCGGCCGAACCGGGACTGGTCGCGATACCCTCGGGCCGCTATTTCGGGTTCGTGATCGGCGGAGGCCTCCCCGCTGCCGTCGCGGCCGACTGGCTCACCTCCGTCTGGGACCAGTGTCCCGGCTTCTACGCGTGCGGCCCGGCCGCATCCGTCGTCGAAGAGGTGACAGGGGCCTGGCTCCGGCAGTTGCTCGGGCTGCCAGAGGGCGCGTCGTTCGCCTTCGTCACCGGGTGCCAGATGGCCCACATCACCTGCCTGGCCGCGGCACGACACCATATCTTGCACGCAGTGGGCTGGGACGTCGAAGAGCTGGGCCTGAGCGGATCCCCGCCCATCCGGGTCCTGGTCGGCGCCCGACGCCACGTGAGCGTCGACCGCGCCCTTCGGTTCCTGGGCATCGGGAGGGCCTCTTTGAGGGTCGTCCCCGCCGACGGCGCCGGCCGGATCCAGGTCCGGAGGCTGCGGGAGGAACTCGCCGCCGGGGGCGGGCCGGCGATCATCTGTGCCACCGCCTCGAACAGCGGCGAGAAGGCGAACCGGATCCGGGCCACGTCGTCCGGGGTGAGTCTCCACTCGATCACAGACCACACCTTTTAGACAGAACTAAAAGTATGGCCGGGATCGGATGACGCGTCCAGGGTCGATCCGTAGGTGCTGGCTCCGCCCGCCCAGGACGGCCAGCCCTGTGATGCGAGACCAGGAGAATCACCGGCCCGCGTAGTGCCGGGGAAAGGAGCCACCCATGAGATCAATCAGGTCAGAACGCTGCCAGGACGCCGCCGGAATGCACGAGGCTGGCGCGTCATCCTCAGCGACCGCTACCTCCCCGATCGCCGCGCACCCCAGCTCGCCGCGCACGGCCCCGCGGCTGCTGGCCGGCGGCATTCTGGCCGGCCCGGTCTTCCTCGTCACGGCGCTGATCGAGGGAGTGACCCGGGCCGGCTTCAGCTTCGCCCGCAACGCGATCTCGCTGCTGAGCCTGGGCAGCCTGGGCTGGATCCAGGACCTCAACTTCATGGTCACCGGCCTGCTGGCAACGCTGTGCGCCGCGGGGATGCGGCGGGCGCTGAGGGGGGGGCCCGGCGGCACCTGGGGACCGCTGCTGGTCGGCGCGTTCGGGGTCGCCACGATCCTGGCCGGGATCTTCCACCCCGACCCCAGCGGCGGATTCCCCCCCGGAACGCCGCCGGGTAACCCGGCCCATATCAGCGTGCACGGCGCCGGCCACATAATCTCGGCCACACTCGGCTTTGTGTGCCTGGCGGCCGCGGCGTTCGTGCTGGCCCGCCGGTTCTCCCGGGCCGGCCAGCGGAACTGGGCGGTCTACTCGCGGGCCAGCGGTGCCCTGGCCCTGGCCGGCGCGATCGCCGCCGGGGCAAGCGTGCTGGCCTTCCTGCCCGGGATCGTGATCGGGTTCACCTGGCTCGCCGCCACCTCCGCGCACCTGTACAACGGCGGCGGCTCACCCCACCAGACAGCGCCACACGCGGCCGGGGAGGCGGCCCGATGAGCACGGTCACCTGCTCCGGCCCTGCCAGCCCGGGCACCCGCCGGCGGTGCCCGCCGGCAGCCGGTTCGCCAGGTAACTGGGCGATCACAGTGAACGGGGAACTCCGCCCCGCGCTCACCTGCCGTAACGCAGCTCAACCCGATTAGGGCCGGATCACCGGCACGGAAAGGACCGATCATGAGGAAGATCACCGCAGGGCTGTTCATCACCC